>Ga0187872_10000097_pt1 | contig 102387 bp, 88 predicted proteins | sample June2016WEW_16_4_FD_132973 | JGI IMG/M metagenome (GOLD analysis project Ga0187872, IMG submission 132973) | Peatland microbial communities from SPRUCE experiment site at the Marcell Experimental Forest, Minnesota, USA - June2016WEW_16_40 | ecosystem: Environmental > Terrestrial > Soil >... | reverse complement strand
GGCCAGCCGCCACGAGGCCGAGCTTCTGGAAGTTCCCCGCCGGTCGAGCGTGCTGGTCATCTCCCGCACTTTGTGGAGCATTGACGGGAAACCGGTGGAGACCGCCCATTCCGTCTATCGCGGGGACCGCTACCGGGCAGTACTGGCCATTCCCGCCACCGCTGTGGAATAGCGACTTCGGCCGATGCGCCGGTCGGCCCGCGCACGGCAATCTACGCTGCGAAGGGGGCTTCCACCGGAGTGGGAGTGCATGTTCAATCACTACTTGACAATATGTATAGACAGGTATACGTTTTATTGGTCCGAACGCCGCATGCGACCGCATGTGCGCACTAAACAGAGAGGTTCTCATCATGACGATCGCAGGCAAGTTGACCAGTGGGGTAGCGGGGTTGATAGTTTTCGTCCTGTTCACCGGGTTGCTGCAGGCTCAGGTGGACAAAGCAACCATCATCGGCACCGTCACCGATCAATCCGGTGCAGTGATTGTGGGCGCGAGCGTGACCGTTACGAGCGTCGAGACTGGAGCGCGCTACACGGGAGTGTCCAATGCCGCCGGTATCTACCGGGTGTCTGGACTGCCCATAGGAACCTACTCGCTGGAATACGAAAAGAATGGTTTCAAGAAACTGACACGTTCCGGTTTGCCCCTGGGAACGGCGCAGGTGGCTGAGATTAACGTCAACATGGTACCCGGAGCGGTCACCGAAGTGGTGCAAGTCACGACCGCGCCGGTGATGCTGGAGACGGAGACCACCGATATCGCCACGGCCATGACCGCCAATTCCATGAAAGACCTGCCGCTGGATATCAATGCCTCGGGCGTAGGGCGGGACATCACGAACTTCATCTATTCCAACATAGCGACCACCAACGGCGGCAACTACGACGGGCACATCGCCGGATCGCAGAACGTTACCAAGAACGTGATGGTAGACGGCGTGGATAGCACCGCCGGTCTGCAAGGCTTCATCCAGGACATTGGCATGGAGGCGGTGCAGGAGATGAATGTGCAGATCAGTGGCATGAGTGCAGAAGGGGCTTCGACGGGCGGCGGCACGATCATGTTCGAAATGAAATCCGGCACGAACCAGTTCCACGGCAGCGGCTACGGCTTCCTGCAGAACGAGGCGCTGAACGCCAACGCCTGGGACAACAATTACCTCGGCATCCCACGGCAGCGGAATCGCTTCGACGACTGGGGTGTCAGTCTCGGCGGACCGATCCGGAAGAACCATACTTTCTTCTTCGCGTCGTACGAGCGTTTCCAGAACAAGCAACTCACCTTTGCGCCCGATTCGTCCACGGTTCCGACCGCGGCTTTCCTGCAGGGCGATTTCAGCGCCCTGCTGGGCGGGCCGTTGACGATCAACGGTAGCCCGGCCACGGATGCCTGCGGACGCCAGGTCAACATCGGAGAGATCTACAATCCCCTCGATTCGATCGTGGTCGGCGGCAACACCTGCTATCAGCCGTTTCCCGGGAACAAGATTCCCCAGGGTCAGCTCAGCCCCATCGCCTTGAACATCGCACAAAAACTGTACGGCAGCGGCTACGCCCCAACCGGCCTTGGCCTGGTGAACAATTTCCCCGCCTTCAGCGGTGGCTATTCCGATGTCACCAGCACGCACCTGGATCTGAAACTCGACCACAACATTAACGGCAAGCAGCGCATCTCCGGCGGCTTCAACTTGTGGAGCTTCAACTCTCTGGCTCCCGGAGGGCTGTGGCAGACAGGAAGTTCAGCCGGCGGGCCGCTGAGCACTGGCGACGATCAGCCGCAGCGTGACTGGTCGGTTCGTCTGCAGCACTTCTACACGGTTACCCCGATGTTGCTGAACACCGCGTCAGTGGCATACAACCAGCACATGGCGTCGGACCATCCGCCGGCGCAGTACGATGCCAGCCAGGTGGGAATCCCAGGGACGAACGGCAGCAACTTCCCTAGCATCAACTTCTCGGATAATGGTGGCGCCGGAGTGAACGGATACTTCGAGACCCCCATCGGACCACCGTATAGCGACGAGTACACTCCCTACAACTTCGTCGTCAGCGACACCGTATCGTGGGTACGCGGGCGGCATAGCCTCAAGTTCGGCGGCGACTTTCAGGCGCGCGGCATGAACGCGGTGTACGAAGGGGGCATTCGGGCATACGACTTCACCAGCGAGACTTTTGCGCCGAACAACAGTGAGGTTTGGCCATACGTGGGGTTTGCCTTCGCCAACTTCATGCTCGGCGAGGTGCACGATGGCTCCGAAAGCGTCACTTCGGCTTTATATGGACGCCGCAAGCGTATGTCGTTGTTTGCCTCCGACGATTTCAAGGTCAACGCCCGCCTGACGCTCAATCTGGGCTTGCGGTGGGACATGAACGAACGGTTCCACGAGAAGAACGGCCATTGGTCCAACTTCGACATTAATGCGAATCGGGGCATTTGGGGCAGTTACAACGGTGGCTGGGACTGGGCGCAGAATGGCGGCGACTCATTTGAGCTGAACCAGAATCTCCACCAGTTTGGACCGCAGATAGGCGCATCCTACCAGGCGATGCGCAACCTGGTTCTGCGCAGCCACTACGGAATCACCTACGCGCCGCTGGCCATGAACCAGTGGAACGGCGTTCCCGCCTTTTATCCGCCGGGGTTTACGGCGGGTGCGTTCGGGTTCGCGGGATCCAACACGGTAGTCAATAACCTTCCCGGCGTGCCCTCGTTCAACTGGGACGCCGCAACCGGTGCCTACACCGGGCAGACTGTCTATCCGCAACGTGTTCCGGACCAGTCCAATATCAGCGGCGGCGTGGCCTACGTCTGGCCGGACGCGCTGACCATGGGCATGGTGCAGAACTGGAATGTCGGCGGCGAGTATGGACTGGGCAAAGGCACGGTGCTTTCGCTGAACTATCTGGGAAATCACGGCAGCCACTTGCATGATGGGAGCATCTGGCCATACAACTATTCCACCCAAAGCAATTATTTGAACCTGTATAACTCGGGGCAAGCGCTCGACACGGTGACAGATCCGGCCAGCGCTGCCGCCGCGGGCGTTCCCTATCCCTTTCCCGGTTTTTCAGGACTCGCCTACCAGGCCATCACCCCGTACCCGCAGATATCCTCTCAGGCGCCGCAAACCGGCCTCTTTCTCGTGAACGCCGACATTTCGGTGAGCAACTACGAAGCGATGGTCGCTGAGGTCAAAACCACCAACGTTCATGGCTTGACCATGGATGTCAATTACACCCTCTCCCGCTCTACGGGAAGCGCGAGCCCCAACGGCGCTTTCGCTGATTCGCAGTCGGGCACAGTCCTCACGCAGGATCCCTACCTGCTGCCCAAGCTCACCAATCAGTTGACCTCGTGGGACTATACCCATCAGGTGAAGGGCTATGTGCTCTACGATCTGCCCTTTGGGATAGGGAAGCAGTGGAGGACAAACCGGGAATGGCTGGACAACTACCTCCTGGGCGGCTGGAAGATCGGCACTCAGTTGAGCTATCACACCGGCGAGCCGCTCGGAACCATCCCCGCCCCGATACAGTATCCCGGCTGGTCTGGAGTCTTCGCACAGAGGAATCCGAATATGAGTTTGTCCAGCGGCACGTTCAAAGGGTACAACCCAGTCTGGGTCCAAAACGGCGGCGTGGGACCGGACCCAGGCAGCCTCTCCTTCAATACGAACGCTTTTTCCCAGCCCGCCCCGGGAGCGTTTTCCACCGAGCAGTACTCCTACATGGGATATCTGAGGGACTTTGGCTACGCGGATGAGGACCTGAACATCGCCAAGCACTTCCGGTTTGGCGCAGGCGAGCGCTATCAGTTCAGTTTGCGCGGGCAGTTCTTCGATATCTTCAACCGCCACCACTGGGGCCCCCCCAATCTGGACATGACCAGCTCTTTCTTCGGGCATGTGACTAGCGTCTCTGGTTACCGCTATGGTCAGTTGAGTGCCCGATTCGAGTTCTGACCGCCTCGGCGGCCGGACAGTCGGCGCTTGAGGAACGGCGAGACGCAGCCGCTGAGCATGGGAGGTAAGCTTTGAACCCGGTGACGAACAGGAGGGCGGGTGAAGCATTAACCATCGCCGCATGGTTGCTGCTCAGTTGCCTCACAACACAAACAGTGATGGCTCAGACGCTCCCATCCAGCGAGCCACCTCACAGTCATGCTTCAGCCAACTGGCCACAGGCGCTGCGTATCGCGGATTTCATTCTCTCCCTCGAGAACGCAGCCGGGGCCATCCCTGACCAGCCTGGCGTGATCACGGTGAACGAAGACTCCAATATGGAGTATGCCCTGATCGCGCTCGGCGCGGCCTATGCCGCGACCAGGGATGTGCGCTACCGGGACGGCCTGGAACGGGGCATTCAGTGGCTGGCCGCGCGTGAGGAGATGACGGACCCGCGCTGGAAGGGAAGCTGGTGGTATGTGTACTCGGCCAATCCCCCGTACCAGCCGATTCCGACTTCACCCGGCGCCGGCATCACGGACGTGCGCGGAGTCGACGCGACCTCAACTCTGTTTGTCTACCTGCTGTATCTCGATCAAAAACTGACCGGCAACGACACACTGGCCAAGACCTACGCTCCCAATGCCCAGGCAGCGTTGGATTTCGTCATCCATCACAATCTTGACCAGGATGGTTTCAGCCGGAGTTCATGGCAGCGACATGCCTCCGATGGGCAATGGTATATGTATGCCTTCAAGTACAGCGCTGATCAGGGAGACGTGTACCTCGGCATGCACGCAGGGGCGCTCTTATACCACGTTGACGAATACGAACGTATCGCGCTCTTTCTCAGGGAATCGACGCAGCAGCGGCTTTTTGCGAAGGCCCAGGGGCGCTACGGATTAGGCATCAATGAAACCGGAGCTTTCGATTCCGCGCCCTATGTCTTTGCGCAGGGCTATCTGGCGTGGATGTGGGGAGATACTCCCCAGAATCGTCAAGCTCTGGCGTGGCTGCGCTCCAAGGCGGCGAGCGACGGCGGTCTGGTCGAAGCCAAGGGCAAACCTGCCGAGAGCCTGAGTGTCGCCATGCTGGGCATGGCCGATGCTGCTCTCCGCCAACCGCAACCCGAGAAGTCGTTGCAGTGGCTTGTGACCAAGCCGTTCGACCCGGCGACGGGAGGCATCCACGACACGGCAGATCCCAAGACTCCTGAGTACAACAACGTCGCGGGTTTCTGCGCGATCGGTCTGCTCGGATTTCTCCCGTTCGATTAGGCGTGTGGAAGCGGTCAACCCGTGATGGAGCAGTGCGTCCGTAGGATTTTCTTTCGACTACAGAATGAAATCAGGAAAATGGAGCTTCCAGATGGCGAGAATGAAAAGCGGCTTCCTCGCAATGTGGATTGCGTGTCTGTTGTCGTTCTCTGTGCTTTCCTGGGGACAGACGCCCAGGTATCACAGGAACATTACGGCAACTGCCAATTGGATAACTTCGAGCGCATCGTCGCTGTCCGATGGAGCAATTCTGTATACCTCGGCCGAGATTGTGCCCTACTACTCGAACCTGGCCGCAATCGGGCTGGCCAAAACCCCAGCCCATTACCCGCAAGTAAAGGCCTGGATGGAGTGGTACATCCATCACCTGAACTATCCCGACAAATGGGGTTTGTACTGCACCGTGTACGACTACAACGTTTCCGGGACCACAGAGACCCCTACGAATGACGCCGACTCCACCGATTCTTATGCGGCCACCTTCGTCTCGCTGGCGTGGGCGTACTGGCAGACGGGCGACGCCGATGCCCAGGCCTACATCAAAACTCTGCGCTATCAGTTGGACTGCATCGGCGGCGTCATGGTGCAGACGCAGCAAAGCAACGGGCTGACTTGGGCGAAGCCGGATTATCAGATTCAGTATCTGATGGATAACTGCGAGGTCTATAAGGGACTAAGCGATCTGGCGAATCTTTTTCAGTATGCCTTCAATGACTCGGCCGGGAGAGACTGGTACAACACGCACGCCGCAAAGGCGCTGAAGGGAATCCAATCCGTGCTGTGGGATTCAGCTCACCGAAATTACCTGACCTATGCCGGTGCTCCGCCAACGAATTGGAAGGTTTGGTACCCGGATGCCACTGCCCAACTCTTCCCGGTCCTCAATGGAGTGCTCTCTCCTTCAGATTGTCGCGCGCGAGACCTCTACGCGATCTTTAACAGCAAGTGGCCAGACTGGCCCAGCCTCAAGTTCCCGGATTCGTTCCCGTGGGTATTAGTCTCGGCCGCAGCTGCGCTGATGGGCGACACAACGCGAGTGAACCATTACATCGTCACCATTCAAGACCAATACGTGAAGACTGGCTTCCCGTGGCCGTGGTACTGCGCGGAGGCTGGCTGGTTTATCCGCGTCAACAATTACATGCTTGGGGAACGAACAGAAGAGACTGTCCAGAGAGGAGTCGGAACTGGCGAACCGTGAGAACATGGAGTGCGGCTTGATTGCCGCCTTCCGAAGCCCGTGACTGCCATGGGCTGGAGGACCTAAGAGGAACTGCGATTGGTCCTGACTCGGATAGGGATTGCGTGCCTGGTCCTACAGCCTGCGTCGGCGAATGAAGCCGCAAGATCAGTTTTTGGTCGACGCAGAACTTCCCGGCGCGGGTGAATCAGAGGCTGCCAGCGCCTCTTCGATGCTGGGTACCTTCCATGCGACCAGCTTCTTGCTCAAACTGGCAGCTTCGCCCGAAGCCCCTGTCTTGCGATAAGCAATGATCAGGAGTTTCATCGAGAGGGGATTTGCTACATCTTCTTCCAGGTGTGGAATGGCCTCGTCATATTTCGTCTGGGCAACGAGCAATGTTCCCGCAGCGCCGTGATAAATCCTCTGCATGTTTATGCTGGAACCCGGCGACGCCATCTTTTCAAGTTCCGCCACCAGCCTTTGGGCTGTGCTGCTGTCGCCCAAAGTTAGCGCGCGCTCTACCCGCACCCGGAGGACGTGAGCCTTTTCTTCATCCAGATCAAGCTGGGCGATTCTCCCGCTTGCCGCTGCGAGCAGGGCTTCCGCCTGATCCAGGTTCTTCATGGCGGCGACTTGATCGGGCTCGTACATGGCCATCACGCGGTGCGCCCGCGCCTCCCAGATCCACTGCTCGGTTGCGTGAGCCTTAGCAGCGGCATCGAGATAGGCCCGGTCTGCTTCCGCATACTTCTTCTCACGTACATAGGTCAACGCCAGCTTCTGCAGGTATTCGGCTTTGACCCCGTTGCTGGGAGCCTCGTGAATGGCTTTCTTATATTCCCTGCGGGCTTGATCTTCCTCGCCCATCAGCGAATAAGTTTCGCCCAGCTCTTTTTGCGATATATAGAAGGTCGGATCGATCTTCAGGGCGATCCGGTATTGCTCCAAGGCCTCTGGATAGCGTCCGGCGAATCGCAGCATTTCACCGTAGGAATCGTGTGGATTCGGCTCATTGGGAAGAAGCTGGACGTATTTTGCGGCGTACTCCAGCGCCTTGTCGAGATCGCCAAGACGGGAATAGAGATAGCCCAGCTGGTTGTAACAGGTCGCATAATTCGGGTCGTCGGCCAAAGCTCGCAGCGTCAACTTCCTGGACAGTTCGTACTCGTCCTGCCATCGAAAGAGCCAGTAACCGACCAGAAAATTCAGGCGCTTGTCATGCGGAAACATGGCCAGCATATCGTTCATGGCCATAATGCCTTCGACGTAGCGGTTCTCATGGACGCCCGCCATCCAGCGGATCAATAACTGCTCTCCTGGAGTGACTTCTTTGCTCAGAGCCTTGGCCCTTGCCCGGTCGCGGGCTTCTTCGGCGGGATCCGCCGTGGTGAGACAGATCCAAACGTAAGCCTGGGCGAAGTTCGGGTCGATCTTGATGGCTTCGTTCCAATCGCTCAGGGCAAGATTCCATCGGTGATTCTCATAGTGAACCATGCCAGTCTCGAAATAGCGCGCAGCCGCCTGCGACGCGGTTGTAACCGGCAGCTTGGGAGCGCTGGCTTGGGCTGCCGCGCGGCTCGCAAACGCTGACGCGCCCATCGCCAAGCAAATCATCACCGGCAGCACAAATGAGAAACGCAGGAGCTTCATTTCATTCCTTCGGATCAATTGCCATGGAGCGGGTACCCTTGTTCCATCGGCAGTTTTTCGTCCACCTTCAGGACCTTGACATGACCGTGGATGGAGTAGACGTTGACGATTCCGATTGCTCCGGGGTTATTGTCTACCATCGTCAAGACGATCTCATCCCGAACCCGATGCATGGTTTTCCCCAGATGTGACCATTAGAGCCTGCAAGAGAGTCTGCGGAAACATAACCATGGTAATGGTGCGCGAAAAAGCAATCAGTATCGGACGCGCCAGGTTGAAGACAGACAGGACGAGGGGCCCTTCCGCGGGTGGTGCGGGATTCCGTAGCAGCAAGTTGTGCAACAAGCGATTAACCCCGCTCGATCACTTTACGGATGCGGTCGAACGCCCAGTCAATCTCCTCGCGCGTGATGGTCAGTGGCGGAGCAATGCGCAGAACCTTGTCGTGAGTTTCCTTGCACAGGATGCCCTCGTCTTTGAGGGCTTCGCAATAAGGCCGTGCCGCGCTGTGCAGTTCAATGCCGATCCAGAGTCCCCGGCCGCGGACTTCTTTCAGGTCGGGGCTGCGCAGGGTTTTCAAACGGTTCAGGAAATAGGTCCCCATCTCAGCTGACCGCTCCACCAGTTTTTCTTCGAGCAGAACGCGCAGCGCGGTGCGCGCCACCGCACAAGCGAGCGGATTGCCGCCGAATGTGCTGCCATGATCGCCGGGGTTAAAGACGCCGAGCACTTCTTTCGACGCGAGCACAGCGGAGACCGGATAGAAGCCCCCAGAGAGCGCCTTGCCGATGATCAGCACATCAGGTTTCACATTTTCTTCGTGCATGTAAGCGAACAGCTTGCCGGTCCGCCCCAGGCCGGATTGGATTTCATCGCACATCAGCAGAATGCGGTGTTCGCGGCAGATCGCGGCGGCTTCTTTCAGAAATCCGTCGGGCGGAATGATGATTCCCGCTTCCCCTTGAATCGGTTCGACTAGAAACGCGCAGGTGTTGGGCGTGATCGCTTCGCGCAGCGCTTTGGCATCGCCGTAAGGAATGACGGTGAATCCGGGAGTCAACGGCCCGAAGCCATCGCGATACTGCTGATCGGTCGAGAAACTGATGATGGTTACCGTGCGCCCGTGGAAGTTGTTGGCGCAGACGATGATTTCCGCTTTTCCGTCGGGTATGCCTCTGACTTTGTGTCCCCACTTGCGCGCCGCTTTCACGGCGGTCTCGACCGCCTCGGCTCCCGAGTTCATGGGCAGAGCCATATCGAAGCCCGCGAGTTCATGCAGTTCCGCGTAGAACAGGGCCAACTGGTCGTTGCGGAAGGCGCGCGAAGTCAGCGTTACCTTGTGGGCCTGCTCGATGAGCGTTTCGAGAATCCGGGGATGGCAGTGGCCCTGGTTGACGGCGGAATAGGCGGCCAGGCAATCGAGATAGCGCTCGCCGTCCACGTCGTAAACCCAGACGCCTTCGGCACGTTCGATAACCACATCGAGAGGACGATAATTGTGAGCGCCAAAACGCTCTTCCAGAGCAATCAGCTGTTCCGAGCGAGTGATTTCGGTGACGGACATGGGGTCTCCTGTTTTGTCATGAACTGTTTGGTCATGACGGATCGTTTTCCAAAAGCATGGTCAGCAGCGCCATGCGCACGTACAGGCCGTTGGCCGCCTGCTTGAAGTAAAGCGCCCGGGGATCGTCGTCCACGGTTTTGTCCAGTTCGACGGTGCGGGGAAGGGGATGAAGAATCAGCGCGTCGGCCTTCATCTTTTCCAGCACCGAAGAATTGATGGCGTAGCGGTGCAGTTCCAGCCGGTGCCGCACACGATCCGGGCGGATGCGCGTCTGGTAGACGACATCCACTTCCCGGATGACGCGGTCAATATCGGATTCAACTTCGTAGCGCACGCTGTGTTCGTTGAGATATTCCAGGATGTCGGGCTTCATTTGCAATTCCGGCGGGCTCACGAAGTAGATTTTCACCCGCTCGAACTTGGCCAGCAGATAAGCCAGCGACCGCGCTGTGCGCCCCTTATCGAGCTCTCCGATAATGGCCACACTCAGGCCATCCAGAGGGCGTTCGCGATAAATGGTGTACAAATCGAGCAGAGCTTGCGTAGGGTGTTGCCCGCCCTCGCCGTCGCCGGCGTTGATCACCGGCACGGGCGAGACCTGAGCGGCGCGCTTTGCGCCTCCCGCTTGAGGATGACGCACAACGATCACATCGGAATAGCTGCCGATGATGCGAATGGAGTCCTCAACCCGCTCTGCCTCAATCTCCGACGAGAATGCTCCGGCCTGTTCGGTGGAGAGCACTTTGCCGCCCAGCCGTTGCATGGCGGCCTCAAAACAAAAACGGGTGCGAGTGGAAGGCTGGTAGAAAAGCGTGGCCAAAATCTTGTTCTGGTAGTCGAGCGAGCCGCCACGAGCCACCACGCGCTCCATCCCGCGGGAGCGGTTGAACAGTTCCATCAGCAGCGGCACGGTGAACTGCTGCGACTCGACCAGATGCCGCACTCGCATCGGGACATTCTTCGGATGCATCGCGTGATCTGCGGCGCTGGGCGCGGCGGGCGAGAGAGTCGTGTCCGACATCGTTAGCGTCCTCCTACCGGAACTTCGAAGTGCACGGGCTGCTTGCCGCCGGCTGCTTTCTCGTCGGGAACGATATGTGTGCCCGCACGCCCGGCGATTGCTTCGCACAGGTGATCATAGGAAGTTATGACGACTTCCTTGCCGCCGGCCCTCAGGAAGTTTAACGCCGACTCGACCTTTGGCCCCATGTTTCCCGGCGGAAAATGTCCCGCCTTGTAATGCTCCTCGAGTTCGGAGACAGTCAGGCGCGACAGGGGCCGCTGGGCCGGCTTCTTGTAGTCGAGATAGACATAATCGGTGTCTGTCGAAATTGCGAACAGGTCCACGCCGAGTTGCGAAGCGAGCAAAGCCGAGGCCCGGTCTTTATCGATGACTGCCTCCACGCCGCGGAGGCCGCCGTTGTCGCGCACCACCGGAATGCCCCCGCCGCCGCACGCGACCACCAGAACACCCTGGTTCACCAGCGAACGAATTACCTCCAGTTCGACAATCTCAATCGGCTCAGGTGACGGAACCACGCGGCGATAGCCGCGGGCGGCATCTTCCACGATCTCCCATCCCAGCAGGCGTTTGCGCTCCTCCGCCTGCGCTAATGAGTAGAATGGCCCGATCGGCTTGGTGGGATGCTGCATCGCCGGGTCGCTGGCCGAGACGATGGTCTGCGTCACCAGGCTGACGACCGGCACGCGCAGGCCGGCACCGGTTAGTTCATCTTGCAGGGATTGTGCCAGCATGTAGCCGATTTCGCCCTGGCTGGCCGCGCCGCAGACGTCGAGCGTCTGGCCGGGCACCTGGTCGGCGGCCCGCTCCGAGCGCAGCAGTTGCGCGCCCACTTGCGGCCCGTTGCCGTGAGTGACGACCAGGTGATACCCGTCGCGAATCAGGCCGATGATGGCCGCCGCCGTGCGCCGGGCATTAGCGAGTTGTTCGACAATCGTCCCTTTCTCCCCGGCCCGTATCAGGGAGTTGCCACCCACGGCGATGAGCATCGTCTTCAGATCAGTTGCCAGTTGTCAGTCTTCACTACGGCAGGATCGTCAGACTGCATACCCTGCCCCGGCTTTTACATCTTCTCGGACGGTTCGAACCGCCGTGGAAGAGCGGCGCTTCAGCGCCGCGTCAGCGATGACCCAGATCACTGGGGCTTTAGCCCCTGCGGCTTTCCGGGCCTAAAGGCCGTTCCCTCATGTACGCTCCGGACGCGGCCCTGAAGGGCCGCTCTTCCACGTTCCCCCCAACGTCATTGCCAACGTCGTGGTATTCATGAAGGCTCGTCTGTCACACGCTCGTCGTCATCTCCTGGAACGGCACCGGTTCCGGTACGTCGCGATACTGCATGAGCTCCAGAAGAATCGCCTTCTGCGCGTGCAAACGATTCTCCGCCTGCTGGTAAACCACCGAATTCGGCGAATCGATCACCTCGTCGGTCACTTCGTCTCCGCGATGAGCGGGCAGGCAGTGCATGAACACGGCGTCGAACTTCGCCTTGCGGAACAAGTCGGAATTCACCTGATACGGCAGAAACAGCTTTCGCCGCATCTCGGCCTCGGCTTCCTGGCCCATGCTGGCCCAGACGTCGGTGTAGACGACGTCGGCCGCGCTGACCGCTTCGGCCGGATCGTGCGTGAGCGTGCATGTGCCGCCGGTTTTGGCGCCGCGCTGCAAGGCCCACTCCACCGCCTCGGGCTTCGGTTCATATCCCTCGGGCGTAGCTGCCCACACGTGCGCTCCCAGTTGCGCTCCAGCGAACATCAGCGAATGGCAGACGTTGTTGCCGTCGCCGACGTACGCCACTTTCAGGCCCGCCACGTTGCCTTTAAGTTCCTGGATCGTGAGGTAGTCAGCCATGGCCTGGCAGGGATGGCTGTAGTCGGTCAGGCCGTTGATGATGGGGATGCTGGCGTACTCCGCCATGCGCTCGACGATATCATGGGCGTAGGTGCGGATCATGATCGCCTGCACCATGCGCTCCAGATTCTTGGCCACGTCGTACACCGACTCGCGCTTGCCCAGGCTGATCTCGGCCGGCGACAGATAGAGCGAAAATCCGCCCAGTTGCTGGATGCCCACGTCAAACGAAACGCGGGTGCGCAGTGACGGCTTTTCGAAGATCATGGCCAGCGTTTTTCCCTTCAACGCTCCGCTGTGAGCGGAAGGATGCGACTTGATCTCGCGGGCGAGATCGAGGAAATAGCGGATCTCCTCCGGCGAAAAATCTTTGATGGAAAGAAAATTATGACGGCCCATGCGGTCTTCCGTTTCTCCAGGCAGAGGTTGCTCTGCGTCCGGTATTCGATTTGCGTTGATTGCGATTCTGGGTTGCCGACCCCTCTCTCAAGCCAAGAACAGCCGGAGGATTCACCGCCTCTGCCCGACAGCCGCCGGGAGCGAAGCAGGAATTCTCAGGGGATGCACCTTGCGGGATGATCTTCTGGTAACCTTGCCGCTCGCTGTAGCTCATTGAGAACACGGCAATATCCCAGGCCCTATGCTCTCTTTTCCGGGTCTGGATGGGCAGTGAAAGGCATCACTAGCCAGGGTGATGGTGGTCACGTTTTGCTGCATCCGACGGTCAAATCAGCTATTTCAGGCGGTCTGTCGGTCAGCTATCTGGCCGGAGGGCTTTGCTGGAAGCACATTCGACTGTGCGGTCGATCACAGATGCACCGGCCCAGACAACGATCGCAAGCGAATCGCGTAAGATGAAGATTCCACGGAGGTAGCCAATGTTGGAGATCAAGGCTGTTGCCATGGAGTTCCCCTCGGACGCAAACATCATTGTGGGCCAGTCGCACTTCATCAAGACCGTGGAGGATCTGTACGAAGCGATGAGCACGACCGCGCCGCAGGCCAAGTTCGGCCTGGCCTTTAACGAAAGCTCGGGCGCGTGCCTGACCCGCGCGGAGGGAAACGAGCAGAGTTTGCGGGACTGCGCCGTGCGCAACGCCCGGGCCCTGGCCGCAGGACACACGTTCGTGCTGGTCATGCAGAATGCGTATCCCATCAACGTTCTGAACGCAATCCGCAACGTGCCCGAAGTCTGCTCGATCTTTTGCGCTACCGCCAACCCGGTTCAGATCATCGTCGCCGAAAGCGAGCAGGGAAGGGGAGTGCTGGGCGTGATTGACGGCAGTTCTCCGAAGGGCGTTGAAGGTCAGACTGACGTTGCCTGGCGCCACGATCTGTTGCGGAAAATTGGATATAAGCGGTAAGGGAAGCCTGACGAGGGTGGTGTGTCAGTCTGATTTCCACAGGCCAACAAAGAGCGAGACAACAGCTCCGGGAATTGCGTAGAGAACGGCATTCGTCGCACTGATGACCAGCCATCCGAGAAGACCGACGATCAATGACGCATTGTCCAGTCCGAGCGCCGCGATGGAGGAAGGGCAAAGATAAATAAGCGGCGCAGTGCTCGGATGTCCACCCATATGATGAGCGATGGCGTAGAACGCCAGAAGCAACCAAGGCAACGCGAACCCAACAGCGGCGAAGCCGCCTACGATTTCGAGTCTCTTGCACAAAATAGATTAGCCGCTCGTTCTCTAAGTGCTTTTAGGATAAGCCCCTTGTCAATCCGCTTTATGGCAGATGCCGCCTCAGCCGCAATCCCGCATCGGTCATCATTACTTTCCCGGCCGCGCTTCGGCCTCCGCCAGCCAACCCCGCCTCAACTTCTCGGTCGGGATGCTGGACAGGTAGGGTTTGATATCCAGAACCGGTGTTCCGTCGAGCATGTCTACGCCGCGGACGTGCAAAAACCTGCCTTCGCGGCGGAGAAGCTCAACCACGGTTAGCCCAATCGGATTCGGGCGGCGCGGAGAGCGCGTTGCGAAGAGGCCATGCGGCCGGTCGTCGCAGGGAGGCGTGCCCACTAATTCGAATTCTGCTTTTCCATCCGGGATCTGGCGATCGAAAACCCACAGCACGATCAGGTGGGAAAACCCCTCGATGTCGGTTAGCCCGGCTTCCAATTCCGGCAGAATCTCGAGCACTCCTTCAGCATCGTGCTGAGCACCCAGCCCTTTGGGGACTTCCTGCGTGCTCTTGTACGGACTTTTCACATATCCGATTGGCCGCGGAGAGAACATGGTTTGGGACGAAGGCATGATTCAGATTCCTCTTCCGGCTCCGTTCATCGCGGCAAACCGGTTTTCGTTCATTGCGACGCCAGCACTGTCCTCACATCCTGCTCCAGCACGGAAGCCTCGGTTGCGCCGATGTGCTTAGCATAAATGCGGCCGTCGCGATCAATGATGAACGCAATCGGCAGACCAAGAACTCCGCCGTAACGTTCGCCAATATCAGCGTTGCCCATGACCACGGGATAGTTCATCTGAAAGCGCTGGTAGAACTCGCGCACCGGGTCCGGGCTGTCGTCCATCGAAACGCCAATGATCTCGAGACCCCGGTCGCGGTACTTGTTCTGCAATTCCACCAGGTGGGGAATTTCCTCGCGGCAAGGTGTGCACCAGGTCGCCCAGAAATCAAGCAGCACCACCTTGCCGCGGTAGGCAGAGAGCTGAAGAAATTGGCCGTTCAATTGGGGCAGGGAAAAGTCGGGAGCAATGGAATGCTGTTGTGCCGTCGGGCCTCTGACTATCCTCCCGCGACCATGCAATGCGACGTAGACGCCGACGGCCACGAAGAGCAACCCTGCGCCAATCAGAATTCTTCTTCGCACCGCACGTTCCTTACTGTCCTTTCGCGACCGGGTAGCCCTTTTCAACCCAGTCTGCCCCGAAGTTGCTGGCGATGTAGAGCACCTTTACGTTGGTGAACCCCATCGCGCGCAAGGCGTCGTCAGCGGGCTTGACGTTCGGGCAATGGGTCCACGGGCAGCAACCGCAGTAGAGAACAATGAACTTTTTCTTAGGCAGGGAGTCCACCTGCCGGTGAAGCTGTTGCATTCCGGCTTCGGAAGTGACAGGTCCAACATACTCCGAGCCGGGAATGTGGGCCTGCGCGTAAAGCACGTAAGATCCCACCTGAAGCATCAATGGCTTCTCGCCCTGCGTAGCCTGCAGGATCTTCACCAGATCTTCCGGGTTGATGAGATGCGAGGAAGGTATGGAAGTCGCCTGTCCCAGCGCCTGACCAAGAAAGACAGCAGCCGAAAGCGCGCTTATCAAAACGGCAAGAGCGATTCTTCTGGTCCGTTTGGAGATCATCTTAGTAACTTCCCGTTAATAATCTACCGCAACTACTGACCATCCTTCGCCGGCGGTTCTTTCGGCAGCGCTGGCTCGATCGGCTTGCGCGGCAGCATTTGGTCGCGCATGGCAGCATCATAGACAAAGCCGGCTACGATGACCGCGATCTGCTTGAGATCCTCAGGCTGCAGGCGATCGTACACGTCCATGTTGGAGTGGTGCGTGCGCGTGTCATATTCGATGGGATCCTGAATGAACTGGAATCCCGGAATCCCGACGGCGTCGAACGACTGGTGGTCGGTGCCTCCGGTGTTGCGCATGGTGAGCGTGGTCATGCCAAGGTCTTTGAAAGGCTTCATCCAGGCCTCGAAGATCGGCGCCACGGCTTCGTTCTCCTGCAGGTAGACGCCGCGAATCTTGCCGGTGCCGTTATCCACGTTGAAGTAGGCGGAGACCTTGGCCTGCTCGGGTTTCACCGTTACCTCGCCGGCCTGGCGCCGCGTAACCGTGGGCATGCCCTTCATGTCGGGATCGTCCATGGGCGGACGCGAGCCGAAGTGCTGCTCGACGTAGTACTGCGAGCCGAGTAAGCCTTCTTCCTCGCCGCTCCACAGGCCGATGCGGATGGTGCGGCGGGGCTTGATGCCGATGGTCTTCAGGATGCGCACGGCTTCCATCATGACGATTGTGCCGGCTCCGTTGTCGGTAGCGCCGGTGCCCGCATGCCAGGAGTCGAGGTGCGCGCCCAGCATGACAATTTCATCTTTCTTGTCGGTGCCGGGGATTTCCGCCAGGGTGTCGTACTGCATGGGATCGTCATCGTAGAAGGTGTTGACGACGTTCAGTTCGAGCGTCACGTCTTTCTTCTGCTGCAGCAGGCGTGCGATGCGGCTCCAGTGCTCGGAGGCCATGGTGAGCTGCGGAACGGTCGTGGTCTCACCCGGCTTGTAGGAACCGCCGGACTGAACAAAGACGGTACCTCCGCCGGCGGAGTCGCGGCTGTGGTCAATCACCGCCAGAACCTTTTCGTCGGCGTAGAACTGGTTTAAGTCTTTCATGAACTGCCGCCGCCGGGCGAAGTCGGCCATACGAAACGGCGGACGCTCACCTGGAATCTGATACTCGCCGATCTTGGCCAGATCGTCATCGCTCAAACGCTTGAAGGGCGCTTCCGCGATGGGCTTCAAATCGGCGTCAGGGCCGGCGATCACGATCATGCCGGCCAGCTTGCCGCGATATTTGTCGAAGTCTTTCTTGTCTTCGATGGTGACGCGAACACACTTGCCGGTGACCACCCCATTCGTGCCCGGCGTCCATGCTTTCGAGTAAACAATCAGCGGCGCGATGTCGGGCGAGGTCATGCGGGCATTGACGTACTGATTGGCCCAGCCGCGGCCGAATGGTCCCCAGGCCTCGAGATGCGCATTGCTCAGGCCCATGGCGGTGAACTGGTCGCGCGTCCACTCGTTGGCCCGCTTCATGTTGGGAGACCCGGTGAGGCGCTCGCCGATCGAATCCATCAGGCCGGACGCGTATTCCATGACTTTGGAACCATGGAATCCCTCGTAGCGAATGCGGGACATGGCCTCCAGATCAACCTTTTCCTGAGCCCACAGCGCTGGAACAAGTAACAGAACTGCGGCGAGAGAACAGACCAGTCTGCTGGACTTTTTCATACGGGAAGCTCCTGAGTAGGATCAACTGGGATCAAAGCGGCGATTATACAACTGCAGCGGGCTTGCGACGGCTGCGAGATTGTAAAGTTACTTCACGGCCGAGTTTTCGGAAGGCTGTGCCGGCGCGGGCTTCGTATCTTCCTCGCTGCTGTTCTTGATTGTGTACAGCACGATGAGCGTGATGCGGCGGTTCGACGGGTCCACAGGAGCATCGGGCTTGCGCAAGCGCTGATCGGCAAAGCCCCGCACTTGCGTGACCTGATCCGCTTTGAGTCCGTTCGCCTGCATGATCCGTCGGGCGGCATTGGCGCGATCGGCGGAGAGTTCCCAGTTGCCGTAGTTAGCCGAAGGCGCGTAAGGGTTGGAGTCGGTGTGACCTTCAATGGAAATTTTGTTGGGGAGTTGCCCCAGCTCTTGCGCCAGGGTGATCAGCAGGTCGCGTCCATCGGCCTTCAGCTTGGCGCTGCCGCTGTCGAAAAATGTTCCGGCAGCCGACTCGGAAAGCTCGATGCGCAAACCCTCCGCGGTTACGGTCATCTCGATGTGGTTCTTCAGCTTTTCAAAGTCCGTCACCTGCCGGATGGCCGTCTGCAGCTGGTCTTTCAGCTTCGGCATGTTGTCGCGGGTGAGAGTGAAGTTCTCTCCCGTGCCCGCCATGTTGGAGCCGACTTTCTTCGCCGTCCCGGTGGGATCTTTAAAATAGCCGCCCACCGCCACCTGAATCTGTTTGCTGGAGTTCAGCAGCCAGAGCACGATAAACAACGCCATCATGGCCGTGACAAAATCGGCGTAGGCGACCTTCCAGGCGCCGCCGTGATGGCCGCCGTGGCCGCCCTTTTTCTTCAGGATGATGATGGGACGCGTTTTCTCCATGCCCTTGTCCGTTGTCCAAAGCTCAGGCCGACGCTGCCGCCGCCGCACCTCCGCCGCGGCAGGCCTTTTCCAGTTCCTGGAAGGAAGGCCGCACATGGCCGGGAATCGCCCGCCGCGCCGTTTCCACCGCCATGATGGGAGCGCTGCCCTTCAGGAAAGAAACGATCAACACCCGCAGCACGGCGAGAAATGCGTGCTCTTCTTCGGCCGCCTTGGCCATGTTGGCCGCGATCGGTCCGACCAGGCCGTAGCAGAGCAAAACTCCGAGGAACGTTCCCACGAGAGCGGCCGCTACTTTGTGCCCGATCTCTTCGGGCGGACCGCCCAGCGCTCCCATCGTGATCACAACCCCGAGAACCGCGGCCACAATTCCCAAGCCGGGGAGGGAGTCGGCCATGGTACTCAGGGCGGCAGTGGGCTGGGTAGCGTCGTGATGGTGAACTTCCATATCCAGGTCGAGCATCTGATCGAGTTCGAACGTATCCACACCCGTGATGGCCATGCGCAGCGAATCGCACACGAAGTCGCGCACGTGATGGTTCTTGAGGAAGGCCGGATTCTTGGAAAACACGGCGCTCTTTTCGGGTTCTTCCACGTCCGATTCCAGCGCCATGAGGCCGTCTTTGCGGGCTCTGTTCAGCAGGTCATACATCATTTTGAGCGTGTCAATGTAGGCTTGCTTGCTGAACTTGGAGCTTCCGAACACGCCACCGATTCCGTCTACGATCTTCTTGATGATGTGCAGCGGGTTGGCGATCAGCACCGTGCCCGCCGCGGCCCCGCCGATGATGATTAGCTCCGCCGGCTGCAGAAGCACGCGCAAATTGCCGTGCTCCATCAGGTAACCGGCGACGATGCAGCCGAAAACGATGACGATGCCGATAATGGCGAACATTCCTAGCTCCCCGCAGTCTGGCTGTCGCTGGCAGCGGCGACGCGGACGCGCGTGGCCGAGGCCGCGTCCGAGGATTTCTGTACCCTTTCCAGGATCGACTCCACAGTGTCGCCGGGTTCGGCCGCAGTCCGGCCCATCGAAACCGGCAGCGAGCGTCGTTCTCCCCACCATTCGATTCCGTTGCTGGCCAGCATGCGCCGGACGCGTTCCGCCACCGAGCGCAGGGCCTCCTCGCTGCAGCCATTCACAATCACCAGGAACTGATCGTCGCTCCAGCGGCCCACCAGATCGGTCCTCCAAAGTGAGCCTTCCAGCGTGCGCCCGATTATGCTCAGCAAAGAACCAGCGGCTTCGATTCCATAGTGGGCGCGGAAATCCCCGAGCCCCTCCAGCCGAATACATAGCACGCCGAAAGGCACATGCGCCTCGGCAAACGTTCCCAGGGTTTCGCGCAGGTGGGCTTGCATCATGGCGCGGCTGGCGACGCCCGTGACTTCGTCCACGCAACCGGCCAGGTGGAGACCGCCCACGCGGTCGGCGAGTGTGGCCTGCTGCTGGTCCTCGAAGATTTCTGCCGCGCCGATAATCGAGCCGTGCCCGTTGTGCACCGGAACTGCCCGCGCGCGAACCGGGATTTCGTGCCCGGCTTTGTGGTGCAGAAAGCCCAGCGCTTCCGCGGCGTGCCCGGTCTTGATGGCCCGCGCCAGCGGACAATCTTCGTTGCACCATTCGCAATCCTGCTGGTCGCAGTGCAGCAGCGCCTCTCCGATACAACAGTGTCCGATCACGTCATAGCGCAGATGGCCGGTAATGCGCTCCGCCGCCCCGTCGCTCCACAGCACGATTTTTTTCTGCACGTCCACAACGCACAAGCCGGTCTGCAGACTCTCCAGAATGCTGCGATAGACCTCGGCATCGTCAAATGCGGACATGGCACGGCCGGCGGCAGATTGTCCCGGACTAAGGTTTCATCGGCAAAGTGCACCGGGACTTCAACGTGCTTTGCTTCGCAAGTCTCGCTGTGCGGTGGGAAGCTACGGTCCTTCAAAGAGATGGGAGACTGGCACTTCCGGGGAGGCCGATGGCACCGAAGAGCCATAGGCAGCAAGGCTTTTCGCGTTTAGCATCGGCGGTGAGCAGTTCTGGGGGAGGGCTGCCCGGGCGTCCTGGACTCGCAAGAGTCTCGGGGCGCTCGTTATTTTTTGGGGCGCATTTTACCGAATCAGGGATCCGCAGGTCGCACGTCCCGCATTGGCAATCTCGGCAAACACGAACTCCGCAAAAGCACGCAGAATCACTTATGCTTCTTTTCCGAGGTACGGAATCGAGCAGGCAGGACAGGTTAGCAATCGTCGACGATTCGAAGCCTGATCTGCCGGAACGGTGTGTATGGGGCAGATACTTTCTTACCGTCCGTAACGCCCCATCCATTCTGCTTGCGCCAGTATGTGGCCCTTCATCGCGGCTTCCAAGTCGCGGTTGCCGGCTCCGGCTTTGAGATCGAGCTTGATATCCAGCGCAAAGAGCTTGAAATAGTAGCGATGCGGCTTGCCCGGCGGCGGACACGGACCGTTGTATCCCGTCCTGCGGAAATCGTTGCTTCCTTGCTGCGAGTCATCAGGCAGACGCGCGGCCTTGCTGATCCCTTCGGCTAACCCGCGCGCCTCGGGTGGAAGATTCCACAGCACCCAATGATTCCAATTTCCTACGGGAGCATCAGGATCGTCGGCGAGCAGTGCGAAGCTATTCGTGCCCGCCGGTGGATCCGTCCACGAAAGCTGCGGAGAGACGTCGGCTCCATCGCAGGTGAATTTCTTCGCGATGTCGCCGCCATTGGAGAAGCTCGGACTGGAAATGGTCAGAGACATGGTCTTTCCTCCGGTTTGCGAGCGCGGCGAGGCTGAAGCCGCGAGCGCGCCCGGTTTGAATGACAGCATTGACAAGAAAGTGAGCAAGAAGAGTGCGATCAAGGAAAAGGTGACGGTGATGCCAGCAACAGTCGTGTGACGCCGCATGGAGCCTCTCTTTGAGTGTCGGGCAGATTGGCCGGGCTGTAGGGGGGATTGCAAAGCGTCCTCGGCGGACAGCTTTAGTTGGTGGAAATGGTGAAGTTTACCGTGATCCTGGCCTGGGTCTCAACCGCTTCGCTGCCCAGGTAATGCGGTTTGAAGCGCCATTGTTTCACGGCTTCCTGCGCCGCGCTGGCCAGGATCGGCGGCCCGCTGAGCACGTGCAGGTCTTGAATCGCTCCGTCGCGGCTGATCAGGGCCTGCAGAATTACCGAGCCCTGCACTTTCATCTGGCGGGCCAGCAAAGGATAGCCCGGCTGCACCGAATGGCTCACGATGGCGGTAGTATCGGCCGACATCTGCACCCGTTCCGCGGCGTTCGAAGTTATGCCCGCTGCCGTGTCGGCAGCCCCGTTGGCGGCTTCGGAAACCGTTTGCGGCGCCGTGCCGGGCTGCAAGTCAACGCGAACAGAATTTGTTCCGGGATGAACCTTGCGATGACTGTCGCCTGCGACCACCTCTACTTCAAGCGGCGGGAGCACGGTTCTTTGCGTCGTGGTGTTCGCGGGCGGATTGGCTGACGCTGCAGGAGGTGCCGCTTTCGCTTGCGCTTTGGCGTTGTGCCGCGTCTTCGCGATCGTCGGTCGCTTAGTGGATGGCGCCGCGGGGAGCGGCGCTGCCGCGGTGGTGGCCGGCGCGCTCTCGTTAGCCTGGTCCTCCGTTTCCTGCGTGTCGGGGAACCAGAAATCCCGATCGTGGTACAGAAGCAATCCTAGCGCCGCGAGCAGCAGAACCAGAGCGCCTATCATCAGGCGCTGCTGGCTTCTCTCGGTGGGTCTGCGCCCAGGCGGCGCAGTCAGAAACTGCCGCTTCGTCTTAGTCTCTAACGCCTTAGGCTCGAACGTCTTGGGCTCGAAGGTTTTTGGCTCGGACATGGGGATCCCTGGGGCCGCTCCTGGGGGACGACTCTACGCATAGTATGCCTCGAAAAGCCTTCAAAGGCCAGAAAAAGCGTGGGGTTTCCAGGCCCTTTCTATGGCCCATTCGTGCCATATTGGGGCGACTTTTTGGGGCTTTTGACTCGAGCGCCAGGACGCCAGGCATCTGCCAGGTCCACAGGCAACGTTGGGGGTCCCTAGCAGGCCAGCTGACCGCGAGTGATTTTCAGGCCAGGCAGGTTCCCCAGCACGGTTACGGCGACTGCCTCGGTCTTGAAGAACTCGTTAGCCAGATTGGCCAGATCTTCCGCGGTCACGGCTTCGATGCGCTCGATCAGTTCGTCAAGATCGTAGTAGCGCTCGAAATACATTTCCTGGCGGGCCAGGTTCGACATGCGGGCGGTGCTGGACTCAAGGGAAAGCATCAGGCTGCCTTTGAGCTGGGCCTTCGCGCGGCGCAATTCCTCTTCCTGCACCGCTTCGGTCTTGAGCTTGCGGAATTCGCTGACCACTGACTGCACCACTTTGGCGGCTGAGGCGAGAGAGGTTCCGGCGTAGACCGCGAGGCATCCAGTGTCGCGATAGGGATTGAGATCGCTGTAGATGGAGTAAACCAGTCCCTGGCGCTCGCGAATGTTCTGGAACAGGCGCGAGCTCATTCCGCCGCCGAGCAGGGTATTCAAAACATAGCCGGCGTGGCGCTTCTCATGTGCGATCGGATGCGCCGGCACGCCCAGGCACAGCTGCACCTGCTCCAGCGCCTTCTTGTTGCGCAGAATGATGCGCGCCGCGATCTTCGGCGCCGAGGAATGGAAGCCATTCTTCATCGGCTTCATGTGCTCGAACTGCCGCGTCACCAGCTCGACGAAGCGCTCATGATCGAGATTGCCCGCCGCCGACACGATGATATTTCCCGGCACGAACCGGCGAGCGTAAGCGTCAAGCACCGCCTGACGCTCGAAACGCTTTACCGTCTCCTTGGTGCCGAGGATCGGCTTGCCGAGAGGATGATCTTTCCAGAAATTCTGGGTGAAGATTTCGTGCACCAGATAGTCGGGATTGTCCTCGTCCATCTTGATTTCTTCGAGGATCACGCCACGCTCGCGGACAATGTCGTTGGCGTCGAAGATGGGATTCAGAACCAGATCGCTCAGGATGTCGAGCGCCGTCGGAATATGTTCGTCGAGCACCTTCACGTTGAAACAGATGCACTCTTTGGCGGTGAACGCGTCCATGTTGCCGCCGATCGAATCCACCTGGCGTGCGATTTCCTCCGCCGTGCGATGCTGCGTGCCTTTGAACACCATGTGCTCGATGAAGTGGGAGATTCCGTTCCATTCGGCGTCTTCGTCGCGGGAACCGGTCTCGAGCCAAATGCCAATGGAAGCGGAACGGATGTGCGGCATCTGCTCGGTAATGATCGTCAGACCATTGGGCAGCGCCTGCCGGCGGATACTGCGAACTTCTCGGGCCATGAGTGCTTCTTGCTCGTATGAAAATTACTTCTACAACCCCAGTAAACTTGCCGTGGAAGGATCTTTACTATTCTGACACAATTATTCTGAACCCGCGCGGCGGCTGTGCGAGAATAGTTTAGTGATTTAGAATCAGTGAGTTAAACGGCTGTTCGGTGCTGGGGGTTAGCTGCTAATGATGGGCCTGGCGAGGTTCCGGTCAGGCCTGCCGATTCCAGTTCATGACCAATTCCTCGCAAGTCGCGCTGCTCGGGCTGAACCGCACCGAGATCGCCGCGCTCGTCGAGAGCGCAGGCGAGCCGGCTTACCGCGCGCAGCAGCTTCTAGAGGCGGTGTATCGCCAGCGCGTGGATTCGATTGAGCAGATTTCGACTCTGCCCCAGCAGTTTCGCGCTGGTCTGGCCCAAAAAGGCGTCTCGATCGGCCTGCCGGCAGTCGGGCAACGATTCGTGTCACAGGACGGAACGGTGCGCTATTTGATCGGATTTCCCGACGGCCAGAGTGTGGAAACGGTGTGGATGCCGGAAGGCGACGGCGGCGAAGCCGGGGATGGAACGGAGGCGGGCGATTCGGCAAGTGCCGCCGAGCCTTCGCTCGGCCGGACGGGCGAGGGCGCCCGTCCCCACACATTCTGGAACGCCGCTCGCGGCTGGGATCGCGCGACGATCTGCATTTCGAGCCAGGTGGGCTGCGCGGTCGATTGTCAATTCTGCCTGACCGCGTTGCTGGGCGTGAAACGAAACCTGAGCGCGGGCGAAATCGTGGGCCAGGTATGCGCGGTGCTCAAGGATCAGAAAGTCTCGCCACCCGAGGATCGCATCAATCTTGTCTTCATGGGGATGGGAGAGCCGTTCCTCAATTACGACAATTTCATGAAAGCAGTGCGTCTGCTGGTGCAGGAAGTCGGCGTGGCCGAATCGCGCATGACGGTTTCGACCGCGGGCATTGTGCCGCGCATTCATGATTTCGGTGAAGAACCGGTCCGGCCGAAGCTGGCCATCTCGCTGAACGCGTCGAATGACGAATTGCGGACCCGGTTGATGCCGCTGAATCGCAAATGGAATCTGGAAAAGCTGCTGGCGGCGGCGGGCAATTTTCCTCTGCGCCATCGCGAACGAATCACCTTCGAATACGTGCTCCTGAACGAAGTCAACGATGCGCCCGAGAACGCAAAGGAAGTCGCGGAGTTGCTGCGCGGCATGCGCGCCAAAGTCAATCTGATTGCGCTGAATCCGGGGCCGGGCATCGACTTTTCCACTCCCGCGGCGGAGCGGGTAGCCGCTTTCCAGCAAGTGTTGATCGCGGCAGGAATCCCAACCTTTGTGCGACGTCCGCGCGGCCGCGATATCTACGCGGCCTGCGGTCAACTCAAGCGAACGGTTGCGCTTGCCACGATGCCGGCACCGTAGTTTCTTCGGACTGGGCTGGGGCAGTTTCCGCAGTGGGCAGTTCCACGCGCAGCAGCAACGTGCCATCGTCGCACCGCTGGCATGAAATCCGACCACGATGTTCCTGCAAGATGCCCTGACATGCGGCCAGGCCGAGGCTGTCTTCAGGATCAGCCGCATGCAGGCCCGCCGACGAGGGGGAAGGAGTGGGCCCAGTGGAGATCTGCAGAACGGCTGTGTCGGCCTGCCGCTGGCTGCTGACGGTCAGGATCTTGCCGCCCCTCTCGCTCATGATATGAAGGCAGTTTCCCACCAGTTGCAGGCACATTTGAAGCAACTGATTGGAGTCTCCCAGCACCTTCGGCAGGGCGGCGTCGAACTGGACCCGTACTTCGATGTGGAGAGGCTCCCATTGCGGTTGTGCCAGTTTCACGGCGGTGCGCGCCAGGGTGTTGAGATCAATCAGCATCTTCGGCGCAGGCGCCTGCCGGGCGAAGCTGATCAGACTGGCGACCAGCGCCTTGGTACGGCGGGAGTATTGGCCGATCTTTGCGGCTAGAGGTTCCTGTTCGGCTGTGAGCTGCGTACTCAGCAGCAAGTCGGAATAGCCCAGCATGGCGGTGATCGGATTATTGAGTTCGTGCGCCGCACCCGCGACCAGTTGCCCGATCGAAGCCAGCTTCTCCGATTGCAGGATCTGGGCCTGAAGATGTTTGAGAGTGTCAAAAGACTTCCGCGAGTGGTCGAGCAGATGCATCAATTCGCGGTCGAGACGATGCTGGCGGAAGAAGACCATGATGCCCATCGCCAATGCGGCAACCAGAGTCAGTGCCAGCCGGAACATGCGGATGCGCGAAGGAATCCTGGTATCGGAAAGAGTCCAGGCTGCCAATAGGGGCAGGGAGAACGCGGCAATCATGCCGCAGCGGGCGACCCACACACCATACGTCGTAGATACCCTGCCCTTGGCCTCGGGCACGTCGGCTTTGGTCCACAGCCCGATCCACGTGAGCCCTGCCATGGCCGCGGCCAGGGGAACGTCATAAACGCTGCCGCTGTAGTATGTCTTCCGCTCGATTGCCCAGTTCGCAAGCGTGGAGCTGGCAACGTAAGTGAAACTCACCGCGAACAGACTGGCATACAGCTTGCGCCAATGGCCTCTGCTGGTCATCCAGCAGGCTGCCAAACCAACAAGGAGGACAGCCTTCTCGGCGAAATAGACCGTGTCCAGGTTGGGTTCGTAAGCCGTCTCGTTGGGCACAACATATTGCCAGGGGATGACAATCAAGACGTAGAGGTAAATCCACCACACCAGCAGGAGTGCGAAGTCAAGACGTCCCAGACGGGCGGCGTATTCGTCCTGCGGCGCGTGCGGGCGCAGCGCCAGTGCGGCCATCAGTGGAACAATGTCCAGAAACAAGACAATGTCGCCGGCAAAAAGACCCGGCACTTCGCGGCGGAGCACGACTTCGTAGTAAGTCCAAAGCAGCTGATAGGCGAGCCACATCAAAAGTCCCAGGATGATGAGCGACCAGAACAGCCGCATGCGGCCGCGTGAGCGAAGCGCGAGAGGGACGAAAGCGGCAGCACCTGAGGCGAGCAGCAGAGAATCAGTGATATCGCAGGTGGCGGCCAGGCGATACGACTGAGGCGAAACGAACGCCGACAGGACGAAGGCGGCCAATGTGCCGCCCACCGCGGCCAGCCACACTTTGGAGAGTTTGCTCAAGCCATGGCCTCCGCAGCCATTCTAGACCGGGGAAGTGGAGCGATCGTGGTTACTGTAGTAACCTAGCGTGTCAAAGCCTATAAGGAGTCTGTGGCAGATGGGCGGCGCACACCGAAAGCGTTGCTGGTCGGTAATCGTTTCTGGTTCAATCCTAATGGGTCACAGCCTGCCCTGCCGCGCGGAGATTGATCTAATTGCCTTCCTACGCTGAACGCTACCGACAGTCGTGGCGATTGCAAATTGCGCCGGACCCGGGCGAGACCCGCCGGATTGAGCGCTGGCTGGCGACCGCCCGCGTGTTCCTGGCCGCTGCGGCGCTGGCAGCCATCCGCATGGACCCAACCGAACTGGGCCATTCGTGGGCGGCCTATGGCCTGTTCGTGTTTTATCTGGCCAACGGCATTCTCATCATGATGCTGCTGCGGCGGCGGCAGCAGTCCACCGCTGCTTTTCGCGTCCTTGTGCATGCCGGAGACATCGTATGGCCCGCCTTGATTTCGATTTTCGCCGAAGGGCCGCGCAGCCCCTTCTTTCTGTTTTTCTTTTTCGTGTTGGCCGCGGCCGCCTACCGTTGGGGTCTCTGGGAGACGCTGGGCACGGCTGCTGCCGAGGTGGCCTTGCTGTGGATGGGAGGTTTTGTGCTGCTCCACGGCTGGCTGGGTCCGGGTGGTTCGCCGGCGCTGAGGCAGTTCCTCGGTTTACGCGTGAACCTGCCTGAGTTCGAACCCGAGCGTCTGTTCATGCTCTCGGTCTACCTGATTGTGATGGGGTTGCTGCTGGGTTATCTGGCCGAGCAGCAAAAAAGCCTGCGAGCCGAAAAAACGGTGATTACCCGCTTTCTGTCCCGAGTGCGGGTGGAAGATGGGCTGACCGGAACCATGCAGCGGATCTTCCAGGAAACCGCGGCCATGTATGGCGCGTCGCGCCTGCTGGTAGCCTCGCAGGAATCTCACAGCCACCGTGTCTTTCTGGGGGAGTTGAACACGCCCAGCGACGGAGCGGCCGCCGAGTTTCGCTGGCTGGATTCGAAGCCGGCGGACGCGAGCACTTATCTGGACGATTTCCCGGGAGAAGTCTGCCATGCCGCAAGCAAGAACGGTCGCTGGTTCATCTTGGCGCTCGATCGCGACGGCAACCCATTGCCCGCGGCTGACCCATCGTCCATTTCCCGTCTGCGCGATGCGCAGACGTTCGGTTCGCTGATTACGGTGGCATTCCTGTTCGGAGAGGAATGGAGAGGGCGCGTCTTCCTGTTCGACCCCTTGTGGCAAGGCGAGAAGCAGGAGGAACTTCGCTTTCTGCTGAATCTGGTACAGCAGGTGGGACCGGCGATCTACAACGTTTACCTTTTGCACCGGCTGCGCCGCCGGGCGGGAGCGGCCGAGCGCGCCCGCGTCGCGCGCGAACTGCACGATGGCGCAGTGCAGTCGCTGATTGCGGTCGAGATGCAGGTTGATGTGTTGCGCCGCCAGGCCGAGGCCAAGCGGCCCATCAGCGAGGAATTGGGGCGCATCCAGGGACTGCTCCGCGAGGAGGTGCTCAAGCTGCGCGAGCTGATGCAACAGATGAAAGCCATCGACGTGGATGCGCAACGGCTGCTGGGCGTTTTGAGCGACGCGGTCGAGCGCTTCCAGCGCGAGACTGGCATCAGCGCCCGCTTCGTTACCGACGTCGAGGAACTGGACATGCCGCAGCGCGTGTGCCGGGAAGTACTCCGCATCGTGCAGGAGGGACTGGTCAACGTTAGAAAGCACAGCGGCGCGCGTCACGCCCTGGTGCGGCTTGGCTGCAGCCGCGACCAGTGGAATCTTACGATTGAAGACGACGGCAAGGGGTTCCCCTTCGCTGGGCGGCTCAACCACGATCAAATGGAAAGCGTGGGCAAAGGACCTATGATCATTAAGGAACGGGTGCGTTTGATTGCCGGCGAACTCACGGTAGAATCAACTCCCGGAAAAGGAACGCGCCTGGAGATTACCCTACCGCGCGAGGAAGTGCCCCATGAATTTTAGGAAAGCGCAAACCGTTCGCATTCTGATCGCCGATGACCACCCCATCTTCCGCGATGGTCTGCGGCGGTTGCTGGAAGCCGAAGCAGACCTCCAAGTCCTGGGCGAAGCTGCCGACGGTGCCGAGGCGGTGAAGCTGGCGCGACAACTGAAGCCCGACATTCTGCTGCTCGATCTGGCCATGCCCAAGCATCCGGGGCTGGAGGCCCTGCGCGATCTCAGTGTCGTGCCCGGCGCTTCTCCGGTGCGGGTTATTCTGCTGACCGCGGCGGCCGAGAAGAGCCAGATCGTGGAGGCGCTGCAGTTGGGCGCCCGCGGCGTAGTGCTCAAGGATTCGGCCACGCAACTGCTGCTGAAAGCGATTCACACCGTGATGGCGGGAGAATACTGGGTGGGACGCGAGAGCGTGTCGAACCTGGTGCAGTACCTGCGCACCCTGATGCAGTCTTCGGTCGACGAGGCGCGGCAGAAAAAATTCGGGCTGACGCCGCGCGAATTGGAGATTGTTTCGGCGGTGGTTGCGGGATACGCCAACAAGGAGATCGCAGAGTATTTCAAGATCAGCGAAGACACGGTCAAACATCACCTGAGTAACATCTTCGACAAACTAGGGGTTTCGACCCGGCTGGAACTGGCTTTGTTTGCAGTCAACCAAGCCTTGCCGCTCAAGAGTATTGCCTGAATTCCGGGTTGACGGCTGCCCATGGCGACCCGCTGGCACGTTTGTGCCATTGGCGAGACGCATTCCGGCCACTATCATATCGAGCTAGACCAGCCTGAAAATCAGGGTGCGGAATTAGAGCGGGCGTAATTCCGTGTCGTTGGATCTGGCCAGAAACGAGGAGCCCCCGTGGCAAAACTGCTGCAGCAACTGTGGAATGATGAGCGCGGTCAGGATATCGCCGAATATGCCGTCATGCTGGCGGTGATTCTGGTGATTGTTATCGGCACGGTGCGGCTCATCGGTTCCAATGCCAACAACGTTTTCTCACAAGTGGGTAGTGCCATCCAGTAACTACTTCGTAAAATCCCCAAAAGACAGGTGGCAGAGAATACGTGTCGCCGTGGTGTGCGCGAAGGCAACCTGGGGTTGCCCCAGCCGCCTGCAGTCCGGCAGGTACTTCGGTGGCTAACGCCCAGGAATCCAGGCAACTGCTACCGCAGGCCTGAAAACTTGCGCCACCCGGCGCATTCTCTTTCACAAAACTATTTTTGCTCAGGTGTTGCTGGCGCGGCCGGCGGTGTAACGGGCGAGGACGTAGTGAGTGCCATCTTCTCCGTGCCTCCGGCGGACAACCGAGCCAGGTGGGGGAAAAACGGAGTGATCTCGAACTCCATCTTCTCGTTCGCTGAGTTCAGCGCGACGGCTTTGGCCTTGGAGAGTTCCACCTGATCGCTCCAGGGATCGACCTTGATGCGGCCGCCCAGCGGCAGGGCCGCAATCTGGTCGAGCTTCTTTTCGTCGAGCGCCGGGGCCGCTGCCAGCAGGCTCGACATGCGGACACCCTTGCCCTGGAACAGGCTGTTGCCCAGGTGAGGGCGAATCAGATTCGGCAGGTCGGGCGCCTTCTGCTCCAGCGCCTTCAGGAACAGACCCGCATTGCCCAGCTTGTCTTTGTACGGCGAATTTTTCAGCAATTCCAAAGCCTTGTTGTCGGCTGCTTCCTCATCCGCGTTGCTGCGCTTGAAATCGAGCCGTTGGAACGAGTCCTCATCGGGGAAAAACATCTTGTCGTCGAAGGCGAGAGTGGTATCGAGGCGGTGGCCCAGCACGATGTGGCCGAGTTCGTGAGACAGCACCATGGCCAGGGAGGCTTCATCGGGAAGCACGTCGAGCAGGCCGCGGCTTACGACGATGGTGTGGCCGATGGTGAACGATTCCAGCGGCGCGGTCAGCAACACACGGCAGTGCAGGTCGCCCTGCAGGTCAATATTGTTGGTGAGCAGCAGATTGTTGACCACGGTGCACAGAATCTTGTCCACCTCTCCCGGAGGCGCAAGCAGACCGATCTTTGACAGCCTCTCAATCACGTTCTCTTCGGCCTGCTTCTCCCACATGCGCTCGGCCACCACCGGAGTCGCGTCGGCCGCCGTCTCGCTCTGGTCCTTCACCGACTGCGGCGAATCCACCAGGATCTGGGTAAACTCCTCCGTCTTGCTCAATCCTTTGAGGTCATATCCCCACAGCCGCGTCTGCGCCTTGAAATGCAGCGTCTTGGTCAGACCCGTTTTCAGGTCCGACTCCTCGGTGTAGATGTACGCCGGCAACCACGTTCCCGGGCGCAGGTTCAGGCGCCAGCTGTCGAAGTGGAAGAAGAAATTGATCTTGGGATGGGGGGTGTACGTTCCGTTGAAGCGAACGATGTTGTAATCCTGGTCTTCTACCCAGATCCTGCCCATGAATCGCGGAATCTTATCGCCCTCTTTGGGCTGCACATCGATGACCAGGCAGCGGACGTCACCGAGAAATTCGCGGCGCACGAAATTGAAGTTGTAATACCGCTTTTGAAAATCGGTGTCGAGCACGACCATCTGAGCGAAACCCAAAGGAAGGAAGTGCAAGGAGTAAATCCCGGTCAGCTTGGTCACCAGCCGATGGCCGAATCCCGGCTGGCCCACAAAGGAAGTGTCTTCCGGACCCTCGGACATGTCGAGGCGGCCGAGAAAATACTTGTCTTTGACCGGGACAGGATTTCCCGAGCCGTCGTTCTTCAGGTCCTGCAGGTAGGTCTCGACCAGGGGATGTAGATGGCGCATCTGCGCCAGAAAAAGATGTTCTCGCTGGACGACTCGGTCGATCACGTCATTCAAGGTCAGACTGGCTGCGGGCATCGGCGCCCCACTCTGGGCGGGCGCGCCGGAAATTGGGCTCGAACCTTGCGCAGACGGCGCTGCAGCGGCAGGCGAATCCTGAGAAGCTGCCGGCAGAAAGCACGCCAGCAACACGAGCAACATTACTGCGCCGAACCGCACCATTCGCATAAGATCCTTCTTCTTGTTTTTGCGATCACGTCAATTGGAAAATGATGTGCAGGACCGCGGTTGAGTCCGCGGGCCGGCCATCCTGAAGCGCGGGTTTGAACCGAATCTGCTCGGCGGCCCGTATGGCCGCATCATCTAGACCATATCCCAGCCCGCGAATGACTCGCAACACCTCGATTTTCCCTGACGCCTCAAAGGTTACTTCCAGAAGCACCTCGCCCTCAATCCGCTTGGCGCGGGCCTCCGCCGTGTAGATAGGAGCCGGCTTGGAGATGATTTCCGCCGGTGTCATTGTCAGGGCCGCGGGACGCGCCTGCACCGTAGGAGGAGCAGGAACGTCGGCATCGCCAAAGCCAGCCTGGTGTACCGTGCCTCGGGGAGAAGACGGAGTCTGAACGGCGGCGCCACCTCCGAATCCCGCGCTGGCCACCACGCCGCGCGCGCCGTTGGCGCCTCCGGTTCCGTTGCCGTAGCCCGGTCCGGTGGGCAGATCAAAGCCGCCCGCCTGCGCGATGTTCACGGGGGATTTTCCGGTGTTGAGTTTCGCCGGGACACCGTTCGGATCGCCAAATCCGCCGGTTTGCACCTGCTCTGCCGCGCGCTCAATGGTCTGCGGCGCCGAACTTCCAGTCGAGAACACGTTGGTCCTGACAGCTTTTGGAATGACCGGCGCGGTCGACGGCGGCAGAGGTTCCATCTTCCTGGTTGGAATCTTCACCTGGGGAGCGGGCGCATCTTCCGCCGCCTTCGGTTTGGGCTGCGGCGCGGGCAGACGCAGGGCCGCGGTCGGAGGGTCGACTTCCGCCACCAGCACCGGCTTCGGCAGTTGCTGCTGCGGCGCATGATTGACCGGGACAGGCGTGGGGACTAACTCGATGGCGTGATAATCGCGTGCCGGCGGATCAAGAACTTCGGGACGGAGCACCGGGATCCAGACAAGAATCGCGATCGCGATGACTTGCACGCCATAGCCGAAGACAAACTCGGACCACGGCGTTTTCCACCTGGGAAGTGAAGAGAACAGGTTGGGTGCAGGTACCGAAGATCCCATAATCAATTCCGGCCGTACCGTTCAAACACCGGCCAGCCTGTAAAAGTTTTTCTTTCCTGTTGTTGAACCAATGGAAATCCTGGGGGAGCTGCTTATGCCAAGTGTACTACCACGACCCGATATATGCACGACAGAGACCACTCCTGCGGTTGAGAATAAAGCGATAAAGCACGAGGCGTCAATGTCTTACAAGGGACTTGCGGAAGCAGCAGCCAACCCTGGGCGCAGGCCATGCAAAAAGGCTACACCTGGCGGGATAGATTTCCCTTTCGCGGGCCCAATCTTGGGTCCGGGGCGGCGTGGTCTCAGCAGCGCACAATCTTGTCGCTTGCCATGCCCCGCGTGGCGTTGCGCGTGTCGACCACCAACTGCGATTCCTCGACGATGCGGCGGTAGTCGTAATCGGAGTGGTCGGTCACGATAACCACGCAGTCGTATTGCCCCAGATCGTCCAACTCCGTGCATTTCATCTGCAGGTCGTATCTTCGTCCTTTTCCGATGAACGGGAAGTAGGGGTCGTGATAGCTGACTTGCGCCCCGTCTTTCTGCAGGAGCTCGATAATGGTGAGAGCTGGAGACTCGCGCAGATCGTCTATGTCTTTCTTGTAAGCCACGCCCAGCACCAGGATGCGCGCGCCATTGAGCGATTTCTTATGGCGGTTCAACGCGCTGCTCACCGACGACAGGACGTGATAGGGCATGTTGACGTTAATCTCGCCGGCCAGTTCGATGAAGCGGGTGCGGAAGTCCCACTCTCTGGCTTTCCACGAGAGATAGAACGGGTCGACCGGAATGCAGTGGCCGCCCAGGCCCGGTCCGGGATAGAACGGGTGAAACCCGAAAGGCTTGGTCGATGCCGCCTCGATGACTTCCCAGATGTCTATTCCCATGCGGAGACAGAGCAGCTTGAGTTCGTTGACCAGTGCGATGTTGACGCAGCGATAAATGTTCTCGAGCAGCTTGGTCATCTCCGCTGCGGCGGGCGACGACACCCCGACGGTTCGGTTGAAGATCGATCCATAGAGAGCGCGGGCCAGCTCCGACGCCTGCGGGTTCAGCCCGCCTACGACTTTGGGAATATCACGGCGCGCCACGGTTGTGTTGCCCGGATCTTCGCGCTCGGGTGAGAACGCGACAAAGAACTCTTTGCCGGTGGACTGCTCGCCGCGTGCGGCTCGCAGTCCTGCCTTGTTTTCTTTCTCGAGAATCGGAACCATTACTTCTTCCGTGGTGCCGGGATAGGTCGTGCTCTCGAGCACAACCAACTGGCCGGCGCGCAGATGGGGAGCGATGGAGTGAGTCGTGTCGGTGATGAAGCTGAGATCGGGTTCGTGGTGCTCGTTCAGTGGAGTCGGAACGCAGATGATGATGGCGTCCATCGCGGCTAGTTGCGAGTAATCGGAGGTGGCGGAAAAACCGCGGGCCCGCGCCCCCTGGATTTCCTCGGCGGAAATGCGATAGATATAAGAGCCGCCCTGGTTGAGCGTCTGCACTTTGCGGGCATCAATATCAAAGCCGGCGACGGGAAATTTCTGCTCGCTGTAGAGCAAGGCCAGGGGAAGCCCGACGTAGCCCAGGCCAATGATGCCCACCCGGGCCTGACGCTGCTGAATCCTGGTCACCAGTTGGTCAAGCGCGGTCTCTGCGGGGGAGTAAGGCGGCATAAGAATTCCGGGACGGATTAGTGATTAGAGATGAAGCTCAAGAGAACCGTCCAAATTCTAGCACGGTACAATGAGCAGTCTTCACCGGACGGACGGCCGAACAGGGGCAGGATTCCGCGGTTGGGAATAGCACGGGAACTGATATTTGGCGGCAAACACGCGTGATGGCAATCCTGAAGAAGAGGCGCGCCTGGGTTTTTGCTTTGATGGTGGCCGTAGTCCTTGCGGTGTTCGCGGCCAACGCTGGTCGGATGCTAGTGGTGGACTCGCCGCAGCGTTCGGACGTGATTCTGGTTCTGGCCGGCGAGACCGAGCTTCGCCCGGCACGTGCCCTGGAGCTTCTTGGGCAGGGCTATGGCCGCCGCGTGGTGTTAGATGTGCCCGCGGCTGCCATGGTTTACCAGTTCACTGAGATCGAGTTAGCCGAGCAGTACGTGCGACATCTTCCGCAGGCCCCGTCGGTGGCAGTCTGTCCCATCGCCGGCCTTTCGACGCGGGACGAGGCCCACGATGCCGAGAAATGCCTGGCCCAGGAGCAGGGCAGCCGGGTCTTGATCGTCACCTCGGATTTCCACACCCGCCGTGCCCTCAGCATTTTCCGCCATGAGATTCCTGGAAAGTCGTTCGCTGTTGCCGCCGCCTACGATGACACTCAGTTCGGAACCCGGTGGTGGACCCATCGGCAGTGGGGAAAAACCCTTGTGGACGAGTGGTTGCGCCTGCTGTGGTGGACGGCGGTTGACCGCTGGCGCTGACCTAAACGCCCGCCCATCGCGGCATGCAGCCCTAAAGTCCAGCATGAGTTTTCCACCGGACCTAGCACAAAAGGCATTGACGGGCAAGGATCAGGAAGGTATGCCCGTTCACAGACACAGGGAGTCGGCTCACAAAACCAGGACGGAAATCGACCCCGCGCCCACCAGTTGTTTCTCCAGCCAGCGGGAGGCTTGCATAGTGGAGTCGAAGCGCGACTGGATGTTGTTGTCGACATAGGTTTGCATCAGCGTGTTCACCACGTTCGCGGCCATATCGCGGTCCGCGCTGCGGTAGTGAACCTCGATGATGCGGGAATTCGGGCTGTTGGCGACCCGCAGATTCCCTTTGAATCCACCCAGCAGGGCGGAGGCCCGGGCCGGGTCCGCTTGCAGCGGGTCGGGGGCGAGGTCGAGCGAAGGGGGCGTCACGTTGCCGCCAAACTCCGGACGCCGGTCAAGATTGAGTTCGCGAATCACCTGCAGCGCCAGAAGATCGCTCTGCAGGATTCTGAGTTCCGTTTCCAGTTCGGTGGGATCGTAATAGTCCAGACTGAAGGTGGCGGAGTTCTGAAAGTTCAGACTGGCGTCCGGCTTGTTGATCTCGATGGTGCCGGAAGCTTCATAGATCGGGGTCATGCGCAGGCTCGCGATAGCGATTACGGAGAAAATAGTCACGAAGCACGCCACTACGATCCATTTCCGCTTGATCAGAACGCGGAGGTATTCTCCCAGGGCGGAATCGTGAGAAGGGAGGCTGGGATAGAGCGGGGGCCCTGCAGGTCGGCCGGGGTCAAAGCCTTGAGCCTGCTGCATTTCGCGAACGATGGGGCTATTCGCCTGAACTAGGGGTCCGAATTCCATGCCTGCTCCTCAACCAATCTGGAACTGCTCCCAGGGCCAACAAGGCCATTCCTGCACACGTAAACGTTTGTCCCGGGTCGAAGAGGCTGGTTCGTCGCGCAGGGAACTGTCTCGCACTGAGCAACTGGAAAGTCCGTTCGCCATTTTAGCATTGGACGGGGAATGGATGGCGAGTTTTCCATAGTGCCTTCTTAGGTGTCCCGAGCGCTCCCGCGCGGACTTCCGGCGGCGGTTGCGGGTCTTAGCAGCGAGGCAGAAGTCAAGGCGAGGCGGGAACGCCTCCTTACCACAGCGTGGCTGCTTCGCCGAGAGGAAGCAGCCACGACACTCAGTATGACCGGGAAGGCCAGAGCGGTCTTACGGACACGGGTATGGCGTGCCTGGGGTCGGGGGCGTGCCGGGAATGATGGTCGGAGGTCCCGGTATGCCGTCGGGACCGGGCGGTCCGGGAATCACGGTTGGAGGAGTGCCCGGCGTGCCGGGTGTCCAGCAGGTGCCGTGGTCTGTCGGCGTTGCCGGCGTAGACGGCGGCAGCGGGCGAGGAGCGACGGGTTGCTCCGCGACGGGGTACTGCTCGGACTGCTGCACCGCGTTCGCCACCTCGTTTTGCTGCAGCGAGACCGAGTGCTGCAGGGTCATTTCAACCGGCGTTCCGACATCGAGGAAAAAATTGTGTGTGCCAGTCAGGACGAATAACGAGGCAATCATACCGGCGGCCGCACCCACACCAGCGCCGATCCCGATGCTCATCCCGGGATGTGCAGGAACCGTCATACTGGACGACACGCAACCTGGAGGCGGGCCGACGCAGCCGGACGGAATTGAAGAGGTAATGGTACCCGGCTGCTTGTTCGCAACGCCATAACCTATCAACGCGCCGAGACCGGCGCCCGCCGCCGGCAGAGCAAATGCGCCAGCTGCCCGGCGACTACCGGGATCTTTCAGAGCGTAGCCTTCATCGGTTACCAGGAGTGCGGGATCGGTGATGGGAATGACGTAGCCGTCGGGGAACGTGATCGACATCGATTGCAGACGAATTTCCCCGCGTCCGCCTTGGCGTTCCAGTTTGTCTACCTTGCCCTGAACAAATGTGCCGACCGGGATCACGACTTCGTTTCCGGAACTGACGGGAGAATTGATCTGCGCGTAGATATCATCCCCGCGATGGATGTACCGGGTCTGAATCGGCTGGGTGAGCACCAGAGCAATCCTGGTCCCGCCGGGAATGGTCACGGTGGAAAAGTTGGTTGCCGCCTGTGTCGGGGCCGGCTGTGAATTTGGCTGCTGGCTGCCTTGCGGTTGGTCCTTGTCTTGCGCAGGGTCCTGCGCGAGGCAGTTGAGAGCCGCAAACAATACGGCAGCGACGACCGCCGGTAGCGTCCATTTCTTGTGAGCTGTTTGGTTGGCAAAAGAGGTTGAGTTGAATGAAGAGGTTTGACGAATGGGGAGACTGCACAGCATGTGGCACCTCCCTCGAAAGCTTTTCAAGTGCGCTTTCGATTTCTAGCGGACTCAGTCAAGAGAACCCGCTGTCATTCAGTTGGACTCGCGAATCCGCCGAAAAGGTTATCCAGGCGAGTAAAAGTTTGCAAAGAGATCGTAGGGATTTGTAAAGGCGCGCGGGATGCGGAGTTTGACGGGACCTGCTGAGGGTGAGGGTGCCCCACTTCTCGCCTCTTTTGCGAGAAGCGGGACACTTATGTTAGAGACGTTGCCAGCAACGGCTCTACTCGACTTTTTCGGCGACCCAGCGGGAGACGGCGGTGACCAGCTTGCGCGGGGCAAGGCGGTTGGACTGCGCAACCAGCCAGTTGTGCGCGCCGCTGATGGCCGTGGTGCGGTCCTCCATCACGGCGCGGTAGCCATCGAGCGCGACCTTTTCCGCGCTCATGGCGCCGAGTTGCTTGAACAGGCGAGAATTCTCCGTGCCGGCGCGCCGGGCGAAGCCGGTGTGCGTTGCTCCCGGACAAAAACAGGTCACGGTGACGCCGGAGCCGCGCAGTTCGTTGGCGATCGCCTCAGAGAAGGACAGCACATACGCCTTCGTCGCATAGTAAACCGCCATCAGCGGGCCGGGCTGGAAAGCTGCGGTGGAAGCGACGTTCATGATACGGCCGCTGCGCCGGGCGAGCATGGGCGGCAGAAACAGGCGCGTGAGTTCGGTGAGTGCGGTGATGTTGAGGCTGATCTGGCCGAGGATTTCTTCTTCCGGCATCGTGGCGAATTCGCCAAAGGAACCGAAGCCGGCGTTGTTCACAAGAATGTCGACGGCTATGCCCTCGCGCTGAAGTTGGTCGAAAAGAAACTTTGCTGCGGGCGGCGCGGCGAGATCAAGAGAGATGGTCTTGACCGTGACGCCCTGCGGTTGCAGTTCGGCGGCAACTTGAACGAGCTTGTCCCCGCTGCGGGCGACGAGGACGAGATTGTGATGGTCGCGGGCAAAGAGTTTGGCCAGTTCGTATCCGATGCCGCCCGAGGCGCCGGTGATGAGTACGGTGGAGGCAGGCATAGAGCTCCTTCCGTTAATCTTTACGTCCTATGGTGCGGCTATTTGAAGTCGGGGAAGGACGTCGGCAAAAAGAAAGCCGTCGCGCGTCACGCATTCCCCTGCCTCGATCGGAATTGGTTCACGAAACATCGGTCCGGCGTAGGCGAAAGTATGAAACTCACCGTTCTCGCCGCAGGGATCAACTGCCGCGGGGAAGCGACGCAATGTCTCATAGTCGAGATCGCGACCGACGAAATCCGCGGGCAGCTTCAAGGGATCTACGCAAACAATGCGGGCACGCAGGCCGCCAACGATCATCTCTGAAATCAGTTCTCCTGTGTTCCGTCCCCATAAAGGGAATACGGGTTCGAGACCGGTCCCGCGCAGGCGGTCTTCGCGATAGCGACGAACATCTTCAAGGAAAAGGTCGCCAAACGCGATTGCCGCGATGCCTTGCTGAACTGCTGAGGTGCAGGCTGCGGACATCGCTTGCTCATAGATATCGTTGCTGCACGGCCAAGGCAACGGGACTTCCCAGAGTGGAAGCCCGGTTGCATCTGCTTGGGCCTTTAGCAAAGTGTGGCGCGTACCGTGCATGGCGACGCGCCGGAACCACGTATTGATCGTGGTGAGCAGTCCGACCACTTCCACATCGTCGCGCCGACGGAGCATATGGAGGGCCCATGCGCTGTCTTTGCCGCTGCTCCAGGAGAGAAGAATTCTTGGTTTCACGATGGCACCCACTTGGACAATCTAACGAAGAAAGAGGCGCGGGCGAATTTGCCCGCGCCCACACAAAATCTCGCGGGGAGGAGTGCCCGCGCCACACTCTACGCGTGCACCAGCTCCACCCCGTAGATCGCGTGCCACGACGTCGCGGCCTTCAGTTTGTCGTTAACGTTGTGGATGTTCTTCACACCTTCGGTTTCCAGCCACTTGCGGAAGGCGGTTGCGCCCTGCTTGGCGTAGATGGGAATGCCGTCTTTCCACGTGGCGCGGCCGCAGAGCACGCCATTGAACTTCACGCCCGATTCTCCGGCCAGTTCCAGCGTCTCGCTGAACTCCGCGTTGCTGACGCCCGCCGACAGATAAATAAACGGCTTGGTGGCAACATTTGCCGCTTTGTGGAACAGATCAATGGCTTCCTTCTTCGTATAGGCCTTCGTCCCGCCGAATGACTTCGCGCCCTCGACGAACTTCATGTTCACCGGCACTTCGACTTTGAGGACGTCGACGCCATAGCGGTCTTTCGAAAACTCGCGCATGCTCTCGGTGACGATGTGCGGTTTCTTCTTGGCGTATTCCAGGCCTTTCTCGTCAGCGCCCTCCTCGTAGCCGACGAACTCGAGGAAGAACGGAATGTCGTTGGCGCGGCATTCGTCGCCGATGCGCTCCACCCAGGCATGCTTGATTTCGTTCACGTGCTTGGGATCGAACGGCGTGTAGTAGAGCAGAATCTTGACGCAATCGGCGCCGGCTTCTTTCAGGCGGCGTGCCGACCACACGTCGAGCAGGTCGGGCAGGCGGCCGGGGCCGGTCTTATCGTATCCCGTCTTTTCGTAGGCCAGCAGCAGGCCGGCGTTTTTGGCGCGGCGCTTTGAGGCGGGCAGCCCCCACTCGGGATCAAGCAGGATGGCGGTAGCGTGCGGGGTCAGAACCTCGCTGACCAGAGTCTTGAATTCTTCCATCATGGCGTCGGTGACTTCGCCGCCTTTTTCCTTGGCCAGCGATTTCTGCAGGGAGCCGCGCTGGTCCATGGCAGCGGCCGCGATGATGCCACGATCGTTGGAAACCTTTTTCAGACCGGCAAGTTTGCCCGGGGTGAGTTTCATGAGAGTCCTCCTGTTAGGAATGAAGATGAATGCCTGGGAAACTACTCATTGTAAACCAAGGAAATGGAAAAAGCGGGGGTGAGCCTTGGATGTTGGACGTCAGGGATTCCTTATCGGGAAGTGCGGAGAGTGGTTCTCAAACGGTCGAATTCCGGGCATCGCCAGGAGGTGAGCAGCATCACTGAAAAGAGTCGCGAAACGAACTACGGTCGATCTGCACCGAAGATCGCAACGCGCTCTTCGGCAGGAGGTCCTGATGCGGAGATTAATGCTTTTTGTCGTACTCATGAGTGCCAGTTGCGTGCTGGCGCAGGATTTGAAACCGATTCCTCTGCCGCAGCCGCAGACCGACGGTGGCCGGCCGCTGATGCAAGTGCTCAAAGCCCGAAAGACCACGCGGGAGTTCGCCGCCGACAAGCTTCCGCCGCAGATTCTCTCGAACCTGTTGTGGGCGGCGTTCGGCGTCAACCGGCCGGATGGCAGGCGCACAGCGCCTTCGGCGATGAACCGGCAGGAGATCGACATTTATGTAGCCACGGGCGACGGCCTGTTTGTTTATAACGCCCAGGCAAACCGGCTCGATCCGGTGCTGGCGCAGGACGTTCGCGCGGCTACCGGTACGCAGCCGTTTCCGGCTTCCGCGCCGCTCGACCTGGTCTATGTGGCGGATTTCGCCAAGGCTGGCTCGGAGCCGGACGCGGACTTGTACACGGCGGCGGACACCGGCTTCATCGCGCAGAATGTCTACTTGTATTGCGCGTCGGAAGGTTTGGCCACTGTCGTTCGCGGTTCAGTTGATCGCGTCGCTTTGGCCAAGGCGATGAAGCTACGCCCGAACCAGAAGATCATTCTGGCGCAGACGGTCGGCTATCCGAAGAAGTAGGCGGGGTCACTGCAGCCGGGCGTGAGTGGTATAGTGGCCACCACGCTAGTCTCCCACTTCTCGCAAAGCCGGCGAGAAGTGGGGCACCCCACACTTTCTAAAGAGCGCGAGGATCCATCGACCATGGCGATTGCAACCATCAATCCCGCTACCGGTGAAGTCATCAAAACATTTCAGCCGCTTTCCGAGGCGGAGATCGAAAAGAAACTGCAGCTTGCCGTCAACGTGTTCAAGGCCGAGCGGAAGACTCCGTATGCCGTGCGCGCGAAGCGCATGCTCAAGGCGGCGGAGATTCTGGAGCGCGACAAGGACAAGTTCGCGCACCTGATGACGCTCGAGATGGGCAAGACGTATAAGTCTGCCGTCGCCGAGGCGGTCAAGTGCACCACGGCTTGCCGCTACTACGCTGAGAATACCGAGCGCTTTCTGGCCGACGAAGTGGTCGAGACGGGCGCGAAGAAGAGCTTTATCCGCTATCTTCCCATCGGGCCGATTCTGGCGGTGATGCCGTGGAACTTTCCCTTCTGGCAGGTGATCCGGTTTGCGGCGCCGGCGCTGATGGCAGGCAACGTCGGACTGCTGAAGCACGCCTCGAATGTGCCGCAGTGCGCGCTGGCGATTGAGAGCATTTTCCTGGAGGCTGGATTTCCTGAGGGCGCGTTTCAGACGTTGCTGATCGGTTCGGGACAAGTGGACGCGCTGCTGAACGATCCGCGGGTGGTGGCGGCGACGCTCACCGGAAGCGAACAGGCCGGCATTCAGGTGGGTGTGGGCGCGGCCAAGCGCATCAAGAAAGTTGTGCTCGAGTTGGGTGGCAGCGATCCGTTTATCGTGATGCCCTCAGCCGACTTGGATGCGGCGGTAGCCACGGCCGTGCAGGCGCGGGTGCAAAACAACGGCCAGTCGTGTATTGCGGCCAAGCGATTCATCGTGGCCGAACCGATCGCGGACGAGTTTGAACGTAAGTTTGTGGCCAAGATGGCGAGCCTGCAGATCGGCGATCCGTTTGACGAGAAAACCGAGCTTGGTCCGCTGGCCACCCCGGACGGGGTGAAGGACCTGGACGCCGACGTGCAGAAAACCGTGAAGGCGGGCGCGAAGGTGCTGACGGGAGGGCATCCGCTGAAGCGCCCGGGGAATTACTACGCGCCGACGGTGCTGACCAACATCCCGAAGAATTCGCCGGCTTACGGCGAGGAGTTGTTTGGCCCCGTGGCCTCGGTATTTCGCGTGAAGGATCAGGATGAAGCAATCCGCGTCGCCAACGACGTCCGCTTCGGCCTGGGCGCGAGCGCCTGGACCAACGACGAAAAAGAACGCGAGCGCTTCATCAACGAACTGGAAGCCGGGATGGTGTTCATCAACAAGATGGTCGCTTCCGACCCGCGCATTCCATTTGGCGGAGTGAAAGCCTCGGGCCACGGGCGCGAACTCAGCGTGCAAGGCATCCGCGAGTTCGTGAACGCGAAGACAGTGTGGATTGCGTAAAGCAGGGGCCACTGCAGAAACCAGCAATAGCACTCAGCAATCGGCACTCAGCATTCATCCCTTGGTTCCGAAGGCGAGACTGACTCGCGGAAATTCCTGGGTCCTTACTGGCTGAATGCTGAGTACTGAAGGCTCTCTCAGATTTCGGCGGAGGCTGCGGCAGCCGATCTGGGCACTTCTTCGCTAGCCAGCAAGTCCAGCCAAGGGCAGGCATCGGCTTCGACGCGGTGCACGGCCACCTGCATCTTCTCGCCGGCGCCATCGTAACGGACCCAGACGACACGGTAGCGTGCGCTCTTGCCCGCGTACAGAATTCCGATCACGTCGCCGGAGTGGAGGTTGAGATCGAGGCCGGATAGCAGAGCGCCACTTAGGCTGATGTCGCGGGCGCGGGCCTCTTGGAGAAACTGCTCGCCTTTCCCGTCAATACCCCACACCTGCAGCGCGAGGTTGAGCTTGGTGCGAGGTTCGTTGCGGCGCTCAATCATGCGCATGACTCCCGTGGACACAGGCAGAGGCCAGTCTCGGTGTGCCGGAGTTGCTTCTCTGCCTTAGCCTGCCGGCATTGGCAGGCGGAACTCGTGTTCTTGCCGATGCGGGCGTTGCCGAGAGCCAGGCCGTGGTGTAGGAGCGGCGCGTGGTCCAGCTCAGTTTTGGATGCCTGGACTCGCAATGCCCATCTTCATTGACGGTAGCGTGAAGGGGAAAGGGAGTAAAGGTTTCTGAGCGAGGTTTAATGGCGAAAGCCGGGCGAGATGCCGATTCGGGAACGGGTCGTAAGGGGAAATGGAGTAGTGGTGTAGTCGCTTGTCATCCCGAGTGAGGGTTCTTTGCGAAGGGATCTGGGGCTTGCATTTCCCTCGGGAAAGTAGTTAAAATAACTACATCGAGCGGATATGGAGAAGGTAATCTCGGCAGCGGAGGCGAATCGGAAATTCTCGGAAGTCCTAAGAGGCGTCCGCGAGGGGCGGAGTTATGTCGTCACCAGCCACGGCCGGCCGGTGGCGCGGATCGAGCCTGTAGAAGTGCAAGACCGCAGCAAAGCCAAAGAGGTGCTGCTCGCGCGGCTCCGCTCACAGAAAGCCATCGACATCGGCCCCTGGACTAGAGACGAGCTCTACGACTAGCGTATGCGCCTCGCCCTCGACACGAACATTCTCGTCTATGCCGAGGGCATTAACGGCGAGGCGCGGCAAGCGGCGGCGCTCCAAGTCCTGTCACGCCTTCCCCGCGCGACGACATTCATCCCAGTTCAGGTTCTCGGGGAGCTGTTCCGCGTTCTAGCCGGTAAATCGCCTTTCTCTCCGAAGGTTGCCCAGGCTCGAATCGCGGATTGGCAAGCAAGTTTCCCTTTGATCGAGACATCGCCGTCAATTCTCTCTTCGGCGATCGACTTGGCTGTTCAGCACAAGGTCCGCATCTGGGACGCGGTGATCCTGGCAGCCGCCGCCGAGGCGGGATGCCGCCTGTTGCTCTCCGAAGACCTGCAAGACGGATTCACCTGGAGCGGGGTGACGGTGGTGAACCCGTTTGCCGAGAAGAAGCATGAGCTGCTGGCGGGGATACTGGAGCCGTGAGTTCGGCGGTGGCATCATTCCCACTTCTCGCAAAGACGGCGAGAAGTGGGGCACCCGGCTCCCGGCCGGACAGCCGGGGGCGGCTGTTCCCACATGGTATTCCTATTGTTTCAGCGCCAGCTTGCTTAGCACCGCTTGCTGCTTGGCAATCAGCTGTTCGATGCCCTGCTTTGCCAGGGTCAACATTTTCTCGAGTTGCGCCTCGTCGAACACCTGGCGTTCGGCAGTCGCCTGGACTTCGACCAGCTTGTGGCCGGCGGTCATGACGAAATTCATGTCCACGTCGGCGCGCGAGTCTTCTTCGTAGCAGAGGTCGAGCAGAATTTCTCCGTCCACAATTCCCACGCTCACGGCGGCGACAAAATCCTTTAGCGGAACCACGGACAAAGTCCCGGCTTCCACCAACTTTTCGAGGGCGAGGCTGAGCGCGACGAAGGCGCCGGTAATCGAGGCGGTGCGCGTGCCGCCATCGGCCTGGATGACGTCGCAGTCAATCCAGATGGTGCGCTCACCGAGGCGGGCGAGATCGGTTACGGCGCGCAGGCTGCGTCCGATCAGGCGCTGGATTTCGTGGGTGCGCCCGCTGGGACGGCCTTTCGAAACTTCGCGCGGCGTGCGGGTCAACGTGGAGCGGGGAATCATGGCGTACTCGCTCGAAATCCAGCCTTTGCCCGAGTTGCGCAGGAATTGCGGAACAGCCTCTTCGATCGAAGCGGTGCAGATGACGCGGGTGTGGCCGACCTCGATGAGAACCGAGCCTTCCGCCGTGGTGATGAAGTCGGGCGTGATGGTGACGGCGCGAAGCTGGGCGGGCGAGCGATTGTCGGAGCGGTAGAACATCATGCGGGATTGTAAATGATTGGCAGGTGGGTGGCGGACTGCGGGGGCGCAGTTGACACGGAAGCGAGCCGACCACGCGATTATTTCGTCGCAAGAAGCGCCTTTCGAGGCGGTGCTTGCTCAGGGCAGGCTTGCACCACGCGGCCCGCTTCAGACTTCAGAATTTCTTGAATGTGTCTTGCTGAGGTCCGACGTCCGAGGTCCGGGGTTTACTGCGCTGATTGCAGTTGCGTGGCGAGCTGGTTGACGGCGGAGACGTCGTAGTAGCCGGTCAGGTCGGCGTGGCCGGCCAGCGTGTCGCGTTCTTTGCCGTCCACCAGAATTCGCACTTTCAAAACGCCGGGGGTGTTGGCGGAGACAGTGTGGATTAATGACGCGACAGTCATTTCCTCGACCAGGATGCCGGAGCGGTGGGTGTCGGCAAAGGCGGCATTCAGATCAATGACGGCGACGCCGGGATCCACCAGAAAAACGCTGCGCACGTCGGAGCCCGGGCCGAGAACGTGAGGCGAGGATTTGTCGAGGTAGATCGAAAGCAGGGCGCGCAGCAGTTCTTCGGCGCGCTGCTGTCGTCCGGAAGGCATGGGTATGTGGGTGGACTCCGGGCGCAGGCTGCCGTCCTCATCATGCGCGACGAAAAGGAAGACCTGTTCGGTTGGACCGGCCACGGGAGGCGCCAGGGGGCGAGTATCGGTCGAGGCCACGTTTGAAGTCACGACCGTCTTTCGCATGTGCCAGGCGTAAAGGCTCATGCCCAGCGCTACCACCAGCAGCACGATCAAGCCGATGACGAGATGGCGCGGGATCATTCCTGGCACCTCATCTTCTATACCTCATCTTCGATACCTCACGGTGCAACTCCTAGCTGGTCGCGTGTAGCGGCAATGGCCGTGGCGACGGCGCTGGTGATCAATTGCTGATAGTCCGGAGCAGTGAGCTGAGAGAGATCCGATCCCTGGGGTGCGACTTCGACGGCAATGGCGGCTGCGGTCACATTGTTCAGCGGCCGTAGCGGAGCGGTCAGGGTGCGGACGGGAATCTGCCGCTTCTGCATTTCGGCTGCAACCGCCAAGGCTGCCGTCTGGCTGCGCGGCAGCCAGGCACGCTGGGCGGTCGTCCAGGAACGGAAGGGACCGAGATCGTCCTCGCCATAGGGCAGCAGGGCAGTGTAGACGCGCACGCCGTGACCGCTGGAGGCGGCGTGCAGGGCAACATAGATGGTGGCGTGATCGGCGTTGGCGAAAGTGGCGCGCTGGTCGAGAGAGAGGTTGGCATCGGAGTCGCGCAGAACCAGCGTCGTGATGCCGCGGCTTTCCAGTTCCTGACGCAGGCTGCGGGCGAGAGCGACAGTGACATCCTTCTCGAGCAGCGTGGGACTGAGAGTCTCGCCGTGATCGTCGCCGCCGTGACTGGCATCGATTACAGCAAAGTAGCGGCGCGGGCCCTGGGGCGGTGGATTGGTGACTGCCACAGCCGGCTGCGGCGGGGCTGGCGGCGTTCCGGACGCAGGCGGCCCAGGCGCGGCCGGAGCAGGCGAGGCGGACCCGGGAGCGGGAGCAGACGCATTTTGCGCAGCGGCGGCCGGGGCGGGAGAGATCGTGATCGTGCGCGCACCGTTGCTGAAGCTGGCCATCACGGGAATGGTGGAACTCACCGTGACCACGGCCGCACCGTTACTCTCGCGGTAGCTCGCTGAAGGGATGGTCTTGCTGCCGAAAGTCAGCGTGGGTGAAGCGGGCGCGACCAGGGGCTCACGCGAGAAAGTCATGCTCAGGGTTCCCGGGGCAGTGGCGATGGTGGGATTCACCGGCGCAGTGAAATTGAAGATCAGCTTCTCGGCGGAGAGCGATGCGGTGAAGTGAGTGCCCACGCTGCCGATGAACAGGCGGCCGGACTCCTCGTGCAGGTTGACCGGTCCACCCAGAAAGCGCGGAAGCAGGAAACTGAGCGAAGAGAGGGGAACCAGCCCGCGACTGTTCTCGACCAGGAATTTTCCCCCAAGATCGTAGTCGCTGCCCTGAATGCGGGCGCGAGTCTTGCCTTCCTGGAAGTCGCCCTCAACATTGTTGTAACGGAGCCGCCAGTGCGCGCCCTCGGTGCGGGCGCTGACCTTGCCCAGAGGTTCGAGCACTTCGAGCAAGCCGACGTAGTCGCGGCCGTTGCGCTGAACCAGCGTGAGCGAGTAATTGGCCACGACTGAATAGATGGAAAGATGTTTTTCGGGAGCGGCGCCAGAAAGGAGACTCGCTGCCAACAGAATGCCAGCAGCGACGGATAACGGCACGTTGCGAAAGCGGTTAGTCCAGGGCATAGGCGGCCAGTCCGCTCAGCAGCTTGGGATAGAAATCGGTGGATTTTTGCGGCATGACTTCACCGGCAAATGCCACGTCGCGCACCTGCTGTACGCGGCAGGGATTCATCAAGAAGGCAATGTTTGCCTTTCCGTTGCGAACCTGCGCCAGCGCCTCAGAAGCTTCGCGCAGGTAAGAAAGGTTCTGCTGGTTGCGGATGGATTCTTCCGAGAGCTTCAGTACTCCTTCCAGCAGGCATTTATGCAACTGCACGACGTCGAGCGACTGCTGGCGAGCCGAGAGCCCGGACAGGAATTGGGCTGTGGCGGCTTTTGGCGAATGCAAAAGGAAAGCGCGGCTGGCGGTCACGGCCACGAGAGCGGTTCCGGCGCGTCCCCGCTCACGGAGGAGTGCGGTGGCACCCGTGCCTTCGAGCGCAGGGTCGATCTCTTCCACGGCAAAAAGAGCGCAGCTCGAGTTGACAAAGTCGTCCACTGAAAATGAAGCAAGCGAATGGACCACGCGATGGGTGGGCAGGATGAGAAGCCCAGGATCGTTCATGTTGACGAAGGTCATCATGACGTATTCGTGGGGAGCCTGCGGGTCAGGGCGAGTGGACGCGGCGCGGCATTCGTCGCGGAAACTGAGCGCGGTTTCGTAGCGATGATGGCCGTCGGCGATGACCAGCTTCTTGTCGCGCATCTTTTCCTGGACACTCGCGATCACGCCGGGATCGGAGATCTGCCAGACGCGATGGGCGACACCGTATTCGTCGGCAACATCGATCGTGGGCGCGGTCTGGGTGGAGGGCGTGAGCCGGGACTCGATTTGGCCGGAGTCCTCGTAGAGCAGAAAAAGCTGTTCGTAATGAACCCGCGTGGCGCGGAGCAGGTCGAGGCGGTCAGCCTTAGGCTTGGCCAGCGTCTGCTCGTGGCGGAAGATGACCTTGGCGGAATAGTCCTCGACCCGGCCCAGGCCGATGAATCCGCGGCGCTCAAAACGGTTGCCCGAAGGGGCAACGAAGGCCTGGGAATAGACGTAAAATGAAGGCAGGGAATCCGGGAGCAGGATTCCCCGAGCACGCCAATCGCGGGAACGGGCTGCGGCCCTTGTATATACATTGTGCGCGGCATCGTCGGAAGGCTGGTGGCGACCGAGGATGATGCGGACGAGGTTATACGGGCTGGCCGCGTTGTAGGCGTCCTGCATGGCGGGAGTGATTTTGTCGTAGGGCTGGGTCACGACTTGGGTTGCGGTCACCCGCCGCAAATCGTAGCGCAGGGCGCGAAAAGGATGAAGGTCGGCCATAGGAAACGTTTGATTGTAACAAGATAGCCCTGGATCGCAGCCGAGAACCTCGGGGCCAGCCCGCCGACAGGCGTTCCGGCTGTGGAAAAGCGGTTGTGCAATTTGGAACCGGTGACAGTTTATTGACAAAAAGCCTGCGCCGCGCGGCAGAAGCTGTGGTAACATCCGCGGCAACGAGGTACTTATGGCCCGCCTAATTAGTGATGGGCGCCGGTCATCCCGCCCTGAGGCCCTAGTTCGAAGCGTCCGTGCCGATTCTGCCTGGAATCCGGCTAAACCAGGGTTGCGCAAAAATCATTCATTGGGGAATTCCATGCGGCTGGGGAAAGGGGTTGTCCTGCCTCTCTGTGCCATTGTCTGCCTTGGGGTTTCAGCTCTGGCACAAACCGACGTGAATGACGTGCACGTTGTGCCGCGAGAAGTGGAGAAACCGAAAGACGCTCCCAAGCAGGATCTGGTTTCTTCCAATTCCGGGCTGAGTGCGCACGTGCGTCCGCTGAAGGTGGAAGTGGACCTGGTGCTGGTTCCCGTCACCATTACCGACCCCATGAATCGCCTGGTGACCGGACTGGAGAAGGAGAATTTCCAGCTCTTCGAAGGCAGCACGGCGCAGGCAATCCGGACGTTCTCGAGCGAAGATGCTCCGGTCTCTCTGGGGGTGATCTTCGATTCCAGCGGAAGCATGACCAGCAAGATGGACCGGGCGAAAGAAGCGGTGATGGAGTTCTTCAAGACCGCGAATCCGCAGGACGAATTTTTCATGATCACCTTTTCGGACGAACCGGAGGAGGTGAGCGACTTCACCAGTTCGGTGGATGAAATCCAGAACAAGCTGGTCTTTGCGGTGCCGCGGCATCGCACCGCGCTGCTGGATGCCATTTACATGGGCGTGAACAAAATGCGGCAGGCCAAGTACCCGAAGAAGGCGCTGCTCATCATCTCCGACGGGGGCGACAATCACAGCCGTTATACCGAGAACGAGATCAAATCGGTGGTCAAGGAAGCCGACGTGATGATTTACGCCATTGGCATCTACGATCGCTATGCCTCCGCCATTGAGGAGCGGCTGGGACCGGAACTGCTGAGTGACATCACGGAACTGACGGGCGGGCGCGCCTTTACCATTGATAACCCCAACGACTTGGGCGACGTGGCGACCAAGATCGGAGTGGAACTGCGCAATCAATACGTCCTGGGCTACCGTCCCAGCAAAGTCGTGCGCGACGGCAAATGGCGTAAGATAAAGGTGAAGCTGTTGCCGCCGAAAGGACTACCGCCTCTACGGGTGTATGCCAGGACGGGATATTACGCGCCTCAAGAATAAGGCCGCGAGGGTTCTGTTTCTTTCCACACTTGTGATCTGGGCCGCGATCCTCGCCGGTATGCTGGCCCGGTCCCAGACTGCCCCTGCACAGAACGAAGGCAAGCCGGCTGCCGATTCGGCGGCAGGGCAGACTTCCCCCACGCCCGCCACGCCTCCGGCGCACGACAGCCAACAGGAAGAAAAGAAACTGGCTGATCAGGGAGTCTTCGTTTTCCACAAAGACGTGGATGAAGTCCTGCTGCACGCCAGCGTGGTCGATGACAAGCAGCACATCGTCACCAATCTCGACCGTAACGCTTTTACCGTGTATGAAGACGGCAAACCGCAGAACATCATCTCGTTTCACAACGAGGACATTCCCGTAGCCATGGGCATCGTGATTGACAACTCGGGATCGATGCGGGAGAAGCGGAACAAGGTGAATCAGGCGGCATTGAATCTGGTACGGTCGAGCAATCCGCGGGATGAAGTGTTCATCGTCAATTTCAACGACGAATATTATCTCGACCAGGACTTTACCAACGATCTGTTGAAGCTGAAGGAAGCGCTGGAGAAAATTGACGCGCGCGGAGGAACGGCTCTCTACGATGCTTTAGTAGCATCGGCGGAACATTTAAAACGGAATGCGCGGCTGGATAAGAAAGTGCTGTTCGTCGTGACCGACGGCGAAGACAATGCCAGCAACGAGAATCTCGAGCAGGCGGTGAAACACTTGCAGGAAGAAAACGGTCCTCAGGTGTATGCCATCGGAATCCTGGGTCAGGAAGAACATCCCAAGCGGGCCAGGCGCGCGCTCGAGATCATTGCCGAGCGCACCGGTGGAATCGCGTTCTTCCCGAAAACGCTGGATGAAGTGGATGAGATCAGCAAGACCGTAGCCCACGACATCCGCCATCAGTACACGATCGGCTACAAGCCCACGAATCCACGGGGAGCGGGCGGTTTCCGCATGGTCCGAGTGGACGCCAAGGCTAAGGGACACGGCAAGATGGTGGTGCGCACCAAGAGCGGCTACTACGCGGGGCCGCAACCGGCCGCGGGCAGCGGGAAGTAGAAGCGGCTTCGGCGGTCCGTTTGACGATTTTTCACTCTCCCCGTACCCTGTAAAATGCTGACGAAAAATCCTGCAATGTCCCGCTTGCGCGTCGCCGACGACATCACTCAACTGGTCGGCGAGACTCCCATGTTGCAATTGAAGAGGATAGTTCCTGCCGGATCGGCGGAGGTATTCGCCAAGCTGGAGTATCTGAATCCTGGCGGGAGTCTGAAAGACCGGGCTGCGATTGGAATCATCCGGCGGGCTGAGCGGGAGGGAAAACTCACTCGCGGCGGAACGATTGTCGAAGCGACTGCCGGGAATACGGGCATCGGGCTGGCGCTGATCGGCGTGAACCGTGGCTATAAAGTGAAGTTGTTCGTGCCCGAGAATTTTTCCCAGGAGAAAGTGACGATCATGCGGGCGCTGGGCGCCGACGTTGAGCGCACTCCTGACGCGGAGGGTATGCAGGGCGCGATCCGCCGCGCCAAGGAACTCGTGGCGGGCGATTCCAGGGCGTTTATGGCGGGGCAGTTCGAGAATCCTGCCAACCCTGATTACCATTACGAAACCACGGCGCGTGAAATCTTCGAGCAGATGCAAGGCAGCATTGATGCGGTTGTGCTGGGTTGCGGCACCTGCGGGACGTTTACCGGCGTGGCGCGCTATGTGAAAGAAAAGTTGCCGCGCGCGCTGGCGGTCGCGGTTGAGACGCAGGGGTCCATCCTGTGCGGTGGAGAAGTTGGGCCGCATAAGGTAGAGGGCATCGGGGTCAGCTTCATTCCGAAGACGTTTGATCGCTCGGTGTGCGATGAAGTCGTGATGGTGACGGATGACGACGCATTCGACATGGTGAAGGCATTGGCGGCGCAGGAAGGCGTGCTCGCGGGATCAAGCGGTGGAGCGGCGGTGTTCGCCTCACTCCAGATTGCACAGAGACTGGGAGCAGGGAAGCGCGTGGTAACGATCATCCCAGACTCGGCCGAGCGTTATTTGTCGAAGAAGATTTTCGAAGGCGGGATTTAGGCAGGGGACAGTAACCCTCCCTGCCCCACGAGGGTTGATTTAGACCCGGTGATGAGTGTAATCAGGTTCTTTCAACGTTGACTTTCAGCGGTGGATTCGGTTTGCGTCTCGTTCAGAGGCAATTGGACTGGACGGCAGCTACCGCGGCGACAGAGGCATACTATGGCTACTTCGCGGCGTACTTTTTTGGGAGTAACCGTCGGCGCGGCCGCGTCGACGATGGTTCGCCCTCTGGCTGACGCATTCGTTCTGTCTAATCAGAATGCAACTTCACCTACGGCGACTCCCGCGCCTGTCCGGGTACACGCAGCGCCCGCCCAGGTCGTGAACTCCTTCGATCCCGATCAGGCCCTCGCGACCTCGATGGACATTCAGTCACGCGAGGCGATCAATCAGATCTACACGCCCGAAAACGTAAACCTTTGCTTGTCTGCGGGCTGGGGTCCGATCAGCTATCGCCTGCATACTCCGGAAACCATCGATTATTGGCACTGGAATCCCAACGGCCGTTGGACCGACGCAGCGAACCAACGCGGATACTTCGTCGGCAGTTCGGAACTGGGTGAACCCATTCGCGATTCATTCGGCTACAGTCTGCCCCACCGCGGCTGCACTCACAATGGCGGTACCGAGTATGGCTATTCCCGCCTCACGGATGGTGATCCCAAAACGTTCTGGAAGAGCAACCCTTACCTGGCCAAAGCGTTCACCTACGAAGACGACTCTTTGCATCCGCAATGGATCATCGTTGATCTTGGCGAATACTATGACGTGAACGCGATCCGCATCGACTGGTGCGAACCCAGCGCCCGCGAGTACGAAGTCGAGTATTGGGTCGGAGCCGATCCTATGAACTGGGAAGAGCCGGCCATGGACTCCACGGGGCAGGGCGGCGACTACCTTCCGGTCGCCAATCAGGCCATGGGCAACTGGGTCCGTTTCCCCAACGGTGCTGTTCACGAGGGCAAAGGCGGAAGCGTAACCCTCAAACTGGCGGACAACCTGATTTCGACGCGTTGGGTTCGCGTGGTGATGACGCGATCGTCCAATCAGCCGGGGCCGCACGGAAACGATGACATCCGGCACCGGGTGGGATACGCCATCTATGAAGTTTACGTGGGCAGATTAGAGGCCAACGGTAAGTTTGCGGATTTCGTCAAACACGTGCCGGACGGTCGCCAGCAGACCGCTACGTATTGCTCTTCTACAGACCCGTGGCACACCGTCGCAGACCTGAGTCCACGCGGAGACCAGACCGGCTGGGACCTGTTCTTCACCAGCGGCATCACCAACGGTCTGCCCGCTCTGATCACCGTCCCTCTGATTTACAGCGTTCCCGAAGACGCCGCCGCAATGGTCGCGTATCTGAAAAAGCGGGGGTATCCCATCAGCTGGGTCGAAATGGACGAAGAAGCCGACGGGCAATACTACATGCCCGAGGACTACGCCTCACTCTACATTCAATTTGCCGACGCAATGCTCAAAGTCGATCCCACCCTTAAGGGTAAGTTGGGCGGGCCCGTGTTCCAGGGCATTAACCAGGACGTCTCGGTCTGGCCCGATACGCGCGGAAACAAGTCCTGGTTCGGCCGCTTTTACGATTATCTGAAATCGCACAATCGTCACGGGGACTTGTCGTTCGCTTCTTTTGAAATTTATCCCTACGAAGCCTGCACCATGAAGTGGGACGATTTGTACCGTAACCGCGAACTGACGCGCAAGACTCTGCAGGCCTTTCGCGATGACGGATTGCCTGCTGCAATTCCGCTCATGAACACCGAAAGCAATCTTTCCGGTTCGCTCTCTGGCTACATGTCCGACATTTTTTCGGCCCTGTGGCTTGCCGACAATGTCGGCAGCTTCTTCGCCGAGGGCGGCGCGCTTTACATTCATTCGCCCATCGAACCCAGCGGCATCGAGCATGGCTGCCAGGGCTGGGCAATCTGGGGCAACGCCCTTTGGGATCGCACTGAGAAGCTCATTGGCTATACCGCTTTCTACCACGCCAGCCGCATGATCAATAACGAGTGGGTGACCCATCGCAGCGGAACCCATCACCTCTATTCCGCCGATGTCGGAATCGAAGACCCCGCTGGGAATGATCTGGTCACGAGCTATGCCGTTCGGCGCCCAGACGGCCAGTGGGCCTTGCTGCTCATCAACAAAGATCGAGAGAATGCGCATCCCGTTCGAGTCGCCTTTGAAGGCGGCGGGACCGGGCACTTTTCCGGCACAATTCGCATGGTCACATTTGGCAGCGAACAATATGTTTGGCACGGCGCGGACGCCACCGCTCACGCCGATCCAAACCTGCCGCCTGTGGTTTCGTCCATCGACGCCTCTGCACAGACTGTGTTCACGCTCCCCAAAGCTTCCGTCACCGTTTTGCGCGGCGAAGTCGCAGGCCTGACGGCCTAACTTGTCGCCACACGTCCCTTCAATAATCCTGCTAGCATAACGAAACGGCACAACTGCACAAACCCAACTCATGAAACCCACCAAGACCTTCGGATTTGCTACTCGCGCCATTCATGCTGGGCAGGAGCCGGACCCGTTGACGGGCGCGGTCACGGTGCCGATTTACGCGACCTCGACCTACGTGCAGCAGGGGATCGGCGAGCACAAGGGATATGAGTACTCGCGCGTGTCGAATCCCACGCGCACGCGGCTGGAGCAGAATCTGGCGGCACTCGAAGGCGGCGTGGCCGCGCGCGTGTTCGCGAGCGGCATGGCGGCAATCAACGCGGTCGCGACCATGTTGAAATCTGGCGACCATGTGGTGTGCGGGAACGACCTCTATGGGGGAACGCCACGGCTGTTCAACCAGGTGCTGGCCGGTTTCGGGCTGGAGTTTTCCTACGTAGACACGACCGACGCAAAGAACGTTGAGCGCGCGCTGCGCAAGAACTCACGGATGGTGTACGTGGAAACTCCAACCAATCCGCTGATGCGGATCAGCGACTTGAAGGCGATCAGCCAGATTTGCCGGCAAAAGAAAGTCGCGCTGGTGGTGGACAACACGTTCATGTCGCCGTATTTCCAGCAACCGCTGGCGCTGGGCGCCGACCTGGTGGTCCATTCGACTACGAAGTTTCTGAATGGGCACAGCGACGGCTTGGGCGGCGTGGTGGTCTGCGCGAAGCAAGAGCATGCGGAAAAGCTGGCCTTCCTGCAAAAGGCGGCGGGTGCGATTCTTTCTCCCTTCGAATGCTGGCTGGTGCTGCGCGGCGTCAAGACCTTGGCGGCGCGCATGGAGATTCATGACCGCAGCGGGCGGATCGTGGCGGACTTTCTGGCCAAGCACAAAAAGGTGAAAGCGGTTTTTTATCCCGGCTTGGCGGATCATCCGCAGCATGCGCTGGCCAAGCGCCAGATGAGCGGATTCGGAGCGATGATCACCTTTGATACTGGATCGCTGAAAAACGCGAACAAGATGCTGAAGAAGTTACGCGTGTGCTCGCTGGGCGAGTCGCTGGGCGGCGTGGAGACGCTGATCTCGCATCCGGCCACCATGACACATGCCGGCCTGGGGGCGGAGGGGCGCGCGGCGGTTGGCATCACCGACGGCATGGTGCGGATCTCGGTGGGGATCGAGGACGTGGACGACATTCTCGACGATCTGGATCAGGCGCTACACGCGATCTAGAATTCTTGCCACGGATTTGCACCGATTCGCACGGATAGACCTTGGGGATCCCAGTTCTCTGCGTCCACCCTTTCTTGTGAGCAACGAACAGCAGTCCGGCTCCCGCGAGTGGAATTCCGCGGTGTATCACCGCCTCTCCGCGCCTCAAGTCATAGAGCGCGCCCAGAACCCGGCGGTTCAGGGCGCCACGTCGCCACCCAGTGAGTCTCCCAGCCAGTCCAGGTATTCGGAACTGCCGTCTTCGACGCCGAGCGCGAGGCATTCGGGCAGTTCATAGGAATGCAACTCGCAGATGGCATCGCGGACGGCGGGAAACTGGTCGGCGCTGGTCTTGATCAGCAGCAGGCATTCGTGGCTGGCTTCGATCTTGCCCTGCCAGAGATAGACGGATTCGATGTGCGGGATGATGTTGACGCAGGCGGCGAGCTGGCGCTCGACCAGGAAACGCGCGACCTTGCGTGATTCTTCTGTCGACCCGGCAGTAGAGAGGACGATTCGTTTGTCAGTCATATAAAATCAGTCCCTTCGCCCTTTCGGCTCAAGGCAGGCTAGGAACAGCTTTCGGACGTCGACGAGAGATTAGCACTTTGCGGGCGTAGTGTGAGGCGGAATATGGTGCAGATCAAGTTTGGGACATCAGGATGGCGGGCGGTCATGGCCGAGGAGTTCACGTTTGCCAACGTGCGGCGCGCGGTGAGCGGGATCGCGCGCTACGTGGTTTCGCAGAAGCCGCAAGGGGCGCGGGTTATCGTGGGACGCGACCCGCGGTTTCTGGGCGAGACGTTCTGCTCGATGGCAGCCGAGATCCTGGCGGCGCAGGGCATCACGCCGCTGGTCGTAGCCGAGCCTGCACCTACGCCATCGTTTGCTTACGCCGTGATTCAGCTGAAAGCGGACGGGGTCATCAACTTCACCGCTTCGCACAATCCGCCCGAGTACAACGGAATCAAGTTTTCGACGCCGGATGGTTGTCCGGCGCTGCCGGAAGTCACAAAGAAAATCGAGGCGGAAATTGCGGCAGGAGACAGCGATTCGCTCCCGCCGGCAAAAGGTGCGGCGAAGGCAGCCGAAAAAGAGGCGCTCGACCCGAAGCCTGCGTACCTGAAGCGGCTGGGAGAGATCGTTGACCTGGAGGCGATCCGGAAAGCGGGCGTGCGGGTGGCCTTCGATCCCATGTGGGGTGCGGCGCGGGGATATTCCGATGAACTGCTGCGCAGCGCCGGAGTGCAAGTGGCAACGGTGCACGACTACCGTGACGTGTTGTTTGGCGGGCACGCGCCCGAACCTGACGACCACTTGCTGGAGGGTCTGCGCAAGAAAATGCGCGAAGCGGGAGCGCAAATCGGAATGGCGACCGATGGCGATGCCGACCGTTTCGGCATCGTTGATGCGGACGGCACGTTTCTGCAGCCGAACTACGTGATCGCACTGCTCTTCGACTACCTGGTGGAGAGCCGGGGCTGGAAAAACGGCGTGGCGAAATCGGTCGCGACCACGAATCTGATCAATGCGCTGGCCAAGAAACACAGCGTGGAGTTATATGAGACCCCGGTGGGCTTCAAGTACATCGGCGAACTGATCATGCAGGACAAAATCGCCATCGGCGGAGAAGAGAGCGCGGGGCTGTCCATCCGGCACCATGTACCGGAAAAAGACGGCCTGCTGGCCGGGCTTCTGTGCTGCGAGTCGGTGGCGCGCCGAGCGAAGCCGTTGGGCGAACAACTGAAGGCGCTATGTAACCAAGTTGGTTCCTATTATCCAAGACGCGACAACTTCCGATTGACGCCGGCGGTGAAGGAGAAGTTCACTGAAAAGTTGAAGGCCGATCCGCGGGAGTTCTGCGGACATGCAGTGAGTCAGGTCGTCCGCACCGACGGATTGAAGCTCGTGTTCAGTGACGGATCGTGGGTGTGTTACCGGTTGTCGGGAACTGAACCGGTGGTGCGCGTGTACTCGGAAGCGCGTAGCGAGAAAGGCCTGGAGAAGCTGAGCACGGCGGCGCAGCATTGGATCTTCGAGTGAAGCGGTTCTCCAACATCACGAAACTTTCACGACCGGAGGACGGTCTGCGGGCTGTGATCGAGCACGCGCCGCAGGCGGGAGCGATGGCTGCCTCGTGGATGGAGCGGCTGCGTCCGCCGGCCATGCGCCTCTATGCCTTGCGGCGGAGGATCGTAACCGTGGCCGTGGCGGTAGCGGCCGCGTCGCTATTGGGGCACGTGATGTTCGGAGCCAATGGCTGGGTGGTATACCGGCAGAAGCGCGCCGAGTATGAAGCATTGCAGAAGCAGATCGAAAAAGTGCAGCAGGACAATAACCGCTACACGCAGCAGATTCAGGGCCTGCAGAGCGACGAGAAGGCCATCGAAAAAGAAGCGCGGGAGCAGTTGGGCTACGCCAAAGCAGGAGAATACGTCTACGTTGCTCCGGCCCCGGTTCCCGCGAAACCTGCGCCCCCGGCCAATCGCTCGGCAAGAAAGTAGCCGTTCGCGGCATGCCCGTTCCGATGTTGCCTCGCCTTGACCACTTCAGCTTTCCCCTGTGGTATAGTTCCCTTACGAGATTTCAGAATCCGGCGGATTGGCTTCCTGAAGCGGCGCCATTTTCGCTGCACTGTGGGGTTTGCGGTGTGTGGGACCGCAAAGCGAATTTCCAAAAGGAGAAACCGGCCATGAGAAAAGTAGTAGCGGTTTGTCTTGCGGTGTGTTTCGTGTTTGCTCTGTCGGCGTTGGCGTTCGACGACATGGGCAAGAGCACAACCGTCAACGGTTGGATTGTCGATGACAAATGCGGGGCCAAGGGCGCGCATGCCGGCGCCGAGGAGTGCACCAAGAAATGCCTGGCCGCCGGCGCAAAGATGGTGGTGGTCACCGATGGCGATCAAAAAGTGCTGGCCGTGGAAAATCCGGATGCTCTCAAGGGGCACGAAGGGCATCACGTCGCTGTGACTGGAACCCTGAAGGGGGATTCCATCCACGTAGACAGTGCCAAGATGCTGTAGACCGTCTGGGGAAACGGCACAAGAAAAGAGGGCGGCCTGCGGGTCGCCCTCTCGTTTCTGCATCGGGAACTCTCCGCGACCCCTCGCGGGCGGGAGCGCCCGCGCCACACTACCGAGTCACACTACCGCACCACGCCTTCCAGGGGCGAACTGGCCGTGGCGTAGAGTTTCTTCTGCATGCGACCGGCCAGATATGCCTGACGTCCCGCGAGCACCGCGTGCTGCATGGCCTGCGCCATGAGCACAGGATCTTGCGCGTTGGCAATGCCGGTATTCATCAGCACCGCATCGGCGCCGAGTTCCATGGCAATCGCGGCGTCGGAAGCCGTGCCCACGCCGGCATCCACGATCAACGGCACACCCGTGATCATTTCACGCAGAATGCGGATGTGGGCTTGGTTCTGAATGCCCATGCCGCTGCCAATGGGCGCGCCCAGGGGCATGACGGCGGCAGCGCCGGCCTCGACCAGGCGTTTGGCGAAGACCACGTCATCGGAGGTGTAGGGCAGAACCGTGAAGCCTTCGTTCACCAGCGTGCGCGTCGCCTCGAGCGTCGCCTGCACGTCAGGATAAAGCGTGGCCTGGTCGCCGATGACCTCGAGCTTGACCCAATCGGACAAACCGACTTCTCGGCCGAGGCGTGCGGCGCGGATAGCCTCGTCGGCGGTGTAGCACCCCGCGGTGTTGGGCAGCAGGAAATATTTCTTGGGATCAATGTAGTCGAGCAGCGATTCCTTGCTGCGGTCCAGATTGACGCGGCGCACCGCGACCGTGACCATCTCGGCGCCGCTGGCTTCGAGAGCACGTGCGGTTTCCTGAAAGGACTTGTATTTTCCCGTGCCCACGAACAGCCGGGAGCGGAAAGAGCGTCCAGCGATGATTAACGAATCCGACATAGTCTCTATTGTAATGAAAGTGCCGCGCGCGAGCACAGGCTGCAGCAAAGTAGCTTCCGTCACGCAATAGGAATCTCGGTGCTCATGGCTGCTTGCTCTCGCTCTCCGGCGTGCCGAAGCCACAACGACTGCGCATGCCTTGCCGGAATCGCTCTCGCTCCTCGGGCGTCATGTGTTCCCAGCGCTCGCTCATGCGGCGGCGAAAGTTAGAGCGGTGAAACCCGCGACCACCAATGCGGCCGAAGAGGATCCGGCACAGTACCAGAATTCCAAGCGCCTGCCAGAAGGTGATCTGATGCCAGCCGAAGAGAGGCGGCAGCAGCCAATTCCACAGATGCAGCACCACCTCGCCGCCGACCACGACAAACAGCAGCATCGCCAGAATCGCCAGCGGAGCAATAAGAAACATTTTCCTTCTCATATTCGGTTCCTCATGCTTTCGTAAACTCGTCGTAAATGCTTCGTAACCGCTCGCGCAGATGCAGCACCGCATAGCGTTTGCGCGAGAGCAGCGTATTGACGCTCACACCGGTCTCGGCGGCCATCTGCTTGAAGCTGCGTCCCTCGAGCTCGTGGCCGACAAACACCTCGCGCTGCTCGTCCGGCAGTTCGTCGAGTGCAAACTCAAGTTCGTCGAGCAGCACGCTGCGGGCGTAAAGAGCGTCCGGGCCGGCATCGGGCGAAGGCAGCAAGTCTTCCAAGTGCAGCAACTCTTCTTCGTCGTCGGCCAGGGCGGCATGGCTGAAACTCTCCGGCGTCTTCTCGCGGAAGAGATCGGTGATGCGGTTGCGCGCGACGCGGAAGAGCCAGCCCGTCACGTGCTCGATCGGCATCAGCAGGCGGTTCGCCTCCACCAGTTCGTAGAAGACCTCCTGCAGGATGTCTTCGGCATCGCGCGGGTCAGGCACCCGCCGGCGGATGAAGTTGCGCAGCCGGGACTGCTCCTGCTTGACCACCTCGGAGATCCGCCGGTTCTGTTCGAGGCTCATCCGTTCGGTTATCCGCGCTACGCTCGCCGCGCCCTTCATCTACGGATGTAGACGAATTGGGGGGTGCGAATATTGTAGGGGCTCACGAGAAAGCCGGAGAATTCCATTCTTGGCTGCGGGTTGCCGCAGTCACTTTATCCTGGCCTGCTTGTTTCTACTGCGGTAGAGTTGCCGTTTCCGCCTCGGCGTAAAGCTCATCAATCTGGCGGCGATAGCGCTGTTCAACGACGCGGCGGCGGAGTTTGAGCGTCGGTGTCAAGACGCCGTTTCCAGCGGAAAATTCATCCGCCACCAGCATCACCCGTTTCAGCTTCTCGAAACGAGCCAGATTCTGATTAAGGCCTTCGATGATGCCGTCGTACAGCGCTTGCACCTTCGGATGCGCAATCAGTTCCACGCGCGACGAAAAAGCGATGCCGTTCGCGCCCGCCCAATCCTCGAGCAGCGGAAAGTTGGGCGAGATCAGGACAGCGGGGAATTTGCGTTTTTCACCGAGGATCGCGGCGACTCCGATGAAGGTATTGAGCTTGAGCGCGTTTTCGATGGGCTGCGGAGCGATGAATTTTCCGCCGGATGTCTTGATCAGGTCTTTCTTGCGGTCGGTGACGGAGAGATACCCGTCGGCGTCAATTTCGCCGATGTCGCCGGTGTGGAACCAGCCATCCACCAGGGCAGCCTTCGTGTCCTCCGGGTGGTTCCAATAGCCTTTGAAGACGGAGGGGCCGCGCACCAGGATTTCGCCATCTTTGGCAATACAAACCTCCAAGTTGGGAAGAATCTTGCCCACGGTGCCGATGCGGTGGTTCCGGGGAGTATTGACTGCGATCACAGGTGAGGTCTCGGTGAGGCCGTAGCCTTCGTGAATGGGGATGCCGACGGCCGCGTACCACTCGGCCAGTTCGCGGCCCAGCGGCGCTCCGCCGGAGATGAAAGTCTCGACGCGGCCGCCCAGACCTTCCCGAATCTTTGAAAAGACGAGCTGGTTGGCTAATTTCCAGCTCGGCGATGCGGGAGTTTTTCCGGCGAGAACTTGCGGCTTATGCCTGCGTCCCACAGAAAGAGCCCAGTCGAAGATCGCGCGCTTGGGAAATCCATTCGCCTTTTGCCCGGCTTGAGCATAGATTTTTTCGTAGACTCGCGGCACGGCGACAAAGATCGTCGGCCGCACCTCCAATAGCGCCGCCGGCAGCCGGTCAATGAACGGGCAGTAGGCCAGTGTCACGCCATGGTAGAGCAGCGCGAAATCGACATGGCGGGCCGTGATGTGGCAAAGCGGAAGGAACGAAACGCTGATGTGCCCGGCATGCAGGTCGAAGCCAAGCATCGAGCACTGAATGTTGGAGACCAGGTTGCCGTGAGTGAGCATCGCCCCTTTGGGCGTTCCAGTTGTCCCCGAGGTGTAGACAATGGTCGCCAGATCATCGGCTGCTATGGAGCGCGCTCGGGCCTCGATCTCGGGGCCCAGATCAAGCGGTCCCTGCCGCGTGACTTGCGGCATGGTTGCGCATTGGCTGGCAAAGGGGGCGAGGTCGCCGGTGAATTCGATCGCGTCCATGACGATGATTCTCTCGATCTGAGTCCGGGGAAGAATCGAGAGGACTTTGTGCAGATGCTGGTCGGACGACAGAAAGATGACGCTGCAGCCCGAGTCCCTCAGCATGAACGCGTTCTGTTCGGCGGTGAGCGTGGTGTACAGCGGCACGGTGACGGCACCGAGAAGCAGGCTCGCCATGTCGGCCATGGGCCACTCGGGGCGGTTCTCGCTGAGGATGGCAATGCGGTCGCCGCGTCGAATGCCCCAGGCATGGAGCGCGCGAGCGGTGCGGGCTACGCTTTGGCCGAACTCGCGGGAGGTGATGGTCAGCCACTTCCCAGCTTCGCGGTGCAGCAGCATGCGGTCGTGATTGCGTTCGACCGCGGCGAAGAAAATGTCGTTCAGGGTGGCGATGCCCATCGCACGGTTCGAGCCAGGGTGACGCGGACGCCAAGAAATCCGTGTCGCTGGCTCCGATCAAGACTGTACTGTTTTGCCGCTCGTTTCGGCAATGTCAAAAGATCGCAAACAAGGGTACTTTCCGGTTTACCGCAAAGCCGGGGCGGGATATGCTAGCCGACAGTTCCGTGGGAGGGGTTTATGCATAGAAGACGCTCCGAACTTCTGGCGGCCGTGTTGTTGGCCGGCTTGCTGACATCGTCCGCCGCGCTGTACGCACAGGGCAAGAAGGAGGCCCCGAGTATGCCCAAGGTCGGTGATGTGGCGCCGGACTTCAGTCTGAAATACATCGACGCCAGCGGTGACGAGAAGTATGTGAAGCTGAGCGACTATCGTGGGAAAAAGAACGTCGTGCTGGCGTTTTACATCTTCGCCTTCACCGGGGGTTGAACGCAGCAGATGAAAAACTTCCAGCAGAATCTGAAAACGCTGGAAGCCGCCGACACCCAGGTCCTGGGTGTGAGCATGGATAGTGCCTTCGCCAATAAGGCTTTCGCCGACCAGATTGGAGTGACCTTCCCCTTGCTGAGCGACTGGGGCGGCAAAGTCACCCACCAGTACGGAATCTACAAAGACGAATATCAGGCCCCGCGCCGGGTGAACTTCCTGATCGGCAAGGATGGAAAGATCATGGAAGAGCAGGTCGACCGGGATGCGATTGATCCAAAGAAGATCGTGGACGCGTGCCAGCGGCCAAAGCTGAAGAACTAAGCAATCCGGCCTCGACGATTGGTCATCCTGGGCGAAGCGAAGAACCTACGCAGTTTGCGGCAGGTCTTGGGAATGCATAGAACTGGTTCCACAAATAGGTTTTGGGTAGGGCCCGGCTTCAGCCGGGCCGCCAAGGGCCGCATAAACGCTGGGCTTTAGCCCCCGAGGGCCTGGCGCCCGCCGCGCGCAAGACCATTTATGAAACCAGTTCTAGGTCCTTCGCGGCACCGAACCCTGCTCAGGATGACAATCTCTGAGGAAAGTTTCCCCTTTTCCGTACACTCTTTCGCTAACTCCATTGCGGCCGTGTACTTTCGTTCAGGGGAAACTAAACCGTCTCTTCTGTGTTTACAGGGGTGCAGGTAAGATGAGTATGCACGGATTTCCGTTGCATTGGGGCGAAGATATGAAAACACGCGTGTTCTGGGCCGCTATTGTTCTGCTGGCAAGCTTTGTCTTCCTATTGCAGCTTTCAACCACAGCGAAAGCGCAGGATCAACCGCCCGATCAAGATCAGGGTCAGGATCAGAGTCAGGATCCTCCCGGCCGAGTAGGCCGAATGAGTTTCTCGGAGGGATCGGTATCATTCCGTCCGGCGGGAGAGGACGATTGGGTCACAACTGTTCCCAACCGTCCGGTCGTGGCGGGCGATGATCTGTGGGCGGACGCGAATTCGCGGGCCGAGGTTAACGTCGGCTCGGCGGCGCTCCGACTGGGCGAGAAGACGGGCATCACTTTCCTCGCGCTCGACGACCGCACTACGCAAATCCGCCTGGCGCAGGGATCGCTGATTGTGCGTGTGCGCCACGTGGATGACGACGATACCTACGAGATTGACACGCCGAACATCGCATTCACTTTGCTGCAGCCCGGCGAATACCGCGTGGACGTGAGCGAGGACGGAAACCAGACCATCACCACGGTGTGGCACGGACACGGCCGCGTGACTGGCGGTGGATTCACCTACACCGTGGTTGCCGGTCAGTCGGCGACATTCACCGGCAGCGATCACCTCGATTACGATCTGGAGCAACTGCCCGGCCAGGATCAGTTCGATGATTGGGCGTTTGATCGCGACGACCGCGAGGACCGTGCGGATTCGGCGAATTACGTTTCGACCGAGATGACGGGTTACGAAGATCTGGACGATTACGGCAACTGGAGCTACGTCGCCGGCTATGGTCAATGCTGGCAGCCGCGCGGGGTCGTTATGGGGTGGGCTCCGTATCGCTTCGGCCACTGGGTCTGGGTCGCTCCATTTGGCTGGACCTGGGTTGAGGACGAACCATGGGGATTCGCTCCCTTCCACTACGGGCGCTGGGCCTTCGTCGGCGCAGGCTGGTTCTGGGTGCCGGGACCGGTCGTGGTTCGCCCGCTATGGGCCCCGGCGCTGGTGGCCTTCGTGGGTGGCGGCCCGGGATTCAGGTTCTCCGCGGGTGTGGGCGTGGGATGGTTCCCGCTGGCGCCGGGCGAGGTTTTTGTGCCCGCATATCACGTCAGCCGCGCTTACGTGAATAACGTGAACATTACCAACACCTCGGTGAATATCACCAAAGTCACGAACGTGTACAACACGGTGATCATCAACAAAACAACGACCATCAACAACATCACCTATGTGAACCAGCATGTAAACAATGGAGTGACGGTGGTATCGCACGACACGTTTGTGAACGCACGCCCGGTGGCGCAGAACGTGATGAAGGTAGACCCGCGCGAAATCGTAGCGGCGCCGGTCTCGCATGTGGTGACGGCGGAGCCAGTCCGGGCCAGCGTGGTGGGCGCTGGACGGCCAGTCTCCGTGAGGCCGCCGGCGGCGGTGATGAGCCGGCCGGTGGTCGCAGTGCGCACGCCACTCCCTCCGCCGCGCCCGATCGCCCAGCAACAGGCCGCGGCTGGCGGCCACTTGAACCAGCAGTTGCTGGTGCGGCCGGCGGGCCCGGCACGCCCTGCTCCGGCCAGTCAAGGCACGCAGCCGCAGAAGTCGGAAGAGGGCTTCAAGCCATTCAGCCAGCCCACTGGCGGCAATACTCAAGTGAAGCCGATACCGCAGACTCAGCCGCGAGTGTGGGAGCAGCAAGGAAGCTCGCAGGTCCAGGGGCAGAGCGACGACCACAATGGGCAAGTGTGGAATCGTAATGCGCAGACAGGGGCGAAGGAGTACGGTACTCCGCAGCAGCAGTCCACACCACAGGAGACGCATCCGCTGGTGCGGCCTGCGCCACCAGTACAGCCGCGTAACGAGCAGCAGGAACAGCAACAGGCCGAAAAGTTCCACCAGTGGCAGCAACAGCGGCCGGCTTCGCCACCTCCGGCGGAGCACCAGTCGCAACCGAAGCCTGCGCCACCGCCGAAATCGGAGCCGCCAAAAAAAAGCCACTGACGCTGACTGGCTGGCTTGCACTGTGATAGGGTTCGCATGAGATGCGCCGGCGAACCGGACAACCAATCGAACTGACGCCGGGAGCGGGCGACCTCCCGGCGCAGCTTTTTTCTGGCGAAAGCGATGAACGGGGCAAAGACTGAAGCGAAGCGGTCAACCATCAACTGGATGGACGTGCTATGGCTGGCCTTTCTGGCAGGGCTGGCTCTTTTGCCGCCGATAGAAGAGACGCATAAGCAGGAAATTCTGCTGGGCTTCGGTGTGATCCAGTTGGCGGAGGGATGGCTAGTGGCGCGCTGGCCGTCGCGGGGCCCGATATGCGTCGTGCTTTGGAAAATTGCTTTAGCGACCATCCTGGTGGATCACACGGGCGAGGTCGCGATCAACAGCTACTACTATCCCATCTACTTTCTGCCGATTCTCACTGCGGCGGAGTACTTCGGGCCGTGGGCCACGTTGTTTTGGACGTCGCTATCGTCGGCGGCCTACTGTTCTTATCTCTATCCGGCGCTGCAGGACTTTGAGATTACGGCGGAAGACTATGGCCGGCTCGCCATCCGCATTCTGTTCTTCTATCTTGCTGCAATGGTTGTCAACCGCTTCGTGGTTGAGAATCGACGGCAGACGCAGCGCTATCAGGAACTAGCGGAGACGCTAGCCGTTACCAACCGGCAGCTCGAGCAGGCGCAAGCTGAGGCGCGGCGGTCGGAGCGCCTGGCCGCGCTGGGGCAGCTTTCTGCCGGGCTGGCACATGAAATTCGCAATCCTCTCGGCGTGATCAAGGGCTCGGCCGAAATGCTGAGCCAGAAGCTCGGACAATCCGATCCGCTGGCCACGGAACTGGCGGGATACATCTCGAGCGAAACCAATCGCCTGGGCGGGCTGGTCACCCGGTTTCTGGATTTCGCCCGGCCGCTTCATGCCGAGCTTTCACCACAGGCCATCACGGTGGTTCTGGATCGGGCGCTCAGTGACGTTGCCACCTTGTGGAAGGGGGCGACGGTACAGGTCGAGAAGCACTATCAGCCGGACTTGCCGCTGGTGGAACTGGATGAAAGCCTGTGCGAACAGGCGTTTCTTAATCTCATAAAGAACGCGTACGACGCGATGAGCGCGAACGGTGGACGGCTGCAGGTGAGAGTTGCGAAGTCGGAGGCCGGCGAGCGGCAGGGCGTGGAAGTGCGAATTGGAGACACCGGGCCGGGAATTCCGCGCGAGTTGCGAGAACAGATCTTCAATCCGTTTGTGACCACGAAGAAAGACGGCGTCGGGCTGGGGCTTTCCATCGTGTCGAAGATTATCGACGGACATCACGGCTCGATGCGGGTTGAAGACGCGAGCCAAGGAGACGGGAAGCAGGGAACGGGAGCATGCTTTGTGGTGTTTTTTCCCGCCGCGGAAGAAAGCAAGCCGGTCGCGGAACCGGCTCATGCAGTGATCTCGTGAAGGAAGCAACTGTGTGGGGACAGCCGCCCTCGGCTGTCCGGTCGAGCGAAGCTCGACGGCTGCAGTCGGGACCGCAGGTTGAGACACCGTCAATGGATTGGAGAAGGCTTTGATCATGCCGGCCATTCTGATTGTCGAAGACGAAGCCAAGATGCGCCGGTTGCTCGAGTTGAATCTCGGCGAGGACGGCTTTGCGACGTTTTCTGCCGGAGACGCCGAGACCGGCCTGAAGCTACTGCGGGAGAATTCCATTGATCTGGTGCTGACCGACCTGAAACTTCCCGGCTTGGATGGGCTCGAGTTCCTGCAGGCGGTCAAGCGGCAGAATGCGGCGTTGCCGGTCGTCGTGATGACCGCGTTTGGCAGCGTAGAGACCGCGGTTGAGGCCATGAAAGCCGGGGCCAGCGATTACGTGTTGAAGCCTTTCTCGCTGAGCGAAATGCGGATGGTCATCCATAAAGAACTGGACGTCCGCAATCTGCGCGAGGAGAACCGGGAGCTGCGCGAGGCGCTGGGCAAGCGCTATACACATCCCAACGTGGTGGCGCGCAGCCCCAAGATGCAGGAGGTGCTGGCCACGGTTGAGCGCGTGGCGCCCACCAACTCGACGGTACTGCTGGGCGGGGAAAGCGGCGTAGGCAAAGACCTGATTGCGCGCGCCATTCACGAGAAGTCGCGGCGCGCAGGCGGACCGTTTCTGAAAATCAACAGCACCGCGATCCCGGAAAATCTGCTGGAGAGCGAGTTGTTCGGCTACGAGAGAGGCGCCTTCACCGGAGCCGCAACCAGCAAGCCGGGCAAGTTCGAACTGGCCGACAAGGGCACCCTGTTTCTCGATGAGATCGGCGACGTGCCTCCGGCCACGCAGGTGAAATTGCTGCGCGTGCTGCAGGAGCGCGAATTCGAGCGGCTGGGCGGAACCCGCACGATCAAGGTGGATGTGCGACTGATCGCGGCCACCAACCGTGATCTGCGGGCAGCGCTCGAGGAAGGGACGTTTCGCGAAGATCTTTACTACCGCCTGAATGTCGTTCCCATTGACATTGCGCCGCTCCGCGAGCGCAAAGAGGATATTCCTGATCTGGTGAATCTGTTTATCTCCCGCTTCGCGGGCGATTCCGGCAAGGCGGTCGAGGGCATCACGCCGGAGGCCATGCAGATTCTGGTGAATTATCACTGGCCGGGGAATGTGCGCGAGCTGCAAAACGTGATTGAACGCGGTTGTGCGCTGGCGAAAGGAAATGTGCTGGACGCGGCGGACATTCATCTCGACCTGCGTCCCGCGAAAGCGGCCAATGGCGCGGCCGGATTTCTTCCCGACGGCATGACTCTGGAGCAGTGGGAAGACGAGATGGTGCAGGAAGCCCTGCGCCGCGCCAACGGGAACAAGAGCCAGGCGGCGCGCCTGCTCGGCCTTTCACGCAACGCGCTGCGCTATCGGCTGTCGAAAATCGGCATCGCGGACGAAGGGGAGAAAGAGTGAAAAAGCTAGTCGTGTGCTAAGATGTGTTCATGGCGAACACACGCAGCGCGACCCTCAGCGTCCGGCTCAAGCCGGCAGTCAAGAAACGGCTGGCGAAACTGGCGAAGGCATCGGGACGCAGTTCCAACTTTCTGATCTCTGACGCGATCGAGTCCTATGTGGCCGACCAGGAGCGGATGCTGGCCGAGATTCGCCAGGCGGACCGCCAAGTCAGGTCCGGTCACTACATCAAGCACGAGGACATGAAGGCGTGGCTGCTTTCCTGGGGGACGGAGCATGAGCTGCCGCCGCCGGAGTGCGCGTGCGGCCAGCGCCACGATGACGAGGCGTTGTGCCGCTAGAGATCGTCTGGTCGCCGCAGGCACGGGCGCGCCTGCGAGAGATTCGCGCGTACGTTGCCAAGGACAAGCCCGACGCTGCTTCACGGCTCAGCGCCAGAATCGTGGCCGTAGTCGAAGTTCTCAGGAATTATCCTTTCCTGGGCCGTGTCGGTGCGGAACCTGGCATTCGCGAATTGGTCATCGGCGGAACTCCCTACATTGTTTTCTACCGCGTTCGTGGCGAGCGCATCACCATCAGCACGATCGGGCATGGAGCACAGTCAAAGCGTCCCCGCCGTCGAAAACCGAAATGAGTCGCATCCGGTCAACTGGCCGAAAACCACCACCCTTGGCCGAGGTTGGCCAATTGGCCTGGATTCCTTCCCTCCCGCTGTTGAATTCTCCATTCTTGGCGCTGAAAACAAAGGAGTTGCCACGTGCCTGCTCCGCTCCCTTTGGCACGGCAGTTGCCACACTCTAGATCGAGATTTCCTCTGATTTGAGAGGAGGTTGGCTATGAAAAACAGATTCTTTGCAGGTTTGGCGATCTTAGCTCTCATGCTGGCAGGCGCTCTCTGCTTGAGTGTGCATGCGCAGACCACGGACGAAGGCCCGGCGCCATCGGACCAGCCGAGCGCTCCGATGGAGGTTGGGCAGCCGCAACCTTCGGCGCAACCCCCGCAAACTCCACCTTCGGACCAGCAACCCCCAGAGGCGCAACCGGGTGGGCCCTCAGGTGAGGGGCCGGCGAAGACTGACTTGGGTGTGGCACGCGTCAGCCTGATTCATGGCGATGTTTCGACGCAACGGGGCGACTCCGGCGACTGGTCGGCGGCGACGTTGAATCAGCCGGTCATGGGCGGCGACAAGGTCTCAACCGGCAACAACGCTCGCGCGGAATTGCAGCTCGATTTTGCCAACACGCTTCGCTTGGGCGCGAATACCAAGGCCAACATCGCGACCTTCACCCAAAAGGACATCCAGATCCAGTTGAGCCAGGGTATCGCGAGCTACTCGGTTTCGAAAGACAGCGAGGCCGAACCTGAGATCGATACCCCGAACGTGTCGGTGCATCCCGCGCATCATGATGGTGTGTTTCGCATCGAAGTGCGGCCAGACGGCGACACGCTCGTGATCGTGCGCAAGGGTGAGGCACAGATTGCCACTCCGCAGGGCAGCACGGAAGTGCGCAGCGGACAGATGGCGACTGTGCGCGGTACGACTGACTCGGCGCAGTACAAGATTTCCGATGCTCCCGATCCCGACGACTGGGATCGCTGGAATGCCGACCGCGACCACATGATGCGTGACGCGCAGTCCTGGCGGCACACCAATCACTATTACACCGGTGCTCAGGACCTGGACGCGTACGGGCGCTGGCAGAATGTGCCCGACTACGGCGATGTATGGGTTCCGAACGAGTCCGATGACTGGGCTCCGTATCGTAACGGCAACTGGACTTATGAGCCCTACTATGGCTGGACCTGGGTTGGCTACGAACCTTGGGGCTGGGCGCCATATCACTACGGGCGCTGGTTCTGGTACGGCAACTCGTGGGCCTGGTGGCCGGGGCCGGCGTGGGGCTGGTACCGTCCGTTCTGGGCCCCTGCGTACGTGTCGTTCTGGGGCGGCGGCTTTGGCTTTGGATTTGGATGGGGCTGGGGTGGTTGGGGCGGCTTCGGCTGGCTCCCGATCGGACCTTGCGACTGGTTCCATCCGTGGTGGGGTGGATACCGCGGCCGGTTTGGCGCGGTCGGCTTCCGTGGCGGATTTGATCGTTTCGGCGGCTTCGCACCTCTGCATGGAGGAACGCGGTTCTCGAACGTGAACAACATCCACAACGAACACATTGCGCGTGGCATGTCCACGGTAAGTGCAGGCCACTTCGGTGCGGGCCGGATGTCGCCCGTAGCAGCGACGCGGGAGCAGATCAACGGCGCGCGCATGATGGCGGGCAATCTGCCCGTAGTGCCATCGCGGGCGAGCCTGTCGGCCAGTGGACGCGCAGCGGCTCCGTCAACCGTTCGCAACAGCGGTTCGGAGCGCTTCTTCGGATCGGTGCACAACAACGTGGCCCATCCGGAATCGTTCCAGCAGCAGACGGCGGGTCTGCGCCAGAGCATGCAGCAGAACCACGTTTCCGCAATTTCTGCAGGCGGGCGCATCAGTGGCGGTGAATCGGGCTTTGGACGCAGTAATACTGCGGCGGGAACAATGCAGAAGCCGAGCGCAGGCACGTTGCAGGGCGGACGGGAGACGAACAACCCCGTGAGCCGGAGTGCAGGCAATGCGGCATCGTCCACGGCGAATGGGAACCGCGGCGCATTCCGTACGTTCACGCCGCCGAATAACTCCAATGCGCGTCCGGAGGGTGGGTCCGGCTCCGAGCCACGTGGTGCGAACCAGTCCTCCCCGGCGGGGAACCGCGATGGATTCCGGCCGTTCACACCGCCCTCTGGCAGTGGAGCCTCTCGTGGCGAGTCGGGCATATCTTCGGAGCGCGGCAGTGGAAGCTACTGGAACCGGACTGGGCTGAGCCCGCAGACGCACTACAACGGCTCGGTCTATGGTGGGTCAGAGAGGAGCTACTCCCGTCCGCAACTGGATATGAGGCAGCCCATCGTACGGTCTCCGTCTTACGGCGGATATTCCCGCGGCTACGGCGGTCGCAGCACTTCTCCCGGCGGCTCGCGCGGTAGCTCCAGTGGCGGCTCGCACCCCAGTGGAGGGCATTCCTCTGGAGGCGGAGGTGGGCACGCCAGTGGCGGAGGTGGCGGGCACTCTTCTGGTGGGGGCGGCGGCCACTCCGGTGGCGGCGGTGGACACGGCGGCGGTGGTCATCGCTAAACACAACGACGGAATTGTTGTGGAAACGGCTTGATGTAAACGAAGTGAAGGTCAGAGGCGGGAAGGGCGTGCTAAACGGCACGCCCTTTCTCTGTGCGGGGGATGCCGAAGTTTCAAAGTTTCAGGGTTTCAATGTTTCAAAGTCAAAGGCGAGAGTGAGGCGCCCCTGAGGTCTTGAAGCCCTGAAACCTTGAAACCTTGAAACCTTGAAACCTTGAAACCTTGAAACCTTGAAACCTTGAAACCTTGAAACCTTGCTCCTATCCCTGTCGTAGAATGTGCCCTTGCCTGCTTCCTCCGAACTCGACAGCCTGGTGGTTGTGCTGGTGCGCCCGCGCAATCCGCTCAATATTGGCGCGGCGGCTCGCGCCATGAGCAACTTCGGCGCGCACCGCCTGCGTCTCGTCAATCCCTACGCGGTTGCGTTTCGCGAGGCGCGCTCGGCGGTTGGAGCCCGAGACGTGCTGGCCAAAGCAAGAGAATTCGAGACGGTCGCTGAGGCAGTTGCCGACTGTAATGTGGTGGTAGGAACAACCGCAGTGCGGAATCGGGCCTTACAGCATCCTCTGCGTCGGCTTGGGGAAGAAACCGGCAGCACGATTCGGAGCCAGATCGAAACTGGGCGCGTCGCTCTTCTGTTTGGCTCAGAGAAAATCGGGCTTACCAATGAAGATTTCAGCCACTGCCACTGGCTGCTGAACATCCCTACGCGCAGCGAACATGTTTCCATGAACCTGGGACAGGCGGTCGCGGTCTGCCTGTATGAAATCGCGCGCAGCACGGCGTCAGGGAGCGCAACGCCGGATTTCAAATCGGCGACCGCGGGTGAGGCTGAGCAGATTACCGAGGCCCTGCTGGAAGCTCTGCACCGGAGCGGGTACGTCAAACCGGGCAACGACGCCGTGAGTGAAAAGAAGGTTCGCCGGCTCGTCCTTCGCCTCGGCCTGGAAGCGGGAGATGCGAAGGTCCTGCTGGGCATGGTTCGGCAGATTGTGTGGAAGCTGCGGCAACGGGCAGGGATTGTTGATTGATGATTGTTGAATGAAAATCCAGCTTACGTTTCTGGTCAGGCCTTTCAATCAACAATTGGTTGCGCGATCTCTACCGGGATTTTTCCGCTGACGCCTGAATCGAGGCTCGGCGCAAGCGAAAGTGAATCACCCACGCACTCGGGGCAGGCTGCCCTGCGACTTCGGGGGGAACAAACTCCCAGCGCTGAGCCGCCTTCAGAACCAGGTTGGCAAAGTACGGGCTCGGCCCGGAGGAAGTGAGCTTCGCCGCAGTTACCTTGCCCGATGGATCTACCTCCGCGCGGACGTTGATCTTGATGGTTCCAGTGATGGTGTCCATCGCGCTCTGGGGAATGTCAGGAAGAACCTGATGCAGAACCTCGCCTTGGGAGACTGCCTGTTTCAAAGACTCGCCCGGTTGGGGAGTTGAAGCCTTTGTCACCGGCGCCGTCTGCTCAGATGTACTTTCACGGCCGGGCGTGTTTTTTCCACGAGGGTAAAACACTACCAGTCCGATAAGGAGCGCCACCACCGCAACGGCCACGGTGATCATCCCTTTGTTCATGGAGCGTTGTGGGCCTGGAAGCGCCGGTTGCGGTTGAACTGGTACGGAGCGCGCTGCGGGCGCGAGCCGGGCCTGAATCTGGGCGATGGAGCATCGCCGTTTGGGATCGAGATGCAGGCATTCGCGGGCTATGCCGCGGAACGGTTCCGGCATTTTTTCCAGCAAACCAGGGACCTGAGCTTCTTCCGCAGAAGAAGGTGTCTTCTGCGTGAGAACGGCGAGGAGAGTGATGCCCAGCGACCACAGGTCTCCAGCGGGCGAGACAATGCCTGCTTCCTTCTCGGGTGGGTCGTAAACATCCCGCCTTGGTCTGGAGTGCATCTCCCCCAGGGAGGTCACCTGATCCGCGGAGAGCTTGATTTGCTCGCCTACGGCCAGGATGTTCGAGGGCTTGATGCCGCCATGCACGAACCCCTTCCCGTGCAGGTAGGAAAGTGCTTCCAGCGACGGAGGAAGCAGGTCGGCTACTTCCTCGGGCGTGAGCGGCCGCTGCGGAAGAATCTGCGAAAGATCCTCGTCCGCATACTCCATGACTGCATAAAGAAGCGGCGAGCCGTTCAGCTGGCAACGGTCCGCTTCGAAAATGCGAATGAGATGGGGATGGGAAAGTTGTGCCGCAGCCCGCCAACGAGAGAGTTGTCGCTCGGCATTGCCGGCATCTGCCGCGATCAGTTTAATGACAGCTTTCTGTGTCGCTGGTGATGACGGTTGCTTCCGCTCGGTGAGAAAGACAGCGCCGTGCTCGGTTCCGCCCAGCCACTCGCGGAGCGGAAATTTCCCCGCAACCACGCGGCCTTCCCACACTCTCCGTGCCTCAGCGCTGGCCATGAGCGGCTCCCGCGAGCAACATTCTATGCTACTGCGCAAGTTTGGCAGCACACAGAAGTTCCACGCGGCTTCCGTTCAATCCTTAGCGCACTTCACCGGCTCCTATAACTGAACGTTACCTTGGTCTCCTCATCCAGCACCAGCGGCCTTACGAAGGCAAACGAGGTGCCCGCGCGCGGCACGTCGATGGGTATGGGCAACACTCCAGCCACGCGCTTCTGCAAGTTCATCACGTTGGCGGAGGCATTCTGGCTGACCGCCCCCGGAGCCAGCTTCACTAAAGAACTGACATTGCGCCCGCCGATCGTACCCACCTCTGCGTTCTCAGTTTGGAGTTGGACCGTTGTCGCGGTGACCTCAACCGTCTCCATCGCGGTGCCCACGCTGAGGGAAAAGTTGTACAGCGATGGCTGGTCGGCGTCGTAATGAAGGTTGAATGTGCTGCTCCTAAAGCCGGTTGCATCGGCCTGCGCCTTGTAGTTCCCCGACGGCAAGCCCGCCAGCACCCAGCGTCCTTGCGAGTCGGTCAGTGCAGTTCTGGTCGCGCCCGTGTCCTGGGATGTAACCGTGACACGGGAATTAGGAATGACGGCTCCGCTAGGATCCACGACATATCCACCCATCTGCCCGGGGAAGGTTTGTGTTTTCGCGTTGGAAGGCATCGTGACTTGAGGCGCTGGCGCGCTGACCGCATATTCCTCCTGAAATGCGGCGGGCACCAGGTTGGCCGCGATCACGTCGCCGCCGAAATCCTTCACCTTGTACCGCTCGGGCAAGAATACTTCCCAGTTCAGCAGGCTGATGGGAATGTCCATGTTTGGCAGGCTCAGCTCCGCTCCGCCCTTTTTTGCGAACGGCGCCCCGGAGTGCAGGAACACGAACGAGACAGTGTAGGAATCAGTGGGGCGAAATCCCGGCCGCAAGAGCGGCACGCGGCTTCCGTCCGGGCCCTGCACGGGCTTGACGCGCTCGCCGGCAACGTCGGCCGAAAGGATGGTCGCGCCCGCGGGCAGCACGACCTTTAGGAAGGGCTGCGCCTGGTTCTTGACCACCAGTTTGATTTCGGTGAGCGACTTGCCCTCGGAGGTGACCAGCGTCGTGACCTCGGCGCTTTCGGCCACGGCCGCAAGCACGCTGCCATCGGGGAAGCGCACCCATTGGAGCGCGAGCGTTGGCGTCTCATTGGGCTGCCTGTGATAGCGGAACGCGGCCTGAGGCGGGAAGTGGGCCAGCGAGCGCAGATAGGGATTCGCTTCTTTGACGTCCATGCGCTTGAGGCTGCCGCCTTCGGTGGCGGTGATCTCCATGGTGCCGGCGCCTTCGACCAGGACCTCGCCGGTCTCGCGCTGCGCACCCTTAAAACTAACGAACGGCGCATCGGCCTTGGCCCCGGTGATCGCCTTTTCCATCGAGATCAGGAACTGGTGATTGCGCTGGCTGGAAGCGTTCACTTTCAGGATTAAGATACCAGGCTGGTTTTCCGTCGAATCGAGCGTTGCCCCAGTTACGCCTGTGATCTCGAAGCCCTCCGGCAATTGCACTTCGAATTGCGCCGGTTCGCCTTGCACGACGGCGAGATCAGCGAGCACGGCGACGCGCATCTCGGCCTCGCTGACGGAAACAAGAGTCTTTTCGTCGGCCAGGAAGCGCACTTCGCGTGGCGCTGCTGGAGCTGCGGTTTCGCGGGTTGTCCACCAGATAGTGGCGGTCTGGCCTGGAACCAGCGTGGCCTCGATGGCCGTGTGTCCGGTCTCCGATTTGCGGCTGGTGATCAGACCGGGGCTGACGTTGGCGACGGTATGGTCGCCGGGAATCACCAGCGCCAGCTGCACGCTGCCCGCGGCAGGCACGGGCAGAGTGAAGGAAGCCCGCCCAGCCTCGATGCGCACCGGCAGTCCGGTTTCAAGCGCGACGGAAAACTCGGCTGGCCCGGGCAGGAGAGCCACGTGCGTGCCGTTTTCCTGCTGCAAGGGAACGCCTTTGCCGTTCTGGTGGGCGTCGAGGATGGTCATTCCTGTGGTCAGCGGAACCTTGGTTACTCCCTTGTGGAAGACTTCTCCGTCGAGTTCGACCGTGCCGCGCACGCCGTCGTTTTCGACGCGCAGCTTTACGTCGGCATGCTTGATGGAATAGGCAAGGGGCGAAGCATCCGGCGTTTTCGGCGGCTTGGCCGCGAGTTCGACCAGCCGGTTGTATTCATCGAGAGGAAGCGTGACATTGCCGGAGTTGGGCAAGGGTAGAGTAGATTTCTCGTCGGCTGCAAGTGCAACCCCCACAAACAGGCGTGCCGCACACGCGCTGCACAGTAACAACATCACAAAGAGTCTGCTTTTCATCGCGCACCTCCCTTTTTTTCACGCTGAAAATTAAACTCGGCGGCGGGAGCCTGATTCTCGCTCGTGAGCTCGGAAACAAGGTAGATCGAAGGGCCGAATGCCGGGAATGTAACGTTCACGGGAAGAATTCCAGTCACTTTCCCGGCGAGTGACTTGGACCGGAATGTCTCGAGCAGAGCCTGGGTGGAATCTTTCTTTTCCTTGTCGTCAGGGGATTGCAATTTGGCGAAATTCTCTAATCGATCGAACTGCTTGTCAGCCAACCCCGGCCCGCCGATCGTGCCTCCCATCCCTGCGGATGGCGCATACGTCGGTGAAGGCGGCGGTGGAGGCGGTGCGAGGGCCGCCGAAATTGGATTCTCATACTCCTGGGTGCGAAATGTTCCCGGCTCAGCCGTGACCTTGAACAGCGGCGGATAGTAGAGCAACAGTCCGGTGCGTGAAATGGGAAGATCGAGCGCCGGAAGCGCCAGCCTGGCCTGACCTTTCTCCGCCCAGGCGGGTTCTTTGGTGAGGTACAGAATCTCGACCATGAACGCAGGCTCGTCTTCTCCTCCACGCGATTTTTCGAGCGGCAACAGCAGGCTGCCGTCGGGCGATTGTCCCGGCCGGACCGGCTTCCCGCCGAGCGAAGTGCTCCACACAGTTGCCCCGGCGGGCAGCGTGATCTTGACGAAGTTGCGCTGGTTGTTGCGAATCGCGTAGCGCGCCTGCACCAACTCCTTGCCGTCGACGCTCATCAGGACCCCGTAACGGGCCTCCTCGACGTTCGCCATCAGAACAGCCTGCTGGTCGTAGCGCGCAACGTTGACGCTCAACGAGCGGGTCGCGCCCGGAGGGCCCGAGCGCGCGCGAAACGCAACCAGCGCCGGCGATTGCCGGCTCGCGATCATTTCGCCGAGATCGGTGGCGTCGGCTTCCTCCAGTCCCTGCGATTTCTGGCTTTTGATCTCACCCGCGCCCAGAACTTCCACCGCGGTGCCCCCATCGTCGCGCTCCGTGTTCAACAGCCGCAGCAGAGGAATGTTGATGATTCCGTCTTTCGGCAGGCGAGTCTCGCCCGTGATTACGAAACGGGCGTTGTGCTCGACCGGTTCCAGGAATGTTATGGCAAGCTCGCCATTCTTCATTTCCCAGTCGGCGACCATCGCCCCGGAAACCTGATTGATGGTGACGTTCTCGGGGAGTTCGATGCGCGCCTCGCGGGCCGCGCCCTGCACCACGTCGAGATTCGCCTCGGCATAGATGGAAGTCGAATCTTCAGCGAGACTGGTCAGCTGGGTCAGGGATCCGCGCAGGCGCAGAGGCTGATCCATGTGGTGGTCCTCGATCTTCTTTCGCCAGGTGAACGTCAACGCTTCGTTTCCCCGGCCATAAGCCAGCCACTTGGTCTGACCGGCAGACTCCGATTTCTCATCGAGCAGTCCGCCGGCGATTCTCAAATCAATTCCCTGGCGCGGAAGTTGTACCGCGGCTCGGGTTACGCCCGATTCCGTCGCGGGAAGAGCGAGGCTTTCATCGCCCGCCGAGGAAGTCACGGGCACGTCCACATCGAGCAACAACACCGAGCGCCCGGGGTGGGAGAGGAGAGCCGAAAGATGTCCTCCACCTTTGCCCGCCGCGCCGGGTACCAGCGACACCAGCTTGCCATCGAGCTGGGCCTCGCGCACGAGCAGGCCGGCAGGCACGGGCACTCGAACCCACCCGTCTTTCAAGACGTCAACCGTGAGCGTGGCGCGTCCAGCGGCGACGTCGCCCGCGACCCGCAGATCGTATTCGACGCGCGTCAGAGTTGCATCCACGGGAGGCGGTTCGGGATCGTGCTCAACCGGGTACGCCTTGGCTCGCAGTACACGGTATTCCTCAACCGGAATAACGACCCATCCCGCGACATGCGTGGACTCTGCAGATTTTTCCTGAGCCCGGAGCGCCGTTCCCCAGAAGAAAAGGAAGATCAACAGGCACGGAAAGAACGGCCTCAGAGCAAATTGTCTGAACGGATAGACCGCTGCGAAGATCGAGTTTTTCATGGTTCAACCCTCTCCAGTTCAACCCTCTTTTGACGAAACCTCATGCCAACAATTCGGGCGATGCGCAACTTCGTTCGGGGGATGTTGCGGTGAGGCGCTCATTCATGGGAAGAACGCCGGAGCAAGGAAGAATTGCAGGCAATCTTGAGGCTGGGCGCGGCCTTTGGAGCCTTCCGGGGATCAGGCCTGGGAGTGCCTTTGGCGGGCCGCTTCGTAGAGCACGATGCTCGCAGCCACGCCGGCGTTGAGCGATTCGACGTGCGGAGAATGGGGAATGGCGATGGTTTCATCCACCTGCGCCAGCAGAGATCGCGGCACGCCCGAGCCTTCACTGCCGATAAAAACTGCCGCAGGCTGCGCTAACTTAGCCTGGTCGATCGGAGTGCCTTTGTGCGAGGAGGTCGCAATCATCCGCACACCGTGGGTGCGGAACTTCGCCGAGATAGCCTCGATCCCGCCCGCATTTTTCGCCACGACGACGGGAAGACGAAAAGCTGATCCGGCCGAGGCGCGGATCACTTTTGTATTGAACGGACTCACGGTTCCCTCACCCAGCACCACGCCCGCGCTGCCAAAGGCCTCAGCCGAGCGGAGAATCGTCCCGAGATTGCCAGGGTCCTGCAATCCGGCGACGACGACGATGGGCCCGACCGGCACACGTTCGAGCACGTCTGCAAGGGAGAATTGTTTCAACCGGACCAGTGCGGCCACGCCCTGCGGCGTTTCGCTGGGAACGGCTCCGTCAAAAAGACGATCCGGCAGAAGGAGGGTTTCGACGTGGGCGCCGATTTGCGGCAGAATGCGTTCGGCCTGATTCTCGGCCGATCTTCTGAAGAAGACGGCGCCGAAGCGAAGGCCGCTACGGATGGCTTCCTCAACGATGCGCACACCTTCGATGGCGCAGCAGCCATCTTCCGTGAGTTCGGCATGGGCGAACGCATTGCGGAGTGTTTTCAAGGCAGGATTGTGCCGGCCGTCGATCTGTCGAAGGCGGCTCTGGGATGGCGGTTTGGGTTCTGAAGTGGGGCTCATAGCTCAGAGTTCGCCCGATTGCTCGTGGGAGTGAGCAAATAAGCGGGTACCCACGCATGATACGCCTCACTCCCTGGCATTTTGCCGTATTATGATAGGTTTGCGGGCCAAACAAACAAAACTCAGATCCAGAAGCCAATGAGGAAGGGGGCGCTGTGCGCGCCGAGATCGTCAAAATCAGTAGTGAGAACCCTGAATTATCCCTGGTGAAGTACGCCGCCGATCAGATCCGGTCCGGCGAAGTGCTGGGCATGCCAACCGACACGTTTTACGGCCTGGCCGCCGATCCCTTCAACTTGCGCGCGGTCGACAAGGTGTACGACATCAAGAGCCGCTCCCGCCACAAGCCGCTGTCGTTGCTGATCGCAAGTGTGGACCAGGCGGAAGAATTGGCCAAGGAATTGCCCGAGGAATTCTATGCGCTGGCGCGGAAGTTCTGGCCCGGTCCGCTGACCGTCATCGTAAGAGCCGGCTCACGCCTGCCGCTCAAGGTGACGGCCAACACCGGGAACGTCGCACTGCGCGTGCCTAATGCCAGGATTCCGCTGGCGGTAGTGACGGCGGCGGCGATCCCCATCACTGCGACCTCTGCCAACCTCAGCGGCGCCGCGGAATGCACCAGCGCTGAGCAGGTGCGCGACCAACTGCATGGGCGGATCAACATCATCGTGGATGGCGGCCCTTCGCCGCGCGATGTGGCTTCGACCATTGTCGATCTCAGCGATGACACCGCACGCTGGCGCATCCTGCGCGAAGGCGCAATTCCCGCGGACCAGATTTCCACTTTCTTTGCCCAAGGATGAACCACCGAATCGCCAACCGGCTGTGGCCACGGCGCTGGTGGCATCGTCTGCTCGCCTTGGCTGTGGCCGTCCTCGCGCTGCTGCTCGTGATTACTTCATTTCAAATCGTGCGCACGGCCTCTCTCGAGGAAATTCATCCTGCCGATGCGATTGTCGTTTTCGGCGCGGCGGAGTACTCCGGGCATCCTTCGCCGGTTCTGAGGGCGAGGCTGGATCATGCCTTCGATCTTTACGAGCGCCACATGGCCGCCGTGATGATTACCACCGGAGGCGCGGCGGCTGACCCCAAGTTCAGCGAAGGCGGGGTGGGCAAGGAGTACTTGCGCAAGCGCGGCGTCCCGGAAAATGCGCTGATATCCGAAACCCAAAGCTCCGATACCGCGGAATCTGCCGAGCGCGTTGCCGTCATCATGCGGACGAACGGACTGCGCAGTTGCGTCGCGGTCAGCGATGCCTATCACGTTTTTCGCATCCGCAAACTGCTGGAACACGAAGGCATCGGTCCGGTGTACGTTGCGCCCCGCGCCGACTCGCGCCCCCACAGCCTGATGCAGCGTGTAGTGGCGGTGCTGCGCGAAGCCACCAGCTACTTGCTGTGGCGCGTAGGAATCTAGAATCGGACCTTGGACTTCGGACCTTGGACCTCAGACACCAGGCCGCCGACAATCAGTCATCGCAGAGAGACAACTCTCCCAGTCCTTTCAAGCAGATTAAGCTGAGGCCGCAGTGTAAGGTCCGACTTCCGAAGTCTGAAGATCAAAGCCTGAGGTCCGAGGTCTGCCTTCTCACCAGCCGTTTCTTTCCCGCAGGCTGGTGATGTGCGCCGCGTGATGGCGGCCGTGCCAGGCATACATCGCCAAGGTTTTATCCAGAGTCATCCCGCCCAGTTCCGGATGACGAAACGTGCGCTTCCAATCTTCCGGCGAGAGCGAGCGCAGCAGCCTCACCCAGCGGTTATGCAGTGAGTCCAGCAGCGTGAGAGAGACTTCAATTGGAGTCGCCTTCGTGTCGGCCAGTTCCGCCCAGCGATCTTCGGCATAGGGCTTGATCGTCGGCTCGTCTTCGGTCAAGGCGAGCTTGAAGCGGATGAAGGCGTTCATATGGCTGTCGGGCACGTGATGCACGACCTGGCGAACAGTCCAGCCGCCGGGCCGGTAAGGCGTGTCGAGTTGCGCCTGGGAAAGCCCCTTTACGGCAGAGCGCAAGTTAGCTGGTGCCTGGGCGATGTCGCCGAGGAGTCGTTGTCTGTTTTCTTCCGTGAGCGGCCCGTCGTAATTGAACTTGCCAATGGGGTATCTGAGGTCAGTCATCGCGTCTCCGGAGAGCAGTTTCAAATTCTAGCCCGCATACGAACTGGCTGGCAAAAATCCCAACCGGCAACTGTGCCATCCTGTGGACTCCCGTCCGGGGGGCCGGCAGCCAATGAAAAGATGACTCAGCCAAAGCTCTGATCCCACTTGTGCAACTACTATCCCTTGCGTCCACCGTGGTCACGGCACATCCGGTGGGGCTTGGCCTTTGGGTTCGTGGTTGCAGCTTGGCATGGCAAAGCGGCTGTTGTAGGCTAAACTCGCGGGTGCAAAGCCAATTGCACCATTTCTGGGGCAGGTCACAATTATGGCGTCTTCCACTTGGTCAGGTCACCTAACCTTCGGGCTCATCTCTATGCCCGTGCGCCTGTTTTCTGGAGCGCGCAGCAGCGGGATTTCCTTCAACATGCTGCACCGCACCGACAAGTCGCGACTCAAGCAGCAATATGTCTGCCAGGCGGACGGTCAGGTCGTGGATCGCGCCGACACGGTCAAAGGCTACGAGTTCCGCAAGGACGAATACATCATCATCGAACCCGACGAGATCAAGAAGATCGAGCCGCAGACCGCCAAGACCATGGAGATCCTCGAATTCGTCAGGAAGATCGAGGTGGATCCGGTGTACTTCGAGTCGTCGTACTACATGCTGCCGGAAGAGGCCGGCCGCCGGCCGTACGCCCTGCTGACCAAAGCGCTGGAAGAGAGCGAATACGTGGCCATCGCGAAGATCACCATGCACAACCGCGAGTACACCGTGTTCCTTCGCCCGCACGAAGGCGGCATGATGCTGCACACCATGTATTACGCCGAAGAGGTGCGCAAGGTGGAGGGCTTCGGCGCGCCGGACGTGGAGTTGAAGGAAGCGGAAGTGAAAGTAGCGCACCAGTTGATTGAGGCGCTGGCCGCCGAGTGGGACCCCGAAAAGTACAAAGACACTTTCCAGGAAAACCTGAAGAAGCTGATCGAGACCAAGCTGGAAGGCGGCGAAGTGGCTGCGGTCGAAAAGCCGAAGAAACTGGCCCCGGTGATCGATCTGATGGCAGCGCTCAAAGAAAGCCTGGCCCAGATGGAAGGCAAGAAAAAGCCCGCGGCCACCGCCGACGTCGAAGAACCTCGGGCCGCGGCGGCGAAATCGCGCCGTGGGCGGGGATAGCAGCCCTCAGCCATCAGCCGTCAGGGGGCAGTTCTTAGCTCCCAATCTGATCCTCGAAATCCGATTTCGCCTTTACTCCCTGATGATTCCTGCAAATTCCACTGCCCTGTTCATCCAACTTGGCTATGAGTTAGGGCATCCCAGACTCTGTTGCCTGGTCCTGACTTCTGAAAGCTGATGGCTGACGGCTGTCAGCTGGTGTGGCGCGGATGGCCGGCAATCGTTACAATAAACGCTTCTCGATACATCGCTTCAAAACTGATTCCTTCTTCCCTGGGAGTGTCGATGAGTTTGCGACGTTTGGGCGGGCTGCTGGCGGTGGCGCTGGCTACTTTGCTGTGGATGTCATGCGGCGAGGTGTTTCGCCCGGTAGTGATTCCGACGACCCTGACTCCGCCGAATCCGGCCAGCTTCCATGAAGTCTTCGGCATTAACGGCAACGCCCCCTACAGTCAGGGCACGGCGCTGCAGATTGACGTTTCGGGCGACAGCGAGATCGGGGCGGCCAATATGGGGGTCAACCCGACTCACGCTGCGATCCTCCCGAATTATTCCCGGGTGTTCGTGGCCAGCGCGGGCAGCCTGTACCTGGGGGATTCTGATTTGGTCACGGCTTTCACTCCGGCGGTCGACAGCAGAACCGCGACGGGGCTGGGAACGCTGACGTTATTCACTTTCCCCAACGTGGGTGCCGGCCAGTCCTCCACCATCCTCGACATCAGCGAAAACTTCAATAATAGCGGTAGTAATGTGGTGACGGTGATTCTCAGCGCTGCGTTGTCGAATGCGGCGGTGGGAGCGGTGATCTCCATTTCCAGTGTGAACGTCGCCGGCTATAACGGCAGTTTTCTGATTTCCTCGGTCAACGGGACAACCATCACGTACCAGGATTCAACCACGGGTCTGGCGGCGTCGTCGGGCGGGATCGCCACAGTTCCGGTGACCTGTTCGTATCTCCCGGATTACGTGGCAACCACGCAGAACACTGCCGTCTACGTCGCCAACTACGGAGTTGAGGGCGGCCCGAATTGCAACTTGGCCAGCACCGATTCGGTCGGCATGCTCAACCCGTCGGTGAACAGCATCACCAACATCGGATATCTGCCGCCAGGCTCGCACCCGGTGGCGATGGCCGAGACGCCGAACGCGCTGAACCTCTATGTCGTTAACCAGGGGAATAACACGGTCACGGATGTGTCCCCCATCGACCTGTCGACGATCTCAACCATTTCGGTGGGAAGCCCGCCGGTGTGGGCGGTATCGCGGGTGGACGGCAACAGAGTTTACGTACTTGAGCAGGGAGACGGGGTGCTCGACCCGATTGACACCGCGACGAACAGCGTCCTGCCCAGTCAGACGAATCTTTCCGTCGGGGCGGGAGCGAGTTTCATCCTGTACGATTCCAATCTGAACCGGCTGTACGTCCCGTTTCCCGGCACGGCCGCACAGAACTTCATGGATGCTGCAGTGTACGTGTTCTCCACCACAGGTGGCGTGGATCTTTCAGGGAACCCCAACGACACGCCTAAGCTGCTGGCGACGATTTCGATGACCAAGGGCACAAATCCACCTTGCCCAAATGGATGCTCGCCGGTTTCGGTGGCGGCACTACCGGACGGCTCTCGTTTCTACGTAGCCAGCTATCAGATATCTCCGGCCTGTCCTGATCCGAACGTCGGAGCGTCGGAGTCCTGCATGATTCCCATGCTCACCGTGTTTGACGCGCTCAGCATGACCGTGAAACCGGTTTCCTCTTCCTTGCTGGCACCGGTTCCATCGTTGTCCCTGCTCACCTCGCCGCCGTTTGCCCCCACGCAATACGCGCTGCCGCCTGTATCTTCCTGCAGCACGCCCACACCTTACACGCCCGGTGCAACGCGATTCCGGATGTTCACCACGGCCGCCTCCGACGGCAGCCACGTGTATGTGAGCATTTGCGATGCCGGCTCGATCGCCGACGTCAGCACAACCACCGACACAATCTCCACCGGCACGAACAGTCCCGATACGCTGATCACCGATCTTTCCACTCCCTTTGCCGCCTGCTCCGGCGCAACCTGCGGCAAGGTCGCTACCATTACGGGATTTTCGATCACTTCGAATGTGGTTACGTTCCAGGCGGCAAACAGCTTTATTGCCGGACAAGAGGTCACGATTGCAGGCTTGACCACCACCGCGGGCAGCCAATTGGACGGACTGACGTTAACCGTCCTGGCGACTGGGTTATCGGGGTCCCAGTTCGCATCGAATCTTCCCACTTCTCAATCGAACGTCCCTGTGACCAGCGATTTCGGAACTGCGGCAGCAACTCCCGTCGCTTACATTGCGGCGTTCTCGATCACTTCGAATGTGGTTACGTTCCAGGCGGCAAACACGTTCGTTACCGGACAGAGGGTCGTGATCTCGGGCCTGAGCAGCACGACTGGCACGCTATTGGATGGGCAGAACCTGGCCGTCCTGGCGTCAGGGTTGTCAAGTGCGCAGTTCGAATGCAGCTTTTCGAACCCGAATGTGCCCCTGACCGCCGACTCCGGAACCGCGCTGCCATTGCCGCTGCTGCAGAGCCCGCTGTTCCTGCTGACCGGGCAGTGAACCCGGACAAAGGCCTAAACCTTGGCGGGAATTTCTTCTCTGGGGCTGCTTTTCACGGCGTAGTGTGAGTCTACGTACTCGTCGAGAATTTTGATGAACTCGGCGACGATGTGGTCGCCCTTTAGCGTGGTAAAGAGCCGTCCGTCCACGTAAACCGGAGCCTTGGGTTCCTCGAACGTGCCGGGCAGGGAAATACCGATGTTGGCGTGCTTCGATTCGCCGGGGCCGTTGACTACGCAGCCCATGACGGCGAGTTTCATTTCTTCCACTCCCACGTACCGGCCTTTCCATGCGGGCATCTCCTCGCGCAGATAGGACTGAATCTGCTCGGCCATTTCCTGGAAGAATGTGCTGGTGGTGCGGCCGCAGCCGGGGCAGGCCGTAACTTGCGGCGTGAAGCTGCGAATGCCCATCGATTGCAGGATTTGCTGGGCGACCCGAACTTCCTCAGTGCGGTCGCCGCCGGGTGCAGGAGTCAGCGAAACGCGGATCGTGTCGCCGATGCCTTCCTGCAATACGACACCCATGGCCGCGCTGGAAGCGACCACGCCCTTGGCTCCCATGCCAGCCTCGGTCAATCCCAGGTGCAGGGGATAGTTGCAGCGCGCGGCCAGAGCGCGGTAAACGTCAATCAAGTCCTGAACCCCGCTGACTTTTGCGCTCAAGATGATCTGGTCGGGACGAAGCCCGAATTTTTCAGCCAGCGCAGCGGAATTCAGAGCGCTCACGACCATTGCTTCCATGGTGACTTCGCGCGCGTCTTTCGGTTCGTCCAGGCGGGAGTTCTCGTCCATCATGCGGGTCAGCAGCGCCTGGTCGAGCGATCCCCAATTCACGCCGATGCGCACCGGCTTCTGATATTTCACCGCCACCTCGATCATGGTGCGGAAATTCGAGTCGCCTTTAGCTCCAATGCTGGCGTTGCCTGGATTGATGCGGTATTTGGCCAGATCGCGGGCGCACTCGGGATACTTGGTGAGCAGAATGTGCCCGTTGTAGTGGAAGTCGCCGATGATGGGCACGCGCACGCCCTGCTTATCGAGTTGCTCGACAATGTGGGGCACGGCTGCGGCCGCGTCGTCGTTGTTGACCGTGACCCGCACCAGTTCGGAGCCGGCCCGGGCCAGAGCCGCGACCTGCTGAACGGTTGAGGGGACGTCGGCGGTGTTGGTATTGGTCATGGATTGCACCACAACCGGTGCATCCGAGCCGACGCGCACACCCCCGACGACGGCCGTAACAGTCTTTCGCCGTTGGATATTAGCCATGGGAACTACTAGTTTAGCACGTGGAAATGCGGCTCCCACGCAGGCTGCTTTACGGGAGCCTGTCAGCCAGTCCCGGGATCGTCTTCATCAGGTCGTTGTAGATGACCATGACGGCAAACAGCACCAGGAAGACGAAAGCGGCCTGATAGACGCGTTCCTTGATGGTCAAGCTGATATCGCGGCGCATGAGCCCTTCGATCAGCAGGAACATGATCACTCCGCCATCGAGGATGGGAATTGGCAGCAGGTTGAAGATGCCGAGGTTCAGGCTGATTCCGGCGGTCAGTTCCATCAACGGGGTCCAGCCCTTCTGCTGTGCCGCATAGCCGGCGTCCTGAGCGATTCCAATGGGACCAGAAATGGCGCGCAGGGAGATCTTCCTCTCTACAAGCTTCTTGGCCAGTTCGAGAATCAGAAAGCCGTACTTCTTATTCTGGTCTAGAGAGAGACGGAGAGCCGCGGGGAAGGGGAGTTTGCTGACCTTGGTTACGCCTTTGTTGACGAATCCAAGACGGTACCGCTGCTCCTTGGGATCCTCGGTCGACGACAAGACCGGCTGCAAATGAAAACTCACGGTCCGGTCGCCGCGGACGACGGTGAGATCGACCGGCTGATCCTTGGTCTGCTGCAGGCTCTCAATCATGCTTTCGATGGAGGGAATCGGCTGCCCATTCATGGCGACGATCTTGTCGTCTTCTTTCATCCCAGCCTTGGCCGCGGGCAGGTCGGGGTCGAGCCGGCCGATGACGACTGGCTCCTCAGGAAACCATCCTGCAGATCCCACTTCGGACGTGGTTACCGCCTTGGGCACAAGAGTCTTTTGAAGAATCTCATTTCCGCGCCGGATCGTGATCATCAGAGGCTGGTTGGGGCTGAGCCACACACGCGGCTGAACCTGCTCCCAGGTGGGATTGTCGATGCCGTCAATCTTCACAATCCGGTCGCCGGCCTGAATGCCCGCCCGGGCTGCCGGAGAATCCTTCCGTACGCCCTGAATGACTGCCTGCTTGTCGAGATAAACGGGATACTCGTAATGCACCATGTAAACCACGGTCAGCAAAACGATCGCCAGCAGGATATTCATCGTCGGCCCGGCGATCGCGATCAGGAAACGGTGCCAGCGGGAGTGATTCAGGAATTCCCGCGGATCGTCGGTGCGCTCGTCCATGGGGTTCTCGCCGCTCATCTTGACGTAGCCGCCCAGCGGGATCGCGTTGATCCGGTAGTCTGTGTCGCCTTTGCGGAAGCCGATCAACCGCTTGCCGAATCCAATGGCGAACTGTTCCACACGCACACCCAGCCACTTGGCCACGGCATAGTGGCCGAACTCGTGGATCAGGATCATGAAACCCAGGACCGCAACTACCGCGACGAGAGAGGTCAGGAAATCAGACATAATCGAAGTACGTTTTCTCCACCTGGTTAGATTCCAAAATCAAGCCAATGATGTTGCCCGCGGCCGTTTCGGCTTCTTTACATCCGCGTTCGACAGCGCGACTTGCCGGTGGGCGCACTGCCGGGCGTCGGCGTCGGTCTCGAGTACTGCCCGAATAGACTCCAGTTTCCCAGAATTGGTTGCAGCCAGAACGTCTTCAATAATCATGGGAATCTGGTCGAAACGGATGCGGCCTTCCAGAAACGCGGCTACGGCGACTTCATCAGCTGCATTCAGGGCCACGGTCTTAGCGCCACCCGCCTCTACCGCCTCGTAGGCAAGACGCAGACAAGGAAATTTTTTCAGATCGGGCTGGCAGAAGTCCAGATGACGCAAGTCACTGACCGGGAAGCGCATATCTGACGAAACCCGCTCCGGATATGTTAGGGCGTAGAGAATCGGCAGCCGCATGTCGGTCACTGAGACCTGAGCCAGGATGCTGCCATCCACAAACTCGACCATGGAGTGAATTGTCGACTGGGGATGGACAATCACTTCCACTTTTTCCGGTGGAATGTGAAACAGTCTGCAGGCCTCAATCACCTCAAAGCCCTTGTTCATCAACGTGGCCGAATCAATGGTGATACGACGGCCCATCTTCCAGGTGGGATGATTGAGCGCCTGCTCGACCGTGATGGAAGCGAATTGCGCACGGGGCGTGTTCAGGAACGGCCCGCCAGAAGCCGTCAGCCAGACGCGCTCGACTTCCTCCATGCGCCCGCCGCGCAGGCATTGATGTACGGCATTATGCTCACTGTCGATCGGCAGCAGCTGTGTTCCCTGCTTGCGAGCCTCGGCCGTGATCAACTCGCCCGCCGCGACCAGGCATTCTTTGTTGGCCAGACCGAGAATCTTCCCGGCCCGCACGGCTTCATACGTCGCTTCCAGCCCAGCCACGCCCACGATCGCGCTGACCACGAAGTCAACTTCGGGATGGGTCGCAACCCGAACCGTTCCCGCCGCGCCGTGCACGACTTCGATCTCGTTTAGGCCTTCCTTCTTCAGGCGGGAGCGCAGGGTGTCGGCGTTAGCCTCCGTCGCCATTGAAATCACCCGCGGATGCCAGCGCCGCGCCTGCTCAAAGGCGGCTTCGAGATTGCTGCCGGCCGCCAGGGCTACGATCTGAAACCGCTCGGGATAGGACTCAACGACACTCAGCGTGCTGTGCCCAATCGAGCCTGTCGATCCCAGGATGGCAATGCGTTTCATGAGGATAGAGTTCTTATTTTACGCGGTTATTCGGCTGTCGGGGAGAGTCTTGGCGGGCTACTGCATCACGCGCCAGGCGGCATAGTACCACAGCACTGGAGCGGCAAAGAGCAGGGCGTCAATGCGGTCGAGCATGCCACCGTGGCCGGGGAGAATCGCTCCCGAGTCTTTTACTCCTGCACCGCGCTTGATCAGCGACTCGACCAGATCACCGAGTTGCGCCGCGATGTTCAGAATAACTGTGAGAAGGATGACCGGCCCCATCGCCGGCTGTTCCAGTCCGAACCTGCCGTCACGCCGCGCGATCAGGCCCCAGCGCAGCAGCGCCGAACTTACCGGCAGCGCATAGTGAAAGAGCAAGCACCCCACGCCGACGCTCGCGATGAGCGAGGCAGCCGCGCCCTCCCATGTCTTCTTCGGGCTGATGCGCGGCGCCATCAAATGCCGCCCGATCGATTTACCGACGAAGTAAGCGAAAATGTCTCCCGCCCAAACCACCAGCAGCAAATACAGCAGATAAAACGCTCCCGCCCATTGCTGGCGCAGTTGCACCAGCATGCCCAGGGGCAGCGCGATGTAAGCAAACGCGAAGCCCGACGCCGCTGCGGCGGGATATCCGTTGCGCAAGTCTTCAGCGCGCATGGCGCGGGTCAGAAAAATGAACGGCGCGATGGCCGCCGCGAATCCCAGCGTGACCAGAAACTGTCCGGTCGAGAGAAGAGGCGTCTCGCCTCCCGCGCTGAAGGCCAGCATGAGAAAGAACAATACGCTGAATAGGTAAGTCGGCCAGCCTATCGGCTGAACCCCATACGATTCGGTCAGCTTCAGAAATTCGTGAATCGCGAGCAGGGCGACGATCGCTGCTACAACCGCCAAGACCGGAACTGGCGCGCGCAAAATCAGCGCCAGCACTATCGGGATCAGTACGACCGCGGTCGCGATGCGTTTGAGCAAGGGAACTGGGCGCGCTTACGATTGGCCTAACTGCGCCGCTAATGATCTTGCCATGGATTCTGGATCACCACCAGAGAAGACTCACGAAGGAGTTATCTCCTCAGCGTCCTCTGCGGTTATGGTTTGGAAGGGTGTCCGTCGGCATGGTTCAGCCCGCCGTAGCGGCGCTCGCGCTTCTGGTACTCCGCGATGCCTTCGAGCAGATGACCGCCGCGGAAATCCGGCCACAGCGTCGGAGTCACATAAATCTCGGCATAAGCCAGCTGCCACAGCAGGAAATTGCTCAGGCGCATCTCGCCCGAGGTCCGCACCACCAGGTCGGGGTCCGGGAGATGCCGGGTGTACAGATGGCGGCTGACCGTGTCCTCATCAATCCGCAGATGATCGAGCCCGCCATTCTGCGCGGCGGCATCGAGCATGGAGCGGAACGCATCCACCAGTTCGCTGCGGGCGCTGTAGTTGAGTGCCAGGGTGAGCACCATGCCGGAGTTTCGCGCGGTAGCCTCGCGCGCCCACTGCATGCGCTCCTGCACGTCTTCCGGCAGTTCGTGCTGCCGGCCGATGTATTCCAGGCGAATATTGTTCTGGTTCAGCGTGGGAACTTCCGCCTTCAGGTAGCGGCTGAGCAGGCGCATCAGAAAATCCACTTCGCTCTTGGGCCGCTTCTTCCAGTTTTCTTCCGAGAAGGCGTAGAGCGTGAGCGCGGGAATGTGAATGCGTGCCGCGGTTTCGACGGTCGAACGCACGGCCGCGACCCCGGCGCGATGTCCGGCGACGCGCGGCAGGTGGCGCCGTTTGGCCCAGCGCCCGTTGCCATCCATGATGATGGCGATGTGCCGGGGGAGCCGTGCCGGATCGAGATGCCGGTAAGCTTCCGCTTCCTTGCGGTCAAGGCCCGGGGGTGCTTGCGAAGCTACTTTGTCGTGCAAAGTGGTCATCCCGATATGAGGCTAACACAGGGAGGAAGGGGATGCAATGACGGAGCGGTGCGCGAATCCTTCGCGCACTCGGCGGTATAGGCTTCTGCAGCACAAAAGCAAGAAGCTTGAACCGCAGAGTCCGCGGAGGCGGCGCGAAGGACGCGGAGGAGATCTGGGTCGGATTCAGGGCTATCCGGTCGGCCGCCTGGCTCGTGTTTAAGCTGCGGATCTGCGCTCCGCCGGACAGCCCCTTCGACTGCGCTCAGAACAAGCTCGGGCGGCTGTCCCCACATCAGCACTTATGGCCCTGGCTCCCTTGAAGCAAAAAAAGCCGGGACTAGAAACAGTCCCGGCTCTAGTGTTGGCTGGTTGCCCGGATAAAAGCAAGGTTTCAAAGTGACAAGGTTTCAGAGTTTCAAGGTAAAGGCATTCCAAGTCGAAGCTCCGAAACTTTGAAACTCTGAAACTTGGTCCTACGCGCTCCTCCTGGGCCGCACCGTCAGATCCCGCACCTGGGTCAGGATGCTCGACATCTGCATCCCGTTCAGCTGCGAAACGAAGGGCAGCAACTCCGCGATAAACTGGTCTTTCACCAATTCGCTGATTTCTTCCTGGCGGCTGCGTTCTCCGCCGCTGAGCAGTTCGGGCACGGTCACCTCCAGTGCGCGCGCCAGCCGTTCCAGGGAAGACAGCGTGGGCGTGGCTTTTTCGTTTTCGATCTTGGAAACGTAGGTGCGCGGGACCGCCATGCGTCCGGCCAGTTGCCGCTGGCTGAGCCCGTTGCGCAGGCGCAGCGAGCGGATCGACGTAGCCAGATTCAGATGTCCGCGACCGTTGCCGGGTGGCGGCATCATGACCGGAACCGCTACCGGAATGGGCTCCGGCTCAGGCTCCTCATCCAGGGATGCATGGCAGCGTCGGCAATTGTTGTTGGAAGTTCTGAATTGAACCAGCAGGCAGTGATCGCAACGAACGACTTCCCGTGAATCGACCGGGGCAAGAGTCGTGGCCATTCGGGTTGTGGGAGAGCCAGAGCGGGGGCTACTCCTGGAACCGTTTACTGGAAAGGTTCCTACGACAAGGGCCAATCTGCGGCATCCGCCCTGTGGATGTCAACAAAAAAATGCACTAGAAATGCGACAATGGCAGGGGGGAAACCAGAAATAAAGGCAGGAATGCCGGAAAAAGCGGGTGAAGAGCATGATGGATCGCGAATCGGCGTGGTGTTTACTAACTGAGTTCACCCAGTCGGAAAGCCTGCGCAAGCATGCGCTGGCGGTCGAAGCCTGTATGCGTGCATGTGCCCGCAAGTGGGGCAATGGCGCGCCAGAGGACGAGAATCTGTGGGGCATCGTCGGTCTGATCCACGACTTCGATTACGAGCGCTGGCCTACTGCCGAAGAGCATCCTTACAAGGGGAACGAGATTCTGAAGGAGCGCGGCTACTCTGAGGAAATCCGCCGTGCCGTTATGTCGCACGCGGAGTATACCGGGGTCACGCGTGACACTCGCATGGAAAAGGCGCTGTTCGCCTGCGACGAACTGGCCGGATTCATCACCGCCGTTGCCTTGATCAAGCCAGGGAAGTCGCTGGCGGAAGTGGATGCCAAGTCGGTGCGAAAAAGGATGAAAGACAAGGCTTTCGCCCGCAAGGTGAACCGCGACGACATCATCCACGGTGCCGCCGAGCTGGGCGTGGAACTGGACGAGCACATCGCCTTCTGCATCGAAGCCATGAAGCCGATCGCGAAGGAGTTGGGGCTGGATGGAAGCGCTGCGCGGCCGGCATAGCGGTTTTCTGCCATGCTCCCCTGCAATTCGCTCTCAAGCTTATGCGCCGGCCCGATGTCTCCCGCGAACTGCGGCCCATAGGCCCTGCCCGGAGCCTGTGCTAATATCGGCTGTCATTTTCGGAGCAGAAAGAGCCAGCCGTGTTGTGCAGCAAGTGCGCCGCGAATCTTCCTGAGGGATCCCAGTTCTGCCTGAAGTGCGGGCAGCCGGTGAGCACGCCGGCGACCGACATCGCGCCGCCAGCAGCCACCGCCATCTTAGCTTGCAGCAAGTGCGGAACCAGCCTGCCGCAGGGGTCCGAGTTTTGCCTGAAATGCGGGAAGCCGGTGAGTGTTCCGCCGAAAAGTGCTGCTGCTGATCGTCCCAAAGTTGTGGATACACCTCCGGCAGAGTTGCCGCGGCCGCGACGGAAACGGCGAATCTTCCGTTGGATTCTTCTTGCCGCCGTGATTGTCGTAATTGTATGGGTCATGTCGAGCGACAGCCCGGTGGCGCAGGCGGTGCAGGAGGCGGTGGGATGGAAACATGATCAGACGATCCTGGACACCTCGTTTTCCATTGGTCCGCATACCTTCCGCTATTACAAATTCGCTCTGCCGGCAGGGTCTGTGAATGTGGCCGTGGTCGGCCAATTTGCCACGGTCAGCGACAAGCAGAAAGAAAAAGACAGGGACGGAGATCTCGACAACAGCATCGAGGTCTATGTGCTCACCGAAGGCGCCTTCACCATCTGGCAGAACGGATACGCCACCACTGCACTCTACGAGAGCGGCCGAGTTGCCGAAGGCGCAATTCGCACCGATCTGCCCGCCGGCGAGGGAATTTACTATCTCATTTTCAGCAATAAGCTCGCTCCGAAGACGGCGAAAAACGTTCACGCATCCGCGCTTCTGCGGTATAAGAGTTGGCTGCCCGAGTGGTTCCGGCGCATGAAAGATCGCTTCTGGAATTGGTTTGGGCTGTAAATGGGTCCCACGTCGGGCAGGCTACCGCATCGATTCTTCGATTTCTGAAATCCAATCCGGGCGCTTGAGTACCTCGCGCGGCTTGGGCCCGTCAGCGGCACCCACGATGCCATCCCGCTCCATCAGGTCAATCAAGTGCGCGGCGCGGCCGTAGCCGATGCGCAGCCGCCGCTGCAGCAGGGAAGTGGATGCCTTGCCGAACTCGACCACCAACTTCACCGCATCGCCGTACATGGGATCGTTTTCGGTCTCCCCGTCTTCGCCCGGTTCGCCTGCGATCGTGCCGGTGACGGCATCGCGCTCTTCTTGCGGTGCCTCCAGGAAGTGCTGCTGATATTCCGCGACCGCCTGTGCCTTCCAGAACTCGACTACTGCGGCGATTTCTTTTTCCGTGACGAACGGAGCGTGCAACCGGTGCACACGCGCCGAGCCTGCGGGCAGATAAAGCAAGTCACCTTTGCCCAGCAGGGCTTCGGCTCCGTTGGAATCGAGAATGGTGCGCGAGTCGACCTTGGTTGCGACCCGAAAGGATACGCGGGCAGGGAAGTTCGCCTTGATCAATCCGGTAATCACGTCCACCGAAGGCCGCTGGGTCGCGAGCACCAGGTGAATGCCAACGGCCCGCGCCATCTGCGCCAGGCGGGTGATGGATTCCTCGACATTGTGGGAATCGAGCATCATCAGATCGGCTAACTCGTCGATGATGATGACGATGTAAGGAATGGGCTGATCGTCGGATTCTTCCGCGAACAGGCTGGGCGTACCGGCTTGATCGAACAGGCGGTTGTACTGGTCAATATTGCGTACGCCTCGCGAAGCCAGCAGTTTCAACCGCCGCTCCATCTCGCGCACCGCGTTGCGCAGCGCGTTGGCCGCGACTTTCGGTTCGGTAATGATCGAGGTGTAAAGATGAGGAACGCCCTCGTAATTGCCCAGTTCGAGCCGCTTCGGGTCCACCAGAATCAGGCGGACCTGGTCGGGCGTCGCCTTGTACAGGATCGACATGATCATGGCGTTGATGGCCACGCTTTTGCCCGTGCCCGTCGAACCCGCGATCAGAAGATGGGGCATGCCGGCCAGGTCGGCGGTGACGATGCGACCGTTGATGTCCTTTCCCATCGCCACCGTGAGCTTGGACTTCGATCCCATGAATTCCTGCGATTCGATGTTTTCCCGCAGCCAGATGATTTCGCGCTGGCGGTTCGGCACCTGGATGCCTACCGTGCTCTTGCCCGGCATGCGCTCGATCAGGATGCTCTCGGCCTTCAGCGCGAGGCACAGGTCGTCCACAAGATTGGTGATGCGCGTGTACTTGATGCCGGCTTCGGGTTTGAATTCGAAGGTAGTGACCACCGGGCCCGGGTTGATCTGCGTAACTTGCCCGTGAACCTCGAACTCGGCGTACTTTTCTGTCAGCACCTGCGCCAATAACTTGAGTTCGTCGGCATCCACAGCTTGTTGTTCATCGGGACGCTGCAGCAGGCTGCTCGAGGGCAGTTTGTATCCACCCGCAATGCGGGGCATGGTGGTCTTGGCTCGATGGCCACTGTCGGCGCGGGCATTGACTTCAGGATCGGCGACTGCGGGATCGCCGGCTGGTTCCGTAGAGGAAACAGCGGGGAGCGACTCGGGCAGAATTCCGCCAGTCGCGGGCTGCGGCGCTGTCGATGCCTCTTCCTCGGCCACCATGCGCTCGATGCCGGTGCGTCGCGATTCAGAGTCGGCAGTGAGCTGTGCGCCGGGCTGCGGTGGGCGCGATGGAATCAATTGCGTCTTCACTACCGGCTTGGAGATTCGCCGCTGTTCCAGTTCTTTCTGTTGCCGCTTCTTGGCGCGCTCCTCCTGCCAATCCTTGTAACGGTTCCACAATGCGGTTACGAAAGCGAACCTGACCGGAGCCCAAAGTTGAATGGACGAGAACGAAAACGCCGTCGAGAGATATAGCGCGACCGCCAGAATGCTGCCGCAAACGATGTAGGCGCCCACAAGATTCAGGTAGTGAATGAGGAAGTCACCCACCACGCGTCCCAGCAGGCCTTCGATGGGGATCACGTGCAGCCAGCGCAACTGCCCGGGCAGAAGGGCCAGCAGCGCGGGAACGAACATCATCAGCCAGACTCCGCCCAGGCTCTTGGCCACGGGCGACTGCACCTTGCTGGAGCGAAACCAGCGCAGGCCGAGCATGGCGGGAAAGATCACCAGCAGAAAAGCGGCAACGCCAAAGAACTGCAACATGGCGTCGGCTAGGTAGGCGCCGACCATGCCGATCCAGTTGCGCGCGGCGTGCGAACCGGTCAGCGCCGAAGCGCTGTTCCACGAGGGATCAAGCGGGGAATAGGACGCCAGCGCGAGGAAGAGGAGGAGCGCGGAGACACACAACAGAAAGCCGATCAGCTCGTTGAGCCGACGGTTACCCGTGGGCGCAAAAATAATCGCCAGATAGTCCATTTGGCCGGATTTACACACCGGAGACGACAGGCCGTTCCGGTTCCGCAATCGGCCAGAGCTCTTACATTATGACAAGAAGCGTGGCTTCTCACAACCGGGGAAACGGGCGGTAGTGTAAAACTGGCTTCCCGCCGGGATGGGGAAAGCGCCTTGGCGCCAAGCCGCAGCCGGGAAAGCCCTTTCCTCCTTACTGCAAGTGCCAGACATAGGCGAGCCCAATCACCACTACGCCCGCAACGATGCGGTAAATGATGAAGGCCCGCAGACTGTTCGATTGCAGATACCGGATCAACCAGGCAATGGCTGCGTAGCCGACCAGGGCGGAAACGAGGATGCCCACAATGAACGGAGCGTGCATGCCGGCGGGGAGACCCTCTTTGTGCAGTTCATGCGCCTTCAGCAGAGCGGCGCCGGCAATGATGGGGGTCGAGAGCAGGAAACTGAAGCGGACCGCGGCTTCGCGTGTCATCCCGCGGAACAGGCCGGTGGTGATGGTCGAGCCGGAGCGTGAGACTCCCGGGATGAGAGCAAATGCCTGGGCCACGCCGATGATCAGTGAATCGGCGAGCGAGATACGGGTCAGGGGCTTGCTGAGCGAGCCGGTTTTTTCTCCCAGCCACATCAATAGTGCCACGACGATCAACGCGGCTGCGATGAGGACGATGTGTTCGCGGAAGTAATCTTCAGCAGAATGCTCCAGCAGTTTGCCCGCAATCGCTCCTGGAATCGTGGCGATGGCCAGAAACCATAGAAGCAAACGTTCTTCCTTCTGTTCCTCGGGGGCCAGGTTCGTGTCAGCGGAGCCTGACTCTGAAAAACGAACCACCTTCCCTCCCAGCGCCGCCCGGACAATCTGGAACCAGGTGCGCCGGAAATAGAAAAGCACCGAAAGCAGGGTTCCAAAATGCAGGGCAACATCGAAGGTGAGCTCGCCGGAGGGGGAAAGTTCGTTCCAGCCCAGTAACCGCCGCACGATGATCAGATGTCCGGAACTGGAAATAGGGATGAATTCCCCCAGTCCTTGAACGATGGCAAGAACAATCGCTTGATAGATTGGCAAAGGTCACTCCGCCGCGTTTCCGTAGGTGGCTACGCCCTGTCGAATGTAAAAGATCAACCTCTGAGCGCGCAAGGCCCAGTCAATTTGGCCGTACTGGGCGACGACCTTTTGGGCGAGCGTCAAAGCGTGGTTCTTTGACTCTTCTGATTTTTTCTGGTTGGCTTCGGTTTTGTAGATCTCGATCAGCGCGGAGTAGCGCCACGCTGCATCGTAGAGCGCTTCGGCTGCGGCGGGCGACTGCTCGTGCTCCTTGGCATACTTCTCATAAATGTCGGCTTCTTTTTCCGGACACTTCGACGCGCCCTGCCAATCGCCGCAGAGTTTGTTTTCGATGAGATGGAAGGCGGCAAGATCGGCCCATTTTCTGCCGGGAAATTTCTTGATCACCAGCTTCATCCACTCTTCGTCAATCTGGCCGCGCATATAGGCGTCGCGCTCGCGGGCTGAAGGACGCGTCATCACGTCGGAGCGCTCGATCTGCCACCGGATATCCGCGGCGCGGTAGAGCCCCTCGCTGGCCAGCGGCGACGTGGGGAAAAGATCGTAGACGCGATAGTAAAGGCGCATGGCGTCCTGGGCAGCGTCGCGGCGTCCGCGGCGGCGGCTGGCCTGGTCCTCGGAATCGGCGGCCTCGCCGAAAACGATCTGGTCGCCGTTGGGCGTCGTGTTAGTCACCAGCGCTTTGCCCTGGACCCAGCCGGTGATGGTTTTGCCCTCGGACTCCGGATCATCTTCATCGGCGTTTTTCTTGGGCTCGCGGATGATCGCTTCCACATGGGCCCAGTCGCGGCTGGTGTCGAGAATGACGAGTTCGTGGCCGCGGCCGGCCTCGCCGAGTTTCGCCGCATCGGTGGCGGGAGAGACGCGTATGGCCTCTTCATTCACCAGCGTGCCGCGCGGGGCCTGGGCTGAGGCGAAGGCTGCCGACAAAAGGAGCGTGGCGGCGATAACGGTCAATCGCAGTTTCATATCTAGATTATTGGCCCGCGGAGGCATTGCGCGCAACGTCCCGGCCCCCGGGGAAACTTCCTTGATGCGGGTGCCCCCTCCTAACGTCGCGTTTTTTTTGCGACGTTAGGAGGGGATTCTGACTTCGGATAGCGGTCTCCGAGCCATCATCACCGTAGCTCACTTAGCATGGCTGGCTCAATGTTGCCGCCGCTGATGATGGCGACGTTCAGCTTCGTTTTGGGCAACTGATCGCGCCGGAAGAGAAAGCCCGCAGTGGCGACCGCGCCGCTGGGTTCAGCCACGGTGGCGGGATTCGAGGCCAGCAGTTTCATCGCGTGGCGAATTTCGTCTTCGCTGACGGTGACGATATCGTCGACGAACTGCCGCATGTGCTCGAAGTTGATGGGGCCGATGCTCTGCGTACGGAGCCCGTCGGCGATGGTGCGGGAGACCTGATCGGCAGGAAATTGGACGATCCTTCCCGAGCGCAGGCTGGCTTGTGCGTCGGCGGCGAGTTCCGGTTCGACGCCGATGACTTTGACTTTGGGATTGCTCAGTTTGATTGCTGCGGCGACACCACTGATGAGGCCTCCGCCGCCGACCGGCGAGAAAACGGCCTCGACCTCAGGAAGATCTTCGAGGATTTCGAGTCCGATTGTGCCCTGGCCGGCGATGATTTTTTCGTCGTTGTAAGGGGGCACGATGATGTATCCGTGCTGGGCGGCGAGTCCTTCGGCTTTGGCTTTGCGCTCGTCGCTGCCGGGGCCGACGAGGACGATTTCCGCGCCCAGCTTGGCCGTGGCCTCACGCTTGATGGCAGGCGCGTTATTCGGCATGACAATGACGGCCTTTACGCCGAGCGAGCGAGCGGCGTACGCCACGCCCTGCGCGTGATTGCCGCTGGAGTAGGAGATGACCCCGCGTTTGCGCTCATCATCGGAAAGCGAAGCGATCTTGTTGTAGGCTCCGCGCAGCTTGAACGCGCCGATGGGTTGCTGGTTCTCGGGCTTGAGGAAGAGTTGCGGAGGGACGGACGAGGGCGTCCGTCCCCACATGGCCTGGGGAAATTCGATCAGGCGGGTGTGGACGATGATGCCTTGGATGAGCGATTGGGCGGAACGGAGGTCGGAGAGGGTGATCATTTGATCTGTTGTTAGGACTCAGAAGAACACTTCCGGAGAAACGTGGAAGCGGCGGCTGAGTCGGCGGATGTGCTCGACGGTGAGGCCGCGTTTTTCGCGCAGAACCTCGGAGACGATACTGGGCGTGCCGAAGATATCGAGCAGATCTTTCTGCCTGAGTCCGTTCGCCTGCATCAGTTCGCGCAGGACTTCGACCGGACGCGCCGGCTTGAGCGCGTAGTTCTTCTCCTCGAAGTCCTCGATGAGAACTGCGAGCAGCTCGGCCAGACGCCGCTCAGCGGCCGTGAGCCTCTCCTCCTTCCCGTCCAGAGCTTCAAGCAGGGAGATGCAACGCTCGTTTTCCCTGTCGCTGTGAATGACCGCGGGCAAGGTCCGACGCAGAAGTGAGGCGTATTCAAGCTGGGCGGCAGGGGTCCTCATCGTTTCCATTTCTCCCGGTCGTATTGCGCATGGGTCAGCACGTGTCGAATGTAGACCCGCCGGAGCCTGTAGTTGATTTCCGTGATCAGCCGGTATTTGTTTCCCTTGATGTTGAACACGGTGCAGCTCTCCACCGCATCGCCTGTAGCGAATGTCTTTCTCACATCTGTGAGGTCTTGCCACAGGGCGTGCTTTGCGATGCGAAACCAGGCGTCCAGGGCAGCTTCAACGTCAGGATGGCGCACCGCAGCCTCTTTCAGCTTCTTCCGGCTGATCACGTGCATGGGACGTCCATGCTTCGCATTCTGCGAATATGATAATTCGCATTATGCGAACCTGTCAAGCATCCCGGAGAGCCGGGCTGTGCCCGGCTGGACAGCCGAGGGCGGCTGTCCCCACATAAGTTGATCAGATCTCCAAAATCACCGGCATGATCAGCGGGCGCTTTTGGGTTTGCTTGGAAATATAGCGCTTGAGGTCGGCGCGGATTTTTTCCTTGATCACGCCGTAGTCGCCCTTCTCTTCGTCACTGGATTGAGCCAGCGTGTCTTCGACGATGCGCTTGGCGCCTTCCAGCAGGCCGTCGTCGCCGGGGTTGAAGCCGCGGGTCACGATTTCCGGAGCCGACTCCGCCTCTCCCGACAGCTTGTTAATGGCGATGATGGGAAGCACGATGCCGTCTTCGCTGAGGTGCAGGCGGTCCTTGATGATGAGGTCTTCGACCACGTCGGTGCGATTGCCGGAGTCAATGCAGACGCGGCCCACCTTGGCGCGGCCGGCCTTGCGCGCACCCAGTTCATCGAATTCGAGGAGGTCTCCGCTTTCGATCAGCATGACCTTGCCGACCGAACCGTGCATGGCGGCTGCCATTTCGGCGTGCAGCTTCAACTGCCGGTACTCGCCGTGGATGGGAATGAAATAACGCGGCTTGACCAGGTTGATGATGAGCTTGAGTTCTTCCTGGCTGGCGTGTCCGCTGACGTGAACCGGCGGCGAAGTTCCGTCTTCGTAGATGACGTGGGCCTCGCGGCGGAAAAGGTGGTCAATCATGCGGTAAATCGTCTTCTCGTTGCCCGGGATGATGCGCGAGGAGAGCACCACCGTGTCGCCTTTCTCGATTTTGGCGTGCTTATGATTGTCGACGGCGGCGCGCGACAGCGCCGACATGGGCTCGCCCTGCGTCCCGCTGATCAGCACGCAAACTTTCTCCGGCGGGATGTTTTTCATCTCGCCGGGGCTGATGACCAGGCCCTCGGGGATTTCGATGTAGCCGAGGTCTTCGGCGATCTCGGCCGAGTTGTTCATGGAACGGCCGATGAAGGCGACTTTGCGGCCGTGTTCGCGGGCGAGTTCCACGGCCAGCTTGATGCGGTGAATGGAAGAAGAAAAGCAGGAGATGAAGAGGCGGCGCTGGGTGCGGGTGAAGACTTCGTCGAACTTGCGCCGCACGGCGCGCTCGCTGGGCGTGTATCCCTTGCGCTCGACGTTGGTCGAGTCCTGAAACAGCGCCAGCACGCCGTTCTTGCCGTATTCGGCGAAAGAATGCAAGTCGAAGAGGCGGTTGTCGGTGGGTGTGGGGTCAACTTTGAAATCGCCGGTGTGAATGACCACCCCGAGTGGCGTATGAATGGCTAAGGCTACGCAGTCCACCAGGCTGTGCGTGACCTGAATGGGATGAATGGTAAAAGCTCCAACCTTGAAGCGTTCGTTGGGGCGCATCTCGCGCAGATCGGCGTCGTCGAGCAGGCCGTGCTCGTCGAGCTTGTCTTCGACATAGGCGAGCGTGAACTCGGTGCCCCAGACCGGGACGTTGAGTTCGGAGAGCATCCAGGGCAGCGCGCCGATGTGATCCTCGTGGCCGTGGGTGAGGATAATACCGCGGATGCGCTGGCGGTTCTCGGTGAGATACGAAATGTCGGGGACGACGATGTCAACGCCCAGCAGCTCAGCTTCGGGGAACATGAGGCCGGCGTCGATGACGATGATGTCGTCGCCCCAGCGGACGGCCATACAGTTCATACCGAACTCGCCCAGGCCGCCGAGCGGGACAACCTGCAGTTTTCCAGTTGCCATGAGGTAAGGAGAATGCTAGCACAGCAGAGGCCAGGGGTTAGAGATCAGGCGCCAGCGGGCAGGGCCCAGCGGCGCCTGCCTCGGTCCTTCTCTGAGCGTGTTTTTTGGCTGGCCCTGACCCCTGACCCCTGACCCCTGACCCCTGACCCCTGACCCCTGACCCCTGACCCCTGACCCCTGACCCCTG
>Ga0187872_10000091_pt1 | contig 104748 bp, 88 predicted proteins | sample June2016WEW_16_4_FD_132973 | JGI IMG/M metagenome (GOLD analysis project Ga0187872, IMG submission 132973) | Peatland microbial communities from SPRUCE experiment site at the Marcell Experimental Forest, Minnesota, USA - June2016WEW_16_40 | ecosystem: Environmental > Terrestrial > Soil >... | reverse complement strand
TTTCGCAGATACGTCTGCAATTCGGATCTCTGTGCAGCGCTCAGGGGGAGTGGTTCAGGCAACGCCATCATTGTAATGACGTTGCCTCAATGCTAAAGGTATCTCACGGACAGCCCACTAGGCTGGGAATGTGGACCGACTGGCCCTTCTTGACCAATTCAATCTGAGTAGTTTCGGGGACAGCCACGAACGGGAATTCTGGCCGCTACTCTGCAGCGAGTTCTCCTCGTACGAGATCCTCTGGCGGCGGCTGATCGTCCCACTAACATGCCGTATTGACCCGGCGTTCACCAGCAGCCCACAGAACTGGATTCGCCTACGAGAAAATGTTCCGGAAAGGTTCGAAAAAACTGCCATGCCCACTACTCAGTCTTCTGGAGGACATTCTTTTCTTGTTGGACTCGGTCGGCGACAACTTCAAGCGTTTCTTGCAGCGGATGAATGACCTGGGAGGGGATTGCGGGTGCAAAGGATTTGATGCATCCGTTGATCAATTTCCTAAGGGGTTTGAGCCGTTCAAAGAGATCAGCGACTATCGTGATAACTTCCTTCACAATCCGGTGATTGCGCGAGGAATCGGCGAAGGAAAGACCTATATCCCAAGGTGGAAACCTGACAAGTACTCGTCGCCGCTTGAACAGGTTAAAGAATCCTGGCGCGCTGCGGAACAATTGTCGCCCGACGATCTTATCAGCACAACTGATCTGCTTCAGCGACTGATTTATGATGCCTGCGCCACACTGGAAAAATCATGGCAGCGGGCCATAGCAGTAGTGACAAGCCAGGCGTTCGAACAAAAAATGGTGGGGATAACCGGGCTCGCACGGTATCTTCCCCTTAGCATCCCTACGGAAACAACGGAATCAGTGTACTTCCCGGTCGGTCACTTAAGCCTGGGCAGTAATACTACGTTCGCGGTTTCATCTGCCAGCGGTAATTATCCTTTTGGCGCAGCCTCGACGGCTAACGACCTCAAAAAGGCAGGTCTGAAATCCACGTGAAGCGCTATCCCGTAATCATCGAACAAACAGGGACGGGCTACTCCGCCTTTTCACCCGACGTGCCCGGTTGCGTCGCGGCCGGCGATACACCGGAAAATACCCGCTTTGTTGGCCGATCCCCGGGGGACCATATTAGATACCGGCGGCAGAATCTTCCTCGCGGTCCGCAATGCCAGACGGTCGGCTGCGCTCTAGTGGCAATGAGTCCGGGCGAGTTTGAGGTTGCCAAAATGGCGGTTACCGAATCGATGCGCCGCAGCGGCATCGGGCGGCAGCTCCTGGAAAAAGCGATTACCGAAGCTCGCGCCTTAGGAGCCCACCGGCTTTATCTTGAAACCAATAAAACGTTGGTGGGCGCGATTCGCCTGTATGAATCGGTAGGCTTTCGACATCTGCCATCCGAGCGCGTCATCCCCTCTGCTTACGCGCGCGCCGACGTCTACATGGAGTTGCATCTTTAATGCACCGCGGCCGCTGAAATGTGGATTGTCGCCTGTTTGTTCTGCCCCGGCGTCACCAGCACCTGGTACAACCCGGTGGTCGAATCAAGAACCGGCGCACTCACGGTGGCTCCGTCCGCCAAAACCACCGGCATGGACGCGGCGAAAACCGAGATCGTCACCTTCTCACCCGGGATGAATTGCAGCGTGGCGCTGATGCTCCCGCTATCCGACAGGCTGGGCACACGTTGCCGGCTAACCGGCACGAACTTGGATAAGTCGCCCAGGAACGCGATTCCCGATGGACCGGCGGGAGAAATCACAAAGTACGAACCTTGGCTGTCCACCGTTTTCGCAATGGCTTGCGTCGCAGGCTGCAGCCATCCCGCTTTGCCGAAGTAATCGTAAACATAAACGTCGCCCGTGAACCCGAAATCCTGCAGGGACATACTCACTGGCGCGGGCGCATTCACGTCGCGGCTATAGGCGAACACGTACTCCACTTTATTTGGTCCAGAAGCGCTCGATCCGAAATCGGAATACGTGTGCGCGATCAGCGGCGGTCGAATCATTTGAGCTTTGTTCCCCGCATTAGATGCCGTTGAGCCGCTGACGCCATAGAATTGCTCAAAGGCAGCCGCCTCCGCCACGAAGCTGGCATCGGTGGGAACCATCGATACGTCCGGCTTCAGGATCAGCCCATCGCTTCGTATGGCCTCATTGATCGGAACGAACGTGCCGATTGGGTCCGACAATGCCAGCGGCCCGGCGCTGAGCACGGCTAACAGCAGGTTTCGCTCTTCGGTAGTCCGGAAATTGTCCACCGTCGGCCAGACGCTTCCTGCGTTGAGAACGATGGAACCATACATTTCCTCATCCCAGTGATTCCAACCAAAGCGGTCGCCACTCACACGGATGGTGTGGACGCCCGCATATTTGAACGCCTGCAGGATGTGACGCGCCGCGGGCATGCAGTACTGCAGGTCGATTCCCTTCTCTCCCATGGCGGCCGCCATCCGGTCTAGAAACTTCTCATCGTCAAACGTGTTGGCCGCCTGGGCTTGCGTAGCCAGGAAGTCGGGTTCGAAAATCACCATGCCGCTTTGCTTCAGAGTATGCGCAACGCGAGCCCAGATGCGCGGATCGATCACCACATTGCCGGAAACGGCATTGCGGTCCCGTATTCTCCCGGAGCTGTCCACAATCGGCAGTCGATAAGGACTGCAAGTATCCACCCACCGCCCGTGGGCCATGCCAGGACCTAGGTTCTGAACAAATCCGTCTTCCAAATTATTGGGGTTGATCGGCTGGAACAGCGACGGATCCTCGACGTACTTCCATGCGCCATTTCCGGTGTTCGTCCAGGATGCGGCCGATGAGTTGCCAGTGTCTTCACAATTACCGCCCTTCAGATACCACCAGCTATCGAAATGAATCAGTCCGAATGGGATTCCCACCGTCTTCGCGGATGCAATGGCCGCTCGCAAGGTGCCTTCATAGCCCAGCGCCTGGTCAAAGACGTAATAATACGCCGCTCCAGCATCGGTGGACAGCATCGGCATATACATACTGATGTCCGCTTGATTGCCCGTGACCGGCCTGCCATCGATGTTCCGTAGCGTCGATCCCCAGGTACTGAACGTCTGGCCGATGCCCTGGTCGAATGTGATCAGGTGGCTATAAACATCGCCCGCCGGCAACGTGGGATTGCTTTTGTCAATTTGGAGTGCGATCACGCCATTCGCGCTCCCGTCAGAAACCCATACTTGCCGCTCTGAGAGCGGCTTGGATGCAGCAGAGAGGATGGAGGCGCCGAAATGGTCGTCGTAAAAAAGCCAAGCGCTATCCTGATCCAGCCAGCCCATTAATCCGAACCTGCGGTTCCAGCCAGAATTCGCAAAATGATGAGGCGTGATCGGGAATCGGCTGAGCACCGCATAGGGCCGTTGATTCGGCACGGTGGTCAAGGGGCTGAAGGAGATGGTGGCCGAGGGTAAGGCGCGATAGGCGCACAGCTGCATCCTCCAGGGCTTTCCCTCGGGGTCAGAATAATTGACAGTGAATTCGTCGAAGGGTCCGTTCGTGGATACGAGATTATCGTCAGATCCGTTTTCCGGCCCGGTGATGCTGGTCACCTGCCCTGAAATGTTTCCCGAATAAGTCCAAACTGCCTCGCTACCCTGAATGGTGAAAGTGCCTGCGTTCGTGACACCAATCGTAACGCCGCTCGCTTCGCTGATGCTTTGTCCAAGCAACGTGGTGGCACAAACCAGGCAGATCGCGAGCAGGCAGGCGCGGACATAGCGTTTCATAGGTTAATGGTTCACTCTTCGGCATCGATACGGGAGTCTTTGGGGCTACTGATCGTATCATGATATTCATTACATTGGAGTGATCATTCAACCAATAGTCGTGGAGTACGAGGGCCGAATATTCGAGCTGCAATCGGCCATGGCACAGCTCCGCTGGCCCCATGCGCTCGCTGCAGCCCTTATGACCATCGCCGTGGCGCTGTTTCTCGTGCTTAGCCTTTACGCCGTTCGCGGGCAACTCTCTTTCCTTTGGCCCGCACTGCCGATTCCAGTTGCGGCTGCCTCTGCGCAGCGTCTCCAGCAGGCCCGCCGATCCAAATCCCGGATGTGGCGCCTAAAGCGCTTCTACGATCGTGCCATCCAGCGCGTGAAAGGAGATTGGGCCCGCTCTGGGGTCACCGGAGAAGAATTCAACGATCCCCATCACGTCTACGCTACGGATTTGAATGTCTTGGGCGACGGTTCTCTCTTCGAGCTGCTCTGCATTGCCCGGACGTCGATTGGCCGCCGCGGCCTTGCAAAATACCTGCTGGAAACTCCCGCGCTCGAAGAGACGCTTCTGCGTCAGGAAGCCGTCCGCGAATTGCGCGGAAGGCGGGATCTTCGCGAGAAGGTGGCAACGCTGGGCGAGTTTGAGTTTCTCGAATTGCACCGGGCTACTTTCGACGAATGGCGAAATTCCGCAAGGATTTCGTACGCCCGCCCTCTGCGCGGGATTGCCGCAGTTACCTCGGCGCTGGTTGCCTGTATTGTCGCGGGCGGCTTGCTCGGTCTGATTCCCTGGATCCAGGTCGCAATCTGGATCGCTCCTCTGATCGCGTTTCACGCGGTAGTTGGCCTTTACTTCCGCGGCCGGGTGAACCCGATGATTTACCGGCTGCGTCCGCTTGGCTTCGAAACTCGGGTTCTACGAGAAGGCCTCCATCTCCTAGCGACAGAGCAATTTCAATCGGCCAAGCTGCGGCAACTCTCAGAGCAAGTCTGGAATGGCGCGCGATCCATGCGAAAGCTGGAACGCCTGCTCGGCTTGCTTGAACAGCGGGATAAAGATTGGTTTTATACTCCATCCCACGTGCTGCTGAGTGGCACGCAACTCTGCCTAGCCATCGAGCAGTGGCGCGGAAAGCACGGCGAATCGCTCAGAGTGTGGCTCGAAGCCTGGGCGGAGTTTGAGGCGTTGAACGCGTTGGGTGCCTACGGTTACGAGAATCCCGAGAATACGTTTCCCGAGTTTGGCGTCGGCGATGCTTGCTTTCAGGCACGCGCCCTGGGCCATCCGTTGCTTCCGCAGGCTTCCTGTGTCACAAACGATATCGAGCTGACCCACGACGCTCCGTTTTACATCGTCAGCGGATCGAACATGTCGGGAAAAAGCACGTTGCTCCGGGCCATCGGACTAAACGCTGTGCTCGCCTTCGCCGGCGCTCCCGTACGGGCTCGCGCTCTTCGATTGTCCGGCCTTTCGATCTTCGCGTCACTCTCGCTGGTCGATTCCTTGTTGAACGGGAAGTCGAAGTTCCTGGCTGAAGTAGAGCGGCTGCACCAAGCCATCGAGTCGGCGGTCCCGAACCAGCCCGTGCTATTTCTCTTGGATGAAATCTTCAGCGGCACCAATTCGCGCGACCGGCGCGTAGCAGCGGAAGCCGTCGTTCGCACATTAGTGACGCGAGGCGCAATCGGCGCATTGTCCACGCATGATCTGGCACTCACTGAAATGGCCGGCGCGGTGAACGTGCACATGGGTTCAAGGACGGAGGGTGATCCAATGGACTTTGACTACCAGTTGAAGCCGGGAGTAACGACAGAGACCAACGCCTTGGCGATCGCCCGCCTCGCCGGCGTGCCGGTTTAACTGATGACAACGGTGAGAATAGACAAGTGGCTCTGGGCTGCGCGATTCTTTAAGACGCGCTCGCTCGCCTCACGCGCCTGTGAGCTGGGCCGAGTTCACTCCAAGGGGCAGCTCGTCAAGCCCTCGCGCGATGTCCGAGTGGGCGACCTGCTGCAAGTCAAGAACGACAGCGGCGAATTTCAGATCGAGATCCTGGCACTGAGTGAAATGAGAGGCCCGGCTCCCATCGCGCAGACACTTTACCGGGAGACCGAGGCAAGCCGCGAATTGCGTCTTCAGCTAGCCGAACAACGCAAGGCGATGCCCCGCTTTGAGACCTCGACGGAAGGCAAGCCATCCAAGCGCGACCGCCGTGAAATCGCCCGGCTTCGGGGCAGGGCGTGACTGCCTCCGGTTCAGTATATAATCGATGCCCGGAGATACCGACTTGATCAAACATTGGACCGCCGCCGCAGCCCTACTGACCGCGCTGACCGGAGCCTCTTTCGCGGAATCGAAACACTGCGATCGCGCCTGCATGATGGCGCTCACGGACCAATATCTCGCCGCGCTGGTGAAACACGATCCATCCGGTCTGCCGTTGTCGAAAGGCGTTCGCTTTACAGAAACCACTGCGGAAATCCGTATTGGCGACGGCCTCTGGGTGGGAGCGTCGGAAGCTCCCACCACCTTCAAGATCTACGCCGTGGATCCCGAATCCACCCAGGTGGGCTTTTACGGCGTGATGAAAGAAAACAACCGTCCGCTGATCATCGCGCTGCGGCTCAAGGTAGTGGATGGCGAGATCACTGAAATCGAGCACGTGCTGGCGCGAAACATGCGCCCGGATCGGATGCAAAACCTGATGACACCGCGCGCGGCGTTCCTGGCCGATGTGCCGCCTTCTGAACGCACCCCGCGCGAGGACATGATCAACGCAGCGAATTCGTACTTCGAAGCCATCGAACATGGCGACGGCGAGATCGCTCCCTTCGCCGAAGATTGTGAGCGGCACGAAAACGGCGGACAGACTACACACAACGCGACGCCGGTACCCTGGCCCGTTCCGATGGGGTCGCCCGAAGCCGATCACGCGATGGCGGTACTCGGAACCTTGACTTGTACGGCGCAAATCAACAGCCAGATTCTGAGCTTCATTACCCGCCTCTGGCCGCGCCGCCTCGGGCTGGTGGATGAGCAGAAGGGCTTGGTCTACGCGTTTCCGATGTTCCAGCATCGCGGCGCGGTTCACACCATCAAGATCAAAGGCGTGCCGGGCGTCGACACCATCCAGATGAACGGCGGCACTTCCAATTTACAGGCCGGCGAGATCTTCAAGATTCGCGGCGGAAAAATACACGAGATCGAAGCGATGGGCGCCAGCCTGCCGTACGGGACCAAGAGCCCCTGGGATTAATCGCCTGCCGGCAGATTGTTCTTCTTCAGAAACTCGCGAATGGTCAGATAAATCTTGGTGCGTTCGTCGGGAGAGAAGTTTCCGTGATGTCCGCCGGGGATAGTCAGCAACTGGTTTTGCACCCCTGCCTTTGTGAGCGCTTCCTGCAGCCGGACCGCCTGCTGGTAGTTCACAGTAGTATCCGCGTCGCCATGAATGGTCAACACTGGCGGCTGATCCGCGCGGATGTAAGTGAGGGGTGAGAGACGACGTGCGAGTTCATCGCGATTCGGAAGACTGCCGAACCATTGCACCGCCAGATTGGCTTTGTGCGGTCCGTCATCGATGACGTCGGCCACGTCGGCGACCCCGTACCAATTGATGATCGCCGCCACCTTGGGCAGCGGTACGCCTTCGCACTCGCGATCCAGACCCGCACTCTCGGGAATCATTCCGGTGGTCAGCGCCAGATGTCCGCCGGCGGATTCGCCCATCGACACGATTCGGTTGACGTCGAAGTTGTAAGTTTTGGCCTGCGCGGCAACGAAACGCAACGCGCAAAGGCAATCCTCCACCGCCGCGGGCGCCAGCGCAACACGCGCCAGACGATACTCCACGTTTACGACATTCCATCCCATTTCGAACCAGGGGATGAGGTACATCTGCGACGCCTCTTTTGAACCGGCGGCCCAGAAGCCCCCATGAAAATGGATCATGGTGGGTTGTGGTGTGGTGACGCCGCGCCGCCGGTAGATGTCGAGCTTCACTTCGGTATTTCCGGCGGTGACGTAAGTCACGTTGGGAACCACGTCGTAATCGTTGGACGAATGGACGGCCCAGGTGGCTTGCGGCGACAACTGAGCAAAAGCGGCTTGTGTTGCCGTGAGCGATAGAGCGAGTAAGAACGGTCGGATATTCACTTGGCGATCTCCAGGATCTTGTTAGCGAACCAATCCGGCGCATCCAACATTGCGCCGTGGCCTTGGCCCTCAAGCGTAACTAGGCGGCAACCGGGGATGGTATCACGCACGAAAAATGCAGCGTCCCGCAGAAGACCGATCGTTTCACTCCCCAGCAGCACAGTGGTTGGAGTCTTCCAGTTCGCCAGGCGTTCGGCCCAGGGGCGGTAAGTGTTCACAGCGCGAGACTCGCGGGGCAAGGTAGGAGCAATTTGGAGCACGATCGGGAATATGGGCGAGGCGCGCATCATCGCAATGCGATCTGGAGGCACCCGGATCTGGTCGCGCAGAAAGGTAGTTATGATCTGCTCGCGATCACCGGCTTCCAGGGCGCGTTCCAAGTTCGCGACGATCGTTGGATCGCTTGGCTTTAAAGTGACTGGGGGTTCATAGAGGATCAAATGTGAAACCTTCTTCAGTCGATCCAGGGCCTCCAGCGTGGCCAGCGCACCGTAGGAATGAGCCAAGACAATTACCAGACCACCGATTGCATTAACGACACTCGCAATGTCATCCGCCTCGTTAGAAATCGAATATTCCCTTGCGTCGCCGCTCGGAGCACGTCCGCGCCGATCCATCGCGTAAACCGTGAAATGCTCCGCGAGTTTCGGCAGCACAGCGCCCCACGAGAGTGAACCGTTGAGAAGGGCTCCGTGAACCAGCAGCAGCGCCGGACCCGAGCCGGCCTTCTGGACGGAAATCTCGACTCCGTCTTTGGACTGGACCGTGAAACGTTCCGTTGCCATCAGAATTCCAGGCGATCTTTCTTCGCTTCGATCCTGACGGCATCCAAGCCGGGAACCTTCTTCAGATCGGCCAGCGTTTTGAAGTTGCCATTGGCCTGACGATAACTGACGATGGCTTCTGATTCTTTGGCCGTCAACTCGACGCCGGTCTCCAGATCTTTCGCGGTCGCTTTGTTCACGTTGATTTTGACGATTGGAAAATTCTTCGCCAGATACGAAACGATGGTGTCGACGTCCGTGTCGGGAACATCGGTCACCTCCTGCAGCATCTCGGTGACTTTGGCTTGCCACCATTGCTTGGTACCCTGTTGGCCGATCACCGCATTCGGTGAGTGGCACATGCTGCAAACCGTTAGAAATGTTTCTCTACCCGGACCGTCCGGCAGAGTTTGGGCGCACGCGCTGGCAACGACGAAACACAGGGCGAATCGCGAAAGCTTTAGGTCCACAGTTTGGGGATCAACGCTCCGGCGGTTCCGGTAGGCCGCTCGGCGCGGCCGTTGTGCATGTAGGTGGTTCGCAGGTGATCCAGACCCAGCAGATAAAGGATGGACGCGTGAATATCGTGCACGTGATGCGGCTCGTCAACCGCGCGCAGCCCGACCTCGTCGGTAGTGCCGATGGCTTGCCCGCCCTTCACGCCGCCGCCCGCCATCCAGATGGTGAAGCCCCACGGATTGTGATCGCGCCCGGCCTTCTCATCATTCGGGCTGCCTTGCACGAACGGCGTGCGGCCGAATTCCCCGCCCCACACCACCAGAGTGTCCTTCAACATGCCGCGAGCTTTCAGATCCGTGAGCAAACCGGCCACCGGCTTGTCGGATGACTTGCAATTCTCGGTGTGATTCGCTTCCAGACTGCTATGTGCGTCCCAGCGCGAGCCCGATCCGCTGTAGCATTCGACAAATCGAACACCACGTTCCACTAACCGGCGGGCAAGGAGCAGGTTTGTGCCGTAAACGGAAGTGGCAGGATCGTCGATGCCATAGAGCTTCTTAGTGGCCTCCGACTCGGACGCGAGGTCCACGGCTTCCGGCGCGGACGACTGCATGCGGTAAGCCAGCTCATACGATCGCGTGCGGGCATCGAGCTCGGTGTCGTCTTGTTTGTCGCGACCAAACCGGTCGTTGATGGCCTGCAGAAATTCGAGCTTATTGCGCTCCTGCGCGTCCGTCATACCCGTGGGCGGTTTCAAATTCAAAATCGGTGTGTCGCCCTTGCGGAACAGCGTGCCCTGATAGGTGGCGGGCAGGAAACCGGAGCTGTAATTCTGGACGCCGCCCAGAATCTCCTTATCGTCCTGCATGACGACGAATGTCGGCAGGTTTTGATTGGCGCTGCCTAAGCCGTAGGTGACCCAAGCGCCCATTGAGGGACGGCCTGCGAGGATTTCGCCAGTGTTCATCTGGCAGACCGCGCCCACGTGATTAACACCGTCGGCCTGGCAGGAGCGAAGCACCGCGATCTCGTCCATGTGCTCGGCGATATTCGGCAGCCAATCGGAAACCCAGAGGCCGCTTTCGCCGTACTGCTTAAATGTGTGGCGCGTGGGATAGAGCCCGTTGTGCGTGGTGCCAAAAGCGCTCTGTAGCGTCTCGGGATGGTAGGACGGTGGCACGGGCTGCCCGGCATATTTCACCAGGGCGGGCTTGGGATCGAAGAGATCGACATGACTGGGCGCGCCTTCCATGAAACACCAGATGATGGACTTGGCACGAGGCGGGATGTGCGGTTTCTTGGGAGCCAGGGGATCGACGGCGCCGGTAGCGGCATAGCCGTCCTGATCCAGCATGGCGGCGAGCGCGATGGCCGCGAGACCGCTGCCGGCCTGGGTGAAGAATTGCCGCCGATTGGTCACGTTCCAATGATGTTGGAGCTTGTCTAACATTGCCGCGTCCTCAATTGATATACAGAAATTCGTTTGAATCCATCAGCATATGGCACAAGTCGACGAAAGCCGCGGCGCGCGCCGGATCGATTCCCTGTGCCAGATTGGCTGGCAGCGGCGGCTTGGCGTCATTGCTCGCCAGCCGTGCGGCCATGATGGGCGTCTGTTTCACAAGAAAATCATCGGCGATCTTTTGCTCGTCGGCAGTCGCCGCGCGGCCGTAGGCCAGGCGAAATGCGCGATCCACCTGCGCCGAAGCTGAGAGTCCGCTGTCATTGAAGACGCGGCCAGCCAGGGAGCTGGCCCAACCCAGTACCAGCTCGTTATTCAAAAGATCGAGCGACTGCGGCGGCGTAACCGTGTTCTTGCGATAGTCGCAGCTTTCAAATGTATTCGCCGTGTCGAACTCCTGCAGCAGCGGATAAGGCAGATTGCGCCGAACAAAAATATAGACGCTGCGGCGATCGCTTTGCGCTGGATCTTTCTCGGTGCGCCAGCCACCAGCCACAGCAGTCGCGGAAAGCTCTGAGATCAGCCCGGGAGGAACCGGCGGATACACGCCCGGTCCACCCTGCTGCGGATTCAATAGGCCGCTGGTGGCCAGCATGGAATCGCGGATGGCTTCGGCCTCCATGCGATGACGCGGATAGCGCCAGAACAGTTTGTTGTCGGGATCGGCTTCGGCGATCTTCGCATCGTAATCCGAGGCTTCCTGATAGGCGTTCGACAGCAGGATCAGGCGATGCACCTTTTTCATGCTCCAGCCGTTGTCAACGAAATAGCTGGCCAGATAATCCAGCAGCTCGGGATGCGTAGGATGCGCACCCATCCGGCCAAAATCGCCCGGCGTAGCGACGATGCCGCGTCCGAAATGATAATGCCAGATGCGATTCACCATCACGCGGGCAGGCAAGGGATTCGAAGGATCGGTGAGCCATGCGGCCAGAGCGCTGCGGCGGCCGGTGGAATTCACGCCCGCGGGCGGCGTGATTTTCGCATCGCTTGGATCGAGAATCGAAAGGAAACCGGGCTGCACTTCATCGCCGGGGGCCAGGCGGCTGCCGCCACGCAATATATAAGTGGGCGGCGCGGTGGCATTCAGATCCGTCATGAATTGGCCTTCGGGCAGCGGCGCGGGCTTAATGGAATCGAACGACGCTAGTTGGGCCTTGAGTTCGGCATAACGCTTCGCATTGTCGCCCTTCAGCGCTTTCACCGGATCTCCCAGCCCACCGAAGCGAGTTTCGGCGATGTGATAAACCTGCTGCTCAAGAGGCGTGCGCTCTGCCGGATCCTTGGCGATGACGGCTTGCACTTCGTCCGTCATTACAGTAGCTGAGTGTTTCTTGCGCTCTTCCAAGATCGGCGCCATGATCTTGGCCATCTCGTCGCGAATGTCCTTGGTCTTGGCGTCCCACGCGGCGTATTGCTCCTCGTACTTGCGCTTGGCTTCCGGATCGGCGAGCGGCAGCGGGCCATCCCCAAAGGCAGTGTTCGCGAAGAAGGACTGCAGGCGATAGTAGTCCTTCGTCAGGATGGGATCGAACTTGTGATCGTGGCACTTCGCGCAGCCGAAAGTCATGCCGAGGAATGCGACGCCGGTGACGGTGGTCATGTCGTCCAGCGTCTGATGGCGGCGCTCGAACAGATCGGGCGCGTTGGTTTCGTCGATCCAGTGGCGATTAAAGCCCATCGCAACCAGCGCTTCTTGACTACCCGGGTACAGTTCGTCGCCTGCAATCTGTTCCTTCACGAACCGATCATAAGGTTTGTCGTCGTTGAACGCCTTGATGACGTAATCGCGATAGCGCCAGACATTGGGACGGGTCTCATCTGCTTTGAAGCCGTTGCTATCGGCGTAACGGGCTACATCCAGCCAATGGCGTCCCCAGCGCTCACCGTAAGCGGGCGATGCAAGCAGCCGGTCCACCACTTTCTCCCAGGCATTGGGCGATTTGTCGCTCAGGAACTCCTGGATTTCTTCCTGGGTGGGGGGGAGGCCGGTCATGTCGATGGTGGCGCGGCGCAGCAGCGTCAGCTTGTCGGCGCGGGGATTCGGCTGGAGGTTTTTCTCTTCCAGCTTGGCCAGGATGAAGGCGTCGATGGGGGTCTTGACCCAGGCCTTGCCCTTTACGGCGGGCACCGGCGACTTTTTCACCGGTTGGAAGGCCCAGTAGCCCTTCTGAGCGGGCGTAAACACGTGCGGGGCCTCGGCAGGGAACAAAAGGGGAGCTGACAGGGCCAGACACCCTACAAGACAGCCTGCAAACCCCGGGACCGCAGACACGTAGCGCATCCAGACCTCCGCCTAGTATGTATATCATTTTGAAGACTCAAATGGAAGGCAGAGGGTTACCGGAGGTGGGGATTGGGGACTAGGTGTTGGGGAGTGGGGTTGCAAGCGGTTGATTGGTGGCAAGTGGCTGGTAACAAGGGATTTGACGGTCAGCTCAGGATGGCTGATCTCGTTCCAGGGCGTTCAGCTCATCGATCTCCCTCTGGAGCCGCTGCTGACCACGCTTCCGCTGGAAGAAAAAGGCGATAAACCATATGAAAAGAAGGACGAAGAACGGCACGGCGTTCACCAAAAGCCTGGGGGTTGCGAGCGCCTTGATGATCGGTGGTAGGACAACGAACGCCAGGCCTAAGAAACAAAAAGTCAAACCCGATCTGCGCCAAATGTGCAGGCCGTAGTCCCGCTGCCTCTCGAGTTCGCTCCGATAAGAATCCACGGACGTGCGCAACGTCCCATCCTCTGCCAAACTCCCTGGCCAGATCCATCTATACGCCTGATAGGCGCCGTAGAGGCTCCACAGGCTCAGGATTCCCCAACCGATTCGCGGAAGCAGGCCCTGGTCTTTTACAAAGCTGTGGGCAAAAGCGACACACAGTGCTAGCCCGATGACGATCCAGAGAAGGGCCGCCCCTTGAGCCCTTCTCTGAAGCTTATGCGCCTTTCGGCGGATTTCATCGAGTGACATTTGGATTACCTCCCTGGGTTGGTCTTGCCAGATCTTTTTCGGGTCGTTGAGGGGGAATTCATCCTGCATGGAATTCTCCTTGGTGGAACCAGCGCTTCAAGATGGTCTTGATCCGATGAACCTTCATGGCGACGTTTGCCGCCGAAAGTCCGGTAATTTCCGCGGTCGAACTCGCATCCATGCCCTCGAGATAGGAAACGATGATCTGGCGATCGAGCGGCTTTAACTTCTGGATCAGAACAGACAGGCGATCGAGGGCTTGGTTCTGACTGGCAACGAGTTCACTCCGATCATCGGAGGGCATAGTTTCTATCTCCTCGATGCTGACGAGTGCCTTCCTGATCCGACGCTGCCGGACTACGTGCCGTGTGGCTACGTTATGCGCGACGCGGTAAACCCAAGTACGCAGCGAGCAGCGGCGGTCGAAATGCGCGAAACTGCGCCACAACTGGACGTGCATATCCTGGAGCAAGTCGCGACGAGCCTCGGGATCGGCTTCATAGGCACGCGCGAGCCGCTGGAGCGAGGGACCGTAGGCATCGGCCACCTGCCGGTACAGATCGTCTTGGTTCACATCACCTTGGTTCACCCCTTCGCCTGAGATGGACTCAGTTCCTCCACAATGAAGGTAGTCGCTGCAGAGGGGATTTTCTAACGGGATTTTCCAACGGGATGACACGCGAGCCAGCCGATGCCATGCGGTAGATACATAGTGTATACAGGAGCTACGCAATGAGGGTCGCGGTCAAGAAATCGGGAAACCGCACTGCGGTACGGATTCCGACGGCAAGCCGCTCAGGTGGAAATCGACCATCATCGAACCGGTCCCCCGAGCTACCCATTCGAGGTGCCATTGGAAGGAGACCGTCGCAGCGTCGTGCTGGTGGATCAGGTCATGTGCGGGCGAAGATCGGCGCCTTAATTGGATTGACGTGACGCACGTTGCGCTACTCCGAGGGATTAATGTCGGTGGCAAGAACATTCTGCCGATGAAGGATCTGGCCCAGATGTTCGCCGACGCCGGATGCACGGATGTGCGCACTTACATCCAGAGCGGCAACGTGATTTTCAAGAAGGCGGATACGCTGCGTTTAGCGGACGCAATCACGGCCAACGTCCAGAAGCGATTTGGGTTTCGAATTCCTGTGATTCTTCGAACGTCCGAACAGTTGCGCAAAACCATCGGCGATAATCCATTTCTCACGGCGGAAGCGGATCAGAAAGCGCTGCACGTCTACTTCCTCGCCGCCGCGCCGAACGCCCGCGCGATTGCCGGCTTGGATCGCGGGCGGTCCGCACCCGACGCTTTTCACGTGCGCGGACAAGAGATCTATCTGCATCTTCCCAACGGCATGGCGCGCACCAAATTAACCAACGGGTACTTTGATTCGAAGCTCTCCACGGTATGCACCGCGCGGAACTGGTCTACCGTTCTGAAACTCGCGGAGATAATGCAGGCCAGCTGACAGCGCTGGAACAAAGAAGCGCCACACGGTGTCTAAGATCTCGGCCTATGACGCGAGATTTTCTGTGGGCGCTAAGATGGCTGTCCAAGAATCCCTGGTTCCCGGTTGCCGTCATCGTAATTCTTGGACTGGGGATTGGCGCAAACACCGCGGTATTCAGCGTCGCCGACGCGGTCCTGCTCCGTCCGCCTCCGTATCGATCTTCCGAACGCCTGGTCCGTATCGAAGAAAAAACTCCGAACCAGGTGATGAGCGTCATCGCAACGGACGACTTCAGATTTTGGGAAGACCGGCGCGATCTTTTCGATAAAGCCGTGCCTTATCGCCGTGACATCGCGACGTTGATGAACGCGGGTGTACCGGATCAGGTTTTCGCAGTGCGAACTTCGGCTCAACTGTTTTCTCTTCTGGGAGTGCGGCCCAGCCTGGGCCGCACGCTGGTGGATGCCGACGATCGCCCGAATTCGGCTCATTCGGCCGTGATCAGCGACCGGTTGTGGAGGCGCACCTTCGACGCCGACCCGCGCGTGATCGGCCGCACCATCACGTTCTCCGATGAAGCTTTCACCATTGTGGGCGTGATGCCGCCGGAATTCGAGTTTCCCTTATCGCAGGAAGAAATGTGGATTCCACTGCACTTGAATGCCGGTTCCACTGGGGCCGTGGAGGTGGTGGCGCGGTTGCGAACGGGCGTCACCGCCGCTCAGTCTCAAAGCGCGATGCAGGCCGTGGCTCGGCAGCTCGAGCAGCGCGATCCACGAAAGAAAGCGGGGTTGCGCATTTCGGTCTCCCATTGGCGGGAGGAGCTGAGCCGGAATTATGAGTTATCCGCCGTGTTGATCCTGGCCGCGGTCGGCTTGGTATTGCTGATTGCCTGCGCCAACGTCAGCAGCCTGCTGCTCAGCCGGGCTGTTCAACGGCAAAGAGAGATCGCGATACGCGCGTCGCTAGGCGCGGGTTTCTGGCGCGTCACACGGCAGTTGCTTACTGAAAGTCTGATCCTGGCACTCATGGGAAGTATTGCTGGGTTGGCCATCGGGCGAGTTTTGCTGCGACTCATACTGCGGCAATTGGCGGCGCTTCCCTTCGTGCTTCCGCATCTCCAGCGCGTGGCCCTGAACGGACGCGTGTTGCTATTCGACGCCGTCGTTTGCGCCATTCTGGCGTCCCTTTGCAGCCTGGCGCCGTTGGTATTTGTATCGCGTACTGACGTCCAAACCGTTCTGCGTGGCGGCCAGGCAGATACAGGGAGACGCTCCACGCGACTTTTTTCCCTGCTCATCGCCTCCGAAGCCGCCTTCGCCTTCCTGCTTTTGGCTGGTTCGGGCCTTTTCATGCGAAGCTTGATCCGGTTGCAAAACGCAGACACAGGGTTTCACGCCGATCACGTGCTCACGATGCGAGTTCCCATCGGCACGCAAATACAGTCCAACCCAGCCGGGAAATATGATACGCGGGCGCGACAGATCGAATTTTACGCCGGAGTGCTGGACCGGCTGCAAGTTGTACCGGGCGTTCGCGCGGTCGCGGTGGTGAACAACCGGCCCCTGTCCGAGGCAAACACCGTTACCGAGTATCGCGGACCCGATGGAGCGCTGCTGCCAGTGATGACGCGCACCATCAGTTCGCAATATTTTGCGGTCATGGGAATTCGTCTGCTCCAGGGCCGGGGTTTCTCCGAGGCCGATCAATCTGGTGCGCCGCTGGTTGCAATCATCAATGAATCCCTGGCGCATCTCTTCTTTCCGGAACGAAATCCAATCGGACAATTCTTACCGTCCGATGGTGCAAAGAAAACCATGGTCGTCGGCATCGTCGCGAATGCCTGGCAGTCGAGATACGACCAACCGGCGGCGGGTGAAATCTACATTCCGTATCGTCAATACATGTTTGGAACATTTTTATCGACGATTGTCGTTCGGACATCGGGAGATCCGCTCGCGCTGGCCGAGACGTTACGCAAGCAAATCTGGACCTTGGATCCGAATGAACCTGTGCTCAAGGTGGAAACCATGGATGACGTCATCTCCGATTCCATCTGGCGGCCGCGCTTTTCCGCTTGGATTTTCGCCGCGCTCGGCGGCCTGGCATTGCTGCTGACCTCCGCGGGAATCTACGGAGTGGTAGCATACACCACGGCGCTGAGGTCGAAGGAGGTTGGAATTCGCGTGGCGTTGGGCGCCAGGCCGCGAAACATCATGGATGTGGTGCTACGTGGAGCGATGGTTCCTTTGACCGCCGGCCTGGTTGCCGGCTTAGTGGCAGCATTGATCCTGAGCCGCCTTCTTTCGAGCCTGCTCTATGAAACGAGCCACACCGATCCAGTCACTTACTTCGGAGCGGCAGGTTTGCTCCTCGCTGTCGGAATTGTCGCGAGTATGCGCCCGGCATGGAGCGCAGCCACCGCCGATCCACTGCACGCGTTGCGGACCGAGTAACACGACGGATGTTAGCTTAGTGATGCGTGATCTCCTTTTCTACTATCAATAAGCAGTACGGCAAGCAGTTGATTTTTGTCGACGCTTCGTTTCAGTTGAATCCCGGCGAGAAGGTCGGGCTGGTGGGCCCGAACGGCGCGGGCAAGACGACGCTGTTCCGCATGATCGTCGGCGAGGAGGAGCCGGACGAAGGCACAGTCACGGTCCCCAAGCGGCTTCATATCGGCTACTTCCGGCAGGACGTCGAGGAAATGAAAGGGCGCTCGGTTCTAGATGAAGCCATCGCGGGCAGCGGGCGCGCTGGAGATCTCCACCATGAGCTCGAAGAGTTGCAGCGCGCCATGGAAGATCCCGAGCGCGCGGACGAGATGGATCGCGTATTAGAGCGCTTCGGCGAGGTGCAGGAAGAATACGAGCACCTGGACGGTTATGCGCTCGAAGCGCAGGCTCGCGAGGTACTGCACGGGCTTGGGTTTGAAGACGATCAGATCGATGGCGACGTCGGCGCGTTATCCGGTGGCTGGAAGATGCGTGTGGCCCTGGCGCGGGTATTACTGGGCCGGCCGGACGTGCTGCTCATGGATGAGCCGACCAATCACTTGGATCTTGAATCGATCATTTGGCTGGAACAGTTCCTGAAGTCGTACCAGGGCGCGCTGCTGATGACGTCGCACGATCGCGAATTTATGAACCGCATCGTAACGAAGATCGCGGAGATCGATGCGGGCGAGATTGTGACGTACTCGGGCGATTATGAGTTTTACGAGCGCGAGCGGGCCATTCGCGAGACGAACCTGCAGGCTGCGTTCGCGCGGCAGCAGGCCATGCTTGCGAAGGAGCAGCGCTTCATTGACCGCTTCCGGACGCACGCGGCCAAAGCCGCGCAAGTGCAGAGCCGCATCAAGGCGCTGGACAAGATCGAGAAAGTGGAGTTGCCAAAGAAGCGCCACGTGGTGAAGTTTGAGTTTCGGGTGCCGCCGCGCTCGGGCGATCAGGTAGCAGTGATCGAGGATCTGCACAAACGTTTTGGCTCGCGCGTGATTTACGACGGATTCAGCCTCACGGTGCGCCGGGGTGAGCGCTGGGCGGTAATGGGCAAGAACGGCGCGGGCAAGAGCACGCTGCTCAAAATGATCGCGGGAGCGATGGCGCCCGATGCGGGGGCGGTAAATTTGGGAGCAAGCTTGAGCATGGGATATTTCGCCCAGCAGTCGCTGGACGTGCTGGATCCCGACCTGACCGTCATTGACCAACTCCAGAAGGATTTTCCGCAGGACGGCCTCGGTTCTCTACGCTCGCTGGCGGGAGCCTTCCAGTTTTCGGGCGACGACGTGGACAAGAGTATCCGGGCGTTATCGGGCGGCGAGAAATCGCGATTGGCGATGGCGCGGATGCTCTACAATCCGCCGAATTTTCTGGTGTTGGATGAGCCGACCAATCACTTGGACCTGGCGACCAAAGAAATGCTAGTGGAGGCGCTGAAGAATTTTGAAGGAACCATGATCTTCGTGTCGCACGATCGCGCCTTCCTGCGCGGGCTGAGCTCGCGTGTGCTGGAGCTGGGCGGCGACACCGGGCGGGATCGCAATCCACATGTGTATCTGGGTTCCTACGTCGAGTATGTGCAAAAAACCGGGCACGAAGCGCCGGGAATATACTCATAAATAACGATGCGGGTCGCTATTTTTGGGCTCGTCGGTTTCGCAACTGTGCTTGCAAGCGCGCAAGAACTATATCTGCCGCAGGGGCCGGTGACGCGGCTGGCATCGCCGGACGCCTCCCAAATTCTCTACAGCCAGAAAAGCAACAACGGGACGCAGTTGTGGATTGAGGATAAACGCACCCACCGTAAAACGAAGCTGTTCGACGTCGGCGGTACATTGTCCGCGGCATGGTCGGCGGACGGCACGGCGTTTTACGTGAACGATCATTGGGCGAGCGATCGCGAGCGCGCTTACATTTGCGATGCCGCCACGCTCCAGCTTCTGGACATCGCCGATCGTATTCTGGCGGAGGATCCCGAAACCCGTCCGTTCGCGGCTGGTCACACCTACTTTGCGATCGAGCGTTGGGACGGCACGCAAGATGTCGCCGTGCGCTTCTCGGGGCATACCGACGAACCGCCGGTGGTGCAGTTTGATTTTCGCTATCGCGTGAGCCGGACCGGGGTGGTGAAGAAGCTGTCGCAGCGCACGGCGCCAGTGAAGAACTAATCCCAGCCGGAGCCCATGCTCGCGGGCATAATCTTCATGAACGCTTCCACCGCATGGATCTGGCCGCCGTACACCTTAAACTCCTCCCACACGATCAGCGCGTTGCCCTGCCCGTACGAATTGGTCTGGCCGAAATTCATCCGCAGAAGCGCAATGCCAAGTTGTTCGTCGACCGCCACCACGCGCGTGGTGATGAAAGGATGCTCCATGATCTTCTGCGTCTTAATGTTTTCGCAGCCTGGGCGCGAGCAGCCGGGACCAGCCGTGGTGACACCGTTCTCGATGCGATAGGCGTCGGAGGCAAAAGGCGCATCCACGGTGACGAAACTGCCGATCTTGAGGCCCGCAGGGTAGAACTCGGCAATCCGGATGGCCTCGTCGCGCGATGGAAGTTGTGATTTGTCCGGCATGGACTCCATGTTCTTATCCGCGGCTTGCAGAGCATCCACTTTGAAGAGCGCGCCTTCTTTCTGGGTCCGCGTGACCATGGTCTCGATCTCGGTGATTTTCTTATTGGCAACTTTCAAGCGCAACATCAGGAGCGCGGGCGAACCCGCTGCCTCCACCACCACTTGCGTAGCCGCGACGCCTTGCCGGGTATCGAGAACATCTTGACGATACTCGCGAATTCGGGAAGCGTCTTTCCATAGACCGTCGCCGAGATGCATCTCTACGCTGTCTTCGGTAAAGCGCGCTTTGTCAGCGAGCGGCAGAGCGCTCGGTTTATGCGCGACTAAAGCGTCCAGATATTGGGTGATGAATCCACGCAGGCATTCACGATCGCAGGAGGTAGTGGCAGCGCGGACGGTACCCAGAGCAGAGAGCGCGATCAAGAAGAGCTTGGCGATTTTCATGGCGTTTGATTCTACACCCTTGGCGACCCGGAGTGCTTTCGCACATTCCCTGCAAGTTGGTCATAATAGTAGAGCATATGAGCACCGCAACGACAAACTATGCTCGGGACATTTCACAAGCCTTGAGCAGCAACAAGCACCTGCTCCGGTGGGTGGAGAAAATGGCCGAGCTCACCAAGCCGGACAGCATCCATTGGGTGGATGGCTCGAAAGAAGAGAACGATGCGCTCTGCGCCCAGATGGTGGGGAGCGGGACGTTTATCAAGCTGAACGAGGAACTTTGGCCGGGCTGCTATTACGCGCGGTCGGATGCCAGCGACGTGGCTCGGGTGGAGGACCGGACGTTCATCTGCTCGCTGTCGAAAGACAACGCGGGCCCGACCAACAACTGGGTGAATCCCTTTGAGATGCGCAAGACGCTGAAGGGACTGTTCAGCGGATGCATGCGCGGGCGCACGATGTACGTGCTGGCGTTCAGCATGGGTCCGATTGGATCGCCCATGTCGCAGATCGGAGTGCAGCTCACCGATTCGCCGTACGTAGTGGTGAACATGCGCATCATGGCGCGCATCGGTCTGCGGGTATTCAAAGAAATCGACAAGGACGAGAAACGAGTGGTGCCGTGCCTGCACAGCGTGGGAATGCCGCTGGGGCCGGGGGATCACGACGTGCCGTGGCCATGCAACGAACAGAAGTACATTGTTCATTTCCCGGAGACGCGCGAGATCATGTCGTTTGGATCGGGCTACGGCGGCAATGCGCTGCTGGGTAAGAAATGCTTCGCGCTGCGGATCGCGTCGAACATCGCGCGCGATGAAGGCTGGATGGCGGAGCACATGCTGATCCTGGGCGTGGAAGATCCCCAGGGTGAGAAGACCTATGTTGCGGGCGCGTTTCCGAGCGCTTGCGGCAAAACGAATTTCTCGATGCTGGTACCACCCAAGGCATTCGACGGCTGGAAAGTGTGGACGGTGGGCGACGATATCGCCTGGATCAGGCCGGACGAGAACGGGCGGCTGCGCGCGATCAATCCGGAAGCGGGATTTTTCGGAGTGGCCCCTGGGACGTCCGTGAAAACCAATCCGAACGCGATGGCGACGCTGGCCAGCAACACGATTTTCACCAACGTCGCGCTGACGCCCGAGGGGGGCGTGTGGTGGGAAGGCATGACGGACGAGCCGCCGGCCGAGTGCCTGGATTGGCGCGGCAACCGGTGGACGCCACAAATCGCGAAGGAGACCGGCGCCAAAGCGGCGCATCCCAATTCGCGCTTCACCGCGCCGGCTTCGCAGTGTCCCACCATCGACGCGGCGTGGGAAGATCCTCATGGCGTGCCGATCAGCGCGCTGATTTTTGGCGGGCGGCGCGCGACAACCATGCCGCTGGTGTACCAGGCGTTCAATTGGAGCGCGGGTGTATACGTGGGCGCGACCATGGGCTCGGAAACCACGGCGGCGGCGACCGGCGGCGTGGGGCAAGTGCGGCGGGATCCGATGGCGATGCTGCCCTTCTGCGGGTATCACATGGGCGATTATTTCCGGCACTGGATCAAGATGCAACGGTCGCTCAGCGAGACTCCGCGCATCTTCCACGTGAACTGGTTCCGCAAAGATGCCAACGGCAAGTTCCTGTGGCCGGGGTTCAGCGAAAACATGCGCGTGCTGAAGTGGATCGTGGATCGCGCACATGGCCGCGCTCTTGGCAAGGAGACGCCCATCGGCTGGATGCCGCGCTATGAGGACATCGATTGGACCGGATTGAAGTTCTCGAAACAACAGTTCGATGAGCTGCAGGCCTTCGACCGGACAGCCTGGAAGTCCGAAGTGATGGCGCACGAAGAACTGTTCATCACGCTGCACGATCATTTGCCGCCGGAGATGATTTACGAGCGGGAACTGTTGATCTGCCGACTGTAAACCGCAAGTAACATCGCTCTTGACCACGGGTCGCGAAGGATTCATCCAACGGTAATTCGTCTTTAACAGACGGATGGTAAGTTCAACTTTTACCAAATGTCTGAAGGAGACTCTGTTGATGAAATCGCGCTTAGGAATCCTTTCGTTCTGTGTTCTGATCGCCAGCTTCTCAGCGGCCGCCGACGATGATTTCGGCGGCTTTTACTTCTTTCCCGGCAATCTGGTGGTGAGCCGGAGCGTATACGACAACAATCCAAACAACATTCCGCCGGGCACCATCTTGCCGCCGGATTGTGCGGAAACTCAGGTCGCTTGTCCGACTACGCCGGCGCCCTATGATGGAACGTATCCCTTCATTTTTAACAACGACAGTTACGACGGCAGTTTTGGCATTACGTCAAAAATCTACCTGGATCAAATTAGCCCGTTTGGTTTCACGCTCAACTCGCTCGAAGTGCCCAATAGCTCGATGAACAATATCGGCGCCACCAGCGATCAACTGGTGACCAGCTTCAGCTCGAAATCGGAGCTGTCGCTGCATCTCTCCACCGACGGAAAGTACCTGACGTTCCTAGGCTACGTGGCGCCGGTCAATGCGCTCGATGTCTCGAACTCGAATACGCCGGGGGCCGTGGACCCCACGAATCCCGACGGACAGAAGTTTCTACGCGCCGTGGCGCAGGTAGATCAGCACGGAAACTTTCAATTCACCGAGACCAACGCCTACAGCGGCGACAACGGCCGCGCGGCGATTCTGAATAACAGCAACGGGGCCAACCTTTACTACACGGGCGGGAACGCCGGTAACGGGAGCAAGAAGCAACCGGCCGGAGTGATTCTTGGTGCGGGAGCACAACTGATTCAGCCGGCCAATGAATCCGAGGTCTCACAGATGCCCGGCAGTCCTACGCCGGTCGCGAGTTTTTCAGTAACAGAGCTTGGCGCCCCCGCGGACAAAATCGGCAAGGACGACAACTTCCGCGGCCTAACGATCTACAACAACGTTCTGTATTACGTGAAGGGCAGCGGCGGCAACGGCGTCAACACCGTTTACTTTGTCGACACCACGGGAACGGCCTGCCCGAATGGCGTGGGACTTCCAGCGCCGGGCGCGGCTTTGCCCACGACGCCGCTCAGCTACAACCCCGCGACGCTACAAACCACTGGCCTGCCGAGCAACATGTGTATACTGTCTGGTTTTCCATCCATACCGAACAGCACCGCGACGACAACCTTGTATCCATTCGGTCTATGGTTTGCCAACGCGAACACGTTATACGTCGCGGACGAGGGTGACGGCTATACGGGCGGCACCGATCTGTATACACACGCAGCCGCGCAAACCACCGCTGGCCTGCAGAAGTGGGTCTTCGATTCCTCGACGAAAATGTGGAACCTCGCCTATACCTTGCAGAATGGTTTGAGGCTTGGGACGCCGTATAATATTCAAGGCTTTCCGACCGGAACCAACGAGGCCACGGGCCTGCCCTGGGCTCCGGCCACTGATGGGTTGCGCAATATTGCGGGCAAAGTGGATGGATTTGGACTGGTAACCATTTGGGCCATCACATCCACGGTAAGCGGAAACGGAGATACTGGCGCCGATCCGAATCAACTGGTGGCGATCACGGATTGGCTGAACAATACCAATCCCAAGTTCGCGGCCTTCGAAATCTTCTTCCCGGTGCGAACGGCCGGATTCGCCGAAGTTTTGCGAGGCGTTTCGTTCACGCCGGGTTCCTAAGCCGACTATTCTGTCAGAAGTTTTTCGATCTCGGCCTGGTAGTCGCTCTTGCTTACCACGCCGAGATGCGTGGCGGCAATGCGGCCCGATTTGTCGATGATATAGCTGACTGGCAACGCTTGGACCCCGCCGTAGAGCGCAGCGAGGTGCGAGTCACCGATCACGACGGGGTAGTTGATGCGCTTCGCGGCGATATACGGCTTCACCAATTTCCAGCCATCGTCATCGAAGGAGGCTCCCAGGACCTGGAAGCCGCGGCCTGCGTAGGCCTGCTGAAAATCGATAAACCAGGGGATCTCCACTTTGCACCCACCGCACCAGGTGGCCCAGAAGTTGAGGAGTACAACTTTTCCTTTAAATGCGGACAGCTGAACGGGCCGGCCCGAAGCGTCGTTCAAGATGAAGTCGGACGCAGGCTTGCGAGCGTTTTCCGGTATCAGGCTGGTGTGGACCACCTTGGACGACGCGAGATCCTGCCAAAGCACGACTGAACAATTGAGGCAGTATTCAGCGGCTGCGCGTGGTGCGGGGAATGCCAGAAGACACAAGCCGGCAGTGGCCGTGGCGGCCGACCAAGTCCAAACGCGCGCACGAGTTGTTCGGTTGTTGCGACGTTCGCGGAGTCGCGCGAGAGCCCGGTGGATGTCGGGCATCCATTCCTGATCGGGGTTGAGCGCTCCAAGACGATCATCGATCCACTTGTTATTTTCCATATCGCTGCATGTACTCCTTTCGAAACGCTTGCTGCGCCCGGCTGAGAAGAGTTCCAACCGAGGCCGGATTTAAATGCAGGGCTGACGCCAATTCTTCGTAACTCAGTCCGTGGCTGCGCAGGACCAGCAACTCAGCCTGACGTCGCGCAATACCACTTAAGACTCGGCGAACTCTTTCACGCTCTTCGGAGGCGGCGTGAAGCTCTTCCGGGTTCGGCGTGGGAGTGGCCGCGCCCCGGACGAATTCCAGCAGGCTTTCGTAGTGAAGACGCCGGGTTTGACGACGAAGCTCGTCCAGCCCGATTCGAACAGCCGCGCGATAGAGCCAGGCTTCTATGCTCTGGCCGGGCGCGCTCCCACCTTGCGCCTTGGGGTTCCGGGATAATTTGAGGAACACCTCGACGGCGAGTTCCTCCGCGCGGGCAGGGTCGCGGACCACCCTCGCGATGACGGCCGCAATGCGTTCATATTGGGCGCGAAAAAGGGCTTCCAGGTCGAAATCGCCGTTTTCGGCTTTTGCAGGTGTGGCAATTTGGCCCGCCGCTGCCTCGCGTAATGCGTTCACAACACAATAACGCCGCCCGAAGCCGGATTGTGACAGCGCGGCCGCAAATTGTTCGCAGTGCTACCATCGACTGACGCCGCAAAACGCGGATCGGGGGAAAATCCATTTTGAAACGTGCAATCGTAACAGGACTTTTCTGTCTTCTCGTAGGAGCTGGGCAGCAAGCTTTGGCTCAAATAAACCTAGGGCAAAGCAGTCAGAATCTGACCTTAACTGGTCTTGGGCCGAACGCCATGGGTGATGGCGTATCGCGGGTAACGTGGGGCAACTGTGTTTACGACGGCACTAAAACCACCTGCACGCTGTCGGGGCCATTTACGGGGCTTGGGCCAGGTGGCACCTGGGTCTACACGCTCACTTATCCCGGCAACGGGCCGTCGCCACTGGACGCCATTACGGCGCCGGGAAGCGATTTGTTCACCATTTCATTGACTGCGGGAGGCCTCTCTTTTGTGTTCAATGAGAGCAATGGGACATCGGTAACGTATGACCATTCTGGCTCGCTATTTTACGTGCAAGGCTTGTTTTCGTGTACGGGAACTCTGTCGAGTTGCGACCCGGGGACGGTGGGACAGACGCCGGGCGCCACAGAAACCGGACCGGTAAGCGGCACTCTCAATGTAACTCCGGCCATCCAAGCCGCGATCTCGGCGAGTGATTACGGAGGGTTCAGTTCGATAGCACCCGCCACATGGATCGAAATCTACGGACAAAACCTGGCGACGACCACTGCGCAGTGGGGCGGAGCGAACTTTCAGGGCAACAACGCGCCAACTTCAGTGGGCGGAACGATGGTCACCGTGGGCGGCCAATCTGCGTTTGTGTACTACGTGAGTCCTGGACAAGTGGATGTGCAAGTTGCGTCCAACGTGGCCACGGGATCGCAGCCGGTGGTTGTTAGCACGGCGGCTGGAGCTAGCGCTCCGTTTACTACCAATGTAAGTGCGACAGAGCCGGGACTGCTGGCTCCGCCGGCATTCAAAATCAACAACACACAATACGCAGTAGCGGAGTTTGTCGATGGGTTTTACGATTTGCCGCCGGGTACGGCCGGCGTGGCTGCCAAGCGCGCGGTGCCGGGAGATACGATCATTCTGTACGGCATCGGGTTTGGGCCGGTTTCGGATGGCACTCTCGGGGGCGTCATCGATCAGGGCCAAAACAACCTGACCAATTCCTTGAATATCTCCATTGGCGGCATGGCGTCTCAAGTGAAGTACGCGGGATTAACCCCATCCTTCGTGGGGCTTTATCAATTCAACGTCGTGGTGCCGAACATCCCTGCCAGCGATACGACGCCATTGACTTTTACGCTCAATGGAACGCCAGGGACACAGACGCTGTCGTTGTTTATAGGAAACTGACCGTTTATTGCGTGCGCGGCTCGGTTTCACGAGCCGCGCACGGTCCGTTCAGGAGACGTCAGAACGAAAACTTCATCGCCAATTGCATGATCCTGGGATCGTCCGCGCTGGTGATCTGACCGAAAGTGGGCGTTCCGAAAGTGGTGTTGACCCCCGAGGCACCGGCCAGCAAACTGGGAAGCGAAATCCCTGCACGGAAGCTGTTGGTCAGATTGAAAGCCTCGGCACGGACTTCGAATCTGTAGCCCTCGCGGATCGGGAACTCCCTGGAGACTTCCATATCGATTCCGAAATAATGCGGGCCGGGAATGTTGTTGCGGCCCAAAGCGCTCAGCGTGCCCGGCGCGGGGGTGGTGAACGCGGCCGGATTAATCCAGCAACTCGGTCTGGGGTTGGCGCACAATGGATTCGACAATACCTGCACCGGCCGCTCGTTCCCGGTATCGCCATTCAACGCCACATCGGTGGAGAGGTAGGCCGAAATCCAGTACGCCGACTTGAAGCTGTAAATCGGCGCAATTTTCCAGTCCGACAGCAGCCTGTTGGCCCACGCGTTCGACAACTTCGGACTTTGATATACCACGGTCAAATTGAAGATCTGCCGGCGGTCGACGGAGAAAGTTCCGCCGATTTCGTTGGACTGGCAGTTGCTGCGATCGTAGTTCCGGTTGTTGGGAATGGCCAAGCCCTGCCCGGCGTTGCCGGTGCTATCGCCGATGGATAGGTCGCCGATACAGTGGGACCAGGTGTAGTTGGCATCCATGCTGAGGCCCTTGCTGAAACGTTTCGCAAGCCGCAGTAGCAAGCCGTTGTAGCTGGAGGTGGCGCCGCTGTCGAAGGAATCCACATAGCCGAAGGCCGGCGCACCGGAGGCAAACAGCGCGCCAGGATAGTTATTCAGCACGAAGACGCGACGGTAGTTCTGGTTGGCGGTGCTGGAGCACGGGCCGGCTTTGGCGAGGCCATATTGTCCCGCCGCGCAGGTTCCGGGAATATAGACCGCCGGATTTACCTGGTAGGAATCCCAGAGGTGATAACTCTCGCTTCCGATGTAGCTAGCCGATGCCAGCCAGTTGGAACCGAATTGCCTCTGGATCACCAGGTTCCATTGCTCCGTTTCGGGCGTTTTCAGGTTAGGCGGCAGGAAGATGTAGGTTCCGCCTGGAGCAAAGGGCGCATTTTTGTTGACCGCATAAGGATAGATATTGCCGCCCGGATTGGTGGCGAACGGATTGCTGAACTGGCCGGACCAGATCTCAGTACCGCCATAGGGAGCGGCGTCGGCCGAGTTCACCATCAACTCGCCAGCCACGTAGTCATAAGAGATTCCCCAGCCCGCGCGGATAACCATCTTGCCGTCGCCCTTGGGATCCCAAGCGAGCGCTACGCGCGGCGCCCAGAGATTCCATTGACTTTGTTCGCCGGATTTGCCGATGAAGCCGGGATCCCCCGGATAGCTGAGGCCGGGAGGCGCGTTCACAAACTGCGTGCTCTTTACTCCCGCGATCAGATTCGCCAGGCTGAAGTTGTAGACGGAGCCGTTGATCTCCGAAGGCGGAAGGAACGGCTCCCAGCGGATACCCAGATTGACAGTGAAGTGCGGACTCACCTTCCAGGTGTCCTGCACATAAGCATTCACGAACCACTTTTGCTCCAGGAGATCGTTTGGCAGCGACATCGAATTCGTGCTGAATTCTCCGAGCAGGAAAGTGGGAATGTTATTGAACGTCCAGTTAGTTTGAGCGTAGACGTTCCCATAGAAAAGCATCTTGGAGACTTCTCCGCCGCCGCCAAAGTTGATCTGATGGTTGCCGTGAACCCAGCTGATGTCGTCGTTCAGCTGAAGCGGCGTGCTATGAGCTTGCGCCTGACCGCCGGTACCGGGGCCAACAGTAAAAGCGCCGGTAACCGTGAATCCACTTTGGTGGGGCGTGTATCCGCAATAAACCGGCACGCCCAGATCGCAAGCCGAAACATAGTTGTCCGCAAAGCGATGAACGGCGATGCGGTCCACGGAAGCGCGGAACTGATTCACCAATGTGGGACCGAACAAATAGGTATCGCCAACCACCCAGGACTGGTCCGCGTCGTCCAACCCACCTTGCGAGGTAGTGAGGATGTTGGTCGGCGTGAAATTGTAGGAGGGAGGCCGATAGAAATGCGTGCGGATATAGCGGCCAAACAGGGTGTTCTTCGAGCTGGTCTGCCAATCCCCACGGCCGACATACTGGTTCTCGTTGATCTGGGTAACCAGTCCGAAACCGGTGTTGCCGCAAGCGCCGGTGGTGGGCGGCAGCAGGGCCGCCAGCTTCAGCGACGCTGGGTCAAACAAGGAGGCGGGGATTATATTGTTGTGAATCTGGCTGGAGATTGCAGCGGGAATGCCAGCCAGAACAGAGGCGCTCAGATCCTGCGGGCAGGCGCTGAAATTACCTTGAATCATCGCGGCCGTGGGAACAAAGGTAGCGGCGGTGTTCGCGGCTGGATCCTGACGGGTTATGGTGTCCTGATAGCCGAAGAAGAAGAATAGTTTGTTCTTGATTACGGGACCGCCAATGGTGCCGCCAAACTGGTTCCGCTTGAGGGTGTCGCGCGTTGGGGCGAAGAAATTGCGCGCGTTCAGATCGCCGTTGCGCAAGAACTCAAACGCATCGCCATGGAAGGCGTTACTGCCGGATCTGGTAACTCCTGTAACGGTGCCGCCGGCGTGTACGCCGTTTTGCGCCGTCAGAGAACTGGTTTCGACCTTAAACTCCGCCAGCGCATCCGGAAAAGGAAGGGGCATGTTCGCCAGGTCCCATGGATTGTTGTAGACGCTGCCATCCAGCCAGAACGCCACACCGAAGGCCTGTCCGCCGGCGATGGAGAACTGCACCGTTCCGGGGTAACCACCGTTGCCGGCGGTGCCGAGTACAACCGCCGCGCCGGTATATTGGATTAAGTCGGTAGCTTGGCGGCCATTGAGAGGCAATTCCACGATGCGCTGGGTCTCCATCACGTTCCCAACGCCGGTAGCCTGCGTTTCCACCAGCGCGGCATTGGCTTCCACCTGCACCTGCTCACTGACGGCGCCAACCTTCAACGACACATCGACGGTGGGGTTGGTGGCAACTTGCAAGACGATGCCGGTCTGAACGTAAGTGCTAAAACCAGACTTAGTCACTTCCAAGCGATAAGGTCCGATAGGCAGATTCGGCAGCACGTAGACGCCGTCGGTTTCGGAGCTGACCACGCGGCTGACGCCGGTGTCGGTTTGAGTAGCTTTTACTTGGGCGCCGGGTACGGGTGCGCCCGACGCGTCTTGAATTGTTCCTTGGATCTGAGCCGTGTTTTGCGACTGTGCCCACGTTACGCTGAGACTCATGACGCACACGATCAGAGTGGCGATAGTCCTCATAGAACCTCCTGGTCCCTTTGGCAGGCAAAGATATCACAGATTTTGATACGAATGCAACGGCTCCCTATTGCTCCTAGTGTTGGGAACGAGTCGCAGAATTACTTGCAAAACTGCTATGGCAGTAACACGCTCGCTCTGGGCAACGATAGCTGCTCCTCAAATACGACGATCTTGCGGGGAAACATTGTCTTGTTGCCCCAAGTGGGGTCCCAGCCAAAATGGATCTGAGAGGGCGCCGTAATCAGAAAGCGCAGGCGGTGCCGGAGCACCACCTTGCCGTTCCAACTCACGGTCATGGTGCGATCTTCGGGGGTGAATCGGACTCCGACGAGGTTCAATCCGGGGGTGTAGGCCACGTCCACGGTTTGCCGTTCGGACGACTGAACGGAAGTTTCCGAATTCAACTGCATCCTGCCATCGCCCCAGCACTCTTCCGACAATAAGTAGCGAGAACCGAACTCACCCGCCGATATCAGTGGCTCCCGTTCAGGCTTGCATGGCGCGGAAAAATCGAATGAAGCCTCGAGGCTCAGGGCTGGATTCTCGACCAGCCGGAACCGCGCGAAAGGGCTGAACCATTTGGACAGCTGGATGTAAGTGCCTGGGCTGGCTTGCACGAACTGATCGTATGGGCCCTGCAATGCCAAAGCCGCATTCGCGCCGACGGTGTAAATCAGCAGAACCGCCAATGCCGCAGTAGCAAACATTCGTGTTCGCGCTCGGAGAACTCCGAGCAGCTCGCACGCCACTACGCACGCTACGAACACCAGGAAGGGTTGGTAATCGACTTCAAAGCGCTGCGACATTAATCCGGTGGTGGCTACGAATAAAACACAGGCCACGACGAAGACAAGCATGGTGGAGACGAAGGCAAAGACCTCGCGCCTGCCGCCAAATCGTTTCCGGCAGAAGGGCGTGAGGATGGCGATCCATGCCAGGGGACAGAGGCCGAGCAGGCCGCCCGTGGGTTCCAGGAAGTAGCGCGGCGGAAGCAGGTGCACCGATGAGTCAAACGGCTCACGCCATGCGAGCCGGAAAAAAGGAAACTCCGGAACAAGATCCGGCGGACAGAGGAGCAGATAGTAGAGGCCGGGTATGACATTCGACGGGGACAGCCGGATGTCTTGATAGGGCGTGTCGGCCAGTTGATAGCGCAGCCCGAACTCCAGAGGACCGCCGAACCTTGCGTAGTTATAGGCGGCGAGGGCCAGGCAACACGCGATCACCGGGAGGGCGAAGGCCCGCACATCCTTTCCAGCGAATCGCTGGAGGAAATGCTTGCCAGGATCTGCCAACAGGAAAAGAAGGACAAACGCGCACGCGGCTGCCAGTCCCAAATGCGGACGGGAGCCGATCGCCAAACCGAAAGCCAAGCCAGAAAGCGCGGACCATAGCACGGGCCCGCGGGAGGTCGTCAGCGATCGGAAGAGAAAGTAAAAGCCCGCGCTCAAACAGCAATATCCCGATGCGATGGCGACCTCATAGACCTTCACCCGGTGCAGCAAGAACGGCACTGACTGGCCAAGGCCAAGAGCGAGCAAGCAAAGGGTCACCAGAACCACTGGAACAGGGCGGGAAAGAAATGCTATTATCTGCAGGAACAATATCGACAAAAAGAAATAGCCGCCGAGCGCGAATAGAAAGGCAGCAAAGTTCTCCGGCAGATCGTGCGCGGTGAGCAGATACCAAGGCGCGAACAAAGCGAGGGCGGGTGCGGCGCCGTGATAGAGGTAATAGCGCCGCTGATAGAGGACCGTATCCAGCAGCTTGTAGGGTCCATTCACGCGATTGTCTTGTGGATTGGAAAGGGCCAGCAGCTCGGGCTGCGGATTGATCGGCAGGTACAGATGCCCACCTGCGAACGCACGGCCGAGCAGGTCGTAATACCCGTTGACGTCCCAGCTTCCTTTGGCGACCACGGGGCCTGGCAGGCCGTAGTATTTGTCTAAGCCGCTATTCCAGGCGAATCGGTTCGATTCCGCGCCGATGCCGATGATCCAGAAATAAAAAGCGCCAACGATGAGGAACGCTGCTGACCATGCGATCCAATCTTTGACCCGATGTTTTAAGGTGACACCCAGGGCCAAATTGTATCTAAACTGCGACGGCAGATGCCCGCATGGGCTTGGTGACGGCGGACATCAGGTTGCGGCCCAACACAGCAGACGCCGTGATGACACCACCGAAGAGTGCGCCGGCGACACCGAGTGAAGCGACGTCCTGTCCGGTGAGATAGAGATTTCGGATGGACGTGTGGGGAGTGAGGGAGCGCAGGCGAAAACGTTCGGGCGTGGCCGCCAGTCCGTAGGCCTCGCCTTGCTGGTAGTTCATGAAGTGGCGGGTAGTGAGTGGAGTGGATAGCTCGGCATGATCGATTTTGCCGGCGACGGCGGGAACGTTGCGCTCCACTTCGCTCTGGATCCGATCGGCCAGCGTTTGCTTGAACGCGTCGTATTCAGTGTCGCGGCGCTTCCAGCGCGAGTCTTCCCAGCGCGTGAACCATTCGTAAGGCGCAAACACAACGGCTTCGAGCGTCGCGCGGCCGGGGTGCTTGTGCTCGAATTCGGGGTCCTTCGCGGACGGAAATGATATGTACAGCGCTGGGAACGGCGCGGATGGATCTTCGATGAAGCGCGCGAGATTGGCGTCGTGATTGGGCGGCCCAACATCCGATGCGCGTCGATCTGGGGAAGGATAAATCCAAAGATTCGTGCCGTTCAGGCCGAGGTCGCGCGCGCTTTGTTTCACGCCAATATACAGGCTCAAATGCGCGATCGAGCCTGGGACGCGTTTCAGATCGTTGAGAATGGGCTGCGACTCGCGGACCAGGTGTTGGAAGGTGTTGCGCGCGCCTGCATCGCTGATGACGAGATCGGCGCGGAATTCACGGCCGTCCGCCATTCTGACTCCCGTGGCCCGGCCATTCTGGACAAGAACTTCCTCGACGTTGGCGCTGACGACGATCTTTCCGCCGTTGCGTTCGATGGCGGGCGCGATGGTTTCGGCGATGCGGGATGCGCCCCCGACCGGGTAGCTTGCACCATTGAAATAGTGCGCGGCAACAATGGCGTGGATGCCGAAGCTGCTTTGCGCGGGAGGCAGGCCGTAATCGCCCCACTGCGCGGTGAGAACGGCGATCAGTTCCTCATTTTGCGTGAATCGGCGCAGCACGTCGAGTGTGGATTGAGTTGCCCAGCGGAGAAAGGGCGCGCGCATCAGGCCGCCAGCTAGACGCGCGATCGGCCGGGGGACAGCTTTTTCCGCGAAGTAAAGGCGGCTGGCTTTTTGGGCCGACTGAACAGCGGCAAGATAGCTGTCAATGGCGCTGGCCTCGTTGGGAAAGTAATCCTTCAAGCGAGCGCGCAGGCGCTCCAGGCCGGTGGGGAATTCGAAGGTGCGCCCGCCCAGGACGATGCGATCGTAGATGTCGGGCATGGGCGCCCACTCGAGTTGGCCGCCGGTAAGATAATCGAACGCGGCGCGGAGCGGAGACGCCGGATCTTGCAGTTCGCCGACGTAATGCACTCCTACATCCCAGGAGTAACCGGGACGATTGAAGCTGTGAGTGTAACCGCCGGCGGTGTAATGGCGCTCGAGCACCAGAATTTTCCTGCCGGCCTGTTTGGACAAGAGAGCGGCGGCGGTGAGGCCGCCGATGCCGGAACCGATGACGATGGCATCCCAGCGATCGTCCAAAGAATGTTGTTTGTAAGAGACCATGTCCAGCTCCTCATGTTGACACTGTCTACATTCATATTAGGCCGATATGTTGCGCGTGTCAACATCGTTCTGCTATAAAGAGAACCATGGCAGCGAAACGGCCGTATCATCGCACGAATCTGAAGCAAAGTCTTTTGGATTCCGCGGTGGGTCTGATCGGAGAGGTGGGGCCGCAAACATTTACGTTACGGGAGGTTGCGCGCCGGGCCGGCGTATCGCACAATGCGCCCTATCGCCATTTTCGCGACAAGGACGATCTGCTCGCGGCAGTGGCGGCGCAGGGTTTCGACCGGCTAACGGAGGCCATGCAAAAGGCTATGGCCAAAGGCCGCAGCGCGGCGGAGCGATTGAGTCTCGCTGGGCGCGGATACGTGCAATTTGCCCTACAGTGGCCCCAGCATGTTTTGGTGATGTTCGAGGGCCCGAAACCGGCTGAACCGCGCCCCGCTCATGCCGAGTCGGCGCGGCGTGCATTTCAAACGCTGCTCGATGCCATCGCGGCGGCGCAAGAGGAAGGTGCACTGCCCAAAGGCGACCCGCAGCGGTTCGCCGTTGTAGCTTGGTCCGGCGTACATGGCTTGGCGAAGCTAGCAATTGGCGGACAACTTCGGTTCAACTCCAAGCAAACCTTGCAATTCGCGGACTACCTGACACAGGTACTGGCGAGCGGAATGGCAAATACAACTAGTGGTGGCCGGCGGCGCGGATGATGATTTCGGCGTTGGGCGCTTCCACTTTCGGTTTGCGGGACAAGGCTTTTTCGTTGATGCGCGCGCGGCGCTCGGCCTGTTTCGATGCACTCGCGAGATCGCGGTCTTTAAACTCCGGCAGCACTTCTCTAGAGAACAGCTGGATGGAAGAGCACAGCAGATCGTGCGGGATTTTTCCGGCTTGCGAAATGCAAAGCACTTGATCGATGCCCGCCTGCTCGAAATCGCGTAGTCGCTCGCGCAGCATGGCGGGGGTTCCCACACAATCCTGCGTCCGGCCCTCCGGAGGCGCGAACTGTTTGGGATTGTTCTTATACTCATCCCAAATGTCGGTCTTCGAAGGACGGTGCTCCCCGAAGAAACTGTAATGCCCGAGTCCGTAGAGGAAGAAGCCGTAGCTCTCGGCGCCGATCTGTTCCACGCGCGTTTGATCGCGATCGCAGAGAAACGGAGCTGCCACCGCAAAGTTGGGATTGACGGCGTAGCCGAGCGGCTCACACTCGTTTTCGATCACCTCGTAATAATCCTTCACCCATTGGCGCGCTTCTTCCGGCGATACAAACGAAAAAGTGAGCGCACCCATGCCGAGTTTCGCGGCCTGAATAATCGACTCGCGGCGCGAGCAGGCCATCCAAAGCGGCGGATGGGGCTTTTGCAAAGGTTTCGGCACCACATTGCGCGCGGGTATTTTGACGAACTGGCCTTCGTAACCGGTGAACGGATCTTCCACCAACATCCGGACTGCCACGCGCATGCCTTCCAGTTGCATGTTCTTCTTCTCGGCCTGCGGGACATTGAATCCACCCAGTTCGGTTTCAGTTGCGCCTGCGCCGGTGCCGAATTCCACCCGGCCATCGCTCAGCAGATCCAGCGTCGCAATGCGCTCGGCGATGCGAGCGGGGTGATTGATGTACGGCGGCGTTTGCACGATGCCGTGGCCGATTCGAACGTTTTTGGTGCGCTGGCTCACCGCGGCGAGAAATACTTCGGGCGCAGAGGAGTGCGCATATTCTTCGAGGAAGTGATGCTCGGTGGCCCACACGTAGTCGTATCCGCATTGATCGGACAGGACAGCCTGTTCGAGCGCGTTCTTCAGGAGCGTGTGCTCGGACTCGCTGGCCCAGGGCCGGGGAAGCTGATGTTCATAAAAACCGCCAAATTTCATGAGTTGGTGACCTATGCCGCTTTCAAAGTTATTATTGTAACGGAGTATCCAAGCAGAGAGACTGAATGGCCAGCTTTCGTCCCCTCATTGTGGGCATCGGCGGTACCACGCGTCCGGGGTCGTCTTCGGAGAAGGCCCTGCGCTATGCGCTCGCACTGGCTGAGGCGCAAGGCGTTGATGTGGAGTTGTTCGACGGTGCCAGCATCAATTTGCCGATGTACACACCGGAGTCCACCGTCAGATCGGAGGCCGCTCAGAAGATGATTGCCGCGCTGCGGCGGGCGAACGGAGTGATTCTTTCCACTCCGTGCTATCACGGGTCGGTCTCGGGACTGGTGAAGAATGCGCTCGACTACACCGAAGACATGTGCCGCGATCCGGAGCCGTATCTGGATGGGCGCGCGGTGGGCCTCATTGTCTGCGGGCACGGTTGGCAATCGACGGGAGTGGTGTTGTCGGCGTTCCGATCGATTGTACACGCGCTGAGGGGATGGCCCACTCCCATGGGAGTCGCGATCAACACGCTAGTTGAGCATTTCGACGAAAAAGGCGCCGGGATCGCGGAGCAATCGGCTCGGCAGATGGCGATCATGGTAGGACAAGTGATCGAATTTGCCCGGCTACGAGCGCTTCTGGCGCGTTTGGACACCGAGGGCGCGGCGGCGACGAGCGTTTAAAGTCGAGCGTTCAAACTAGTTCAATCCGAAACGAATTCCTCCCGAGGCTGGTCTACAACAGGGAGGCATCATGCCGGAAAAACGGACGATCGAGCGGGCGCGCAAAGACGCGACAGAAGGCAAGGCGGCAAGCACGCAGGCGGGCGAATTTGTGCGAGAGGAGATGGAGCACATCCGGGAGGGCAAGCACGGCGCAAGTTCGCCGAAGCAGGCGATCGCGATCGGGCTCTCGAAGGCGCGGCGCGCGGGAGTAAAGGTAGGGCCGCCGAAGAAAGGCAAGACGCGAGCCAAGCGATCGGGGCGGTGAGTACGTCAGCTATGTCACCGTATTGCTTCCATTGAAGCAACGTATAATACTTGACATGAAACATGAATCAACCGATTTGTTTTTGGGCGATCCGGACTTGTGGAGGGGGAGATCGCTCGCTGGCGATCCGGAAGTACAATTGCAGACTCTAGTGCAATATGGCGAAAGCCAAGCCGTTCACTAGCGACCCTGCTGAAGTTTCGGCCCGGATGCGGCTGATTAGGGGCAAGAACACCAAACCGGAACTCTCGCTGTTCTCGATTTTGCGGGCGGCTGCGATCCCGTTTGAGCCGCACGCTCGACTCGGCCGAATGGAAGCCGATGCAAGGATCAACAATTTCGTGCTCGTCTTTATCGACTCGCCGTTCTGGCACCTTCGTGATGACGAGCAACTTGAGAGGCTATCGCCATACTGGAAAGCGAGGCTGTTGCGGAACAGACGCAGAGACGAGCGCCAGCGCCGTCAATTGCGTAAGAAAGGCTTCTCGGTTCTTCGATTTTGGGCCGATGAGATCAATGAACGGCGGGTGCTCTCTCGCATTCGCCGAATCTTAATGATGAAACAACAGGTGGAACAATAATGGCTACACCGCGCATGGCTCTCTCCACCGATCCTAGATCTGAAGCAAGGAAGCCCGTCACCGTCGCCGCCCGATGGGGGCAGGTGCCGACGCCGGAGCCGATCGCCCTCAAAATGGCGCATCGCTTGCTTCGCGACCGTGTTGCGGATACTGTTCGAATTCTCGACCCCTGCGTCGGACCCACCACGTTTCCCAAGGCACTTGTGCGCGCCGGGGTCCTCCGCACAAATGACGAACTGATGCTCATGGACATCGACCATTCGATGCTCACGCAATCGGCGGCATGGCTCCAGGAACAGGGCATCACATTCTCTGCCGAATGTGGCGATTACATTGAGACGAAGTTGCTAGGAGAGTACGACTATGCGATTCTGAACCCACCGTACGTTCGGCAGGAGTGGCTTGAGCGCAAGGAAGAATATGGCACCTGGTTCCGCGAACGGTACGGGCTTCGAGTTCCCGGCACATCCAACCAGTACGTGTATTTCGTCGCCAAGGTCTTGAAGGAACTCCGGCCGGGAGGCCGACTGGCGTGCATCGTCTATGATTCTTGGCAATCAACGCGTTTTGGGGCTTGGCTTGCGGACATCCTAGAACAGGAGTGCGCGTGGGTGGCGATAGAGGCGGAGCCCAACCAACCGTTCAACGGACACCTGATCGACGCGACGGTCATATATGCCGAAAAGTGCGGTCGACGCAAGAGTGGCACACTATGCGCGTCCACGGGTGGACGCGTGCGCACGGGACCCTTGTCCTCGGTGCCAGGATTCTGCCTGATCACCGATGCGTTTCAAACTCGGCGTGGCTTGCGACTCAAACAAGCTGACTTCTTCCTTTGTGATTCCAAAACAGCAGCCAAGTGCGGAGCGACCCCATTCGTCAAGAAAGTGACCAAACTCAGCGGGTATGAGGTGCCTGAGGATCACCCAGAGGCCGCACTCCTGGTAGGCCCTGTCGACCGCAACCCAGCTGTAACTGCAGAACTCCGGCGGCGGCTCAAACAAGCTCTTCAGGCCCCCGAAGACAACGTGTCAATCCTGACATGGTTCAGCGAGAGACCGGAATCGTGGATGCTACATCGACCTGCTCCCTACGCAGGCATCGTGTTCAACTACTACATTCGGCGGCGCCCGAAGCACATCTTGAACCTGAGCCACGCCTATTCCGACAACTTCTATGGCCTCACACCACGCGAAGGGATACCAGTGCCGGCGTGGTTAGCGGTATTGAACTCCACTGCCAGTTGCATCGAGATTCTTTCTACGGCTCGAAATCAGGGAAACGGGCTTGCGAAAGTTCAACTCTTCGAGTACCGGAAGGCCTATATTCCTAACTTGCGACAGTGCTCGCGACGCGACATCAGAAAATTTGAACAACTCGGGGGTGCACTAGTGAGCGGAACCGATCCACAAGCCACCATCAAACGCATTGATGAAGCCGTCGCTGCCGTCTTCGCCGACTCTCGCTTGAGGTCGCCAACGCTATACGACATCTTTGCTGAGGTCGATGAAAAGGCAAGGAAACCGCGAGACACCGCCGAATGCCTTGGCTAGACTACTCTGACGATGAAGTCGCCAGGTTTCATCCAGCTTTCCAGGACACTACCACGACAGCGTTGACCGCGGCACACCTCGATCTGGAGCTTGAGTGGGTTCACCATGCCCGGACGCCCGCGAATCCCCTGATACCTGATTTTGTGCTGCGCCGCCGGGCTGGCGGACAGTGGTTACTCGCAGTCGAGTTGAAAAGAACAAGAGAGGCAGTTCTTTCTACGCGCAATCAAGTCCAGGCAAAGGCGTATGCCGAAACTAACCATCATTTATACGGCCCTACCGCCCCGCGGTACTTCGTCATTTCAAATCTAGAGGTCACACTCTTACACGCGTTGAACCACAACCGACCTCCGCAGGAGTGCAGGCTCCAGGGTGGATATTTCGAAGCCGGCGATTTTCGGACTACTCCGGAGGCGACGCACAAGGCACACTTCCTTCGACAGGTCAGCCAGATCATAGACGTCGTGAGGACCGGACAGCCGCCAGTGTTCGACACGGTCTGGCCAGGAATACTTTCCGAATTGCTCACGTATTCTGCACAAGCGGTCGGCATTCCACACCCACATTTGCAGGAACCGAACACGCAGGATTGGTCGATTGTGAGGGACTACTTCGCGTCTGCTCCTTCCGTGGATTCTGCACGCCTGCTGTTCTTGCGTTGCCTGATGGCGGAATATCTTCGTGGCGTTCTCCTGAAGTATCAGCACCCTCGTGCAAATGAGGTGCCGCCAGCACAGCCAAATCTCCCCTCAGTCGCCACAACGATTGCTGCTCTTCAGCAGATTGACTTCCGGAGTTTGTTCGAAGCCCAAGCACCGGCGTTGTACCGAGACCTTACGCAACCAGCACTGCGTAACCTTTTGACTGCCTATTTACGGTCTTTGCTGGCTCCTGATCGACGCGTGGTTGATCTGGCCACAACGCGCCTGGATGCTCCCGATTTGGTAGACTCACTGCTCAGCACGGTATATCCACCGGACGTACAAGACGAGAGCGGAAAGATAAGGACAGATCCCGAGCTTGCGGCACTGCTGGCTTGGCTTACAATATCTAACCCAGCTGGTCCGGTGATAGACCCGTGCTGCGGCGACGGGGCGCTGCTATCCGCTGCTTATCAGTTCCTGGTAGATCACGGGACGGCTTTCCCTGATGCGCTTGCCTCGCTGACAGGCCTCGAGGCGGACCCTTTGGCTCTTCGACTTGCCGAGGTGCGACTGGCTCTAAAACAGACCGCCGCCCTGCGACCAGAACCTCCGCTGGCGCTGACGTATGGCGATATGTTTGCGCATCCTGCGGCTATCCGGCGCGCAACCGTAGTTCTCATGAACCCACCCTTTAAACGGTACGAGGATCAGGATCAGCGGCCTGTGCCACCCGGGCTACGCACCCACTACAACCAGGCGATTCGGGCAATTGACGGACACCGCCCGACGACAACAGGCGGACAATCAAATCTCTTTCATTCCTATGTCGAGTTCGTCATTAAGACCGCCCGTCCGAATGCAGCTATAGGCATCGTCTTGGACAATAAGTGGTATCACAATGGGTACGGTGCCGTTTTGCGGCGGCTACTTCTGGAACGGTGCCAGATTTTGGGATTAATCGAGTATCCTCACTGGGCTTTCTTCACGAACTGGACGATTGCGACCTCGCTTCTCGTTGCTAAAAAGACCGCGCACATCGATCCGGAGCACAACGTGAAGTTTGTCCGCGCCAGGACTGACCCACGCAGTGTTGACCTCCGGGTCATTTCCCACGCGTTTCACGACGGCGGTGATTGGCCGATCGATTGGAGGTGCCGTGAAATACCCCAACGCGAGCTTACGTTCAATGAGAGTTGGAAGAAATACTTCGGTGCTGAACTTGATAGGGATTTTCGGTTGGCGGATTGGCCCTTCCTTCCGGATGTATTCGAGGGGAGCCGCAGAGGCAGCCTAGAGAAGGAGGGCGGTGGCGTCGAGGTATATGAATTCCCCTTCGACCGTACCAATTACGGTCCTCGCCGGAGAGCAAAGCCCGATGGCACCGGGTTTCAAACAATCAAAGCAACCCCGCTCACTAATGCCGAAAACAGTACGCTCCGCAACTTGGCGTCACGCGTGCCAGCCACGTACCGTGGCTGGAGCCTGCGTAATGCAGATCAAGCTGAACATTTTGAATTGACACCAAGCGACGTGCAAAAGGACCAGACACTCGAACCCCCTCGGTTACGCGCGCTACATGGGCAATTTCACGGTGATCGCACTCCGTGGACTGCCGAACACGAGCAAGCGTTGTCGGGAATGAGGGAACATCCTCGGGTTGGGCCATTCATCGCCGCCGTGGAACAAACGGTCGGACTCGACGAGACCGTCTTGGAGCGAAAGAAGATCTGGAATGTGCTGCGCGAGCCGATCGCTGGCGAGTTGATAGTTCCACGCAAGACGCGCGTTGGACACCGAGTTCACGTCAATCCCTTCGCGTTCGAAGCGGCCGGGCGCCAAGTCAGGCTCTCTAGCAATTTCATTGGTTATAGAAGCTGTACCGCAACGGACCCAGACAGCGGCCTCGAACGGCCGGCGGCCACCCGGTTAATCGCCGCCTTCCTGGTGTCCAGCTTTGGCCAACTCCAATTCGAAATGGAGGGGTACAACCGCGAAGGCGCACTTTCGATCGAAGACTTCCATCTGGGCCGCATTCGTGTTTTTGACCCCCGATGGATTCGGCCCGAATGCAGGCAGGCGATTCTCAACGCTTTCGCGGCGCTGCCTTATCCGATCCCCGCCAACCGGAGGTCATCCGAACAGACAGAGAGAAACGCGCTCGATGCACTTTTCGCGGCCGAAATCGCGAATCGATATCCACAGTTTGATGCAGGGGAGTTGGTTTCTGACGTGCATGATGCACTCGATGAATGGCTTGAGGCAAGACAGCCGTGATGCGGAGCAATTATACAGCGGTCTCTTTGTTCTGCGGACTCGGAGGATTGGACTCCGGCTTCGTTCAGGAGGGCTTCGACGTGATCTGGGCAAGCGACATTTCAGAGAGCGCAGCGAAGGCATATCGAGTGAATTTCGGACGGGAAGCAGTATGCGCAGATGTCACGAAACTGCCAATATCTGACATACCGGACGCAGATGTCATCATTGGCGGTCCACCGTGCCAGTCGTTTTCGTTAATGGGTCGAAGGGATCCCAATGACCCAAATGGCCGACTGGTGTTCACGTTCTTGGAGGTCGTCAAAGCGAAACGACCGCTTGCATTCGTCATGGAAAACGTTCCTGGCATAGCGGCGTCAAATATCGATGGGATGCGGCTACCGGACGTCCTCACTCTCAAATTCAAGGAACTTGGCTACAACGTTGTCAAACTGCGTCTCGTGGCCAGTGACTACTTGGTCCCTCAAGCCCGCAAGAGGTTGCTTCTGATCGGTTGTGCTTCGCATATCCCACAAATGGTGGCCCCCGATGTCTTCGCCAAGGAATACCTTGGGGTTGACCGTAACGGGTTTGATATAAGCGCCAAGGCGGCTATCAGCGATCTAGGGCCTTGTGTGCCGAAAGGGACCCGATCTCCTTACTCATCGTGCAAACCGTCAGCGTTCGCACGGCTCATGAGAGTCGCCGGTCTTCCGGACTTTTCGTTGCACGAATGCCCGCGAATGTCGGACACGGATAAGCGTTTGGTAGCGGCATTGCCACCGGGCGGCAACTACATGGACATCCCAGACGAGATCGCTCCGGGGCGGGTGTTGAAATACAAGCAGACTGGCGGAAGGACAACAACTTACGGTCGGCTTCATCCAGACCGACCGGCGTACACGATCAACACCTACTTTCGGAGGCCGAACGTCGGCTGTAATTTTCATTATGCAGAACCTCGTCTTATCACACCTCGAGAGGCAATGCGGTTCCAATCTCTTCCAGACCATTTCGAAGTTGTGTTCAGGTCGCAAGATGAGCGTAATGCGCTGATTGGAAACGCGGTACCCCCGTTGCTCGCACGGGCACTGGCAATTAGCGTGAAGAGAACGCTAGCCGGAGTAACAGCACCAAACGAGTGCGCCAGTTATGCGGCAGATGCAGTTCAGCTCCGCCTGATCTGAGTAGAACAGCAGGTGGAGTCATTCAACCGTGCGTAATGAGAGATTCAAAATGAAAAGCAAAACTCTCGGAGGGCACCCCGCAGGGCTCCGTGGACGGAGGGTTTGCCGCCGATTACTTCGAGCCTGCCCCATCGCATCGGCCTTGAATCTTCCCCAGGAGCGCGACTCCACGGAGAATCGCAGACTATCACGCACTCTCCACAGTCCAGCCGAAACCGGACATCTCTACTTTGCGTTCACAACTTCAGCTACTTCAGTTGACACGGGCGTCAGTGAAATGTAGGATCGGAATCACGTTCGTATAGTCCTTTTTGGAAAGAGCGATCCGATGCCAAAACAGTTCCGTGCTTCCCTGTTGTATGCGTTAATTGTGGTAGCCATTCTCTCGCTTGCAGCGATTCCCAGCGCCGCGCAAAATCAAACGTACAAAGCGCCGCGGACCGCAGACGGTAAGCCGAACCTCAACGGTATCTGGCAGGCCATGAACACGGCCAATTGGGACCTGCAAGGCCACGCGGCCCAGGCTGGTCAAGTAGTGTCGTTGGGCGCGACGGGCGCGGAACCTCCGGGCATCGGTGTGGTAGAGGGCGGCGAAATCCCCTATCTTCCGGCAGCGGCTCAGAAGAAGAAGGAAAACTACGCCAACCGGCTGAAACTGGATCCGGAAGTGAAATGCTACCTGCCGGGCGTGCCACGCGCGACGTACATGCCATTTCCGTTCCAGATCGTGCAAACCAGCAAAGTGATTCTGATCTCTTATGAATACGATGGCGCGGTGCGGACCATCTACATGGACAACCCCGGACCGGCCCCGGTGGACAGTTGGATGGGCTGGTCGGCCGGGCATTGGGAGGGCGACACGCTAGTGGTGGATGTCACTGGTTTCAACGACCAGACCTGGTTCGATCGCGCGGGCGATTTCCATAGCGATATGTTGCATGTCGTGGAGCGCTTTACACCCGTGTCGGCAAATGTTTTGAACTACGAGGCGACTATCGAAGACCCACAGGTATTTTCGCGGCCTTGGAAGATCAGCATGCCATTGTACAAGCACCTGGAAAAGAACGCCCAACTGCTAGAATTCAAGTGTGTGGAGTTTGTGGAGGAGCTGATGTACGGCCATCTCCGCAAACAGCCCAGCAAGTAGCTGAGCGGAGGTTACCAATGGTTCGCTCGTCCGCTTCCGTGGGCGCGATAACGGCGTTCATCGTCCTACTCGCCCCGATTCGTCTCCCCGGACAGGGGCTCACTGTTCCCGCGAAAGCCGCGAAAGCGGCGACATCGACATCCAAGAGCTGGACTGCGCCTCGCACCGCCGATGGCCAGCCCGATCTGCAAGGCGTGTGGACCAATTCCACGTTGACGCCTTTGGAGCGGCCCTCTGAATTGGCGGGAAAAGCAATTTTGACCGAGCAGGAAGCCGCCGATTACGTGAAGCGGGTACTGCAGCAGGTGAGCAGCGATCGCCGCGATGGCGGCGCGCAGGTGGACGTCGGCCGCTCTTACAACGAATTCTGGCGCGATCGCGGAAACAACCTGGTGGCAGACCGGCGGAGCTCGCTGATCGTGGATCCGCCCGATGGCAAGATTCCGCCGTTGACACCGGAAGCGCAAAAGCGCGTGGAAGAATCCCGGGCCTGGATGCAAAAGCATGCCACCGATGGCCCAGAAGGCCGGTCGCTGGCCGAGCGCTGCCTCTCTTGGACGACCGCGGGGCCCCCCATGCTGCCGGGGCCGTACAACAACGATACGCAGATCGTACAAGGGCCGGGCTATGTGGTGATCCTGAATGAAATGATCCATGACACACGCGTGATCCCACTCGATGGGCGGCCGCACGTCTCAGACGAAATCCGGGAGTGGATGGGCGATTCGCGCGGCCATTGGGACGGCGATACGCTGGTGGTGGACACCACGAATTTCAATGGCGAGGCGGCCTTTCGCGGGTCCGATGCAAACCTGCATCTGAGGGAGCGTTTCACGCGTGTTTCGCCGGACGTGATTCAGTACGAATTTACGGTCGACGATCCCACTGCGTTCACTAAGCCGTGGACTGCACGCATCCCGTTCAACAAGACCACGGAAAGGGTTTACGAATACGCGTGTCACGAAGGCAATTATGCGCTAACCGATATTCTGGCTGGGGCTCGCGCCGGCGAAAAAAAGAAGTAGCGGCATGAGGCCAGCCTGGTTGATGGTGACGCTTGCGTTCACGGCGATGGCTGTCCACGGTCAATCGGACTTGCAAGACATCTGGAGCAACGCGACTATCACTCCCCTGGAGCGGCCTGCCGATTTGGCAGGCAAAGCCACGTTTACGGCAGAGGAAGCGGCGGCATACGAAAAACAAGTGGTGGATCGCAACAATGTGGACCATCGCTCCGGGAACGCCGAGGCGGACGTAACGCTCGGGTACAACGACTTTTGGTGGGATCGCGGGACCAAGGTTGTCGGAAGCCGTCGAACTTCGCTGATTGTGGATCCTCCGGATGGGCACATCCCACTGCTGACACCGGAAGCGCAGACCCGGGTACAGGACACGCGGGCCTGGATGCGCAAGCATGCCACCGATGGTCCCGAGGGCCGCTCGCTCGGCGAGCGATGTATTTTGTGGGCTACGGCCGGTCCGCCCCTGCTGCCCGGTCCGTATAACAACAATTTCCAAATCGTCCAGACCCCCGATCACGTTGTAATCTTGAGTGAAATGATCCACGACGCCCGTGTAATTCCGCTCGACGGAAGCCCCCATCTGGCTAGCAATATCCGGCAGTGGATGGGCGATTCGCGCGGGCATTGGGACGGCAATACGCTGGTTGTCGACACCACGAACTTTTCCGACCAGTATTCGTTTCGCGGATCGGATCGGAATTTGCATTTGACGGAGCGCTTCACTCGGGTTTCGCCTGAGGCGTTGCTCTATGAGTTCACGGTGGACGATACCACAGCATTCACCAAGCCCTGGACCGCCCAGATTCTTGTGACTCGTACCAAGGGCCCCATCTTCGAGTACGCTTGTCACGAAGGGAATTACGCGATGACGGACATCCTGGCGGGCGCGCGGGCGGCGGAGAGGAAAGCGCAATGATTCATCGGCTCTACGCGGGCGCGGTGGTCCTGCTTGCAGCGCACATGCTCTTCGGACAGGGCCAGCGCGATCTGCAAGGAATCTGGACGAATACTACGATTACGCCGTTAGAGCGTCCGGTGAGTTTGGCGGGCAAACAGGTTTTCACGCCCGAAGAAGCGGCTAAGTACGAAAGAGAAACCAACCAGCGCAACGACGCCGATAATCGCGAATCAAATCCAGAGGCAGACGTCAATCACGCGTACAACCAGTTCTGGTGGGATCGCGGCACCAAAGTAGTGCCAGGGTTGCGCACGTCGCTGATCGTCGATCCGCCGGATGGCCGCGTTCCCGCGCTGACTCCCGAGGCGCAAAAAAGAATGGCGGCACAGTTCGCGTATACCCGCGAGCATTCGACGGATGGTCCCGAGAATCGATCGCTGCAGGAACGCTGCATCAACTGGCCAACGGCGGGTCCGCCCATGCTGCCGAGTTTCTATAACAACGAATATCAGATCGTGCAGACGTCCTCAGCCATAGCAATCGTCATCGAAATGATCCACGATGTCCGTATTATCCCGTTGGACGGACGGCCGCATCTTGCCAGCAGTGTTCGGCAATGGATGGGTGATTCGCGCGGTCATTGGGAAGGCAACACCCTGGTGGTTGACACCACGAATTTCACCGATAAGAGCCGGTTCCGGGGTGCGGACGAAAATTTGCATCTCACGGAGCGGTTCTCGCGCGTAAATCCCGATACGGTGCTCTATGAGTTCACAGTGGACGATCCGACGGCGTTCACCAAACCATGGACCGCGCAGATTCCGATGACCAAAACAAAAGGCCCGGTTTTCGAGTACGCTTGTCACGAGGGGAATTACGCCATGGTGGATATACTGGCGGGCGCACGGGCTGCCGAGAAGAAAGCGCCGAAGGAATTCAGACAATGAAAAGAGGAGAAATGCGATGCGAACGAAGCTAGCGATGGCAATTGCCGGTTTGGGTTTACTTGTGAGCGCGACGCCCGTATGGGCGCATCACGCGTTCGCGGCCGAGTTTGATTCCTCGAAGCCGATCAAGCTGCATGGGACCGTGACCAAGATGGAATGGATCAATCCGCACGCCTGGATCCACATCGACGTGAAGAATGAAGATGGCACCGTAACCAGCTGGATGGTGGAGGGCGGAAGCCCGAACACTTTGCTGCGAAATGGTTTTACAAAGGCGTCACTACCGCCGGGCACCGAGATCGTCGTGGACGGCTATCAATCCAAGGACGAGTCCAACAAAATGAACGGCCGTGATATCACGTTTCCCGATGGCCGAAAGCTCTTCGTCGGATCGGCCGGCCAAGGCTCGCCGCCCGACAAGTCCGATAAATAGCTCTATCTAACCCTTGTCACGAAGGCTCGGCTCCCCTGCTCGCCGGCGGCGAGCGTCGCTGCCATAGCTGTGATAGTCTGAGGCACCGTCCCACCTGAGGAGACTACATGCGATTCACTTGGTTCAACCTGATGCCGTGGCCCTATTTGCCGGACGATTTTCGCGAGAAAAATCGTTCGGTGTGGGTGGATATCGATCCGAACCTATTCGATCCGGTAAAGGGCCATCAGGTCTACAACAACTATCTGGACCTGCTTGAATACGCGGGAACACTGGGCTTCGACGGCATCGGCGTGAATGAGCATCATCAAAACGCCTATGGTTTGATGCCCTCGCCGAACCTGATCGCAGCCAGCCTGGCGCGCCGCACCGACGATGTCGCGCTGGTGGTCTTGGGCGCATCCATCGCGCTTTACAATCCGCCGCTGCGTGTGGCCGAAGAGTTCGCGATGCTGGACTGTATTTCGGGCGGCCGTTTAGTCGCGGGATTTCCCGTTGGCACTTCGATGGACACCAATTACTGTTACGGCACGATCCCCGGATTGACGCGCGAGAAATACCGGGAGGCTCATGAGTTGATCAAGCGCGCCTGGGCGGCGCGGGAGCCGTTTGCCTTCAATGGCCGCTATACCAAGCTGCGCTACGTCAACCCCTGGCCGAAGCCTATTCAACAGCCCCATCCGCCGATTCACATTCCAGGCGGGGGGTCGATCGAGACGTTTGATTTCTGCATTGACAATACGTATTCGTATTCTTATTTGAGCTTCGGCGGCTACATTCGCGGGCAGGCTTTGATGCAAGGCTATTGGGATCGCGTGGCCGAGCGCAATGCGCCCGATACATCGCCCTACCGCGCCGGCTTCGCGCAAACCATTTGCGTTGGCGAAACGGATGCCGAGGCGGAGCGGCTCTACGCGAAACACGTCAGCTACTTCTACAATCGCTGTCTGCACGTGTATCCCGGCTTCGCGGATGCGCCCGGCTATCGGACTATCAAGACCATCCAGAAAGGCATCCTTTCGCAGTACGCTCCTCAAACCATGTTCCAGGAGCTTCCCTGGAAGGAGTTGGTGGACAACGGCAGCGTGATCGCGGGGAGCCCGGAGACGGTGACGCAGCGCATGGAGGACCTGATCAAGAAGCTGCGCGTGGGGAACATTTTCTGCCTGATGCAAATCGGCGACATGCCGAAGGACAAATGCATGCACTCGACGCGATTGTTCGCCGAGAAGGTGATGCCGAAGCTGCGCCACCTGTTTCCCGAATATTCCGATGACGGGCGCTTCTGGTGCAAGCCGCTCGCGAAGCGCGCAAAGCCTGGCTCACTGCCGGTGGAATCGGAGTTAGATTCGCCCGTGGGCGCGGAGCGTTAGACACCATGCAGCTAAAAACAATTCAAACCAAACGCGCTGCCGTTCGTTATTACGAAAGCGGAGAAGGCTGGCCCTTGGTGTTCCTGCATGGCGCCGGCGGACTGGATATGGACCTCGGATTTCTGGACGCACTCGCGCAGAAGTTCCATGTGTACGCGCCGCTGGTGCCGGGCTACGGCGATAGCGAAGAGTGCGAGGAATTGCGAGACATGCTGGACTTCACCCTGCACACCTGGGATGTGGTGGAGCGGCTGGGTCTGAAAGATCCAATCCTGACCGGCTTCTCGATGGGCGGAATGATTGCGAGCGAGATGGCGGCCATCGCTCCCAATGATGTTTCCCGCTTGGCGCTGATTGCGCCTGCGGGCCTGTGGATGGATCAGCATCCCATTCCGGATATTTTTGCAATGCTCCCCTACCAGTTGCCGGACTACTTGTTTTACGATGTCGAGGCTGGCGCGAAGATCATGAGCGCGGGCAGCAACATGAGCGATCCCAAATTTCTGCAAGCCTTCCTGGTGCAGAATGCGCGGCAGCTTGGCGCGGCGGGCAAGATTCTGTTTCCAATTCCGGAGCGCGGCCTCGCGTCACGGCTCTATCGCATCAAGGCGAAGACGATGCTGATCTGGGGCGAAGGCGACAAGCTGGTGCCGCCGGTTTACGCGAAGGCGTTCCAACAGGGCATCGCGGGCGCGGAAGTGATTATGATTCCGCGAGCGGGACACGTGGTGCCGTTCGAGAAACCAGCGGAAGTGATCGGAGCGATCGCGCGGCTGCAGTAACCCCTACAGCGGCGAGTCGGGACGCGAGATCGATCGCCACATGTGCGCCACCGGGCTGTTATCGAACCCGAGCCCTTCTTTAGGCTGCTTGAAATTTCGACCGATGATATCGATGAACTGATCGAGCGTTGGGTTGACCTTCGGATCGAAAGCGTAAAGATCGTTCACTGTCACCATGCGCGGTTCCAGGTACCACTTGTGGTTGCGCACCATCTTGTAGGTGGCCTCGATGTACGGCTCGGGCTTGTAATCGGAACCGAAGATACGCCGGTACAGGTCGGGATACTCGTAGCCGTGCTCTTTGTCTTCGTAAAAGCGTAGCGCCTGGTGATAGCGGATGGCGAACGACACTTTTTCGGAAACGTACGGTTCGTACATCTGCGCGCCCCACCAGCCATGATCCACTTTGATTAGATCCTGCACCGTGTCGTGCAGCAGGCAGGCCATCACGATCTCCTCCGACATGCCGTTCTGCAGGGCGCGATTGGCACTTTGCAGGCAATGGTTCGAAGTGGCCATAAAGCGCAGCCGATAGTAATCCACAAGCGTGGGACGCTGAGGCAACGGCGTGAGCTTTTTCACGTTACCCGTGTGGGAGACGAACAAGTTTCCCGTGCCTCGGCGCGACGGCTGCGTTTCAATCTGCTCCGCAACTTCAGCCGCGGTCGGGAACTTCCCCGCCCCTGCTGCCTGGTTGGCCGCCGTTTGATTAGCAACGTTGAGTTGAAGCATCATGTGATGTTCCAGAGCCTCCGCCTTGGCCTCGTCAGCCATTGCAGCGACAGCCGCCACACCACCGAGTCCCGCGAAAAACACCCGCCGGTCGATTTCCATGGTTTCTCCTCTCGCACAGATAGAATATCGCAGGACAATTTACTTTGCTGCGGTAGTATACTGGCCGATCATGAGAACAATGCTGGTCCTGATCCTGGGGTGCGCGTCCTCGCTCTGGGGAGCGAATCCAAGTGTGGTTGTTGTTTGGAACGCGACCCAAATGAAAGCGATCGACCAGAAGCTCGCGGCCAACGTGAATCCACAGACGCATGTCGGCGTGGAGCGATTGATGGATTCTGCGATCGTGGTTCATCGCGTAGGGCCGTCTGAGGCCGAGATCCATACCAAGGAAGCGGACTTCATTGTCGTCCAGGCCGGCGAGGGCACGGTGTTGGCGGGCGGCACCATTGTCGACGGAAAATCCAGCGGACCCGATGAAATGCGCGGCAAGTCGATCGAGGGAGGAACCCGCTATGCGCTCAAGGCCGGCGATAACATCTTCATCCCCGCCAACACCGTCCATCAATTTCTGGTTGAACCGGGCAAAGAGTTCTCGGCCACGATTGTGAAGATAGTGCCGAAGCAGTAACCGAAAAGGACCAATGATCACTCATCTTCTTAATCATCCAGCCCGCCTCGCCATCGTAGCCGGATTCACTCTGTCGCTCGCGGCGCAGGCGCCTGAAACATACAAAGTGCGATTGTCTCCCGTACCCGTGGAGGCCCAGACGCGTGCCAATATCGCAGGTATCGGCTCGGCGGCCGCAACCCTGGTGGGCACAAAACTTTCGATCACCGGATCGTTCGAAGGACTGCGCTCTGCTGCCCTGGCTGCCAAAATGCATCAGGGACCGGTAACAGGAGTGCGCGGTCCTGCGATTCTCGACCTCACCGTTGCTCATGCAACCAACGGCGCGATCGGCGCCTCACTCGATCTGACGCCACAACAAATCGAGAGCCTGAAAAAGGGCAAGCTCTACATTCAAATCGACAGTGAGAAGGCTCCGGACGGTAATCTGTGGGGCTGGCTTTTGCGATAGGAGACTCCGCGTGATCAAGCGACTTATACAAGCACTGGGGATCGGCATCGTCTATATCGCAAGCGCGCTCGCTCAGCAGCCAGGGCCGTACACGGCGCAGCAGGCGGCATCGGGCCGCACCATCTATCAAGGAAACTGCGCCATTTGCCATGTGGCCGATCTGGGCGGCCGCAATGAGGCGCCGCAGCTGGCAGGGTCCAACTTTATCGGCGAATGGGGCGATCGAACCACCGGCGACTTGATCACCTTCATCGAAGCGACTATGCCACCGAACAATCCTCGGGGACTCGGCGATGAAGCTTATATCAACCTGGCCGCATTCATTCTCGAAGCCAATGGCGCGCATCCCGGGAATCAGCCGCTGACGTCCGCCGCGAAAGTACAGATTCGTACCGTTGCCACCGGCAACGTTCCGGATGCGGTCCGTCACCCTCCCGCGGAGGAGGCGCCGCCCGCCAGTAACAGACTGGAGCCCCTGAAGGCCACAGGCCTCACCATCGAAGGCGAAGTGAAGAACTATCAGCCCGTCACCGATGCCATGCTGCGGCATCCGGATCCGTCCGATTGGCTGATGATTCGCGGCAACTATCAGGCTTGGGATTACAGCGCGCTCAACCAGATCACGCGCGACAACGTGCATGAGCTTCAGCTGCAATGGGTATGGTCGATGAACGACGGCGGCAATAATCAGACCGCGCCCATCGTTCACAACGGCGTCCTGTATCTCAACAATCCGAACAGCACGCTGCAGGCGCTGGATGCGCGGACAGGCGAGCTCATCTGGGAGAACCGTTATGGCGGCCTGGCTAACGCCAGCTCGATGCGGGGCATGGCGATTTACGAAGACAAGATTATCGTTTCCACCAGCGACGCGCGATTGATCGCCTTCGACGCGCGCAACGGCAAGAAGGTTTGGGAAACCGTGATCGGCGATCGCTCGAAGGGCAACTACGCCACCAGCAGCGGACCTATCGTGATCAAGGGCAAAGTGCTGCAGGGCCTGGGCGGATGCGAGCGCTATCGCGACGAAAAGTGCTTCATCAGCGCCTATGACGCGGCCACCGGCAAACAGGTTTGGCGCTTTAACACCATCGCGCGCGAGGGCGAGCCGGGCGGCGACACCTGGGGCAAGCTTCCGAATCTGTTTCGCGCGGGCGGCGAAACTTGGATCACCGGCAGCTACGATCCCGATCTCAATCTGACGTATTGGGGCGTCGCGCAGGCCAAGCCGTGGATGCGCGCCAGCCGTCAATCGGGTGGAGGCGCGGCGCTCTATAGCAGCTCCACACTGGCGCTCGACGCCGACACCGGCAAGCTCGCTTGGTATTACCAGCATGCACCGGGCGAGTCGCTCGATCTGGACGAAGTATTCGAACGCGTGCTGGTGGATTCAGGCGGACAGAAGTTTGTCTTCTCGGCCGGCAAGCCAGGAATTCTGTGGAAACTGGATCGCAAGACCGGCAAGTATATCGCGCACAAAGAGACCGTGTTTCAAAACGTATTCGATTCGTTCGATCCCAAAACGGGTGAGCCGCACTACCGCAACGACATCGTAGAGCAGCAGCTAGGCGAATGGATCGATGCGTGCCCGAGCACGGAAGGCGGTCACAATTGGCCGGCCATGAGCTACCATCCGGGGACCAACCGCTTGATCATTCCGCTCAGCCAGAGCTGCCTGTCGATGAACGGGCAAAAGATCGATTTGAAAGAGGGCGGGGGGAGCGGCGGGGGCGCGGGACGGCGCTTCTATGAGATGCCGGGGACCAACGGAAACATCGGCAAGCTGGCGGCGTTCGACGTGAATACCATGAAGCAACTATGGTCCATCGAACAGCGCGCGCCGTTTCTCACTTCGGCGCTCTCCACCGCGGGCGGCGTGGTGTTTGCAGGCGATCTGAATCGTCAGTTCAAAGCGGTGGATGTGAACACCGGCAAAATACTGTGGCAGGCGCGGCTGGGAACGTCGGTGCAGGGTTTCCCGATATCTTTCAGCGTGGACGGCAAGCAGTACATCGCAGTGCCCACAGGCTTGGGCGGCGGCAGTCCGCGGCAAGTGCCGGGACTCATCGCGCCCGACATTCATCATCCATCGAACGGCAACGCATTGTACGTATTTGCGCTGCCAGATAAGCGTTGACACCATGAAGACATACACATTTTTGATCTTTCTCACAGCGGGCGCGCTCACGGCGCAAAACTCCAGTTCCGTTTCCTTCGATCGCATTCTGCACGCGCAGGAAGAGCCGCAAAACTGGCTCACGTATTCGGGAACCACCTTGGGCCAGCGGCATAGCCTGCTCACCGAAATTACACCGGAGAACGTCAACAAGCTCGAACTGCAGTGGGTGTTCCAAGCCAGGTCGCTCGAAAAATTCGAGGCGACACCACTGGTAGTAAACGGCGTTCTCTACACCGTGCAGCCTCCCAACGACGTAGTCGCGTTGGATGCCGCCACTGGACGCATTTTCTGGACCTACCTGTATACCCCGTCTCCCAAGGCGCGCACCTGTTGCGGGCGGGTGAATCGGGGCCTCGCGATTTTGGGCGACACGCTATTCATGGGAACTATCGACGCTCACCTGATCGCGCTCGACGCGAAGACCGGACAAGTACTTTGGAACACCACGGTCGCCGACGTCAATGCGTTTTATTCCATCACGCACGCTCCGCTGGTGGTGAAAGACAAAGTCATTGTGGGAACTGCGGGCGGCGACATCGGGATTGGAGGCATCCTGGCCGCGTTCGATGCCCGCACTGGGAAGGAGCTGTGGCGCTTCCATACCATCCCGCAACCGGGTGAACCCGGTCATGAAACTTGGGCCGGCGATTCATGGAAACACGGGGGAGCGGCTATTTGGAACACTGGCGCCTACGATCCGGAAACCAATCTCACGTTCTGGGGCACGGGAAATCCCGCACCGGACTGGGATGGCCGCGAACGCGCCGGAGACAATCTGTACAGCGACTCCGTGGTAGCGCTGGATGCCGACACCGGCAAGCTCAAATGGTTTTATCAGTTCACACCGCATGACGAACTGGATTACGATTCCACGCAGGTGCCGGTGCTCGCGGACATCGACTTCCAAGGCAAGCCGCGCAAGGTGATGCTATGGGCCAATCGCAACGGACTGATGTATGTGCTGGATCGCAACACCGGCCAATTCCTGCTGGGCAAGCCGTTCACTCAGGTGAATTGGATGTCCGGCTTTGATGAGAAGGGCCGGCCCATGCGCGTGCCCGGCAAAGTGCCCACAGCCGCCGGCAGTACAATCATGCCCACGGTTCTGGGCGGCACCAACTGGTATCCGCCTTCCTATAGTCCGCGCACGGGTTTGTTCTACATTCCGCTATGGGAGAACTCGGGAACCGTCGCGATTGAAGGCGGCCGTCCGAAGGCCACAGGAAATACCCCCATGGGCGCGGCCAATTTGCAGACCAATCTTAAATTGGAAGAGGAAGGTTATGGCGCGGTGCGGGCTTTTGATCCCAAGACCGGCGAGCGTAAGTGGGAGTTCAAGATGAACGACATCACTTGGGCGGGAGTGCTCACCACGGAGTCGGATCTTCTGTTCAGCGGCGGTCGCGAAGGCTACATCTACGCGTTAGACGATCGCACCGGCAAACTGCTGTGGAGGGCGTCGCTCGGCGGCCAGATCAACAGCGCGCCTATGAGTTACTCTCTCAATGGAAGGCAATACATCGCGGTGTCGGCGGGCACAGCGCTGTTCACCTTCGCCCTCCGGCAGTAGAGGTCCCGGCCGGCAGAGCGATCCGGGGGCCAAACTCAGGCGGAGACCGTTCGGACCGCCTTTAGTCGATCCAGCAGATCCATCAGATCGTGGCGGTCGAGCGGCTTGCGCAGAAAACCAGAGCAACCCGCCTGGGAGGCGGAGCGCATCTGGGTGTCGATGTCGTCCGAAGAAAGAACCACGATCGGTGTTCTGGCGTTGCCGGTTTGCGTCTCCCAATCACGCATCGAGCGGATCGCTTTATAGCCGTCCAGGCCAGGCATGTGAATGTCCATGAGCACGACGTCGAAACGGCGAGCCTTCATCATCTCGATCGCTTCCAGACCATCCCGCGCGCGCCACACCGACTCCTTTTGCAGCAAGATTCCCGTCAGCACAAAACTTTCATCGGAGTCTTCGGCCACCAAAACGCTCAAGCCGGTCTCATCCTGCTGAGGTAGCTGCGGATGGCACTCCCCCTCCGTGTCGGCCCAGGGAATTGAAATCGACAGCGCCATGGCAGCGCGAGCGTCGGAGACAAACTCCGCAGTCCCTCCCAGGGCGCGGATTCGCTTTCCGGCTACCAGGGTGGCCACGCCGTACAACATATCGTCGGCATCCTGAAAATTCACCTGGTCCGGCTCGGTGTTCAGCCAATCTGCCACGCGCAGCGCGATGTTCGAGTTGGCGGGTACGATATCAAACCGGACGCCGTCGCCGTCGATGGACCGCTCGGCGGTGACCATGGCCTGCCCCTTCCGGCCGAGTTTAGAAACCGCGTCGAGAACCCGCATCAGCGCCTGCTCCACCGCACGCCGATGCTGCCGCCCCATTACGGACCGCGCCGCCGATTGCAAAACCAGACGGCTGGCGCGATCGCCCGACGCCAGGTTGAGTAACTCGATCGTTTCTCCCAGACACAGCGTCACATCGAACTCTTCAGCCGGATCGAAAACTGGGTTGTCAGTGGACAACAGTTCCCGAATATCGTCGATGGAGCGCAGCAGCCGGTCGGCGCTCGATTTGCTGTTGTCCAGGCAGGTCTGCCAGCCTAGATCGGGAGTCAGGCTGGGACACAATGCCATTAGGCCGAAGCTGGCGTGCACTGAATTCCTGGCTTCATTGCAGAGGTAATTCAGAAGACTGAGGACGGTTTGGTTCGTCATGTTGATGTTCTCGTGGTTACCGGATTTAAGTTTGTACATCGCGCGCAGCGCTGATAGAGAAATATTCGACGAAGCGCCGCACCGCGCCCGGTCTCTTGGTGGACGGACGGGTGGACGACATTTCTTCAGCGATCCGTGCGATGTGCTTGCCAAGCCCTGACGCAGTGTCCAGCACGGCGCCTTTCTGAACAGCGCGCGAGATTTCGCTGGCTCCGGCAGGCAGCAGATGTCGAACCGGAAGCTGGATAATGCGCTGAATGTCCTCCACCGAGAGCGTGCTCCTGCGCTCCATGCAATTCAGCACCACCGCTACTTTATCGGTCAGGCGAAGATCCTGAAGCCAGGCCGCCTTGCGGCGAGCGACATGCAGAGCGCCGATATCCGGCGTGCATACCAGATAGATCCGCTTGGCTCGCAGCAGCGTCTCGCATTCCTGATCCTCCATCGTGCCTGGCAGGTCAACCCCCACCAGCGAATAGCGGCGCATGGCGAAGTCCAGCAGTTCCATGAAGCGCTCGGCCGAGATATGGCGCGAAAAATCCATGGGGCCCGAGCCGAGCAGATGCAGGGTCTTAATTTGAGACACCAGGCTAGACCAGATATCCAAGTCCAGACGGTCGCTCTGGAGCAGCGCATCGACGATGGTGTGGGCGCCTTCGGCCTTCAGCAGAAAGGAGGTGACTCCCAAGCGGATGTCGAAGTCCAGTAATAAGATAGGCTCGGCGCTCAGCTCCGCTGCCATGGCGGTGGCATAGGTGGCGATGGTGGTTGCACCACAGCCTGGTTTGGCGGGCATGAAGGCGTATAACTCGGCCAGGATCTCACCGGCCGTCGCCAGCGTCGAGGCGGCCCGCGTAGCCGCCTGCCGGATGTCGCGATGAGTAAAGTTGGGAAGCACTTCGCGAACTCCGGCTTGCATTAACTGCAGCAGGTCCTCCCGGCTGCCTCCGCCTTTGACCGCGATGACGACGATTTGCGGACGGCCATCCACAGCGCGGGCCACCGGCATCGCAAGCGATAGATCGGCGAAATCGACAATGAGGATGCACTGGTGCTCCGGGCTGATAGCTCGCAAGCGATTCGCATCCTCATAACTCAGGTCCCACGCGGCTTCAAATCGAAGGTGGCCGTCCAGTGACGCCCGAACATCCTTATGAAAATCGGGATCCGATGAGACCGTGGCCAAGATCACGGTTGCCTCCTGAATTCAGCCTCTATCCGCACGCTGGGCTTATCGGTTGCGGCTGCTGGGAACAAGAGCAACCGCCACGAGTTCACGCTTCTTCCGGGCTGGCCGATGAGTTCAGTCATGGCCGCTGAGGTCTCAGAAAAACACCTGCGCTGTCCACCCGCCCTCGGACTCTTCCATGGGAAGGTGCTCGTGGTAGACGATGACCGGCACTTCCGGATGCTGGCGCGCACCATCCTGGAACCGGCTGGATTCGAAGTCATCGAATCGGAGAATGTACCGCAGTGCATGTTGCAGTTGCGCTACCAGGCCGTGGACGCAGTGATTCTCGACATGGTGATGCCTGGGAAGGATGGCATCGAGGGCGTGCGTCAAGTGAAAAGACTGTACCCGGAAATCCGGATCGTGGCCGTGTCTGGAGCCGACCAGTCCGATCTCTATCTGTCGGTGTCCGCGCATATGGGCGCGGATGCTTCCCTCGAGAAAGCGCGGATCGGTGCATTGTGCCCTCTGTTGCAGTTGGTCCTGGACCGCTAAAAGTTATGCGCTGGGGAAAATGGTCGCGAAAATGGCCAGACTTTTCTTTGCAGACCAAGTGTCTGCTGCTGATCTCGTTTCCGGCGGCGGCCACGGTCCTCATGTTCGGTGTTGCAAACCTGCTGGCGGCACGTGGGTCGGCGGCTGGAGAGTTAGTGAACCGCTGCCTGCATATCGCCGGGGAGATCCAGCGCCTGCGCTCCGCTGAATTCGAGACGAGCGCCAATGCGCGGGCCTATCTCATCTCCGCGCAGGAGTCCTTTGTCAGCCGGACCCGCTTATCGCTGGCCCGGTTCGACTCCGCACGGCAGCAACTCCTCAATCTCACCGCCGATAGTCCCGTGCAACAGCAGCGCATACTGCAGATCGCCGCGATCGGGCATGCCCACGAGGAGCGGATGTTTGGTGACATAGCCCGCTTCCGGGCGGGCGTGCTCCGGTGGGATCAAGTGCGGAGCGGACTACGCGAGGTGGAAACCGAACGGCTGCAGATGGAGGATCTGCTGAAGTTGATCGAGCAGGACAACACGCGCCAGCTCGAAATATTGTCTGGCCGCGTGGACACGTTGCGCGCGCAGCAGAGTGGCTTCAGCGGGGTTTGCCTCATTTTCGGGCTGGCGGGCGGCTTAGCGATGACCTTGCTCTTTGCCCGCGGCATCACCAACCGCCTGGGCCAACTGCGGCGCAACGTGGCGCATCTGGCCAGCGGCACGATTCCGGAAGCGCTGACGGGACTGGACGAAATAGGGGCATTGAATGAGGGACTGATTCAGGTAGCCGAGATCCTGCGGCGAAAAGGCGTTGCGCTAGAAAACGTGCTGCATGGCATCGCCGAAGTCGACGCCGACGGGCGCTACGTTTGGCTGAACAAATCATATGCGGAAATGGCCGGCTTTGCAGGGATCTCCACGCCTCCCGATATCGCCACGACGGTGCAGGCCGAGGATCGGCCCAGAGTGCGGGAGGCCATTGGCCAAATGCGTTTGAACGGACGCGCGGAAATCGCCGTTCGCATTGACCAGCCCAACGGGCCGGTATCCGATGTCGGAATAACATTTCTCGCCGCGGCCCAAGAACCAGGCTCCAGTTTCTATGTTTTGTTGCACGATCTCTGGGCCGGCAAAAGAGGGGACGCAGCGCTGATCCGCGCCAAGGATGCGGCGGTGGCATCCAACCGGGCCAAATCCGAATTCCTAGCCAAAATCAGTCATGATATCCGCACTCCGCTCAATGCCATTTTAGGCTCGGCGGATCTGCTTTCCCAGACTTCCTTGAGCCTCGATCAGGGCGAGTACGTGAGCATGTTCCAGCGGAATTGCCGGCGGCTGGTGGCCCTGATTAACGACTTTCTGGACTTCTCCCGCATCGAAGCCGGAGCGGTACGCGTGGAAATGGTGCCCTTCCGCGTCCGCGACATGGTGGCCGACGCTGTGGCGACGTTCCGCGAAGCGGCCGCGCGCAAGGGTATTCTGCTGGGCGTGGAAATCGATTCCGCGGTGCCCGAGTGCGCCTTGGGAGATCCCTTGCGCATCCAGCAAGTACTGGTAAATCTTTTGAGCAACGCCTTGAAGTTCACCGACGCCGGACGCGTGGACGTGAACGTAAAGGCCATGAGCGCGGCCAGCGCCGGCGACAAGCTTCGATTCGAAGTGTGCGATACCGGCCCCGGTATAAGGCTGGAGGATCAGGACAAAATCTTCGCGCGATTTGTGCAATTGCCCAATCAGAGCAACAGGCAGCGCGGTACCGGGTTGGGACTCACCATCTGCCGCGATCTGGTGGAGTTGATGGGAGGAGAGATCGGCGTGATCAGCCGGGAAGCCAGGGGGAGCGCGTTCCACTTCAGCCTGCCACTGGAGGCAGTAACGGCGGCCCTGGCGGATGCTAAAAGCACCGTGCAACCTGCCCCGGCCCAACTACCCGGTAGCGAAGCGATCCGCATCCTGGTGGCTGAAGACACCGAAGACAACCGGCTGTTGCTGGAGCATTACCTGCGCGGCCAGCCGGTGAAGCTTCGCATTGCCGCGAATGGCCAGGAGGCGTATGACGCCATCCAGCGAGGCGAACAATTCGATCTGATCCTGATGGATATCGACATGCCGGTGATGGACGGATTCACCGCCACCAAGAAAATCCGGGCCTGGCAGCAGTCGAAAGGGATGGGGACGCCAATTATTGCTTTGTCCGCCGACGCCATGCAAGAAGCAGTTCGGGCCAGCATGGACGCCGGATGCGTGGCCCATGTCGCCAAGCCAATCGACCGGGAGACGCTGTTAAACACCATCCGCCGTTACGCGCCCGGGGCGGGAGTAAGCAGCGCGTTCCCGCCTCGCACGATCCCCGTCTCGGATCAAGTGATGGCGCTGGTTCCAGAGTATCTGGCCTCCAAAGAGAAGCAGATTGAGGAGGCACGCGCGGCCCTGGCTTCTCGCGATTTCGGCCCCATCCGGCGCTTTGGACATAATCTGAAAGGCACCGGACGCGGCTACGGATTCCCGCCGATTGAGGAGATGGGAAGAAAGATCGAGAGCGCGGCGGCCCAGGCAGACGCAACCCGCATCGCCGATCAACTCGACGCGCTACACCAGTTCGTGACCGAATCGGCGGTCGCTCTGCACGGCTCTTAACGCAAGGCCCACGCGGCCGCAGTGATTGCGACGGCCAGCCCGGCCACAATCCATAGGACGATTGCGCGCTTCCTGCCTCCGGCGCTTTGCTGGCTGGCGGATTCCGAGGAACCCGTTGTCACGGGGGCCTCCGCAGCTCCGCCTGATTCTACGTCCGCCTCGGAAACGCTGGTGGCGGCTGGCGGATCATTCGCAGCGGCGGCGGAGGCGAGCAGCGCCAGAGTTTCTTCAGGCGGCGCCTTGGCGGGCTCTGAACCGAATTCCTGAATCCGCTGTTCGATGCGTCCGCAAAGCTCCGCGGGATCCTGCGTCAGGCATTCGCGCGCCCGTGCCGGCAGCTCCGCGATCACATCGCTGGCGTTGGATATCGAGAGAGGCTTTACGACGTCATAACCCAAAACATCAGCCAGACGGCAGGCCACATGGACGATTCTCAGCAAGTCCAGTTCCGTGCCCTCGCAAGGGTCGTGGTGGCGGCCCGCGATAAGGCCCATTTCGGGCGGCAGTCCCCAAAGCTCGGCCAGCAGGCGGCCCGCTTCCGCGTGATGCGCTCCGAATTCTTCTTCCTCAAAGTCGAGCACATCCAGGCTCCGCTCGGCGGCGTTGCGGATCACCTGTTCATACTCTTCCGGATACGCCACCAGTAAACCCAGCCTGCCAATGTCGTGCATGATACCGGCGGTGAACGCGACACTGGCGAAGGCATCACAGGCCACCGCAATTTCCTCTGCAAGGACGGCGGTGGCAACCATGTGCTGCCAGCAGCGCCTCATCGAATCGGTTCTTAGTCCGCCTTCGGCGTACGCAGCGGTGGCGTGGGCGAGGGTGATTTGGCGGGTGGTGTCGAGCCCGAGAAGCGCCACGGCGCGCCGCACATTGGTGATATCGGAGACGAACCCAAATTCGGCCGAGTTCACGCGCTGGAGCAACCGCGCGGTAAACGTGGCGTCGCTGCCGATGAGATCCGCCACTTCGTTCGTATCCACGGCGGGGTTGGAGAGCAAGCTCAAAAGCTTAGCCGCCACGGGAGGAAATGGGGGCACCTTTTTCAGGCTTGCGGAAATGGTCGTGGCGGACCTTTGCATGTTGTGTTGACCTGTCGACCTTCTATCGTCTCTTTCGCGCCACGCCATTAGGCTTTTGTTTCAAACATTTCTGCCCAATTCTTCGCGCATCTGAAGACGGTTTTTCCCATCAGTTGTCGAGACTGGTTATGCTGTACACATGAAACTCTGGGGAACCTGGTTGGCGGCGGCTCTTGCAATGGCGGCCTTGACGCCGTTCGCGGGTGCGCATTTTCGGCTGCTGGAGCCGCATTCCTGGCTGGTGGAAAACAATCTAGGCGATCCGCAAAAGCTCGGGCCCTGTGGCGGCACTTCAGCCGATAGCGGGACGCCCACGAACGCCGTGAACAAAGTGCAAGGCGGCCAGATGCTCCACATCAAGCTGCAGGAGACTATCTTCCATCCCGGACACTACCGCGTGGCCCTGGCTGTGAATTCGCGCTCCGAGCTGCCGCCCGATCCACAGGTGACAACGCGCGATACCGACAAAGGACCGTGGTCCGTATCCTCCCCGATAGCGGGCGCGCCCCAGATCCCTGTGCTCGCCGATGGCCTGTTCGTTCACACCACACGGCAAACGGCTCCGTTCGAGACGGACGTGCAGCTCCCGAATATTCGCTGCGACAAATGCACCTTGCAGATCGTCGAGTTTATGGCCGAACACGGCTACAATCACGACGGTGGCTATTTCTACCACCACTGCGCGGTCTTGCAAATTGCACCCGATCCATCGAAGCCCATCGACACGCGCTGGCCGGCAGCCCAATAGAAATTACTTGGTCGGTAAAACCAGCTCGCACGGCTCAGGATCCCACTTCGACCCATCCGGCTCGCGCCGATAATGGTTGCTTACCACCCACGGCGCGTCCAGATATTTTGGATCTTCGACAATCTGAGTCTGCACCAGGTATTCGTCGTTGCCACGCTTGTGCAAGTCGTAATACTCCGTGAGAATCGCATTGGCGCTGAAGGGGACGCCATTGTTACGCAGGTACCCGGGCTTGATGCGGGTGGTGACTACCTTTAACGTGCCTCCCAAGCGGCGCGTGTCCGGGGGCGGCGGCGGTGAAGCCATGCTGGCAGCGGCGAATCCTGGGGTGTTGGGATCTTGCGCCGAGATCTTCGACGTATAGGCCCGGATGGACTGCGGGGTCACCCATTGACCGATGGACGTTCCTTGCATGGAAGGTTCAGCCGTGGGAGCTGGCGCAAACAAGAAAAGGCGAGTCTGCTTTCCCGCGTCAATCTCAACTTTGAGGGTGCTGTCGTTCGCCCAGGTAATATGCAATCGGCCTGGCTCGCGCATAATGTTCGGCGCGCCGTAGCTCATGCATTGCCTGCCAGCCGCGATGTCCTTGGCCGGATCCCAGGTGTCCGCCGCGCGCTTCCCTTCCGCGTTGAGCGGGATGCTGTAGTAATCGCCTTTGGGCGCGTTCAGCATGCGATAGCGCCAGTCTTCGGTTACCAGCGAAACCCAGTAACCAGTGATGTCGATGGGGGGCGAGGGCGCCTGCCCTTTCAGAGCAGTCCCGGCCAGCGTTAATACAACCGCGACCCAACGCCCTTTCATTTCGAGCCTCCGGCTGCGTCGTGGCTCAGACTCTTATAGACGGCTTCGACAAACATGTCGCCACTCCAGGAGCTGGTGCTGTATCGGCGATCGTAATCCCGGCTGAGTCTAGCCGCCTTCACTTCTTCGAGCGTCTTTCCCTTGTGCAGCATGTCTTGGACCCGATCCCGAATGATGGTGAGCATGTCGCGATAGTCGGTCACTTCGGACTCGTCACACAGACGCCCATGTCCGGGGATCACCATAGTGCCACCTTCCTGCATGGATCGAGGAACGGTGAGCTCGAGAATATGGTTCAAGGCCAGTATCTCGCCCTGGATGCTTCCGCCGCGAGCCAGATCGATGACGGGATAGCCCGTGGTGAGGAATATATCGCCGGCGCTGAGCACATTCGAGCCACGAAAAAGTACCACGCTGTCACCGTCGGTGTGCGCGGCTTTCTCGTAAAACATCTGGATCGCCTCGCCGTTGAACACGAAACTCTTTCCATCCAGGTACGTCAGCGTCGGCCAGGCGCCCGATGGCACGCCCGATCCGTCACGGCTCTCGCGCTGCAACACATTATCCTGCGCGAACAGCGCCACTTCGGCCTGCAACTGGTAAGTCCGGGATGGCTTCAATAAAACTTCGTTCGATCCGATGTGATCCGCGTCCATGCTGGTATTGATGATGAAACGAACCGGTTCAGCGGACAGCTTGCGGACCTCGGCAAGAAGCGTTTCGCGCAGGCGAGGATCGCCGGTATCCACTAGCAGTACGCCGTCATGCCCCGGGTCCTTGCCCACTTGAATGGTGACGTTCCCAAGCGTACTGGCGAACATATAGACGTTGCCCTGCACGTGCCGAACTTCGTAATCGAATTGCTGGGCCGATGCCACAGAAGCGGCGAGCGCGGTGAACAATAGAGCGGCGAGCCTCATGGCTGGGCCTGCTTCTTGTGTTCCTGCTCAAACTGCACATCGAACACCTTGGGCCGTGGAATCGTCATCTGCTTGAGCTTCTTTCGATACTCGGGATACATGGTCTCGGCGCCGCCCCGGCTGGCTTCAAACGGTACGCCATATTCCTGCGAAAATTCCCGGACCACCGTGTTGGTTCCGGGCAAGTGATGAGGCACCCACCCGTACGGCCTTGGAATCTCCGGGCTGGGCAAGCACGAGCCATAACCCGCGATCGGGGTAAAAACCTGGTAAGGATTCCAAACCCAGCTTTCGGTGCGAACCAGCGGCTCAGTCAGGTAAACCGGATCCTCCGTGATGGACGTCAGTGTCAGGTATTTGTCGTGCAGGTCTAAGAATTCGGTCAGCTTGGCTTCATCGGAAAATGCGATACCGTTGCGCCGCAAATAACCCGCTTTGATATGCGTGGTCTCGATGCGCAGCGAGTCCCCTTCCCATGCTCCCGTGGAAAATCCAGCCCAGGTGTGCGGTGCAAATTGTGAAGGATGCGCGCGGCCATCCATCCAGATGGTTCGCGGGCCGGTATAGGTGCCATCGATGATGAACGCGAGGATTTGTCCCGAGGCGGGATCGTTCACGGTGCTGATCTTCAGCGCGGAAGGCGCGCGCATGGCGTAGACCGCCGAGTGCGGAATGCATTGGTGCTGGAGCACCGAAACAAGATCGCCATCCCATGTATCGGCGCGGAGGCGCGCGTCGTCGTTGATGGGTATGCCCAGGTAATCGCCCGCGGGCGACCCGGGATCCGTGCGTTCCAATTCATCCTCGTGGTACATCGCGGTCCACACTCCGGATGGATTGAAGCCCATGCCGCCCTGCGCGAACACCGGCGCGCTGGCCAGCGCGGCGATCGCGAGAAGCAGGGGAATCCTCGAAGCTACCAGGTCCATGTGCGTTTCTTCTTCTTCCAGCGCGTATTGTATAACAGTCGCGAAAAACAGGGAACTGGCGCGCGCGATTCGACGTATCCTATCCATGAGCTTTGCCCCGCCAGTGCACCTCGCCCGGATGGTCTTCCGGCGATACTGAAAGAATCTATGTCGAGCCGATTGCAAACCGCGGTCCTAACCCTGTTCGTTCCTCTGCTCTTTGCGCCCCTGGCCTCCGCCCAGTCGGAAATCAGCGTACAGTCTCCAACCGGACGCTGGGGTTGGCTCACGCATCCTTATGAGGCATCCAGCGTCCCCGCAATCCGTTTGACCAACTCGCCGCGTTTTAATGACTTAATTCGCGCCGGCAATTTGTATCTGACCGCGCAGGACGTGGTGGCGCTGGCGATCGAAAACAACATTGACGTGGAAGTACAGCGGTATGGGCCGCTGCTGGCCCAGCAGGTGCTGCGGCGCGCCGAAGGCGGAGGAGCTTTGCGAAGCGTCGGTCTCGGCGTGGCCGCGGGTCCGGAAAGCGTCAGCCTGCAGGGTGTCAGCGTCAACAATTCAGGTTCGGTGACGCTGTCGGGGGGCAACGGCGTTAGTTCCGGGGGAGGCATCGTGACGCAGTTGGGCCCCAGCATCCCCTCGCTCGATCCGTCGCTGTTCGCGTATGTGAATTTCCAGCACGCCACCGCGCCCCAAAGTAATACTCTCTTGACCGGCACCACGGCTCTGGTTCAAAGCGTGAAGAGCATCACCGCGCAATACCAACAAAACTGGGACTTCGGCTTGACCGCCCAGGTGACCTACGCCAGCACTTATTTCCACCTCAACAGCCAGGTATTTAGCTTGAACCCATACACCTCCGGCGATCTCGATTTGCAAGTAACGCAAAACCTGCTGCAAGGATTCGGACGCGCCGTCAACGGCCGCAATATTCGCGTTCAACGAAACAACGTGAAGGTGAGCGGGCTGCAATTCAAGCAGCAGGTGATCACCACGGTGTCGGCCGCGCTCAATCTCTACTGGGATCTGGTCAGCTTTAACGAGGATGTGCGCGCGCGCCGGCAAGAGGTGAGCACGGCCCAGCAACTCCTGGACGACAACAAGAGACAGGTGCAGATTGGCGCTCTGGCGGAGATTGAAGTCACGCGCGCCGAAGCCCAGCTCTATTCCAGCCAGCAGGATCTGGTGGTCTCCCAAACCAATCTCCAACAACAGGAGATTGTTTTGAAGAACGCGCTGTGCCGCGACGGCATCTCGGCGGCAGGACTGGAGAACATTCACATCGTCCCACTCGACAAAATCCAGATTCCACCGAGCGACGATGTCCGCCCCGTTCCAGAGCTGGTGAACCAGGCGCTCGCGAACCGAACTGAAATTGCGACCGCGCGCATCAATATCGAGAGCAATGAGATGAACCTGGTGGGTATCAAGAACTCGCTGAAACCCACACTGCAGGCCTTCGCGGAGCTGACCAACAACGGCATCAGCGGCGAGCTTACCGCTTTCGGCGCCACGCAACCTGGTTTCGATTATCTGTCCGGCGGATACGGCGGTCTCCTGGAACAGATTGCCCGCAGAAATTTCCCGAACTACTCCGCGGGTTTGTCGCTGAACATTCCGCTGCGCAATCGCGCGGCGCAGTCCGACTATGCCACCAGCCTGCTCGAGCTGCGCCAAAACCAGCTCAATCTGCGCAAGAACTCCAATCAGGTGACGGTGGATGTACAGAATGCCGTGATCGGTTTGCAGCAAGCTCGCGTGCGCTACGACGCTGCCTCAAAATCGCGGGAGCTTCAGGAACAGACGCTCGCGGCCGATCAGCGCCGTTATGCACTGGGAGCCACCACGGTTTTTCAAGTGGTCCAGGACCAGCGCGATCTGGCTACCAGCCAAAGCACGGAAGTGCAAGCCATGGCCAACTACACCCACGCTCAGATCTCGTTCGATCAGGCGCTCGGGACTACGCTGGATGTAAATCACATCTCTCTGGATGAGGCCATGCAAGGGCGGATTGCGCGGGACTCGGCGCTGCCCGCGAACATTCCGGGAGCCAAACCATGACTGGACGAAAATGTATCGTCATATGGCTCTCGATGGCGTCTTTGACCTGGGCGCAAGATCTTGCGACACCCATCGCACCCCAGCGCCCGCAGGCGCCCATCATTGTTCGGCCTTATCTGGCCGTCACGGTTCCTCCCGTCCGGCTCGCGAATTCCGAGCGGCTCGGCGAACTGGTGCGCGCCGGCATGCTGTATCTAACCGCGCAGGACGCCATTGCACTGGCGCTTGAGAACAACATCGACATCGAGGTGAGCCGCTACAATCCGTTCATCTCCGAGTGGCAGCTGGAGCGTGCGCAGGCGGGTGGCGCGTTGCCCGGCGTGCCGAGTGGAGCGTCGCAAGCCGGATCGGTCGCCAGCGGACAAGGGGTGGCGGGCAGCCAGGCCGCGGCTGGAGTCAGCGTTCCCGGCGCGCGCTCCAATGGGTCCACTTCGAACGCCACGGTGTCGCAGATCGGGCCGGTGACTCAGAACCTGGATCCGATCTTCCAAGAAAACGCTACCTTCAGCCATCTCAGCGCGCCGCAGCCCGATGAAGTGCAAAGCGGCGTGTTCAACCTGGTAGAGGCCACCCACGTATACTCGGGAAGCTATCAGCAAGGCTTCCTGGCCGGCGGCATCGCGTCAGTCAGCTACAGCGATCACTACCTGAGCGAAAACGCGTCCAGCGATCTGCTGAATCCGAGCGTCGCTCCCAGTGTGAGCGTGTCTCTGCAGCAGAATCTGTTGCGAGGCTTTGGAGTGGCCGCCAATGCCCGCACCATCACAGTGGCGCGCATGAACCTGAACACCACGGAGCTCAACTTCAAGACGCAGGTAGTCTCCGTCGTGAATCAGGTTTTGAATGCGTACTACAACCTGGCTGCGGACTACGAAGACTTACGCGCGAAACGCAGCGCTTCGGACACCGCGCAAACGTTTTTGAACGATGTAAAGCGCCAGATCGAAATCGGATCGGTTGCTCCCAGCGATCTCATCAGCGCGGAGTCCCAGGCCGCTTCCAGCGCACAGGCCGCTGTTGATTCCGACGTGGCAGTGCGGCAACAGGAGGTCTCGCTGAAAAATCTGATCAGCCGTACTGGCCCAGCCGATCCCGTACTCGCGAACGTGCGCATCGTGCCCATCGATTCCATTACGATTCCGGCCACCGATAATCTTCTTCCCATCGACCAGATGGTTCGGCAGGCGCTCACCAACCGGAGCGACCTGGCATCTGAGCTGGCCGGCGAAAAGGCCAATGAGGTGAACTCGCTGGGAACCAAGAACGGAATTCTGCCCACGCTGGACGGATTCGTAACCGAAAGCCAGGCCGGGCTCGCTGGTGTTCCCAGGACCGTCACGTTTGACGGACTCACAGAAAGTGGAGACAAATATTTCGGGGGCGGCGTAGGCACGGCGCTCGGGCAGGTATTCCGCCGCAACTTTCCCAGCGAATCGGTCGGCGCTTTCTATCAGGAGCCACTCCGCAACCGGCAGGCGCAAGCCGATTACTCCATCGATCGGCTGCAGCTTCGGCAAACCCAGCTCACCAACCGCAAGGACCTGAACCAAGTGGAAGTGGATGTGCGAAACAGCGTGGTGGTCATGCAGCAGGCCAGAGCGCGCTATGATGCCGCTCTCAAGAATCGGGAACTGCAGCAAGAGCTTTTCGACGCCGAAGAGAAGCGTTTCCGCCTGGGCGCATCGACGCCCTACAACGTCACGCTTCAGCAGCGCGATTTGATCTCCGCGCAATCCGCGGCCGTGGCGGCGCTGGTGGCATATAGCACTGCCCGCGTGACCCTAGACCAGACTCTGGGAATTACCTTGGAAGCCAATCACATCAGCATGGATGAAGTAAAAAGCGGCAAGATTATGCGAGCTGCGTCCCTTCCATAGGCCGCATAGAAACTTTGAATTGGTAAAGTTTCCGAGAGCACTCTAGAATATCAGTAGAGTCCTGTCAGCTCCCCGCTGTTTTTCGTTGGTAACCCAGTTGTAAACCCACAAGCCTCGTTCGAAACATTCAGCAGTTGGTGCAAAAAAGGAGGTAGTGTGTCTACGATCCAATTCTTCGGAATCGTCTGTTTTTCTGCATCCTGCCTTTCAACGGGAATGTATGCGCAGCTTTTATCCCCGCCGGGGCTCGGTGTCACCGCTGAGTACCCAGCGCACGTCACAACCGGCACTTATTCCATCCCGGTACTGGCGGCGTCGGGAGAAGACCGCTTTGGCGAGGAGTACGGCGAACTGGAGCCCGGCATCGCGCCGGCGGTTTTGAACTGGCCGGAACGTTCAGCCGGCAAACCAACTTCGAGCGTCGTGTCCCTTCACGATTTGGAACATCCCATCCCGAAGAAGGCGATCCGGCAAGCGTACGAAGCACAGCGGCTCGCGCGCGCCAATGAGATTCCCAAGGCCATCGCTAAGCTGGAAAGCGCGCTCCGCCTGGACCCGTCGTATCGCGACGCGCACGTGAACTTGGGGGTCCAATTCACCCGCCTCGGCCGCAACGCCGACGCTCGTGCGGAGTTTCAAAAGGCTGTTGACATCGGGCCGCCTGCGGCGCCTATCTATTCCGATTTGGCGGTTGTGTCTCTAGCCTTGCATCAGAGCCAGGACGCCGATCACTATGCACATAAAGCTCTGGAATTGGACCCGGAGAACAGCGCCGCGCTGAACGTGCTCCAATTCGCTTCAACTCATTGATTCTAAAAACCGATTTTAGGTGGTGTTTGGGCCTCCTGGGCTGCTAAAATAGGGTTTGCGAAACGCACCCTTTCTTGAGCGCTTCGCGCCTCTATTTCTAGGAGTTAATTAGTTGGCTGACGACCCGAACAACCCTCAAACTCCGCCCGGCGGCTCGCAGATGCCCCTCGGCGGCGACGGTAAGCAGAACCTGATTCCCATCAACATCGAAGACGAGATGCGGCGTTCGTATCTCGATTACGCCATGAGCGTGATCATCGGGCGCGCGCTACCAGACATCCGCGACGGGCTGAAACCTGTCCATCGCCGCATTCTGTATGCGATGTCGGAGATGGGGTTGGCGTTCAACCGGCCATACCGCAAGTGCGCGGGCATCGTCGGCGAGGTGCTAGGAAATTATCACCCGCACGGCGACGCGCCCGTTTATGACGCGCTGGTTCGCATGGCGCAGGATTTTTCGCTGCGCTATCCGCTGGTGGATGGGCAAGGCAACTTCGGTTCGGTGGACGGCGATCCGCCCGCGGCTTACCGGTACACCGAAGCGCGTCTTTCGCGCATCGACACCGCGCTTCTGGAAGACCTCGACAAAGAGACCGTCGATTTCCGGCCCAACTTCGATGAGCGGCGCGTGGAGCCCGAAGTCCTGCCGACGCGCGTTCCGAATCTGTTGATTAATGGATCGTCGGGGATTGCGGTGGGCATGGCCACCAACATCCCGCCGCACAATATCAACGAGATCATCAATGCGACCATTCTGCTGGTCCAGAAGCCCGAGACGCACCTGAGCGAGATCGTGAATCTGGTGCAAGGCCCGGATTTCCCCACCGGCGGATTCATTCTGGGACGCCAGGGCATTCTCGACTACTTCACCAAGGGCCGAGGCACGCTCAAACTGCGCGCCAAAGCCGGCATCGAAAAGTTCGGCAAGGATCGCGAGGCCATTGTCGTCACCGAAATTCCGTATCAGGTAAATAAGGCGCGCCTGATTGAAGCGACGGCGGCATTGGTGAACGACAAGAGGCTGGAAGGCATCTCCGAGATTCGCGATGAAAGCGATCGCGACGGCATGCGCATTGTCTTTGAGCTGAAGCGCGGCGAGCAATCCGAGGTGATCCTGAACAATCTCTACAAGCACACCCAGCTCCAGATCAACTTCGGCGTCATCATGCTGTCCATCGTCAATGGGCAGCCGCGAGAGCTGGGCCTGGCAGACGTGCTACGGCGCTTCATCGATCATCGCATCGATGTGGTTCGCCGCCGCACGGATTACCTGCTGCGCAAGGCGAGGGAGCGCGAGCACATTTTGCTCGGCTTCAAGAAGGCGCTCGAAAACCTTGACGCGGTCATCAAGTTGATTCGCGCATCCACCACGCCGCGGGAAGCGCGCGACGGTTTGATCACCCGGTTTGAATTCAGCGAGCGGCAGGCACAAGCCATCATCGAGATGCAGTTGCAGCGCCTGACCGGCATGGAGATCGAGAAGATCCTGAAAGAGCTGGCCGATATCCAGGTGGAGATCGCCGAGTATCTCGAAATCCTGGGGTCCGACAAAAAGCTGCGCGGCATCATCGTGCAGGAGCTGAAGGACGTGCAAAAAGAGTTTGGCGACGAACGCCGCACGCAGATCATCGAAGATACTGGCGAGATCCATCTGGAAGATCTCATCCAGGTGGAAGACGTCGCGGTCACCGTCACGCATGGCGGTTACCTGAAGCGCACTGCTGTCGACACCTACCGGCGGCAATCGCGCGGCGGCAAGGGGCGCATCGGCATGGGAACGCGCACCGAGGATGTGGTGGAGCACCTGGTGGTCGCATCCACGCACGCGTATCTGCTGGTCTTCACCACCAAGGGCCGCGTCTTTTGGCTGAAGATCTACGAAATTCCGGACGCCGGCACCACCGGCAAGGGCAAGCACGTCTCCGGCTTGATCAATCTGCAGGTGGATGAAGCTGTAAAGACCTTCCTCCCGGTGAAAGATTTTGTGCCCAACCAGTACATCGTAATGGTCACCAAGCAGGGCGTCATCAAGAAATGCGAGCTCACGGAGTTCGACAATCCCATGGCGCGTGGGATCATTGCGGTCTCACTGGACGAAGGCGACGAGTTGCTGGGAGCGCGGCTCACCTACGGCGACAATTACATCTTCCTCGGCACACGCGAGGGTAAGGCCATTCGCTTCCATGAAAGCGACGTGCGCGCCATGGGCCGGCCGGCTCGCGGCGTCCGCGCCATGGATCTGGCCGAAGGCGACGCCATTATCGGCGCGGAGGTGGTCGAAAAAGACGGGCTCATCCTGTCGATTTCCGAAAACGGATTCGGCAAGCGCACGCCGCTGGAAGATTATCGGCTCACCGCGCGCGGCGGCAAGGGCGTCATCAACATGAAGCTCGCGCCTAGGATCGGCAAGGTGGTGGCCATTCTTTCGGTCAAGGAAGACACGGACCTGATGATCATCACGCGCGACGGCAAGATCATTCGCCTGGAATCGGGCGAGATCCGGCAAGCTGGCCGGTCCACGCAGGGCGTGCGGTTGGTGCGCATGGATGAGGGCGATCAGGTGGCTGCGGCGTCCGTCATTCCTACTGTGATTCCCGGTGAAGGCGAAACCGAGGGCGGGAACGGTCAGAACGACCTGCCGTTGCAATAGTTCGCTAACGCATGAAAACATCCGCTAGTTTTGACGACGGGCTTCTGTCCGTGATGACGAAGCGTCTCTTCGTCTTTGACATGGATGGGACGTTGCTGATTAGGACCACGGCATGCATCGAAATCGCAAAAGTGTCAGGCACCCTCGACCAGCTGCATGTCTTGGAACACCAGTTTGCGGCTGGAGAAATAGATGCATTCTGTTTCGCCCAAAATATTGGCGCCCTATGGGGAATGGTGGACGAACAGGTGATTAGAACAGCGTTTGAAGCCACCCCGAAGCTCTCCAACATACAAGCCGTCACAGCTCTGATCCGGAGAGGTGGAGGGAAGTCTTGTCTCATCACCATGTCCCCTGATTTCTATGCCAACCTGTTCTACGACTATGGCTTCGATTTTATAGGAGCCTCTCAATTCCCGAGGAGCGCCAATGAGGAGGTAAAGCGTGAAAATATCCTCAATCCCAAGGACAAAGCGACCATTGTGGAGCGGTGGTGCAAGCAGCTCGGGTTTTGAGCTGAATCAATGCGTCGCCTTTGGCGACTCCATGTCCGACTATTTGCTGTTCCAAGAGCTGGAGCACACTGTTTCGATCAACGGCGACTCGACACTCAGAAGTTTGGCTCGCTACCAGTATCAGGGATCGGATCTACACGATGCGTTCTTGAGCATCTGTGACGCTCTCAGGAAGTCGACAGCCGAAACATCGTAGCGGGACTACTTCGAGATCGTGTTTTGTGCGACGCTTTCCAGTTCGGTGGCGCGGTGCAGATCCTCTCGTGATCCCGCCAGATCGCCGGCCGCCTTCTTAGCGACCGATCGATTTAGATACGCATTCGCGTAGGTGGGATTCAAGCGGATGGCCTGGCTGCAATCGTCGATGGCGCCTTGGTAGTTGCGCAGCCGCAGTTGCGCATATCCCCGGGCATTAAGCGCCAGGGCGTGCGTAGGGTCGATCTGGAGCGCTTGATCGAACGCCTGCACCGCTGCCTCGAAATTCTCCTGTTCGGACAAGTAGCGGCCTTGCCGGTAGAAACGGTTCGCATCGCGCGCGCCTCGCGGGCCCGAGGGGGCGGACAAAACTTGTGGCGGCTTGATGCTGGCTAGCGGAGTGCGGGGACTCTGCGCTAGCTGGGGTGGAGCAACAGGTGGCGTGGCCAGTGGAGTAACGGCAGGACGTGGCGCAGCGAATGGTAAGTGAGGCAAACTCTCCACTGACGCTGACGGCGGCGGTGTGGAGGGCGTCGCGGACGCGGTGGCAGATGGTGTGGCTGCGGACGGCGGCGTGGACGGCGCTGCCGGAGGTGTTACTGGCGCTGGACGAGATTGGGCCACCACTGCAGGCTGGGGCTGTGGAGGCCTTGCCACTGGCTTCACATCGACCATTTTCTGCGCGGCGCTCAGCAGATTAGCCGCTTCCGCAGGATTCTGCCCAATCAGCATAGCGCGGTTAATGTCTTCCAGGGCCGGCTGGGGTGCTCCCGTGGCCAGATAAAACTGCGCCCGGCAAACATAGGCGGCGCTGTCCGCCGGATTAAGTTGGATGGCCTTGGTGCAATCGGTGAGCGATTGCGCAAGCTGCCCATGGGTGCGAAGAATTGCGGCGCGGCCCAGGTATGCCTTGGCCGACTCGGGCGCTAATTGGATGGCACGGCCGTAGTCTTCCAGCGCCAACTGCGCCTGGCCGGCCTGCTGTTGATAGCTCGCGCGCATCAGAAAGTTTTCCGCGTTGAGCGGATCGCGCTGCATGGCCTGCGTCACGTCGTCAATCGCTTCTTTGGTGCGGCCACTCGAAGCAAGCGCGGAGGCCCGCATCGCATAGGCCCTCGAGTTATTGGGCTGGAGGGCAATCGAATGGCCGATATCCGAGATGGCCATGGCGAAATCGCCCAGATAGAAGTGCGCATATCCGCGATGCAGGAAGGCTGAATCGTTCTTGGGGTCCAGATCGATGGCCTCGGTGAAGGATTCAATCGCCGATCCGTAGGCCTTTAGATCCTCCGAACGCCGCCCGCGCTCATAGGCGTCCTGAGCGCGTTGCCAGGCTGAGGAGGCGCTCCGTGGGGCGGACTCGGCCTCTGCGACCTCAGCGGGCTGAGAGGACGCCCGCGAGGACTTCTCCGCCTTCCCTGCCTTGGCCTTGGCTTCCTTGGCGTCGCGCGCCAGCTCTTTCACCGAAGACTGGAGGTCTTTAATCTCATTTTGCAACTGCGAAAGTGTAGTTTGGAGATTCTGGATCGCCGCGCCCAAGTCAGGCTTGGGGATGTCGTCGCTATAGACCCACCCGGCGAAAACAAGGAGCACCACCACCGGGAGGATGTAGCGAAGACGATACAACATTGCGATTCTGTCTCGGACGCTTTTGAAAACCGAGTATACCATTCAAGTGCTAGAAACGGCATCAGCAATTGACCTGTAAGGTTTGTCCGTACTACCGCTAAGGTCTATCCTTCCCGTCACCTGGACCATTTTCCCTGCTCTGTGACATAATCCCATGGGAGCGATTGCACAGAAATGGGACAAAACAGCAAGACGGTCGAAGCATTCTACGCCGCGATGGGACGCGGAGACATTCCGTTCATCATCGGAGCTCTCGATCCGCAGGTGGTGTGGCATGAAGCCGACAACTTCGTTTACGCCGACCAAAGTCCGTACGTCGGGGTCGATAAGTTGCTCTCAGGCCTCTTTGCCCGGCTGGTAGGCGAGTGGGAGGGCTTTTCAGCCGTTCCGCAAGAGATCGTCGATGGCGGTGAGACCGTCGTCGCACTAGGGCGTTACGGCGGCGTCTACAAAGGCACCGGAGCGAAAGTGAACGCCCAGTTTGTGCACGTGTTCCGGTTTAAGGACGGCAAGGTCGCCAGTTTTCAGCAGTACACCGATACGGCGCAGTTTAAGGACGCGGTCAGCCGCCGCGCGGGAGCATAGCGCTCAAACCAGATTCATCATGGCCGCTAATTTCGGCCAACGCGGGCTGGCGCGCAGCGGTTCTCCGATCGCGCCTTGCAGGAACGCCGTCGCATTGGGGTATCGTTCTTCGATCGCCTTCTCGAACCAGTCCGCCGCCAGGTCGATTTCGCCGCGACAGGTATGATAGATCGCCAAGGCTGCCGACGCTCCATACGCCTCGCCCGAACCCAGACTCTGGATTACCTCTCTTCCCCGATCTTGCTCGCCCAGGCGAACCAACAGCCCTGCGTAGAGGCCGGCGCTCGGCCTGGACCAAGGGCCCAAAGAATGCGCTCTTTCAGCGATAGGAAGCGCTTCTACAAACATTTGGCGCGCCGCGTAGAGCTCAGCGAGATAGTAGTGGGCCCAGACGAAGTTTGGATCTAGATCCACGGTCTGACGGAAATGCTCCTCAGCCTCCGCATATCGGCCAGCCGCTCCGAGGCAAACCGCCAGGAAGGTCCGTATTGTAAGCTGGAGCGGGTCTCCCTGAACGGCTCGTTCCAGTTCTACCACCGCTTCCTTCCGGCGGCCCGATCCTAGGAGATAATAGAGCCCGCTGCTTAAGTGACAGTGCGGCGAAGCGGAGTCGTCAGTCGTCGCCAGCGTGAACCGGTGAGCGGCCTCCTTCCAGTCGTAGTCATGGGTCGCAGCGAGAACACCCAGGACGACGTGCGCTTCCGGAAGCGAAGGGTCCAGTTCCAGCGCACTTTGCGCCATCGCGCGGGCGGCTGGTGCGGCCTCGCGCATCGGCGTCATCCCCACGGTGGTTCGGCCAAAAAGATAGTCGGCGTAGATCGCCTTGGCCAAGGCGTACTGGGGATCGAGCGCGATGGCCTGCTCGTAGAACACCCTGGCTTGATCCATCGATTCCCTCGTCACCTTCCAGTGGAAATGCCTGGCCTTCAGGAGGGCTTCGTATGCGGGAAGCTTGGGGGTATAACGCAGCTTCGCGGCAGCCTGCGGCGACAGCTTAGTGTGGAGCGCTTCGGCGATGGCCGCTGAGATCTCGTCCTGCACGGCGAATACATCTGCCAACTCGCGGTCGTAGCGTTCCGACCACAGATGGCTTCCATCCGCGGCCGTGATCAACTGCGCGGTGACCCGGATGCGATTGCCCGAACGACGCACGCTGCCTTCGAGAACATGGGCCACGCCCAACGTCTCGGCGATCTTGCGGACGTCGGCGTTCTGTCCTTTGAAAGCGAAGGCGGAGGTGCGTGCGATCACTTTGAGGCCGGGGATCTTTACCAGAGCGTTGATGATCTCTTCGGCCAAGCCATCGCTGAAGTACTCCTGCTCTTTGTCCGCGCTCATGTTGGCGAAGGGCAGGACCGCAATCGAGGGCTGCTTCTCCGCCGGCTTGGCCGTCACCTGCTGCAGCGCTTCCCGCAACTCGGCCATGGTCTGAAAACGGCGTGCCGCTTGCTTCTCAAGACACCGCATGACCACGCGTTCCAGCGCCGGCGGAGCATCCAACCGGCGCGGCTCCTTGTGCAGTACCGCCGCCATGGTCGAGATCGCGCTCTCGCCCTCAAAGGCCCGCCGCCCGCTGAGCATCTCGTACAACACCGCCCCAAAAGAGAAAACATCCGAGCGCGCGTCAGCCGGCTTGCCCTCGGCCTGTTCCGGCGACATGTAAGCGGCGGTACCGAGAATGGTTCCGGCCAGGGTCTGTGCGTCCAGAGTCTGAGTAACCGACGCCTCCTTCACCTCCGAAACCTTCGCCAGCCCGAAATCGAGCAGTTTCACGCCTTCCCTTGTCACCAGAATGTTGGCCGGCTTCAGATCCCGATGCGTGATCCCTTTGGCGTGTGCGGCTTCGAGCGCAGCGGCCATCTGCAACGCCAGCCGCAGTGCTTCTTCGACGGGCAGCGGTCCGCTGAGAACGGCGCCATCGACAAATTCCATCACCAGATAATCCGGGCCGACGTCGTGCAGCGTGCAAATATGCGGATGGTTCAGGGCCGCAATAGCGCGCGCCTCTTGCTCGAAGCGGTCGCTGTGAGGCCCTTTCAGAGCCTTGATCGCAACGATGCGACCAAGGCGCGTGTCGGTGGCCTTGTAGACCTCACCCATGCCGCCCGCGCCGATGGGCGCTAGGATCTCATAAGGTCCCAAGCGAGTCCCAGCAGCAAGGCCCATGCGACTCAACTCCGCTTAGGTTCCCAACTCTTGCCGAATCTCCTGCGCCACCGCGCGCGCCCGGTCCGCCGCGCCGATCGCGAAGCTGATAGCGCCCACGCGGGGGTGCCCACCGCCACCGTAGCGCTCGCAGATTGTCGCCAGGTTGTGTTTCACTGGCTCCGTCGCCCAGGGATTGGAACCCACCGAGACTTTGGTGCGGAAGCTGGAAGTGCTCACCGATACCGTATAGGTGACGGCCGGGAACAGATAATACGGGATGAATTTGTTGTAGCCTTCCAAATCGTCCCCAATGAGATCGAAGAACACCACGCCGTTGCCGGTCTGAGCGCGCTTCTGGATGAGATCGATGGAACGGATATGGCGCTCGTACAAAGGCGCGTAAAGCTTCTTAATTTCCTGCTGCTGAACAATCTCGCCTAGCTGACAGCTCCGCATCCACCCGATGATCTTGTGGATGATCTCGGAGCCTGGCGCGCCTTCGATCACCAGCGTCAGCTTCATGGCCGGCGCCTTCAGCTCCACGGCCTCCTGCGCGCTGGCGTAGCGCGCGCCATCGATGATGTCCGCCCATTGCACCAGCTCGGCCAAGTCCGGCGCATCGTATCCGAATCGCTGGCGCGCCACGTCGGCGATAAACATAGTGCAGGAGCTGTAAGAGGGATCGTAAAGCTTGTGGCCGCTATGGTCGCCACGGAAGTGCTCGGCGTCTTCCGGGCTCAGGAACGCGCTCTGGTGATGATCGAACCACCAGGTCAGCCGCGGATTGGGCGAATACTTGAAATCGACAATCGCATTGACGTCGCCGTCGAAAAGGCCATCCTCAAAGAGCTGGGAAGCCTTGTGCGCCAAGCCGGTAAATACAAAATCGGCGCCTGGAGCGTATTTTCCCTCGTAAAAGCGGCTAAAATAAGCCGCCGAGGCCGCACCGTCGAAACAGTGATCGTGGTAGAGAACCCTCACCCGCATGAATTCATATCCGTGGCACGTGGAAAACTATCCAGCTTGCCTCATTTTGGGTTCTAAAAGCAAGTGAGGGGTAAATGTAGGTGCAAGCTCGCCGCTATTCAACGTTGTAATCGTTGCGCAGTGCTTCCAGATTCTTGAGTGCTAGCGACCGAAAAGGCGAGTCCATATCCGCGCACTGCTTGCTGAACTTTACCGCTTCTATCGCGCGGCCTTTGTCGGCCAGTTCGCCCGCCAGCGCATAGTTGGCGTAACCCAGGTAGAAGTACGCCGCGGCGAGCAGCCGTTGATCCTGATGGATGTAGCTCAGAGCCACCCGCAGATAGCGGTCCGACAATCCATAGCGCGCCTGCTTGCCATAGACCACGCCAGCCAGCCAGCTTGCCCAGCCGGTAAACTTGGCTTTCTTCTTTTCCCATTCCGAGGGCGTGATATCGGGCGGCTGCGGTTTGCCTTGCACCAGCTCCAGGATATGCAGCGAGTAAGTCAGAACCTGCGGCAGATTCCGCTCCAGGCTCATATCGTGATCGGCGATGGTCATCAGAAAATCGATATTGTCCGGATCCTGGACCAAACCTTCCTGGGCCAATTGAATGGCCTTCTGCGGATTCAGGGTGGCCAGTTCGATGACCGTTTGCTTCTTCGTCAGCACCAGGAACTTACTCTGCGGATTGCGCTCCTGCAAGAGCAGTGTCAACTCGGCGCGTTTAAGGTCGTCCGTCTGCGCCGCGGCGAGCGTTGCAATGGTATATTCCGAATAATCCAGAACCTCTCGCGCGAAAGTCGTCTGCTTGGTCCAGTCGGGAAGGTCGTCCGGATCGGAAGGTTTAGGAAGCATCAGGGTTCGCGAAGCGAGGTCCCATGCCAAGGGTGCATATTTCGCCCGCAGCTCAGGATCATTCTGCGCCTCGGCCGCTTTCAATGCGTCATGCGCGGAGTCCAGATCGTTCGGATCGGCCGCCAGCAACCCTTCAGCGGTTGCTATGACGCGATCCCACTGGTTCGCCTCCATGTAGATGGGAAGCAGTTGCTCGTAAACCCAGGCGATGGAGGAGGTCTTGGGATATTCGAGGACATATTTTTCGAGCAGCGCCAGCTTGCGCGGTTGCGTTGGCTCCTGTTCGATCCTCTGCAGAAGGATGCCGTCCTGGCTTTCGGGATCGACATCCAGCTTGTGCCGGTCCGCTGCCAGCGCGGCGCTAGCGAGCAACAGGGCGAGCGCGGGAACAGAGATCTTTATGAATCTCACTCCACGTGAATTCGGAACCTTTCTGGGGGAACTTTAGCGTTCAACCTTAGCACCTAGGTACTGCAAATTCGCGTAGGCAGATGCTGTACGGGATCTCAAGATGGGAACTTGAGCAGGCTGGCCAGGGACGCAATTACTTGATCCAAAGCCTCATTGGAGGGCACACTTCCCTGGGCCAACGTTGCGTTTCCGCCACCACGTCCGCCGGCCTCGCTGAGCGCGCGTTTGAGCAGATCGCCAGCGTGAATGCCGTTGTCTTTCGAAGCAGCGAGCAGAACGGAAGGCGGATTTTCCGTGGCAGCCAGGTAAATCGCTGGCCCCGCGGCAGTGAAGCTTTGCGCCTCGGTTCGAGATTCCTCCAAGAGCGATTCCGCGCGGCGCAGCACGCGTCGAATGCCATCCGGGCCGGGAGTGGTCGCCGCATATAACTCGCGCCCACTGGCCTGCGCTAGATCGGTGGCTAGGCGACGCCGCGTTCGATCGGTTTCCTGGAGCTTCTCGCGCTGAGCTTCCACCAGGGCGGGTGTCTCATCCAAAGGCGAGGAAAAAACTCGAGCGATTTGCGACAGCGCTTCAAAATCGGCGCGAGCGCGTTCCACGGCCCGGCCGCCGCACAGAAACTCAATCCGCAGATTGCCGCGAATCCGATCCAGCCGGCGCAGCAGGATGGGACCAATTTCGCCCGTCGCGCGAACGTGCGTACCGCCGCAAGCGCTGCGATCCAGATCTTGGATCGAAATAATGCGAACTTCGCCTTCGCGTTCGGTTGGTTTGCGCAGCCCCAAATCTTCCGACGATTGCTGGAAGCCTATAGTCACTGGCCGATTCTCGAATACGATTTGGTTGGCGCGGCGTTCGGCCTCTCGAAGCTGCTCCGGCTCCAGCCCCCGGGCGACATCAATCGTGCTGGATTCCGCGCCCAGATGAAAACTGACGGTGGGGGCATCGAACATTTCCAGCAGCACGGCCGACAACAAGTGCTGGCCGGTATGTTGCTGCATGTGATCGAAACGGCGGGTGCGATCGATGCGGCCGTCCACCTCGCCCTGCCCCACTTCCATAGCACTCAGAGGAGCGCTGAGAACATGCGCAATGCGGTCCCCTTCATCGATCACTTCGACGACATTCGATCCGCCTAGTTGCCCGGTATCGAAGGGCTGGCCGCCGGACGTGGGATAAAACGCCGTGCGATCGAGAGAGATCCGTTGCTGGTCCGGACTCGCGTCCACTATGCGAGCCCGGAATTCGGTGAGATAGCTGTCTTGATAATAGAGCCGCTCCGTCATTGCACCGCGAGCGGGATGGGATCGCTCGAAATATTGTCTTCCAAGATCACGGACATCTTACTGTTGCCGCTTGCAACCCCTGCAGGAATAGTGACGTTGATCTGATACAGTCCGGAAAAGTTCGGGGTCAGACCGGTAAAAAGGGGCGTAGCGCAAGGCGCCTGGAAGAACGGCGACTCTGGACCGAAGCAGACCTGCGTGGTTCCCGGCACCGTGGCCAGCGGTGGAGTGGCGGGCGACGCAGTTCCGGAGGGAACCAGAGGCGAAGTAGGTCCGAGGCCGATAGCGTAAATCACGATGGTGTCTCCCACATGGACCGGGCTGGATGATGTGCCGGTTAGCATGCCCTCGGGCGTAGTAATAGCGTAGCCCCCGGTCCCGGGGACCAAGAAAAACTGAGGCGCTTGGGCACCGATATTCACGTAAATCATGTTTCCCGGCGTGCCATTGCGAACAATCTGGACGGTACCGTCTCCGGTGGCTGCATTAATCGGGATCTCGAAATTGATTTGACCTGAAGACGTGTAAAATAACGGCGCGGCTGTCCCATTCACCAGCACCTGAACATTGTCCAGTGTTGTCTGAAGAGGCAAGCTGCCCGCCGAGGTCGGGGCATCGAAGGTGAATTGATTTCCATATACCGATACGACGTCGCCCTGAGCGATCGGCTCTCCAACGGCAAAGGTCTCGTTTGCCACCACGCCTCCCACCGCCGCAACGGGTGGCCCTTGCGCCGCGACAACGAGCTGCACGGGGATAACCAGGTTTCCGTTGACGCCATTGCTTGCGACGGTCACCGTGCCGGTGTAGGTGTTCGGCGAAAGCCCGGTGGGATCGGCGGTAACGCTGATGCCTCCGTTGATCGTGGCGGCCGAAAGCCATGTTCCGCTGCTGGCGGCCGTCGCTGTGACGCCAGAGACGGTCAGAGCGCCTTGCCCGGCATCCGTCACGGCCACGTTCGCAGTCTGCGCTTTTGTGCCTTGCGCGGCATTGAACGACAGCGAACTGCTGCTGGCCTGAGCGATGGGCTGCGTGGTGACATTCAGCGAAACGGCGACCTGCTTATTGTCGGGCGCAAAGGATGAGCCGGCAATGGTAATGGTTCCGTTGTAATCGGTTGCGGCCATGCTGCTTCCCGCGGTGGCCGTAACGGTGGTCACGTAGGCGCCAGTGGCCGCATTCGCCGAGGTAGACGTGGTTAACCACGATGCATTGCTGATGGTCGGCTTGATCGGCCCATTTGTGGTGAAAGTTGCGGATGTGGAGCCACCGGGCGCCAGATAGAAGACCAGATTGCTGGGAACGTCACCGCCCACTTGCGCCGTGACAGTGAAGCTCTGGGGCGAATCGACGGCGTTGGGGTCCGAGAGTGTAATGATGCCCGTGTAAGTTCCCGCAGCAAGTGAAGAGGTCTGAAACGCAATCGACACAGGGTAGCATCCGCCACGCAGCCCGCACACTTGCGATGGGCCGACGGTAGCAACCAGCCAGGAGACCGAAGAGGAAGCCTGCAGATTCAGCGTGCCACTGCCAATATTGAACGTGTCCAGACTATATGGCGTACCGTTTGTTCCAACCGGAACGGAAACGGTGAGAGACGTTTGAAAAAGATTCAGCCGGGGCGCGGCGCTCAGGCCCGACACGAACAGAAGCGGCAGAAAAAATCGCACGCTGAGAGTATTCTTAAGAATCACGGAAGCTCCTTACCCTTGGTAGTGTTCAAATCGAGTGGCTTAAAATCCAGGTTTGGGACGCGGGCGGTGCAGCCGTGTACTGCAGGCCGCATACCATTGTTGCAAATCATCGCTGTGTTGCAAACCAAGGCTCTTCATTGAGACTCGGATCGCCTGCCGGATGTGTTTCGCCACAACCGCTGAGGCATTGAGAAACATTTTCTGAAAGCGTTCATTCCTTCGGTTCGGTGATCTCGAAGTCCACCTTCAAGAATTGCCAGTCCGGAAGTTCGTAGACGCGCATTTTGGTGGGAACTTCCACGCTCACATCCTTGAGTTCGGTGGGGCCGAGACGAGCAACCTGCGCGGGAAACGTGATGAGCGGAGGATCGCCTGGCTTAGCCGCTGTGGTGCTTAGTTTAACCGTCATCTTCACGTCACCCACGTCGGCTTCCGAGTGATTGACGACACCCAACTGGACGATCAGATGCCCGGGACTTCTCTCGGTAACCCGAAAGCCAACCAGCTCGATGTATTTCGCGATCGGATTGGACGTGTTGCTCGCCGTGAAGTGCGCCGGAACTGCGGGCGCGGACTTCGCTTGCTTGTCGGGCGAAGGGGAAGAAGAGCAGCCAGCGAGAAATACCGCTAGAAAGAGCCAACCGAGCCGCATCGAATTTATCATAGCAGCGCTCCTTTGCGCCGGAGCGCCGAGTTGGATCTCGCGGAGTTACCTGTCCATTGGGACCATCAGGCTTCTTCGGGCAGCGCGCCGGGAACGTCCAGTTCCGAGCTGCTTTTCGTCGCTCGCCATCGCAAGAACAGAAGCAATGGGATGGCTGCGGCCATGGAGGCCAGGCCGTCCACCAGCAACAGACCCCGGATGCCGAACATTCGGAATCCCTGTCCATCCGCCCAGGTCATATAGACAATGGCGCCGTTGCTGGCCGCGGCGAATAGTGCGAGCTGCGTGGCCGCCGTCGGATTTCGGATTCCCACCAATTGCAGGCCCAACGCTGAAAACGCCGCATAAGAGACGCCAGCCAAGCAGTTGTAGGCAAGCACGCCAGCAGTGAAAGTAACTTGCGTGTGGGGTGTCGCGGCCATCCAAAGAGCACACAGACCCGCGAGTGTTCCACCAGCTATGTAGAGCACACCACGATCCACACGATCTGCGATATAGCCGCCCACGATTGAACCGATGGCGCTTGTGACCGCAGCTCCGGCACCGGTAGTCCAGACCACCCACTGCGTGCTCACGTGGAACTCGTTCCCCAGACCGGCGAACAGATTGATGGCCGCAACGCAACTCACCGGCGCCAGGAAGAGAAGAAAGCCGGTCAGGACCTGGGGCTGCCTGGACGTCTGCACCACACTTCGAAATGTGCCGCCAAGGATCTGGCGCAAGCCGAGCTGAGGTTCGGAGGGTTGTGGAAAACGCAACAAGAATAATGTGGACAACACCGTCGCGAAGGCGATCATCATCCCCAATGTCCGGTACGGCACGCGGGACGCTGACCACATGACAGCCATCGCTCCCAAAGCCCCGCCGCCCAGGTTGGCCGCATTGATCCAGCCGCCCACTCTTCCGCGCTCCGCATCCTGGACGAACTCGGAGGCCCAACCGGTGACGGCGCTGCTCTGAAGCACAATAGCCAATTCAGCGAGCAAAGCAAGAACGGTGAATAGCGATAGCCGGGCTGGAGAAAAAAGCCACAAAGCGGACCCGAGGCTCGCGGCGGAAACGATCGCGAATGCAAATGCATATGTACGGCGGGTAAAGCCAACGTCAACGATGGGCGTGATCAGAAACGTCCAAAAGGTGGGCGACATCGCGATAGCGCTTACGGTAGCGATGCGATCGACACTGACGCCAGCCTTACTCAACAAAAAGGGCAGGGCCGTTATGACAAAGCCAGCGACTAGGCCGAAGGTCAGGGCGCCCATGCCAATCAGCCACGCAGGAGGCGGTTTGGAATTTGTGTACGCCGTCTTCATCCTTTTTCCTCGTTCACGCCAGTATACAATCCGGCGACTTCTGAGGAGACAATCGGCGCGCACGTGCCGGAAACTATCTGTCAGATCACGCGGTTGGAGCGTTATTTGCGCGCGGCGCCAAGACCAGCGGTCGGCGTGTGCATTTTTCGGCCTTCACCTTCAACTAGCATGTTTTCTACGCTTTCTGCCGATAAATTTCGATAGTGAAACACGTCGGCGCAGACCACCATGGAGCGCGGAGGCCCACTTGGGTGATCCTCCTCATCGCCCTGCTGCTCTGTGCGATGCCCCTGGTCCGCAGCGCAACGTGGCATGGGGACGCGGAGTTCCATACGGTCCTGGAGTTCGTTGCGACGCTGCTCGCGCTCATCACCGGCGCCATGGCCCTGGTGCGCTATTACGCAAAACGCAGTAGCATGTTTTTGCTGATCGGCAGCGGGTTTTTGGGGGCCAGTCTCCTGGATGCCTATCATGCGCTCATTACGTCCTCGTTTCTAGCAGGGCGCACCCCTTCCGGCCTTTCAGCCCTGACCCACTGGAGCGGGGCGGTTTCACAGGTGTTTCTGTCCTTGGTGCTGTTGGCCAGCTTAGTGGCCTGGAAGCGACGGCCGACCCCAGGCCGATCCGCGGAGAGTCTTGTCTATCTCGCAGTTGGCAGTTGGACTGTGGCCAGCTTTCTCTTCTTTCTGTGGGTTCCGCTACAGCCGGCCTATTATCCGAATTTCATTGTGCACCGCCCGACTGAGTTGGTGCCGGCTCTCTTTTTCACTCTAGCGGCCGTTGGATATTTCCGGAACGGCTGCTGGAGGTCCGACGATTTTGAACATTGGGTATTGCTTTCGCTAATTGTATCGGCAGTCAGCCAGCTCATCTATTTGTCCATCTATAACAAGACCGGGGACAGCCTGTTTATCATGGGGCATGTGTTCAAAATCGTCAGCTACGGCTTTGTGCTGAATGGGCTTCTGGCCAGCACCTTTTCGGCTTTCCGGCAGGAAGCCGAACAGGCGGCGCGCCTGGGGGAACAGGCGACTCATCTCCAGGACGCGAACCACTGGCTGGCAGTGGAGGTTTCGGAACGCCAAAAAGCGGAAACGGAGTTGCGGAGGGCACACGATGAATTAGAGGCGCGAGTCAAGGCACGCACCGCGGATCTGGCACACGCCAACAATCTGCTGCAACTGGAAGTCGAAGAACGCTCCCGGGCGGAGACATCCGCCGAAGCGGCCAGCCGCGCGAAGAGCGAGTTCTTGGCCAATATGAGTCATGAAATTCGCACGCCGATGAACGGCATCATTGGGATGACGGAGCTAACCCTGGATACGGAGCTGGACCCGACACAGCGCGAATACTTGAACGCGGTTAAGTATTCGGCCGACTCTTTGCTGATCGTGATCAACGACATCCTGGACTTTTCCAAGATTGAAGTTGGCAAACTCAGCCTGGATCCCATCGAGTTCAATCTGAGAGACCATCTGGGACAGGCGATGAAGACCATCGCGATCCGCGCCCATCAGAAGAATCTAGAACTGGCGTACTTCGTCCCGCCGGAACTTCCGGACTTTTTCGTCGGGGATCCAGTCCGGCTAAGGCAAGTTGTTTTGAACCTGGTCGGCAATGCCATTAAGTTCACTGACCGGGGCGAGGTGGTACTGCGCGTAGAGGCCGAATCACAAGACGAAGAGGGTGTGACCTTGCACTACGCTGTCGCCGATACGGGAATTGGAATTCCCCCCGACAAACAGAAACTGATTTTTGAGCCCTTCAGTCAAGCCGATACATCGACCACGCGCAAATACGGCGGTACGGGGTTAGGGCTCAGCATCTCGATTCGCTTAATTGAAATGATGGGAGGACGAATCTGGCTGGAAAGCGAAGAGGGCCGAGGAAGCACATTCCACTTCACGGTACGCCTCGGAAACGCGATCGCTCAGGCGTTGCGAACAGACAGCTTGGAGCCGGCCTTGCTCGACGAGTTGCGAGTCCTCATCGTCGATGACAATGCCACCAACCGTCAGATACTGGAAACCACCCTCGGCTACTGGCGGATGAAAACTTCTTGCGCCGCTGGGGCCGAAGATGCGATCCGTCTTCTGAAAGATGCGAAGGCGGCTGGGATGCCGTTCGGGCTCATGGTGACGGATTGCCACATGCCCGGCGTGGATGGCTTTACGTTGATGGAGCGCGTTCAGAAATTGCCCGAACTCGAAGGGCTGATTACCGTCATGCTTACCTCGGGCGGACAGCGCGGCGACGCCATTCACTGCAAAGAGCTGGGCATTGCAGCCTACCTGATCAAGCCGGTCTTGCAATCCGATCTTCTGGAAGCTCTCCTCACGGTGTTAGCCTCGCGTGAGAAGCCGGCGGAGCCCGTCAAACTTGTAACACGCCACAGCCTGCGAGAGGGACGGCCGCCGCTTCGCATACTTCTCACGGAAGACAACGCGGTCAACCAACGTTTGGCATCGCGACTCCTGGAGAAAGAAGGACACGTGGTAGTGCTGGCGGAAGACGGGGCCAAGGCTTTGAAGGCGTGCCATGAAAACACCTTCGACCTGATCCTGATGGACGTGCAGATGCCCGTGATGGATGGGCTGGAAGCAACGGCTGCGATTCGGCGGACGGAGCAAGCCACCGGGCATCATATTCCCATCATCGCCATGACCGCGCACGCGATGACGGGTGACCGCCAGCGCTTCCTGAAAGCAGGAATGGACGGGTATGTGTCCAAACCGATCCACTCCGGGGAGTTGTTGGAGGCGATCGAGTCGGTGCTTGTTACTCCCGGCGCCTAGCCTGCGGGCGACGGTACTCACGGCGTTACACTCTGAGAGGGTGGATGGCGGGTGACAACGAAAGTACACAACATCGGCTTGAGGGTCTCGGGCTGCAGGCTCTGGACGAGAATCAGGCTTGTCCCGTTTGCAGCGGCTGTGGCTGCCTGCGCGTGTTTACTATGTATCAAGGCCTCCGGACAATGGATCAACTACCCCACCCGTGGAATCCCGCGATCGGCTGACGGCAAGCCCAACCTCTCTGCGCCAGCCCCGAAAATGGCGGACGGAAAGCCCGATTTTTCCGGCGTCTGGGAGCAGCTGAACGCGCGCACCACCGCCTACTATCTGGATGGAATTAGCATTCCATGGCAACCTTGGGCGAAGGCGCTGTTCGACAAAAATACCGCCAACAACCAGATCGATAACCCCGAGTCAAAGTGCCTGCCGCGAGGCACGCCCAAAGCAGACGCGTTCGACTTGCACAAAATCGTACAAACTCCGGAACTGCTCGTAATTCTGTACGAATATCAGACCACTTATCGCCAAATCTTCCTCGACCGGCGTGAGCTACCCAAAGATCCCAATCCCTCCTGGGCGGGATACTCGGCCGGACATTGGGAGGGCGACACACTGGTGGTGGAATCCAACGGCTTCAACGGGAAGGCCTGGCTTTCCGGACGGGGCAATCCGACAAGCGACGCCATGCATTTGACCGAGCGAATGCGCCGGCGCGACTTCGGGCACATGGACATTCAGCTGACTATCGACGATCCGAAAGCCTACACGAAACCGTGGACTGCCGAGCTGCATCCGGAGCTGATTCCGGATACGGAAATCATGGAGTTCGTGTGCAACGAGAACGAAAGAGATTTGCGACACCTGGTAGGGAAGTAAGGCTTACTTCTTTGAAGTAATTCTGCGCGGTCACTTCGCGGCGCGTACGGTAAGATTGTTCAAAGCTATCATGCCCTTACTCACCGGGACTACTCTGGGCCCCTACGAGATCCTGGCGCCCATTGGTGCGGGCGGAATGGGTGAGGTTTATAAGGCGCGCGACACGCGACTGGATCGCATCGTCGCCATCAAGCTTTCCCGGGAACAGTTTTCAGGCCGCTTTGAGCGTGAGGCGCGCGCAGTGGCGGCGCTGAATCATCCTAACGTCTGCCAGCTTTATGACGTCGGGCCGAATTACCTGGTCATGGAATTCGTTGAGGGATCGCCACTGGCTCCCGTGGATAGCCCGCGCAAGCTCCTCGATATTGCGGTTCAAATCTCGGATGGGATGGCTGCCGCGCACGCTGCTGGAATTATTCATCGCGATCTGAAGCCGGACAACATTTTCGTGACGCGCGAGGGTCGAGTGAAGATTCTCGATTTCGGTCTCGCCAGGACATCCGTAGTAGAGCATGGGCCCGACACCGCCACCCGCACCATCGCAATTACTGACGCCGGCACCGCCGTCGGGACCATCGCTTATATGAGCCCGGAGCAGGCGCGTGGAGCCGCGCATCTTACGCCCGCGTCGGATCAGTTTTCGTTCGGGCTGATTCTGTATGAACTGGCGGTAGGGAAGCGGCCCTTCGACCGTGGGAGCAAGGCTGAGACCATGGCGGCAATCATCCGGGAGGACCCGGAACCGCTTCCCGCAAGCGTGCCGGCACCCTTACGTTGGATCATCGATCGCCTCCTATCCAAGGAGCCTTCAGAGCGCTACGACTCGACGCGCGATCTGCATCGCGAGTTGCGGCAGGTCCGCGAGCGGCTTTCCGAAGCTCGAACCAGTGCGGCGGAGATAGTCAGCGCAGCGGGAACCCGCAAAACAAAGCACGTTGCGCTACCGCTGGGAATCGGTGCAGCATGCCTTTTGCTGGGAGCCGCGCTCATCTTCGCGCTCCTTCCGCCGCAGCAATATGACGTTTCGACCTACAAGTTCACTCCAATTGCGCGCGACGAAAGGATGGAGGTTGAGCCAGAGTGGTCGCCGGACGGAAAAAGCCTAGCTTACATGGTCATAATCCACGGTATTGGCCAAATTTTCACCAAAACAATTGGCGCACCCGACGCCGCGAAGCTCACCAAGGCCAGCGAAACTTGTCGGGCGCCGTTCTGGTCTCCCGACGGTTCAACCATCTATTACACGTCCTCGAAGGGCTTGTGGGCACTCGGAGCGTCCGGAGGAAGTCCTGAACTGGTGCTGGAAAAAGTCACGGCCGCCACCATTCATCCGGACGGGACAACGTTTGCGTTCGTGCGCGACGGCAAGCTCTGGGTTGGTGCCCTTAAAGGGCAGCCGAAACAAATCGCGCAGGAATCGTTTTCGGGAGTAGACGGCGCGGTTCTTCTGAAGTTTTCACCGGACGGCGCTAAACTCGCCGTGGTGACAAGCCTCGGAGGTAGTCTTCGGGTTCTAGCGTATCCCGCCGGCGGCTGGCGAAACTTAGGAACCTACAGTCCACAGAGTCTGACGTGGCTGCCTGACAGCCGGCATGTTGTCGTCAGCAAGAACGAAGATGCAAAGACACTGTATATCGTGGATACGACGCGCGGCAGTGTGCGCGTCTTGTATAACAGCCCCGTTTCAATGCTACAAGCGACGGTTTCGCCGGATGGAAAACGAATGGCATACGTTGCTGGCGATTACGAGTGGAATGTGCTCGACATATCTTTAGCAGATCGGAGCGTGCATACCTTCGTAGCCGGGGGTGGCGCAGCATGGTGGCCCGACTGGGCGCCTTCCGGGACACACTTTATTTATTCCAGCGACCGGGATGGCCCCTTCGCCATTGTTGATCAGTCCACGAAAGAAGGGTTTACTCGCCGGCTCGCCGAGGCTCCTTCTGGATCCGTGGTAGACAACCCGCTTTGGGCGCCCGACGGCATCCGATTCGTCTTCTTTTCGGCGAGTTCGCTGGAGGGTGCCAGGCTCACACTTTCCAATGCGTCGGGCGGACGGGCTACGACCTTGGATTCCGGAGTGGTTCTAGGGATGTCTGCGTGGTCACCTGACGGCCAGTGGGTTGCTTACGGACGCCTGAAGGCGGGGGCTGTTCAATTGGCTAAGGCCCGGCCGGGCTCCGCGGAAAGCCCGGTGATTTTGTGCAGTTTGGAGGGTCGAGATCTTGCCGGCTATCGAAGGATGCAATGGTCTCCTACTGGAGACTGGATCCTTTATCCGACGCTAACTGAAAGTGGGGGTCTTGCGCTGATATCGCCCGACGGCCATACGAGCCGCAATCTGACTTCGCGTCGGTTCACGAACTATGGATTCTCGAAAGATGGCAGCCAAGTTCTCGGCATCTATCGGAACACCAGCCCGGAGGGCGCGGAATGGCAAATGTATTCGGTGGACGTGAAGTCCGGCGCGGAGAAACTTCTAGGCGCGCTGGATTTGCCGCCGGCAACCGAGGGAATGGCGGGTTTTAGCCTCCATCCGGATGGGAAAAGCTTCCTGATCTCGATCGCGAAATGGCCCTATGACATCTGGATGCTGGAAGGATTCGACCAAAACCGGAGTTGGGTGGACCGGCTCCTCCGCCGGTGATACCGCTTTAGAATGGTTACTTCTTGCGGACCGCTTTTCGTTCGGCGTTTCCGGTGTGGTACGAAAATCCCGTCACTGCGCCCTGGGCGTCCTTCATGAATTCGATCCAGTCTCCGTTGGTCCGCGACACAAAGACGGTCTCTGAGTTAGCCACCAGCGGTAGTCTGGTCGGATTCGCGCCCTGCTGCAAGAACAGCAGATCGTTCTCGATTGTGATCACGGCCTCGCGTCCCGGTGCGAACTCGTAAGTCCCCGCATACTTCGAGAGGATGTCCGGCGCCAGTTTGGTCGCAGTAACGGCGCCGATCATGTGCGGGACGGAGCGGTCATTCTCGCAGACGGTCTCGAGTAGCTCGGTATCCGGCGCGAACGTCTTGTCGATCTTGATCGAAAACGGCCGGGTAAACGCCCCAGGATCGTCGATCGTCATGTCCAGGTCCATATGTCCGAAATCGCGGCGGTGGAAACGCTCGGTAATGCGCAGCGCTTCCGTCTGAGGATGGCCTTCCACGTCGAGCCAGCTTTTATCATTGAAGCCCGCGCTATTCACCACCAACGTGTCACCTTCCCAATGCCCGACTGAGTAGCCCAACCAAGTAGGATTGGGGTCTTTCGGAAGCTCACGGCCGTCGGTAAAGATGGTTCGATAAATGCTGTTGGTGCTGCCCTGATAGAGAATCACAAATAGTCCCGGAGTTTGGACGAAGCGCGCCAAATCTACAGTATGGTAGTAGGGAAAAGGATCCGGAAGGCAAGTCGCGCGCGGGGCGTCCTTTCCCATATCGCGGACCCGCTGCTGGTACAGCGCCTCAGCCCACGGCTGAATGTCTTTGGGGCTCAGGTCTCTCGCGATATTCCGATCGTAGCCTCCCATCCCCGGTCCCCTCCAGATGCCGGACAGATCTGGTTTTCCATCTGCTGTGCGAGGCGCGGGCGCGGCCAGATTCGGCTTGCCGTCCGGAGTTCGAGGGATGCCAGGCGTGGGGTAGTTGAGCCACTGCGCGGCAAGCGGCACCGAAAGTCCGAACACGGCTAACGCGACGGCGATTTTGTTCACGATCATCCAAAAAGAACATACCTGTCTGATTGTGTCAAGGAGCAGGCAACTCCGGACGCCCGAAAACACCAAGCTGACCTGCTAAGGGCTGGCCCGCATGCCATACTGATGCCATGCGTCGGACTGTTCTCGGTTTGCTTCTCACCGCGATGTCGCTCTGCGCGGATTCGGGCGCTGGAGTCCACTGGACCGTGCCGCCCAGTTGGAAGTCTGAAGCCCAGCGGCCGATGCGTCTGGCCACCTACACCGTCGCGCCGGGCGCTGAGTGTGGCGTGTACTTCTTCGGAGCCGGCCAAGGCGGCAGCGTGGACGCGAACCTGGACCGCTGGATCGGCCAGTTTCTGCAAGCGGATGGAAAACCGTCCAAAGCGGCGGCAAAGATCGCCAAACGTGCCATTCGCGGTTGGCTGGTCACCACAGTGGATGTCGCGGGCGCTTACACCGGAATGGGCGGCCCAACGGCGCAGGCGGGGCCAGCCATGGCTGGATACCGGATGCTGGGAGCCATTGTGGAAGGGCCGCAAGGATCGATTTTCTTTAAGTTTACGGGCCCGGCGAAGACCATTGCCGCCAATCAGGCGGCATTCGACAAAATCCTCGAATCGCTTGGCCCAGTGAGATAATCAAACCGAAGTAGTATGTTTCGGGCCATCAAGGAACAGATCGACACCGTTTTCCACGGCGATCCAGCCGCCAAAAGCGCGGTGGAGATTTTCTTCTGTTACCCCGGCTTTCACTCCATCCTGCTGCATCGCGCGGCTCACCGGCTGTACACCGGGGGCCTTCCACTGCTGGCGCGAATCGTTTCGCAATTCAATCGAAGCGTTACGGGGATTGAGATCCATCCTGGCGCCACTATCGGAAGACGCTGCTTCATCGATCACGGCATGGGCGTGGTGATCGGCGAAACGGCGGAGATCGGCGACGATGCGCTGCTCTATCAAGGCGTCACATTGGGTGGAACCGGCAAGGAGAAAGGCAAGCGCCATCCGACCATCGGCAACAATGTTGTCATTGGCACCGGCGCAAAAATCCTGGGCAACATCACGATCGGCGATCACACCAAGATCGGCGCCGGTTCCGTGGTGATCCACTCGGTGCCGGATCACTCTACCGTAGTGGGCGTGCCGGGGCGCGTAGTGCGGTCGCGCGTGGACACCGGCGTGGATACGGGCGACTATCTCGAACACGGCACTCTTCCCGATCCCGAGGGTCAATTGATCGACGATCTCACCAAGCGCATCGAGCAACTGGAGGCGCAAATCAAGCTGCTAGCCGAGGATCGCCTGGCAAAGCGATGATTTCTGGGCTTCGTCTTGTTATTGCCGTTGGTCTGACTGTTGTTGCACTGAGCGCCGCCCCCAACAAATACACTTATTGGGTGCAGTCTTGCACGGATCCGGCATCTCTATGCCAGCCCGATGATCCGCAACTCGCGCAATGGGCCTTCGAGGCGTGGCAGAAAGCCTCCGGCGATAAGCTCGAATTTACGCGTGTCAAGGATCGCGATCGCGCGCGCATACGCTTATATTGGGCTTCCGCCGAGCAAGGCATGTACGGCGAAACCAGGCCGATGGCTTTCGAAGGACACCTGGGCGCGGAGGTTTACGTGCGGCCATCTCCTCTGCCCGTAAGTGGCGACCGGTTGCTGCGCGACGCCATCGTGTACTTGACCTGCCTGCATGAATCGGGACACGCGTTGGGGCTCGCGCACACTGCGGTGTTCGCCGACATCATGTACAGCTTCCAATTCGGCGGCGACATCGAAGAGTATTTTGGGCGCTACCGGAGGAAGCTCGATACACGCGGCGACATCGCAAAGAATTCCGGAATGAGCGCGGCGGACCGGGCACGGCTGATCGAGATTCTTACAGAACCGCGACCGTAAGCCCCCCCAGGGCCGAGGGAGCCGATCAGTGCCCGCTCGGCGCTTCTTCCGCCTCGGCCTTCAGCGGGAAATGCGCGCCCTGCGGGATGGGCGCGAGCATATTCTCTTTGCGGTAGATCAGCGTGGAGACGTTGTAGCTGGCGATTTCAAAACCGTGGCCGTGCGTGATAGCATCGGTGGGGCAAGCTTCCACGCAGTAGCCGCAGAAGATGCAGCGTGAATAATCGATGTTGTAAACCTGGGCGTAACGCTCGCCCCCGCTGATGCGCAGCGTTTCGGTATTCTCCGCAGCTTCAATATAAATGCAATCGGCCGGGCAGGCAGCCGCGCACAGAAAGCAGGCCACACACTTCTCGAGTCCGTTTTCATCGCGCTGCAGCACGTGCGCGCCGCGATAGCGTTCCTGGAACTTGGGCGCCGTGTCGGGATAATCCTCGGTGATGGTGGGGTTCATCATTTCGCCCAGGGTGATAGACATGCCCTTGGCGATGGCTGCGGCGGATCCGAACGCTTCAGAGATTTTGGAGGCCATTTGGAAATTTCATTATCGCAGGTCTTGCTATTTTCAGGTCCCGGACCGGGCCTAGTTCTTGGAGCCTCAACCGGCCTTCCATTCGGGCACCTGATCTTCGGGTCCGAAAGGCAAAACGCCCACCCGGACGCCGATCTCTTCAAAATCGCGCTTCGAGAATCCGTTAAACGATCGGGCGACGGTGCCGTCGCGCTCCAGCAGAAACAGAGACGGAACCGATGTGATGCCATAAGCATTGCTGGCGGGATAATCTTCGCTCGATGAATCCAGCAGCGTGGGGAACGTCAAGCCGAAGCGCTGCAGGAAACCGCGCGTGGCGCCGGCATCGTCTTGCGAGATCCCGATCACTTGCAGCGCGTGGTTTGCTGCCAAGCGCTCCAAATAAGGAGCAGTGAGCTGGCATACTGGGCAACTAATCTTGTAAAAAGCCAAAAGCGCGGGGCCACCGGACAAAATATCTTCCAGCGTTCGCGTAGATCCATCCAAGCCTGACAACTGGAAGGGCGGAGCTTTTGCGCCTGCCGCCACTAGACCTTTCTTGCGACGGCCAAACATGCAGAAGGCTTATGCGCCTTCCTTTTGTTGCTGGATGAAAGTCAGAATGTCGAAGTGCTTGATTTCGCGATCGGGGAAGAAGCTGTTGATGGCTTCCTGCTCTTCATTGAAGATCTGAAACACGGTAGAGAGCTTGGTGAGCAGCACCAGCTCCAGGTTTCGGCGGTTCAGATTCGACAACTTGAGCGTGCCCCCCGCTTTTTGCAGCGCCATATGGCAAATCACCATGGTGCCCAGGCCCGTGCTATCGATGTACTCAACGTCCTTCAGGTTCAGAAGTTGCTGCAAGTTTCCCGCGGCGGTTTCGGCATTGACTCTTTCGCGAAGATCCGACGCTCCTCCAACCGCCAGCTTCCCGCTCAGGTCGAGGATTCTGACACCTTCTTTATCGCGAGACGCAATCTCAAGGTGGGCCATAGCTGTTCTTTCTTACCGCGCGCAACGGAAAGGTGCGTCCTGTGCGCTCCTTCTAGTATACCCGCTCGGAGACCGCTGGGACTGGGGCCTCCCCCGCTACGTTGTTTGGAGGTATCGCCGTCCAGCGGCCCACCGGCAACAGCACCATGAAGCGCGTACCTTCCTTGAGAGTGCTTTCCACCGTTACCGCTCCGCCGTGCGCTTTGGCGATCCATGCCACGAAGCTGAGGCCGAGCCCGAGGCCCTTCTCCGAATCAGCCGAAGGCACCCGATAGAAGCGGTCGAAAATGTGCGGCAAATGGCTGGGCGAAATTCCCACTCCGGTGTCTTCCACAATCAGCTTCACGTGATCGAAGCTAGGAATCAGGCTCACCTTCACCACACCGCCGGCCGGCGTGTATTTGATGGCATTGCCCAGGAGATTGGAGACCAGCCGCTCGATCTGAATCCGGTCCGCGCTCACGGTGCAATTGGCGGGCACCGTCGCGGAAAGCCGGACGCCTTCGGCTTCGGCCGGAATCTGGTGCTGATCCACCAGATCGCGAATGAGATCGGCCAAATCGATCTCGGTCTTTTGCAGCGCCAGCTGCCCGGACTCGGCTTGCGAAAGCATCAGGAGCGCCCGAACAATGTTGGAGAGACGTTCCACGCCTTCCAGCGCGTCGGCCATGGCCTCGCGATATTGCTCCACCGTCTCGGCCGTAAACAGCGCCACTTCGAGTTGCCCGCGAACCACGGTGAGTGGCGTGCGCAGCTCGTGCGACACGTCGGTTGAAAACTGACGGATCTGCTCGAAGGAATGGTTCAAGCGCGTCATCATGTGGTTGAAGGCTTCAATCAGGCGATCCAGTTCGTCACCGGTATTGCGCGCGGGAATCTGCACATCGAGATTGGAGTGTGTGATGTGCTGTGCCGCGTCTGCCACCGAATTCACCGGCTCCAATGCGCGGCCGGCCAGGAACCATCCCAGAACGCCGCTGAGCACGATGACCAGCGGAACCCAGGCGAAGTAGTCCCAGGTGAAATTGCTGATCACTTTGTCGTTGTAATCGATGGCGCGGCCGATGGCCAGGTAATACTTGTGCCCATCGTGATCCACCCACAGGCCGGAACGGATCATGTAGGGAACACCGCTAACATCCTTGCGCTCGCGGATGGCGGGTTTGCCGGACTGAAGAATGGCGCGGATCTCAGACGGCGGATCGATGCCGATCGACTCATAAATTTCCGAGTTCTGGAGCTTATGCCCCGCCGTGTCGGCCAGCATGTAGACGCGCTGGACGCGGCGGACGGTGAAGCTTTCATCCGGATCTTTTTCGTCGTAAAACCAATTCGGTCCTTCCGGACCAGTGCGCAAGTAACCCTTGGCGGCGCCCCATTCCTCGTCCAGCACGCTTTCCATCTGGTTCTGGAAGGTGCCGCTCAAGACTTGGCGAAACAACATGCCCAGAAGCACCAACAGAATACTGAAGAAGATGACGTAACTCAGTGCCAGGCGGAAGCGGAGTCCGCGAGTCCAGCCGAGGGCTTTGCCAGGAGTAATCATATGGCGTGTCTGATCATGTGACCTGTTCCACCGGCATCTCCACGGACTTTTCGGGCGTGTCCAGCATATAGCCAATCCCCCGCACAGTATGGATCATTTTGACGGTAAATTTATCGTCGATCTTGCTGCGCAGATGCCGGATGTACACATCGACGATGTTAGTGAGCCCGTCATAGTCCATGTCCCAGACGTGTTCGACAATCATGGTGCGGCTGAGCGGGCGCCCGCGATTGCGCATCAGATATTCCAGGATGCTGAATTCCTTGGGCGCCAGCTCGATGTTTTCGTTGGAGCGCGTTACCTTGCGGCGGATGCAGTCGAGCAGCAAGTCACCCACTTGCAATCGTTCCGGCATGGGCTGGCCGCGACGCAGGCGCGCTCGCACACGGGCTAACAGCTCCACGAATGCAAACGGCTTTACCAGGTAATCGTCGGCGCCCAGTTCCAGACCTTTGACGCGATCATCCACGGCGTCGCGCGCGCTCAGGATCAAAACCGGAGGGCTGGACTTACGATTGCGAATCTTTTGCAGCACCGTGAGGCCGTCCATGTCGGGCAGCATCAGGTCGAGAATGATCAGATCATACTCAGCGCCGTGAACAAGATCCACGGCAGTAGAGCCGTTGCCGGCGACGTCCACCGCGTAACCCGCGCTTTCCAGGCCGCGGGACAAGAAGTCCTGAATCCGTTTTTCGTCCTCGACAACCAGTATTCTCATAGGTTTGGGCCTGTCGCAGCTCTAGCAGGTTGAGCGGGTCCAGCGACTCGATCCTCTATATCGCTGCGATCCTCTATATCTTTATTAAACCACTCACACGGCGAATGTCGAGCAACAGAATGAATTGCGACGCGTCTCACTCTTGGGAGCGTGCATGAAGAAGCCGGGCGCAATTGTCGTGATTACTATCGGACTCCTGGTCGCTGCCGGCTGCAGCCGCCAGGACACCGATCGTGCCAAGTCCGAGAGCCGCGAGGCGCAGGATAAAGCGCAACGGCAGTTGGAAGAGACAAAAGCCAAATTGCGCCAGGAATTGAAGCATGCCGACGATCAAACCCGCCAGGATCTGGACAAGGCACGCGACCAGGTACGGCATGCGTTAAGCCAATCGGAGCGGGACGCGGAGCACGCCCGGGACAAGCTGCGCGAACGCGAAGACGAGCGCGAAAAAGACCAGAGCGACAAAGACGACAGCCACCGATAAGCCGGGCCGGAGCCTATGGCTTCGCTTCGAATACTAAATTGAACGGCGTCTGCGTCGCTCGCCGGAATTGCGTGAAACCCGCCGAAGTTACTACCTCGCGTAGTCGTCGCTCCCCGGCCTGCGCTCCCAACGCCGTGCCCACTTCCTGAGCCAGTGAGGCCGGGACGCATAACATCGTGGACGCGGAGTAGAACAACCGGCCGACCGGATTGTGGTTCGCCTCCGTCGCATCTTCCGCGAAGGGCTCCACGATCATCCACGTGCCGTCTGGCTTGAGCGCGGATCGCACATAGCGGGCGACGCCGGCCGGGTCTCCCATATCGTGCAGGCAATCGAAGAACGCGACGAAATCGTAATCTTTTCCGGGGAACGCCTTCGCCGACGCAACTTCGAATGTAATGCGATCGCCAATGCCTTCCCGAGCCGCGGTAGCGCGGGCCAGCTCGATGGACTGCTCATGGTAATCGAACCCGTGCAGTTTCGAGTTCGGATAAGCCTGCGCCATAAGAATCGTTGAGGAACCAAGCCCGCATCCTATGTCCGCGATCTTGGCGCCCTGCTTCAATTTCGCTTCCACGCCGTCCAAGGCGGGAATCCAATTCGTGATCAGATTCGCGATGTAGTTCGGGCGGAAGAATCGCTCGGTGCCGTGATAAAGGTCATGATGATGCTCGTGCCAGCCAACACCCTGGCCAGTTTGAAACGCGTGCTCGATTTTGCCGGCGTCATGAAAGCATGCCGAGATGATTTGAAACGCACCGGGCAGGTATGCCGGGCTGTTGTCGACAGCCAGCGCGAATGCCTGCTCCGGGGGAAGCAAGTAGGTTCCGGCCGCGGCGTCATAGCTGACGTAGCCGCTTGCGGCGTTGGCATTGAGCCATTCGCGGACGTATCGTTCATGGCTTCCGGTGCGCTGGGCAAGCTCGGCGGGAGTCACGGGCCGTGAATCCGCCATTGCTTTGTACAATCCCAGCCTGTCGCCAAGCAGGACTAGCACTGCGTGCATGGCGGCTCCCATGTCGCCAACTGCCTGGCCCATGAACTGGTGCAATTTATCCATATCGAGCGCCGGGGCGGCGTGTGGTGTGCTCATGTAGTTGCTCCTTAAGACCGGTGAGTGAAATGAAGATCACTCAGCGGAATGTTCACCGCTTACGATCTTACCCGGAAGCCAGGAGCTATGGGTAGACTAGATCGGCCTGCGTTCAGTGGTCTTGCCGGGCCTTTTCCCGGTCCTCTTTTTCCTTCTGTTTCCAACCTTCCGACGCTTTGCGAGCACTTTCTTGCAGCTGGCGCTCGGCAGCGGCGGCGGCTTTTTCTGCGTGCTTGGCCACTTCGTGAGCCGCTTCGCCAACTTTGAACGCCGCGGAATTCCGGTCGCGTTCCTCTCGTTCCCGTTGCGCTTCTCGCTCGCGTTGGCTGGTGCAAGAGCAAGCACCCAGGCTCAACAAAGTCAGCAATGCCATTTGAGACCGCATTACTCTCAATATAGCTGTTGACGCTTGGCCGATTCGAACTGCCCGTTGAGTAGAGCAAGAGCGACGATTATCGATCGTCGCCTCACGCGCGTTCTTCAAAAGCCAAGTGATATAGTAATCGAGCGCCCCGCATCCAGGCTTGAGAATCACTATGGACTTGACACACATCCATCTTTTACTGAATCATTTTCCGACCATCGGCTATATCATTGGCGGCGGTTTGTTTCTGCTTTCCCTCATCACGAACAGCGACGATCTGAAGCGTGCCAGCTTGGTTGTCCTGCTGGGAATCGCTCTCATCGCGATCCCCACCTATATGAGCGGCAATGGCGCGCAGGATGGCATCAAGTCGCTGCCGGGCGTATCGAAATCGATGATAGAAGCCCATGAAGGAGCGGCATTGGTCGCCATTGCATTCATGTTGGTCACCGGAGCGTTTGCCTGGCTGGGACTATGGCAATTCCGCCGCCTCGCACGCATACCGAACTGGAATCTGGCAGTGATCCTGGTCCTGACTCTGGTGTCCCTCGGCTTGATGGTCCGCGCCTCCAATCTGGGCGGCGAAATTCGCCACCCGGAAATCCGGGCCGCCCAGGCAATGGTCACACCGGAGGGCGCCCTGGGCCGCACCGTGGGCTCGTTCGTCACGGATACCCCGTGGATGTGGCCTACTTGCGAAACCCTGCATTTCGTTGGCCTGAGCCTTTTGTGTGGCGTGGTGTTTCTGGTGGATCTGCGGGTTCTCGGAGTCATGAAAGGCGTATCCTTCGCTTCCTTGCACCGTCTTTTGCCTTGGGCTGCATTGGGATTCGGCATGAACATCGGCACTGGTATGTTGTTCTTCGTGGGAATTCCCGGCCAGTACATACACAATGCCGCCTTCTACTGGAAAATAGGACTGGCGATGCTGGCCGGGGCGAACGCGTTGTATTTTACTATTCTCGATGAACCGTGGTCCCTGGGACCTAAGGACGATGCACCGCTTACAGCCAAAATCGCCGCAGCGTCCGCCATGGTCCTGTGGATCGGCGTTATGTATTGCGGAAGCATGCTGCCATTCTTAGGCAACTCATTCTAGCCGGGTGTGAATCAGGAGCGCACAGCGCGGGACGTGCTCGCTGGGTGAAGAAAACAATCGCGGCCTGCTGCGTTGTGCGCGATGTCTACTGAAGGAGGGGAGTTGAAGCCATGTCATTGGTTGTCGGGACCATTCTCTGGGTGGTCGTCATAACGGTCGTGGTCGCGATTGTCGGCTACGCATTGGATAGAAGCACGGCGCGCCAGGAACGTAAGGAATAATGCTCGTAAGGAATAACGAACGCAAGGAATAACACATGCACGATTTTCTTGTTTTCCTCGAAAACATGGCTTTCAGCCAATGGGTGAAAAACGCCCCCACCATTTGGGCCTTCCCGACGATTCTCATCGTCCACACGCTGGGGATGTCCATCGTGGCTGGAGTCAGCGCCATTATTAGCCTGGTTGTGCTGGGTCTCTGGCCTGCCGTTCCAATCAAGCCCTTCGAGCGCGCGTTCCCGCTTTTGTGGTGGGGGTTCGGCATAAACGCAGTAACCGGAACCATGATGCTGGTTGCCGACGCCACAACCAAGCTCACCACTCTGGATTTTTACCTCAAGATGGCATTCGTGTTTGCAGGATTATACGTTCTCATACGAATGCGCCGGCAGATATTCGAGGATCCGCAGCTCGACAAGGCCCCGGTGACCGGCAATGCAAAAATGCTGGCTTGGGCTTCGCTGGCCTGCTGGTTTGGCGCAATCACCACCGGCCGCTTGCTGGCCTATGTCAAGTAGCCGGCGTCCCCGAGAGTGGGTCAGTTAGCGCGCGGAGACGAACTTCGACGGGCCGGCGACTATACGTCCCGACGGATTGGTACACGCTACGCCGTCAGGGGAGATCTATCGATTGCCTGCCACATATCAGCAATAGCGTTAGACGGCCAAGTGTCGGTTGCGCAACGCCGAGTTCAGGACCACGCGCCGGAGAGTCGACGACCGCAGGGAGGGCGCAATACGTCCTCAGCGGCTCCGTCACCTGGCCGAACGCCCGATCTGGAGGCACGAACTATTCGTACCGTAAAGCGACCATCGGATCGACCCGAGCCGCCTTCCTTGCAGGCAGGTAGCAGGCCAGCATCGACACCACCGTCAGCAGCACCATCGCGATCGATAACACCGCCGCATCCACTGAGCGCACGTCATAGAGGAAACCGGCCAGAACCCGTCCGAGCGCCAGCGCCAGCAGCAGCCCGCACCCCGATCCGATCGCCGTTACCATCAATCCTTCCCGCAGGATCATGTGCTGGGTCTCCGCGGAGCTTGCTCCCAGCGCCATGCGAATACCAATCTCCCGAGTGCGCCGCGCCACTGTGTAGATTCTGACGCCATAAAGCCCGATGATTGCCAGCAGCAGCGCGGCCGTCCCGAAAATCCCCAGAATGCGAGCGCCGGTTTCCACCACCCACAGATCCAGACTCTCATCCAGCTGATCGCGAAGCGTCTTCAGCTCTAACACCGGCAAGCCATCGTCGACTGCACGGATTTCCCTGCGCACGGTTTGAAGCATGCGGGCCTGCGCTTCCCTTCCGCTTGCCGCCACTTTCAGGTGAATGTGCATGTCCGCCCGATACTCCGGCCCGAACGGAACGTACAGGTGGGGCCGTAGCTCGCTGCCAACGATCCGTTCTTGTACGTTGCCAACCACGCCCACCACCTCCAGGTCTTGCGAATCATCGCGGTGGAGGTGCTGGCCCACTGCGTCGCCCTTTGGCCACAGCCGCTCGGCGGCGAGCTTGTCGATAACGGCGACGTGCCGCGACGATCCGCTCGTCATCTCCGAGGGTAGAAACGATCGGCCGAGAAGCAGTGGGACGCCTAGCGTCCGGAAGTAATCTTCCGTAACTATGTTGTGCTCCGCCCACACCTCGACGGCCTGCGGACTGCCTCCGGCGGGGCGTATCCTCGCAATGTTGGTGACACGTCCGAACGGAACCGTCCACGCAAGACTGACGGACTCCACTCCCGGAACGCTCTTCAGCCGTGCCAGGAGCGCTGCGTAAATCTGCCGCCCACGAATCTCGCCATAACCCGCCAGGCTGGGATCGACCTCCGCGACTACTCCGCTTTCCAGAGAAAATCCCGGCTCCACATGCACCGCCCGCATCGCGCTGCGAACAAAAAGTCCGCTCGCCGTCAGCATCATCAGCGAAAGCGAGAGCTGCGCCATCACCAGCACGTTCCGGCGCGAGAACAGGCGTCGCAACCCTCCGCCCGCGTCTTCGCCGCCGGTCTTCAGGTCCAACATCACGTCCGGTCGCGAGAGCCTCCACGCCGGCCACAGACCGAACACGATGGTGCTGAGCATACAGAAAGCCATGGTCGCCGTCAGGACCCGAATGTCCGGTTTTGAGGAGAAAACCAAATCAAACGGAGCAACCGAAGCGAACGACCGAAAGAGCAGCGCGCTGCCACAGGAAGCCACCAGCAGCCCAGCCGCTCCGCCTAAGATCGCAAGCAGGAATCCTTCCGTACAAAGCTGCCGCACGATTCGCCCGCGCCCGCCGCCAATGGCCAGCCGGATCGCGATCTCCCTGTGGCGTGCGGCTCCCCGGGCCAGCATCATGTTGGCGAGATTGAGCGAAGCAATCAACAGAACCACGGCCGGCATTGACATCGTCAACAGGATGACCAGCGGAACGGACTGCCCCTCGTCCGCCGGGTTCGGTGAGACGCTCAGCCGGGCCAGCGGATGCACCATAAATGTCTGGTCCTTGTTCTCGGCCGGGTACGCCTTCTCCATCTGAGACGCCACTACGGCGAGTTGGACATTGGCCTCTCGCTCCCTCAGCCCGGACTTCAACCGGCCGATCAAAATCAAGTAGGGAATGTCGCGTTCGCTCAGGGAGTGCCCGCGTCCCTCTAGTCCGTTCGCCAGCACTGCGGTGCCCAGCGGCAGGTACAATTCGGTGCTGATCAACGGCACCGTTCCCGTGAATCCCCGCGGGGCGATCCCGACCACTGTGAATATCTTTCCGTTGATGCGCAGAGTCTTTCCTAGTAGCTCCGGATCGGAGCCGTGCTTTTGCCAGTACGAATAGCTGAGAATCGCCACTTGTATTCCAGCGTTGGGTTTCTCTTCAGCGGTTGTGAATGTGCGGCCTTTGAATAACGGAACACCCATGGTGGCGAAGTAGTTCGAAGACACGATGTCGGCGAAGACGTGGCGCGTTGTTTCGCCCTCAGTCAACCCCAGCTGCGCGATATTGTGCGCGGCCAGGATCGAGAAGACGGAATTCTGCTCTCGCAAGTCGGCATAGTTCGGGTAAGAAAACGCGCGCGAGGCCTCCGGCTTGTGAATGTCCACGCTATAGCAGCCGACAATTTCCTTGGGATTGTGAATATTGAGGGGCTGCAGAAGAACGGCGTTAACCAAACTGAACATTGCGGTGTTCGCACCGATGCCCAATGCCAGTGTCAATACCGCGACCGCAGTAAAGCCCGGCGCCCTGCGCAGCACTCTCGCCGCATACCGGATGTCCCGTAGCGTCGTTTCCATGGCAGCTCCTGTTCGCGAGTCTCTCACTTTGTCCTTCACTTGCTCCGGGCTTTCGAACTCAATTCGCGCGGCCCGTACCGCTTCCTCCCGCGATAGACCCCGCGCCATGTTTCGCTCGATCAAGATTTCGAAGTACGCATGTACCTCGTTGTCCAGTTCTTGCTCTGCCTGGTCTGGATTCCGAAATCGCCGATAGAGGCTTGCGGCCCGGTGAACCCAAGACACAGTTATGCCTCTTCCCCGTGGGGTGAACCCCTCCACTGAGACAATCCGCGATTGACACACCTGCCATTTAATGATTTTCGCTACTCAAACAGCCTCTTCTCCTTCAAAATAGCCCTCGGCTGGTGAAGCGGAGGTGGGCT
>Ga0187872_10000089_pt1 | contig 105341 bp, 93 predicted proteins | sample June2016WEW_16_4_FD_132973 | JGI IMG/M metagenome (GOLD analysis project Ga0187872, IMG submission 132973) | Peatland microbial communities from SPRUCE experiment site at the Marcell Experimental Forest, Minnesota, USA - June2016WEW_16_40 | ecosystem: Environmental > Terrestrial > Soil >... | reverse complement strand
TGCTGAGCTATGGCATCGTTACGGCCATCATCCCTCTTTTTATGGGTGGTATGTATCGGAGGAAACCTATGGCAGCCTGATCCCTGACGAAGGAGAGCAGGCGAAAGACCGCTACCGGCAGGAGGTCATCCACTTTTTCGCCGAATTTCAGGCTTTCTGCCGCCAGCTTGCCCCGGAGAAGCCGATCATGCTGGCGCCCAACGCGCACGGCATGTTGAAGTCGCAGGACGTTTGGCCACTCGTGCTCAAACACCTCGACATCGTCTGTCCGTTCGCCTTTCATCGCATGCCCGAGGGAGACATCACCGGCGAGCAGTCGGCGGATATCTGGCAGTCGATGTGCGACAAAGCCGGAGCACACCTGTGGATGGATATGGAAGCGTTTCTGTTCCAGGAGAACGCCCTGGTTCCGCGTCCCATCGGCGGCTTGGTCCAGGATCTCCAGCGTTTCCCGAATTTCGAGAAGATTCTCTGCTATCAGTATCCGGGCATCTTCAATTCTCCGCAAACAAAGGTACAACCGGGCGGCCCGCCGACGGTTGTGCTCTATCGCGACTACCTGCGATACCGGCAAGAAATCGATCGAAGCAACCAGAGCAAGACGAATTGACCGGTAGTGTTGACAGTCCAAGTCCCTGAAGGGTGCCCTCGGCCGTCTGGCGTTCAATCTTGCTGGCCGAGGATTTCGAGGGCAGTGCCGACAACCCGGTGTTCCCCTTGTTTGCGCGGCGTGTTAGCCTATCGGCGGCGGGGCGGAAGAGCGGGCTCGGGAGCCGGCGCCGCCCTAAGCTCGTAGCAGTCTTTCATGGCGCTCGATCCAAAACCCGGACGGATACCCCTATCTCCTTCATCCAAAGGAACTTCCGCCGCTTCTCCCGGTCACGGACAGGCGCAACTTTCCGGTCCTGACGGGGTTGAAATTAGTGTGAGCACGGCTGCACTCGACGGCGGCATGCTGATGGCTGCGACGACTGCGCAGGCGTCTGCGGTTTTCTCACCGGTGGTTGCCGGGGCCGAGCCGCCTTCTGACGCGCAGATCATGCTGCGAGTGAAAGCGGGCGACCAGTCAGCATTTGACTATCTGGTGCAGAAGTATCGCCGCCCGATGGTGAGCTTCATGTACCGGATGGCGCGCAACGCGGCGGCGGCCGAAGATTTGGCGCAGGAAGTTTTCCTGCGCGTGTATCGCTCGCGCGAAAGCTACGAGGCCAGCGCGAAGTTTACGACCTGGCTGTATCGCATCGCGACCAATCTCGCGGTGAATCACGCGCGCGACACGCGCCACGAGCGGCCGGAGGTGACAGTCAGTCTGGACGAGCCCGACGAAGAAACCGGCAACACGTTCGAGGTGCCGGATGGAAACTTGAACGCCGAGCAGATCATGGTGCGCCGGGAGCGAATGCTGGCGATCCGACGCAAGGTGGAAGCGCTGCCCGAGCAGCAGCGGATGGCGGTCATCATGCACAAGTACCAGCAGATGGATTACAAGCAGATTGCGGAAGTTCTGAAGCGGAGCGAGTCGGCGACCAAGTCGCTGCTGTTCCGCGCGTACGAGACCTTGCGGGAACAGTTGAAAGAATATTTATAAGCAAGACAAGCTTTGGTTTTGTAAGGACAGTGGCGAAGAGAGTTGAGGGGAAGCGGTTATGAAATGCGAGGAGATTCGCGAACGGATGCCCGACGTGGCGGCTGGACTCAGCCAGCCCACAGCGGAGGAGGGCCAGCATCTGGCCAGTTGTGCCGCATGCGCGGAGCAACTGAGGGCGATGAGTGCAACCATGGCGCTGCTCGATGAGTGGCAGGCGCCGGAGCCGTCGCCGTATTTTGACGTCCGCCTGCAGGCTCGCGTGCGGGAAGAAATGACCGCGCCGCAGCCGGGCTGGTTGTATTGGTTCCGCCGCCCCGTGCTGGCGGCGGCGCTGACGGTTCTCGTGGGCATTGGCGTGGGATTGTTCTTCACGCGCAGCAGCGGAATCTACGCTCCGCCGGAGGAGGAAGCTGCCATTACCGAAACGGCAGAGCCGGGCAGCGCAGTGAGCGATCTACAGGCGCTCGACAAGAACCACGACTTGTATTCGGATTTCGAGTTGCTGGACGATCTGGATCTGCAGCAAGATGTGGTTGCGAATCCGTAAGCCAGAAATTGTGAAGTTGGAAGGCTGAAAACGGCGAGGCGCTCGGACGGGCGGAAAAAATGAGACGGGGAAACAATATGACGGGACGGCTGGCCTGCGCCGCCATGGCTCTGGCAGTAGCTGCAACGTCTCCCTGCCTGGCGCAAAGAGGCTTCTCTCCCCAGCAAAGGCCTGCCGCCGCCCCCGCCTATCAGGCGCCACGACAGCAGGCACCCCGCGAGCAGGCACCGCGCCAGCAGGCGCCCCGCCAGCAGCAGGTGCGTCCGCAGCAGCCGCGAGGCCACGCCGGGGACTGGCTGCGGCGCTATAAGGATATGCCTCCACAGGAACAGGAGCGCGAACTGCAGAAGGATCCCGCGTTCCGCCGCCTGCCACCGGAAAGACAGCAACAACTGAGACAGCGCCTGCAGCATTTCTCGAATCTGCCGCCCCAACAGCAGTTGCGCGTGCTGAACCGCATGGAGACCTGGGAGCATCTGACTCCGGAGCAAAAGCAACAAGCGAGGCGGGTCTTCGCTCAGATGCAGCAACTACCGCCCGAACGTCAGCGCCAGGTGCGCACGGCGATTCGGGATCTGCGGGCCATGCCCCCGGCGCAGCGGGAGCAGATCATCAACTCCCCACGCTTCAAAGGCATGTTCTCGGACCAGGAGCGGGAACTGATGCGGGGAGCCGCGCGGCTGCCGTTGGCTCCGGCCGAAGAGGGCGGGCCACAGGAGTAGGTCAGTGGCTAGGGATCAGTGGTCAGGGGTCAGGGGTTGGTTACTGGTAGAGGGCTCGTCGAGGCCAAGATCCTGTCTCACTTCCTGCGCACTGAAGATTCGTTCCTCGCCTTTCCTCAGGCGCTCGAGGACTTCAGCCGCTAGGTAGTAGTCTTCCGCCTCATCGATCATTAGCATCATCTCCTAAGTTATCATCACCACTTTGGGCCCTTACTGTCGCAATAGGTTCCGGGCGATGAAGAACACATTGGCCGGGCGCTCGCCCAGTCGCCGCATGAAGTAGGGATACCACTCGGTCCCAAACGGGACGTAAACCCGCATGCGCCATCCTTCGCGCACCAGGCTCTGCTGCAGATCGCGGCGAATCCCGTACAGCATCTGGAATTCAAACGAGTCGCGCGCGATCTTTTCCCGCGTGGCAAAGTCTTGAGCCTCGCGGATGATGTTTTCGTCGTGAGTGGCCAGGCCGTGATAGACACCGCTCTTCATCAGGATCTTCATCAGCTTGACGTAGTTCGCATCGACCTCGGCTTTCCTTTCGAACGCGATGCTGGCCGGTTCTTTGTAGGCGCCTTTACACAGGCGAATGCGGATCCGCTCCGCCAGCAGTTTCTCGATATCGCTCTCGGAGCGCTTCAGGTAGGCCTGGATCACCGTGCCTACGCTGTTCCCATTCCCCGGCATGCGGTGTAACTGGTGCACAAAATCGAGAGTGCGCTGAGTGTAAGGAGAACCTTCCATGTCCACCCGCACAAAGCCGGGTGGCGTCATGGAGGCCGCTCTGGCCACAAGCCCACCGACCAGATCGTGGGCGAGATTCTCGTCCACGTCCAGACCCATGTGGGTCAGCTTCAGGCTGATATTGGCGGTGAGTTGGTTGGCGGCGATGGCGTCGAGAATCTGCTGGTAAAGCTGCGCGCTGAGGCGGGCTTCGTCGGGGTTGGTGACGTTTTCGCCAAGATTGTCAATAGTCACGCTCATGCCGGCGCGGTTGACGGCCTGGGTGACGCGCACGGCGTCAGCGATCTCGGTGCCGGCAACGAAGCGGCCGGAAACGCGGCGTCCCAGTGCGGAACGCTCGGCAAAATTACGCAGAGAACGGTTTTCAGAAAGATGGACAAAGAACGCCCTTAGCATGAAGTACCTGCCAGCTCCGGAAGGATTCGGTCCGGGAGGATAAGAAAAGGAGTGCTCGGAACCTGCATGAAGATCACAGAAATTTGTATCACAACTGCCGGGTGTATCCGCTAGGACGACAATCACAGTGTAAACGCGGTGTCCGCCCTTCAGTTTATTTGCCGTGCTCTTCCAGGAACTTCTCGACTTCTAGGGCCGCCATGCACCCAGTTCCGGCCGCGGTGATGGCCTGGCGATAGCGCCGGTCCTGGACATCGCCGCAGGCATAGACTCCGTGTACGCGGGTGAACACGTAGTTGTGGGTCTTGAGGTAGCCGTCGGAGTCGGTATCGAGCTGGCCGGCAAACATCTTGGCGTTGGGCTCGTGGCCGATGCCCAGAAACAGCGCGCTGGTAGGGAAATCCCAGACTTTGCCGGTCTTCACGTCGCGCAGCTTGAGCCCGGTAACTTCCTGCTTGCCCGCGTCGTAAACGTCTTCGACGACCGTGTCGAGCAGGAACTGGATCTTCTCGTGGCGCTGGGCGCGGTCCAGCATGATTTTCGACGCGCGGAAGGCATCGCGGCGATGAATGATCGTGACTTTGGTTGCGAAGCGAGTGAGGAATATCGCTTCTTCCATGGCCGAATCTCCGCCGCCCACGACCACAATTTCCTTTCCGGAGAAGAAGAAGCCGTCGCAGGTGGCGCACGACGAAACTCCGTGGCCGATGAGTTGCTGCTCGTGCGGCAGGCCAAGCCAACGGGCGGAGGCGCCACTGGCAATGATCAGAGTCTGGGCGTGGACCTGCTGGTGGCCGATATGCAGCAAAAACGGGCGCTGGCTGAGATCGGCGCTGCTGAGGTGAGCCATGCGGTATTCCGCGCCGAAGCGTTCCGCCTGCTTGCGCATGTTCTCGACCAGTTGCGGGCCAAGGATGCCTTCGGGGAATCCGGGAAAATTCTCGACCAGCGTGGTGAGCGAGAGCTGCCCGCCGGGTTCGTGGCCTTCGATGACCAGCGGTTTCAGGTTGGCGCGCGCGGTGTAGAGAGCGGCGGTGTGTCCGGAACAGCCGGATCCGATGATGACAACGTTGCGAGTTTCGCTCATAGATGATTTGTATTAATCAATTAGATAACCCAGTTCGGATTTTGATGCACAGGATAATTGTCCGAGCGCGAGAGCAGGCTTCGAATTACTTCTTCTCATCTCCAGACCTTGTCTGGCCGGATTTTGTAGCGGCCTTGGCCTTGGCTCCGCTGATTTTCGCCAACTCTTCCGGCACGGTTTTTCGCACTCCCAGCAGCACGCGATAGTTCGCCAGCACGTCCGAGGCGCCGCGGAACAGCGGCTCATAGGCGCTCTGGTCGGGCGGCGGGCCGCCTTCCGCGGCGGAGCACCGGGCCAGCGCGACCGAGGACTTGCCGAAGCGTTCCAGCCGGACTCGGCTGGCAGGCGTGTTGGCGGCGAGCATCGCCTCAGCCGTCGTGACCGAGGACGCACTATCCTCGAGCGAAACCTCGATCAGTTCCTTGGGATCGCGCACGTGCAGCACCAGCGTCTCGATCATGTTCTGTCCGTCATTGCTGAAAGAGTATTGCACGCTGGAAAACAGTGCCTGCACCGAGAACTCGCGGCGAATCCGGACATAACTCGCGACCGAGGGCTCGCCGGCAACGTGGCCGCTCTGTCCGGGCTGCAGGAAGTTCGGCATGTCGGTCAGCGTCGAGCGGCCGCGGGAGACCTCGAAATCGGCACTGAATAGCGGCTCTTTGGGGATGCGGGCCAGAGCCGCGGCGATTTCTTTCTGTTCATCAGCCGAAGGCGTGCAGACATTCAGCATGTGGACCTGCACCTGCGGCTGGGTGGAGGGCGGGTTGGCGGGTTGCTGCTCCTGCGCTGACAAGGGCAGAACGGCCGTGAGCGCGAGGACAGAAACGCCAAGGATGAAACCTGGACTCTTAGGCACGATGGAATTCTAAACGAGAAGTATCGAAAAATCTTGGACCGCAAAGGTCGCAAAGGATTTCGCCAAGGTCGCAAAGAAAGACTTAGAATTCCTGTATGGCGAATCTGACTCTGGTTTACGGCATGAGGCTGTTGCCGTCCGAGGACGTAGCCGAGGTGGGCCTGGCTCCGGTGAAACTCACCAACGGCCGGGAAGCCCACGTCACCATGCACATCCTCGAAGGCAGCAAAGAAGATATTGAAAAGCAGTTGCGCACGAGCCTGGAAGCGTTCTTCGATCTCTATCCGGAGATTTGACAGGAAAAGCGGGCCGTTCGGTCTGTGCCGCGCGCGAATTTCTCGGTAGCTCGATGGTGAGGTTGATCCCCTACCGCCGTATAATCCTAGGCTTCTGCTCAGCGTTGAATGAACATGGAATGGTCCTATCCAGAATCGCGGCGCCGGTTGATCGCAGCCGAACTGTGGCCGCAGGGCCGCATGGCGCGGCTGGCCTGCTACCTGGCGGGCATGGCCGCAGTCCTGTTCGGTTTGCAGAAGCTGCTGGGACTGTTCGCCGCGTCCTGGGGCGAGCATTTGGGCGGTTGGGTCGGCTTCCTCACGTTCCTTGCCGTCGTTTTGTTTGTCATCCTCGCCTTCCGCTGGATCAAGCGTAGGATCCTGTGGCGTTTGCGCAACCGTCTGATCGTCACCTATGTGTTCATCGGCGTGATCCCCGCCGTCCTGCTGGTCGCGATGGCGCTCATCACGCTTTACGGGCTGGCCGGTCAGTTTGCAGTTTTTGTCGTCACTTCCGAGATTCACGCCCAGTTGAGAACCCTGGAAGCGGTAAACGCTGCGGTCAGCAATGAACTGGCGGCACGCCTGGAGCGCGGAGAAACTCCGACTGCTGAATCGCTGGCCGGGTTGAGGAAACGCGATCCCGCCTGGGGGCGGCGACAGGTCTGTGCCTGGTACGGGGACAAGCCCCTTCCGCTGTGCAGCGAGTTGAAGGGAGCGGCGCTGACTGCTCCCGGTTTCATGAAAGGCGCGTTTCGCAGTATCGTCCGGGGGCGCGACCACCAACTGCATTTGCGCACCGGCTCCTCGCTGTCGGTGGGGTCCGCCAATCTGACGGTCGTAACCAGCGAACCGTTTGATAAGGAATTGGTAGGAAATGTCGCTGCCGGTCTGGGCGAGATCACGCTTTCGACGCCTGCCGCCGTGGAGAATGAAACGTCCCCGGGTTCGCCGACAAGCCAAGACACGCAGCAGAGCGCCGAACCTGGCTCCTCGCCCTCCCGCAATTCATCGCAGAAGGTTGACCAAATCACCATCAGCACAGGCAAGCAAGACACAACGGTCCGAGTCGGTCAGCAGGAGTTCCGGCCCATTTTCACCGTGGGGGCTCTGCCCGCACCGGTGGGCCGATTCGATTCGCAGATCCAGTTCGGCACTCCGCTTTCCGTGCTTGACTGGGCGACAGGGAACGAGGAGCGCGGAGCACTCATCCATGTACGCACCCGCCCTTCTGTTCTCTACGGGCATCTTTTCGCCGCCCTGGGAGAATTCGTGCAGGGCGTGGAATACATTCTGCTTGGCATCGCGATTATCTTCGCCATCATCGAGCTGATCGCGCTGATCATCGGCACCCGCATGACGCGCACGGTCACCGGTGCGGTGGCGCAGCTTCATGAAGCGACCAAACATATTGATCGCGGCGACTTCAGCCATCGCATTCCCGTAAAGTCGCACGATCAGTTGGCCGAGCTGGCCATCTCGTTCAACACCATGACCGCCTCCATCGAGAAGCTGATCCTGGAGCAGAAGGAAAAGCAGCGGATGGAAAACGAGCTGGCTATCGCGCAGGAAGTTCAGGCACAACTGTTCCCGCGCCAGGTCTCGGAACTGGAATCCCTCGAGGTGCACGGTTTCTGCCGCCCCGCGCGCACGGTCAGCGGAGATTACTACGACTTCGTCACCGCCAGCTCGCACAAGCTGATCCTCGCCGTGGGCGATATCAGCGGGAAAGGCATTTCGGCGGCGCTGTTGATGGCCACCATCCACTCCGCAGTGCGCGCCTACAGCATGGAGAATTTGCCGCAAATGCGGGAGCCGGTAGCCGTGGGCGCGGTCGCCGGAGCAGGCAGAGTACTGGCGGCCTGGCCCGAAGGTGTGGAAGTTTCTCCCGGAGCCCTACTCGGCCTGCTCAATCACCAACTCTACGAGAGCACGCCGCCGGAAAAATATGCCACCCTGTTCTTGGGCATTTACGACGGTCGCGCACACCGGCTGACCTACAGCAACGGCGGGCATCTGCCCCCCATTCTGATCGGGAAAGACGGCGGAATTCGCAGACTGGAGACCGGCGGCACGGTCGTGGGCCTGTTCGACCGCATAAGCTATCAGGAAGGCGCGGTTGAGATGCACCCCGGGGAAATTCTCTTGGCCTACAGCGATGGAGTCACGGAACCGGAGAACGACTTCGGAGAGTTCGGCGAGCAACGGCTGATTGATCTCGTCCGCGACAACCGCAACTTGCCGCTCCCTCAAATCAGCCAGATCGTGACCATGGCGGTGGACGACTGGATCGGCGACAAGGAGCAGCCGGACGACGTAACCCTGGTATTGGCCCGGGCCAGATGAATGACGGGCATTGAGCCTCGGCGGACCATGTTGAACCCCTTGCCTCTCAGCCGGTCAGATCGCTGCCAGTCCATATTGACAGAAGTAGCACCATGCAATAACTTGGTGGATCGGTATCCAACAATTTGTACGCGGGAGTAGCATAACTTCGGCAATGCGCCGGGGCTCCATCCCGGAGATGACGGTTCGATACCGTTCCTCCCGCCCCAAGTTTTGGTGTCACAAAAATCGTTTCAAATCTTCCTTTTCTTCCATCGTCCCTGCTTGAACAGGATCGCGCTGGCGACCGCCATGGAAGACTCCGCGATGGCAATCGAGAAGAAGACCCCGTTGGACCGCATGTGCAGCGGCATCGCCAATCCATACGCCAGCGGAATCTCGAACAGCCAGAAGCCGAAAAAGTTCACAATTGTGGGCGTGACGGTGTCGCCTGCCCCGTTGAAAGCCTGCATCATGACCATGAAGTAGGCGTATCCCAGATTCCCATAGCTGACGATGCGCAGGCAGGCTGCAGCCATCGGCACCACTGCGGGATCGTGCGTGAACAGGCGCACGACCGGCGTGGAGAACACGATGAAGAAGACTCCCACGGCTCCCAGAAAGATCAGGTTGTAGAAAGCGGTGCGCCACACGGCAGTCTCCGCGCGCTCGGGCTTGCCCGCGCCCAGGTTCTGCCCCACCAGCGTGGCCGCGGCATTGCTCAGACCCCACGAAGGGAGTATCACGAAGATGACGATCCGAATCGCGATCGTGTAACCGGCGAGCGCCGCTGCGCCGAAGACACTCACAATGCGCACCAGACCAATCCAGCTGGTGTGCGCGATGGCAAACTGCAAAATGCCGGTGAGCGAGACCCGTACCAGCCGCAGCAGCACTTCAAGATGCACGTGAATCTGACGCCGGAGGATGCGAATCCTCTCGGTCCCTTTCAGCAGCCGGTAGAACTGGTAGATCACGCCGATGCTGCGCCCGGTGAAGGTGGCCAGCGCGGCGCCGGTCACGCCCAGCTTGGGGAACGGCCCCCAGCCAAAGATCAGGCAGGGATCGAGGATCAGGTTGATGATGTTCGACACCCAGAGCAGGCGCATGGCGATGGCGGCATCGCCCGCTCCGCGGAAAATGGCGTTGTTCAGAAACAGCAGCAGCACCGCGCAGCTTCCGCCCAGGCAGATTCGGGCGTAGCCGCTGCCCACTGAGACAATCTCCGGGCTCGCTCCCATCCACTGCAAAAGCCGGGGAGCGAACAGCAGGCAGGGCAGTCCAACCGCGACCGAGACGATCAGTCCCAGGGCAATGGCCTGCACCGCGGCGTCGGCCGCGCCCTCGGGGTCTTTTTCGCCGATACGGCGTGCAACCATGGCCGTGGTAGATAAACTGAGTCCCATGCCTACGGCGAACACCAAGCTGAGCATCGATTCGGTCAGGCCCACCGTAGCCACGGCGTTGGCCCCGAGCCGCCCCACCCAGAACACGTCGACCACGGCAAACAGCGACTCCAGCACCATCTCCAGGACCATGGGCACGGCAAGCAGTAAGATGGCCCGGTTGAGGCTTCCGGCCGTGTAGTCCTGATGCGAGCCGCGAACCGCCTCGACCAGCGAGGCCCATAGCGAGCGCGACCGCCCGCCGGCGTCCCGCCCAGCAGAAGTAGAAATCGCGTCCATAAGAACCTGAGCTTTCCGCAACCTCGCCCGCAAACATGTGCGATGAGCGATGCATTCAGAAACGCAAGATGAGTCAGAGAACCCGCGTGGGGCGGGTAAGACGGGCGAATTAGCGAGGCATGAACATGGCGTTCCCTAAGGGCACGGCTTCAGCCATGCCGCTCGGATGAAACTTCAGGTTCCCTGGGAAACCAACAACGATGAAGGGATTTTACCCCAGGTTCACGGTCTCTGCCAGAAAAACAGAAAAACGGCGGGTGGTTGGAGGCGCCCACCCGCCGTGTCCTCAGGAGGTTATGAGTGATGTCCGCTCTCTAGAAACAAGGTCATGCTAAACCGGCGGGCCGCATCGAGCGAGATGACGAAGGTACTATTTCTCGAGTGAGGCGCGCGCGCACTCCCCTTTCGGGAAAAATTCCGATCTGGACTGGCATTCGCAGCGTTCTTATTTCTTCGGCACGATCACGACCCGCGCCGATACGGCTGTATTCGTGACCAATCCGCCAACCATCATCGACCCAATCGGAGTGGAGACAATTCCGTGGGTATCGCTGCGCGGATCAAACGTATTCTCTTCGATCGTCTCCCAGCGGTTGCCGTGCACATCGTACTCGAAAGTCACAGTAGCAAGCTCGACCGGCTTACCGTCGGAGTCCATCCCCTTGTAGTTGTGGAAGCTGGCAGAGCCGCCGGTGAACAGAATGCGGTTCTTCTCTACTCCGGCTACAATGCCGAAGCGCGCCGGGCCCGGATGCGGCGGCAGTTTGCTCCACGTGATCTTGTTCGGATCTTTGTGGTCGATCTTGCCCAGCCAGCACTCGTCCGAAGTCACGTAGGGAGGCACGCTCGCCGGGTTTTTCTTGGCGCCATCCAGGTAGACGATGGCATCGTCAGCCAGACCTCCGGCGTGACCGAACACCGGCGTCCCGGGAAACGGTGTGGCCTCGCTCCAGGTATTTTTCTCGGCGTCGTACACCTGGACGTTGTTGACCGGCCCGTTTTTCGAGCGTCCACCGACCAGATAGATGTAGCGGTTCTGATTCACCCCAATCACGGCGCTGTCCACGGGCACGGGGATGTCGGCGCCGCGGTACCAGCGCTTGTCCCCGGGAACGTAGGAGTTCACGTCGGGAACGGTCATCTCGTTCCCCTGCCCATCCACGACAAATCCTCCAAAGAGGAATATCTGTCCCCTGGCGCCGACGGCGGAAGCGCCCAGACGGCCGGCCACTCCCGGCACCGGGCGCTCCTCAGCCCACTTCGCCCCTGCGATATGAAAGACGTAAACTTTGTTGGTGATGTCGTCCCAGGTCTTCTTGGTGCCGATGCCCATCAGCGAATAGACGTCGAGGCCACCCCGGAGCGCAGCCACCGCGTTGCCGGAAACGGCGATCGGCATGGGCGGAATTTTTGGTTGGTCGGCAGCTAGCAGAAAAGCAGCACACAGCACCGGAAGCGAGAGCAGAGCCAGTTTTTTCATCGCTGAGATATTACGTCTTCGCAGCGGGCGACGGCAAAGGGTAAGGCATGACGACACCCGGTGCCATAGCCGCGCGTGAGCAGCACTCTAGAACCAGGTCTTGCGCCGGTACTCCCGGTAGGCATCTCCGAAAGCCGCTTCCAGCACGCGGGCTTCGCGACGGGCGCGGATCGTCTGTCCGATCACCACGACAAAAAGGACGATCCACAGGGCAGGTTTCTGCACGACCAGGATTACCCCCGTGATCATCACCGCGCCGAACCCATAAATCGGATTGCGAATCTTCGAGTAGATCCCGCTGGTGACCAGTTGACGGGCTTGCGCGGTTATCGAAAACGATTTCCCGAGTTGATAGCGTGCCATCACAATGCAGCTGATTCCCACTACCACGAGTGCAGTCCCAATGTACCGCTGCACGTTCCATGGGGTGGGCCAGGTAGCAAGGCCCCAGACGAGGGCACATGCCGCCAGGATCTGAATAGCGGTGAATATCCAATAGTGTCGACCCTCCATCGCGGTCCCCTTTCGCTCTTCGCACGGATAAAGCACTGACCACTCAAAATCCCGTCTTTTCCGTAGCCTCTCAGCTTCTTACTTCACCAACCCCTGGCGTACTCCATGAATGAAGTCGGTACAGGCGGGAGTCTGTCCGCTGGCGCGCATGTGGCCGGCGATTTGCCCGCGATGATAGGCCGAGTGCATCACAACGTGCGTCAGAACGTCCTCAATCGTGCTCGTCCACGCCTCACCCTTGCTGTTCTTGTACGAAACCGACTGGTGAACATCGCCGGCGGTGGCCAGGTCCAGATAATCGCGCCACAGCCGAACCAGTTCGGCCGCTTGCGCCTCACATTGCTCGAGATCGGATTTCGGCCACACCGGAGAACCCGGGGGCTGCTGCTTCAGCCGCTCCAGCCAAAGCCGCTCGGCCGAAAGAATGTGGGCCATGAGCTCGAGCGACCGCTCGTTCGCCCCGCCAGCGGCTCGGATCGCGCTGAGAACTTCCCGGTTGGCCCACTCATCATAGGCAAACAAGCGGCGCAGATAGTCAGCCAGGTTCACGAATCACCCTGTCTCGATGCGACTGGTCAAGCTACGATTGATCCATGTTATCGGCAGGGCACCGCCCCAGGCAATGTTGTAACCGTCCTTTTACATTTTGGGGCTACACTGCTTGTTGACGTCTCGCCCTTCCGAGAGATGCCCAATCGAGTGCGAAAATCCGGCAGCCCCGAGTCTCGCAAGGCGGAAGCAGGTGCCGCGCGCCGTTCCAGCAACGGATCCACCACAATTTCGCCCGAGGCGTACTCGGGTGGCTCCGACGACCTGGTGAGTCTGGCGCTTAAAGCCTGCCTCATTGCCCGCGACGCGGCAGCCAACGTCCCCGACCTGCTGACCAACTCCTCCCGCATGGCGTTTCTGGCGATTAAGGATTGTGAGAAAGAACTCGACCTGATCGAGCGTCAAATTGACGAGCTCCTGCCCGCGGCCATCACGCGCGTGAACGAAGCCCGCGCCCGGCAGCTGCTCTCCAGCCTGAAATCGACCACCGACCTGGAGCGCATTGGAGATCTGGTCATGAGCGTAGCTCTGCGGGTACAAGCCCGGACCACCAAGATGGCGACTTCTGACATTCGCCAGCTCGTCGAGATGTCTTCGGTCCTGCGCGATATGCTCGACCTCATCCACCGCGGCTTTTCCACCCTCGATCTCGAGTGCGCCCGCAAGGTGCTGCAGATGGATAAGGATATCGACCGCGTCTGCCATGCCCTGTTCCAGAAATATCTCGCCGAAAGCATGTCACGCAGCGATCCGTCGGGCTTCGAAGTCCTGCTCATGGCGCAGGCTCTGGAGCGCGCTGGCGATCACACCACCAACCTCGCCGAAGATCTTTACAGCCTGATCGAGGGCCGCAGCCTGCGCCACGCGCCCAAGAAAAGGGGCACGACGTAGGAGCAGTTCCCAGTGGCCGGGGGCTAGTTGTCAGGTCCGTGTCAACTGCAACCGGATTTCTCTTCTTACTGACAACGGCCCCTGGCGACGAACTGGGTCTCCACAAATTCATCGTTCATTAACAAGCAGGAAACATTCACGCAACATTCTCCTAATAAGGTTGAGAGGCTCTCTCGATCCCGAATGGCCGTGGACCTCGGGTCAGCCGCAAGCTAAGGATGCACCTGCCTGCCCAATCCTACGCGGACACTGCAAGCACCGACCGCATTGCAGCGCTGCGGTCGCTTGTCTTCGTCGTGGAAGACGAGGAAGACATAGCCCGCCTGATCTCGCACAACCTGAGGGCGGCGGGCTTCGAGGTGCAAAGCTTCGTTAGTGCCGGTTCTGTGCTCACCGAGGCCGCGCGCGAGATGCCGGCGCTCTTCCTTCTGGATATCATGCTGCCCGGCACCGACGGCTTCGAACTCTGCCGCCACATCCGGCAAACGCCGGCTCTTTCGGCGACACCCATCATTTTCCTCACCGCCAAAACCGGTGAGGCTGACCGCATCAAGGGGTTGGAACTGGGCGGAGACGACTACATTACCAAGCCTTTCAGCCCGCGCGAACTGGTGGCCCGCGTGCGCAGCGTGCTGCGTGGATTGGCCCAGACTCCTGCAATCGCCGAGGTACTCCGCCTTGGCGACCTGGAAATTAACCTCTCCTCCATGACCGTGCAGGTCCAGGGACGCAATGTGCTCACCACCGTACGCGAATTCCGCCTGCTCGAGTATCTGGCCACGCACCGGGGCCGGGTCCTGACCCGCGACCAATTACTGGACGCCGTGTGGAAAGAAACTCCCTTCGTGACCCCGCGCTCGATTGACGTCTACATCCGCCGCCTGCGCGAGAAGATCGAACCCGACCCCCGCCATCCCCGGTACCTCAAAACCCTGCGCGGCATCGGCTATCGCTTCGAAGTTCCGAAGTAGGGTGCCCAAGGTAAAGCACCGAAACAGCAAGCGGTAAATGCTTCTTAATTTTGGTAGTGGCGCAGTTGCCGGAAACACCTATGTGGGGACAGCCGCCCTCGGCTGTCCGGTCGAGCGCAGCTCGACAGCCTTGTCCATCCGGACCGCCAAACTGAGACATTTCCCCAAGACTTGACAAATCCTGCCTCCCGGAGCAGAATTCTTATAGGCGAATAAAAAGCGAAACTACGCCGATCGCCTCCGCGGCTCCAGCCCCGGTGTTCCCTGAAATTTTCCGAGGAATTTATGTCTTCCGCAGTGGTTTCCACTTCGGCGGTCACGGGCCGCCCTTTTGTTTTTGACGAAGAAATCGTTCCGGAAGTGTGCTCGCGCTCTAGTGCCCATCATCGAGAGCTTGCCGGAATACAAAAATCTTTTCCCATAGCCCGCTTTGGTCAATCAACAATCAGCAATCGGCAATCGAAAATCGAAAATTCTGTAGTGCCGGCTTCGCAGCTCGAAACTCGCCCGATGCCGATGATGGTTTCTAGCGGTATCTCCGCCCTCGACGCCCTGACCGGCGGCCTGCCCCGCGGTTGCCTCACCGAAATCTGCGGACCTGCGTCTTCGGGACGCACCACCGTGCTCCTGGCCGCGCTGGCTGCCGCCACCCGCCGCGGAGAATTCTGCGCTGTAGTGGACGCCAGCGACACACTCGATCCCCACTCCGCCGCCGCCGCCGGTGTGGAATTGGACCGGCTGTTGTGGGTGCGCTGCGGAGAAGACTCACCATGGAGGCGCCCTTCGACTCCGCTCAGAGCTTGCCCTGAGCCTGCCGAAGGGGCAGGCTTCGACACGGAGAAAAAGTTTTTTTCAGTAAATCAGAGTTCTGAAGATCGATTTGGACCACGAGACACAAAACATCCGTCAGAGCAGCGCCTCGAGCAAGTCCTGCTCGCTACCGATCTCCTGCTCGAAAGCGGAGGTTTTGGGCTGATTGCCCTCGATCTCGGCGATCTGCCGCCGCAGGCCGCCCGCCGCATTCCGCTGACCACGTGGTTCCGCTTTCGCCGCGTCATCGAGCACACACCCACGATTCTGCTGGCCATCGAACCGCAAGCTATCGCCGGAAGCTGTTCTTCCCTGCTGCTGCAGTTGGGATCAGGCAATCCAATGCTGCCAGCGGATGGATCAGCCGCGAAGCGGCGAAAGAATGCAGCCCACGGCGTAAGCCGTGGGGTAGTTGTTGGGGATGATGAAGCCCCGGAGGGGCGGAAGAAAATTTTCATAAGCAAGCAATCGGACATCGATCCCCAAAATACCGAACCCGCGCATGCGCAACTGCTAACCGAACTGGAAATTATTGTGGAACTCATTCGTTCGCGTATAGAACGCAAACCCGTGCGCTCGGTAACGTTCGCCACCAAAACCGCCTGGGCGGGATGAAGGAGATGAGACAAATTACTCAATTACCAAATTACCCAATTACTCAATGATTCATGCCGTTCGCTTGCATCTACGTGCCGAATTTTCCTGTGGCGGCCGCACTGCGTGCCGAACCGGAACTGCAGTCGCGCCCTGTCGCCATGGTTGAAGGCAGGCCTCCTCTGGAAACAATTCACGCGGTCAATGAAAAAGCCAGCCGCATGGGTATCGCGCCCGGTATGACCAAGTCGCAAGCCGAACTGTGCGCAGAACTGGCATTGCGCCCGCGCTTGCCGCTGCAGGAATCCGCGACACACGCCGCACTGCTCGATTGCGCTCAGTCCTTCTCGCCATGTGTGGAAGACACGGCCTGCGACACGGTACTACTCGATCTCACAGGCCTGGAGTCTCTGTTCGGATCGCTGCCCGAAATTTCCCGCGCCATCTCCAATCGTGCTGCCGCGCTCCGACTCGCAGCCAACGTTGCCATTGCCTCCAACCCCGACACAGCCGTGCTAGCCGCTCGCGGATTGTGTGACGCAGGATTGTGTGGCGCGGGCACTCTTGCCCGCGTCGGCGTCAGCGTGATTCCCGCAGGCAAAGAAGCAGAGTGGTTGGGCACTCTGCCAGTAGAAGTTTTATTTGCCGAGCGATTGGAGGGAGATCAGAAAAAAGAAGCCGATCGCCTGCTGGAAACCCTCCATATCTGGGGCATTCGCAACCTGCGTGCTCTGGCCGCGCTGCCGGAAGTTGCGCTTAGCGAACGCCTCGGACAAGAAGGTTTGCGCCTGCAGCAGTTGGCACGCGGCGCCGCTTCGCGCACGCTGGTTCCCGTGGAAGTGCCGCTGGCGTTTGAAGAAGCCATCGAATTGGAGTACCCCATCGTCCTGCTCGAACCGCTGGCTTTCCTGCTGAATCGCCTGCTCGAGCAACTCTGCGCGCGCCTGGCTGCGCACGCCCTGGCCACGCAGGAATTGCGTCTCACGCTCGAACTCGAAAAGGCACCGGGTTTCAAGCAACCATCAGTCATCAACCATCAGCCATCCCTTTTGCAATCGTCAATCGAAAATCGGCAATCGAAAATTTGTTTTGCCCGCACCCTCCACCTGCCTCTCCCCATGCTCGACGCCAAGATTTTCCTCAAGCTGCTGCAACTGGATTTGAACGCGCATCCTCCGGGCGCGCCCATCGTGAAGATTCATCTGGCCGCCGAACCGTCGCGGCTGCGCTCGGCCCAGGGCGGGCTTTTCCTTCCGCCGTCGCCGGAACCGGAAAAACTGGAACTCACTCTCGCCCGCATTACTGGCTTAGTCGGCGGAAACAAAGTCGGAGCACCGGAATTGCTCGACACCCACCGTCCTGAAGGATTCCGCATGCGACGTTTCGTGGCTGAGACCACAAAGAAAAAGGAGCATGCAGAAACTCACGCCGCAGAAGAACAATCTGCCGTCACTGCTTTGCGTCGATTCCGCCCTCCGCTTCGCGCCAACGTGATTCTGGAGAACGGCCAGCCTGCGCGCTTGGTCTGCCCGAAGAAAAAAGAAATACAGGGTCATGTGCTCTGGAAGGCGGGCCCATGGCGCTTTTCCAGCCACTGGTGGGAGCGTGAAGCCTGGTCACGCAACGAATGGGACATTGCTCTTAAAAATGATGCTTTGCAAAATGGAGAAACCATCGCCCTGTATCGACTGGTACACGATCTGCTCGGAGGGGGATGGTTCGTGGAAGGAACGTATGACTGAAAAAGATTTGCCACAGATTCTCACGGATCAACACGGATCTAAAAACAAGACTTGATCCGTGGAAATCCGCGCAAATCCGTGGCTGATTACTGATGTACATCGAACTTCACGCCCGCTCCGCTTTCAGTTTTCTCGAAGGCGCTTCCCTGCCCGAGGAGTTGGTCTCCACCTGCGCCCAACTCGGCATGCCCGCCATGGCGCTGCTCGACACCGACGGCGTTTATGGCGCGCCGCGCTTTCACCTGGCAGCAAAGAAAATTGGACTCAAGGCGCATATCGGCGCGGAAATTACTTGTGAGTTCCTTACTCAGCACAAGGCTAAAATTTCGATTTCCGATTGCCGATTGCCGATTGAACACACTCGTTCAACCGCCGTTCAATCAACAATCAACAATCAACAATCAACAATTTCCTGCAAAATCGGCAATCGAAAATCACCAATCGAAAATTCCTTTCGGCTTCCTCTCCTCGTTGCCTCCCGCGCCGGCTATCAAAATCTTTGCCGCCTGATCACCAAAATGAAGTTGCGCACGAAAAAAGGCGAAGGCGCGGTCCTCCCGGAAGAACTCGAAGAGCACGCCGAGGGCCTCATCTGCCTCACCGGCGGAGCGGAAGGACCGCTGGCCACAGCCTTGCAACAGGGAGGAATGGAAGAAGCCCGGAGGCGGATCGATCAACTGATCGGAATCTTCGGCCCCGGCAACGTCTACGTCGAACTGCAGCGCCATTTCCAGCGCGAAGAAGAAGCCTGCAGCCGCGCTGCCATCGCCATCGCCCGCTCGCTGCATCTTCCAATACTCGCCACCAACGGAGTCTGCTATGCCACCGCCCAAGCCCGCGAACTTTCGGATGCCTTCACGGCAATTCGCCATCATCGCACGCTCTCCACTGCCGGGCGCATGCTCGCACGCAACTCCGAGCGCTATCTGAAGAGCCCGCGGGACATGCAGCAACTTTTCGCTGACCTGCCCGAAGCTCTCGCCAACACGCTCGAGCTTTCCGCACGCCTCGAATTCACGCTCAACGATCTCGGCTATGAATTTCCCCGCTATCCCGTGCCCGAAGGGGAGACCATGAATTCCTTCCTGCGCGCGCGCGCCTGGGAAGGTTTCCGCCAGCGCTATGGCCGCGCTTCGCCCGACTTGCAAACCCGCGCCCAGCGCCAGATTGAGAAGGAACTTGCGCTCATCGAAAAACTCAAGCTCGCGGGATATTTCCTGATCGTCTGGGACCTGGTCCGCTACTGCCGCGAGCAGAACATTCTTGCTCAAGGGCGCGGCTCCGCCGCCAACAGTGCTGTCTGCTACTCGCTCGGCATCACCGCGGTTGATCCCGTCAGCATGGAACTTCTCTTCGAGCGTTTCCTTTCCGAAGAACGTGGCGAGTGGCCCGACATTGATCTCGACCTGCCCAGCGGCGATGAGCGCGAAAAAGTCATTCAGTATGTCTACAAGCGCTACGGCGAGCGCGGCGCGGCCATGACCGCCAACGTCATCACCTATCGCAACCGCATGGCCGCGCGAGAGATGGGCAAGGCGCTGGGATTCGATCCGGAAACGCTCAACAAAATTTCCGCCGCCGTTGCTACCTGGGAATTTCGCGACGAAAACGACGCCCTCGATCGCCGCTTCCGCGACGCCGGACTCGACCTCAGCCATCCCCGCCTGCGCAAATACCACGAACTCTGCCTCGCGGTGCAGGACATGCCGCGCCATCTCGGCCAGCATTCCGGCGGCATGGTCATCTGCCAGGGACAACTCGATTCCGTCGTGCCGCTCGAGCCTGCGTCCATGCCCGGCCGCGTCGTCGTGCAGTGGGATAAAGAAGACTGCGCCGACATGGGCATTATCAAAGTTGATCTGCTCGGCCTGGGCATGATGGCCGTGCTCAAAGATTCGATCGAACTCATTCGCGACCACTATCGCGAAGAAGTCGATCTGGCGCATCTTCCGCAGGATGATCCGCCAGTGTATTCCGCGCTGCAGCAGGCTGACACCGTGGGCATGTTCCAGGTGGAAAGCCGCGCGCAAATGTCGTGCCTGCCGCGACTGCGCCCGCAGCGCTTTTACGACATCGTGGTGCAAGTCGCGATCATCCGCCCCGGGCCGATCGTCGGCCAGATGGTGAATCCGTTTTTGCAGCGCCGCCAGGGACGCGAAGACGTCACCTATCCGCATCCTTCGCTCGAACCCGTGCTCAAGCGCACGCTCGGCGTCCCGCTCTTTCAGGAACAGCTTCTGCGGCTGGCTATGATTGCGGCCAACTTCACCGGTGGCGAAGCCGAAGAACTGCGCCGCGCCATGGGCTTCAAACGATCGCAGGCGCGCATGAAGGAGATCGAAACCAAATTGCGCGCCGGCATGACGCAAAATAAGATCCCGCCGAAAGCGCAGGAAGAAATTATTCTTTCCATCACTTCTTTTGCGCTCTACGGATTCCCTGAGTCGCACGCCGCCAGCTTCGCGCTGATCGCATATGCCAGCGCCTATTTGAAGTGCCATTACCTGGCCGCGTTCACCGCCGCACTGCTCAACCACCAGCCCATGGGATTTTATTCGCCCGCAACCATCGTCAAAGACGCGCAGCGCCATGGATTGAAAGTGCTGCCGGTGGATGTAACATGCTCAGAGTGGAATTGCACGTTGGAAGCTGTCAGCCATCAGCCATCAGCCGTCAGCAAAATCACGCTGGAAGCAGCCGCGGAGCGGCGCCAGAATGCAGCCCACGGCGTAAGCCGTGGGAAAGCAGAAACAGTAGAGAACCAAGCCCCGGAGGGGCGGAAGAATATCGCGCTGCGCATGGGCCTGCGCTACGTCCGCGGCCTGCGGGAAGAAGCCGCTCAAGCGCTGGTCTGCGAACGCATGCGCGCACCCTTCGTCTCTATTCACGATCTCACCCGCCGCGTCCCCGACCTGCGCAAAGACGAACTCACCACGCTGGCGGAAATCGGAGCGCTGAATGCAGTTGCCAGCAGCCAGTTGCCAGTTGCCAGTAAAACCCTTGCCATTCCGACCCCCGGGCGAACGCGAGGAATGGAGAAATCTGGGGAATTTCCGATTGCCGATTTTCGATTTCCGATTGAAACAAACCCATCCGTCAGCCAATCAACAATCAAAAATCAAAAATCAAAAATTGCCTCCACAATCGTCAATCGGAAATTGGCAATCGGAAATTCATTTCACCGCCGCGACGCGCTCTGGCAGGTGGAACGCGCTGTCCGGGGCTCGGGCCCACTGCTTGAACAACAGCCCGAGCCTGATTCTCCCTCGCCGCTTCAGCCCATGAACCACGAAGAGCGCCTGGTCGCAGACTTTCACGGCACGGGCCTGACCGTCGGCCCGCATCCTGTAGCGTATCGTCGCGAATGGCTCACCGCCATGGGCATTCGCCGCGCCAGCGAATTGCGCGATCTTCCCAGCGGCAAGCGTCTTCGCATCGGAGGCTGCGTCATCACCCGCCAGCGTCCGGGTACTGCCAAGGGCTTCGTCTTTATCAGTCTGGAAGATGAGACCGGAGTGGCCAACGCCATCATCACGCCCGACCTGTTTCATCGGAATCGCCTGCTGCTGGCTAGCGAGCGCTTCCTGGCCATCGAAGGCATCCTGCAGAATCAGGACAACGTCATCTCCGTCCGCGCCGAACGCGTGCAGCCGCTATTTGTTACGAAAGCCGAAACCGTTTCGCACGACTTTCACTAGAACTCTTCACCACGGAGGCACTGAGACGCGGAGCATTGTTGATCGTCGATTTCTGATTGTTGACTGAATCTGTGGCAATCCGCGGGAATCCGTGGCCAATTAGTTTGCTGTTCTCCGTGCCTCTTTGCCTCCGTGGTAAGAATTCGCTCCTCACTTCCCCACATAACTGACTCTCCAGATCGAGTTCGAGCCATCATCGCTCACCAGCAGCGAGCCATCCGGCGCCACCGTGATCCCCACCGGACGTCCCCACACCTGTCCGTCGGGAAGCACAAAGCCGGTCAGGAAGTCTTGATACTCACCGGTGGCGTGTCCCGTATGATGCAGTGGCACGCGAATCACTTCATATCCCACCCGCACGGCCTTGTTCCACGAGCCGTGCTCCGAAGCAAAAATATCGCCCTTGTATTCCGCGGGAAACTTGTCCGCCCCGTAAAACGTCAATTCCAGCGAAGCATTGTGCGGCTGCAGCAGCACGTCGGGAACAATCACCTTGTCCTTCAACTCCGGATGTTTCCCTTTATGCCGCGGATCCTGGCGCGCCCCCATATACCACCAGGGCCAGCCGTAGAATCCGCCTTCCTCGACGTGCGTGATGTAATCCGGCACCAAATTGTCACCCAGCGCGTCGCGCTCGTTCACCGAGCACCACAACTCGCCGGTCTGCGGATTAACCGCGATTCCGCCTCCGGCATTGCGAATGCCATAGGCATACACGTTCAGCACGCAGTTCGCCGGGTCGCACGCCAGAATATCGGCGCGATCTTTCTCTGCCGGATGCGTATCGGCGTCGTCAACGTTCGACGCCGAGCCCACGGCCACAAGCATCTTCTTGCCGTCTTGAGAAAACTCGACCGCGCGGGTCCAATGTCCGCCTCCGCTGGGCAGATCAGCGATGTGTTCGGAAGGTCCGCTGGCCTTCATGTCTCCGTTGTGATACGGAAACCGAATCACTTCGTTCGTGTTGCCGATGTAAACCCACTGCGGGTTCGGACCCGGCGGATAAAATGCGATTCCATAAGGTCGCCTCAAACCTTCCGCGTAGACCTGCATCTGCTCCGGCTTTCCGTCGCTGGTCACGCCGCGAAATACGCGAATCCGCCCCGGTTCGCTTTCCGCCAGAAAAATATCGCCGTTGGGAGCGGTGCGCAGCCAGCGCGGATTGTCGAGGCCGGCCGCATAGAGTTCAACCTTAAACCCGGCCGGAGCCACCGGCCACGCGTTCTCCGGCCGCGCCACCAACTCGGGGCCGTTCTCGGCCGAAGCGGTGGCGTACGGCTCAGGAAGATCATTCACCGTGATCTTGTGCGTGCTGCCCGGCGATTCGTAACGGAAATCAATAAACGGCGGTCGCGGTGGAGGGTCGTTCAACGTTGACGCGCTCGCTATCGCTGCGGGAGCGGGGCTTGCGGCCGGGGCAGCCTTACCCGCGGCCAGCGATTCGACATAGCTCACGACCTGCCAGCGTTTCTCCTCCGGGAGAAATGCCCAGGCCGGCATCCCGTTGTCCGTGTCTCCCTTGGTAACGAACCAGAACACCTCGCCCGACGTCACCCCCTTCAGCTTGCCGTCCACGAGAGAAGGAACGTTGCCTGTCCCCTGTCCGGTCTTGCCGTGGCAAGCCAGGCAGTTGCGCGCATAAATCGTCTTGCCCGCGCCGGCAGCGGCCTGCTGGCCTTCAAACGGATTCTTCATCGCCTTCGCCGAGTCCGGCGCGTCATGAAATTGCTTGTCGACAGCTTGCAAACTGGCAAAGGGAAGAACAGCGAAGAAAACTGCCACAACCATCCTGACGGCGGCCAAACGCATACTTATCCCCCACAGAGTTTTGCTCAGTTAGATGAACTCTTATACCCGAGGGATGCGACTCTCTGCAAACCGCCGGACGGCCTCACCATAGCTCTCCATCACCGGCATCGCAACGCCAAGAGCATGCCCCGTGCTGATGATGTCGTCCTAAAATGTTCGGACCTCAACCAGCGCGTTCTCTTTGATCTGCAATAGTTTAGGAAGGTTTGGTAGCGCTACCGGGAATCGAACCCGGGTTTGAAGATTGAGAATCTTCCGTCCTAACCCCTAGACGATAGCGCCACGGGAAGTAACTTTCAAAGTATAACAAAACCTCTGCGGCCCTCTAGCCGTCTTGGTCCCGTTTTGAAAATCCGTGGCGGCGTATCAGTTTTATAACTGCAACTTGTTCCCTTTCACAGGCCCAAACGTTCTATAGTGGAGACATCTTAAGCACATACATCCTATGAACCGGAAATTGGACGCACCCAGGAATCGCTTCGCGACCTGCATGTGGCTCATTCATCAACGTTTGTAGGCATTCCTGACTCAGGAGGACCGAAGGAGTACCCGACCATGGCCAGACGGAAATCACCTAAGAACAACCCGGATATTGATCAGTCACTCTCCCCCAGCAACGAGTCCACCTTTCCCAACCCAGTGGAGGGCGTGGCGGCAGCAAGCTCTGTCACTGAAGTCGTGAAACCCAAGAACGGAAAACGTACAAGGACGCCAGAAACTATCCGGGCCGAAGCCCGCGCCAATCTGGTTCCCATCAACCTGGACGACGAAATTCGCTGCCTCGCCTACCTGCTCTCGGAGCGCCGCGGATTTGAGCCGGGTCATGAGATAGAAGATTGGCTGGCCGCCGAGCGCGAAGTCCTCGGACGCTACCAGCAGCAAAGGGCATAGGACCCCGAGTAGAGAACTACGAGGCGGCCGAACCCCGGCCGCCGTATGCCCAAACGAAGCCTGCACCTGGTCTGCTTTCCACCCGCCTGCCAGCGCGATTCCTGCCGGCTAGCCTTCGGGCCCGAACATTTTTTTCCCGCGGCCTATGGCACTGCACTCTTCATTCTGCCCTGCTCGGGTTGCCTGTGCCGTCGGTTTCTGAAAAAATGACTTGGGGTTCCCTACAATGGCGCTGATTGGTAGCTATGCCCTGCTCCTCGCCCTGGCGTTGAGCGCTTACTCGTTTCTGTTCGGACTGCTCGCGCTCGCCTTTCCAGGCGAGGGTTCCGAACGTGTCGGCGAGACGGCGCGCCGCGCTGGCGTCGTAGTTTTCGGGGCAGTGCTGCTGGCTGCCGTGGCTCTGGTTACCGCTGCATTCCGCAACGATTTCACGATCGCCTACATTTTCCACCACAGCAACCGCGACCTACCTGCTCCTTACAAGTTCGCCACGCTGTGGTCCGGGCAGGAGGGTTCGCTGCTGTTCTGGTCGCTGCTGCTGGCCGGATACGGCTTCGTCCTGCGCTTGCGCTACAAGACCGATCCCCGGCTTTTCGCCTACGCCTCGGTGATTCTGGCCGCAGTGCAGATCTTCTTCCTGGCGCTGGTGCGCTTCGCGGCGAACCCCTTCGGCCTGATCGAAGGTCCGCTGCGCCCGGACGGCAGCGGCCTCAATCCGCTCCTGCAATACCCCGAGATGGTCATCCACCCGCCGATGCTTTATCTGGGCTATGTCGGATTCACCATCCCCTTCGCTTTCGCGCTGGGCGCGCTGATCATGAAGTATCCCGGCGAGAAATGGATCCACATCACGCGCCGCTGGACCATGGTCACCTGGGGATTCTTGACCTGCGGCATCTTTCTCGGCGCGCACTGGGCCTATGCCGTACTGGGCTGGGGCGGATACTGGGGATGGGATCCGGTCGAAAACGCGTCGCTCATGCCCTGGCTCGTCGGCACTGCCTTCCTGCATTCGGTCATGATGCAGGAAAAGCGCGGCATGTTGAAGGTCTGGAACATGTGGCTGGTTTTCGCCACGTTCTGGCTGGCCATTCTCGGAACATTCCTCACCCGCAGCGGCATCATCAGTTCCGTGCACGCCTTCGCGCAGTCGTCGATCGGGACCTGGTTCGCCTGGTTCCTCGCCATCACCTTCGCGGTGTTCGTTTTCTTCTTCGTCAAGAACAAGCAGCACCTGCGCAGCGACCACCGCCTCGAGTCGCTGGTTTCGCGGGAATCGAGCTTCCTGTTCAACAACCTGCTCTTTCTTCTGCTCACGCTCGATGTGCTGTGGGGAACCTGGTTTCCGAAAATTTCTGAGCTGGTGCAGGGCAACAAAGTCACCGTCGGTGCGCCGTTCTACAACCGGGTAGCGATTCCGGTCGCGCTGCTGCTTCTGCTGCTGACCGCGGTCGGCCCGCTGCTGGCCTGGCGCAAGACCTCGTTCGAAAGCCTGAAGCGCAACTTCCTGTGGCCGACCATCGCTGCCCTGGTGCTCGCTCTGTTCGTAATGTTTACGCCTCGGTCCTGGGGCTCGATCTTCGGCCTCCGCCCCTGGGCTGACATCAGCTACTTCTACTCATTGATGAGCGTCTTTCTATCCGCGCTGGTCACGTTCACCGTGGCGTCAGAGTTCTACCGCGGCGGCCGGGTCATCTCCGAGAAAACCGGCCAGGGCATGTTCGCTGCGATGGTGCAGCTGACGCACCGCAACACGCGCCGCTATGGCGGATACATCGTTCACTTCGGCGTTGCCCTGGTCATGATCGGGTTCTCCGGCTCTGTTCTCAACCAGGACAAAGAAATGGAAATGGGCTACGGCGACAAGATGAGCATTGGCAACTATGAACTGGTTTGCCGCTCCTTCACCCAGGACGACAATCCCAACCAGTTCAGCGAGTGGGCCATCCTCGACGTCTACCAGCACGGGCAAAAGATCGATACCATGACCCCGGTGCGCATCCTTTACAAGGCGAGCCAGCAGCCATCGACCAAGCCCGACATCCGTTCCACCTTCAAAGAGGACCTTTACCTGGTCTACGAAGGCCAGAGCGATAAAGGACAACCCATCATCAAGGCGCACGTGAATCCCATGGTCATCTGGATCTGGATCGGGGCCTGGATCATGGTTCTGGGCACGGGCCTGGGGCTGATACCGAATGCGCCTGCCCCGGTGACCGTGCGGGCGACAAAACTGGTGGAAACGGCTGAGCCGGTGGCCACAGGAGATTAGTATTTCAGAGTTGTGATTTCAGATTGCAGATTTGATCGGGAAGCTGAATCTGCAATCTACAATCTGAAATCTGCAATGCAAATGATGTCGAGATCAAATAACATTCTCCGCCGCGCCCTGCACTGCGCCGTGCTCTGCCTCGCTGTGTTTGGCCTGGTCGGTGCCGGCGATCCCGCCTCACGCTTCAACGCACTCGGCCATCAACTCATGTGCATCTGCAGTTGCGGCCAGGTTCTTTTGGAGTGCAACCACGTCGGCTGCCCCGACTCCGACGGCATGCGTAACGAACTGTCGGCCGCCATCGCACGCGGTGACAACGACAGCCTGATCCTGCAGGGCTTCGTGCAGAAATACGGGCCGACGGTTCTTGCCGCGCCCACCACCAAGGGTTTCGACCGCACCGCATGGATCATGCCCTTCGTCGCCCTGGTGCTCGGTTTCGGCGTTGTGGTTCTCGTCGTGCGCGCGTGGAAAAATCGCCCGGAGCCTGCCATCGCCGGCGGCCTGCGCCCCACCAGCAGCGCCGAACTCGACCAGTTCCGCGAACAGGCCCGCAAGGAGACCGACTTATGACCTCCGAACTCGCCGTCTGCGCCGTGGTCACCGCCGCCGCGCTGTTTTACATTTTCTACCTTCCTGGCCAACTTTTTCTCGGCCCCGAGAAGACGCGCGCCTCGTATTTGCGCGAGCGCAAGGACGCCGTCTATGAGAACCTGCGCGACCTGAACTTCGAATACAAGGCGGGCAAAGTCCCCGAGGCTGACTATCATTCGCTGAAATCTTCGCTCGAGGACGAAGCTGCCACGCTGCTCGCAGAAATCGCGCGCTTGGAAGCGACACCATTGGGGAAGGCGAAGGCATGATTCAGAACGTCACTGTCATCCTGAGCGGAGTGAGAAGTGCGCAGTCAAAGGACCTCCCCTCACCGCCTTGTGTGGGGACAGCCGCCCTCGGCTGTCCAGTCGAGCGAAGCTCGACGGCATTCTCTGCAGCGAAACAGCTGCCGGGCTCCGCCCGGCCCGACAGCCGGGGGCGGCTGTCGCCACATGGCTGTCTTATATTGCTTGCCGCCGCCCTCGCTGTCTCCGCCCTCGCCTCCGCCCAAACCCTCACCGGCACGGTCAAGAACGCGACCACCGGCAAGCCGGGCACGGGCGACGAGGTCGTTCTGCTGAGCCTTGGCCAGGGCATGGAAGAATCCGGCCGCACCCAGTCCGACGCCAAAGGCCATTTCAGCTTCAAGCTCGATGACGCCCAGTCGCCGCATCTGGTCCGCGTCATCCATCAGGAAGTCACCTATCACCGCATGGCTCCTCCGGGAACGACTTCGGTCGAGGTCGAAGTCTACGACGTCAGCAAGAAGGTCGAAGGCATCGAGGTCGTCGCCGACATCATGCGCCTGCAGGTCGAGCAAGGGCAGCTCGAAGTCATGCGGGCTTTCGCCGTGCAGAATAACTCCAAACCTCCGCGCACCCAGATGAATGAGCGCAACCTCGAGTTCTATGTCCCCGAGGGCGCCCAGATCATCGAAAGCGAGGCCATGACCGCGAACGGCCAGCCGGTCAACTCCTCACCCGTCCCGGTCGACGACAAAAAGACCCGCTACGCCTATCTGTTCCCCCTCCGTCCCGGCACCACGCAATTTCAGCTCGCCTACCAACTGCCCTACACCGGCAGCGCCAACATTGACCCCAAGAGCATTTATCCCCTGCAACATTTCGTCGCCATCCTGCCCAAGACGATGCAGTTCTCCGCTGCGCCAGGCACGAACTTCCAACCCATGAGCGATCCCCAGCAGCCCGACGCCAACGTGCAGGTAGCCTCGGGCGCGTCGCTGGGCCGGTCGCTGGCTTTCAAGGTGTCCGGCGAAGGCACGCTCGAGGCGCGCAATGAGAATGCAGGCCAGCCGGGCGAGGGCGCTCCCGCGCAGGCTGAGAGTCGCCCGGGTGGCGGACTCGGCCCCCCGATTGACGCTCCCGATCCTCTGCACCGCTATCAGTTCGCCATCCTGATCGGAGTGACGCTGGTGCTGGCCGGCGGCGGAGTTTTCACCGCATTTCGCCAACAAACTGGGGCCCGAGCCGCATTCCGCCCGAAGGCGATGCAAGCAGCGGACCAGGAAGCCGACGCCAATTACGAGGAAATGGAGGCGGTTGCGGCACCTGCCAAGCGCCGCGCCGCTACGCAGCCGCCCAAGGCGCCGGTTTCAACTTCTTCCCTGTTCCTCGAGGGTCTGAAAGAAGAACTCTTCCAGCTTGAGGTCGAGCACAAACAAGGCCGCATCTCGCAGCAGGAATACGAGAAGACCAAGGCCGCGCTCGACCAGACCCTGCAGCGCGCCCTGAAACGGGCAACCCAGAAGACGTAACCTGAGGCAGCGGAACCTGCATCCTCCAACTCACGTATCATCCAATAAGGTGGATTCAAAACGACCATGGGAAACACATTCAAGACCGCACTTCTGCTGACGTTAATGACCTTGCTGCTGCTGTTCATCGGCCGCTATTTCGGTGGCCAGAACGGCATGATCCTTGCCCTGATCTTCGCCGGCGTGATGAACTTCGTTTCGTACTTTTATTCCGACAAGATCGCGCTGGCCATGTACCGCGCCCAGCCCGTGACTCGCGAGGAACTGCCGCGGGCCTACGCGGCCGTCGAGCGCCTCACGCAGAAGATTGGCATCCCGATGCCGAAGATCTACGTCATTCCCAACGAGTCGCCCAACGCCTTCGCTACGGGGCGCAACCCGAGCCACGCTTCGGTCGCGGTGACCCACGGGATTTTGGGTTTACTGAATGATGAGGAACTCGAGGGCGTGCTGGCGCACGAACTCGGACACGTCAGCAACCGCGACATCCTGATCAGTTCCGTCGCGGCGACTCTTGCCGGCGCTGTCACCATGATCGCCAGCATGGGACGCTGGGCCATGATCTTCGGCGGCTACGGCCGCGGCGAGCGCGACAACCGCGGAGGCGGTGGTCTGGCTGCGCTGTTCATGCTGATCGTCGCGCCCATCGCCGCGACCCTGATTCAGCTCGCCGTGTCGCGTTCCCGCGAGTATCAGGCCGACGCTACCGGCGCGCATTTCACCGGTAATCCGTACGCGCTGGCCAGCGCCCTGCAGAAGCTCGACGCCTATTCGCGTCGCCTGCCCCTGCAGGCCACGCCGTCAACCGCGCACCTGTTCATCATTCAGCCGTTTCTGGGGATGAGCTTCGGCAGCCTGTTCTCGACCCATCCGCCGATCGCCAAACGCATCGAGCGGCTGACGGGAAGGCCGGCGGAGTTTACGCAGTAACAGCTCTTGGATACGTGCAGGCGGGCCGTGGTCGTGTGAGGGATGCTGAAACTGGCTCTACGCGACCGACCCTGCCTGGCCTTGCTGGCAGAGTTCTCGCACGGTTGCCGCCACCAGGCAATCCATCGCGGCGGCGACGGCAGGAGACAGTTCGGTACTCCAATCGGTGCTGGCCGGCTGCACGCCCAGCAGGACCACCGCCGGTGGCTGCTGCTGCAGCACGCGCAGCGCGACCAGCAAATCGGAAACTCCCAGCTGATGCACGCTGCTCGTGCCCGGCAGAGAATTCAATTCCTCGCCCGACATCCGCACTACCGTTCCCGGAGCTTCTCCAACGTCAACCGCATCAATGACGATCAGACGCGAACAATCCCACACGTAGGGAAGCAGTTCCAGTCCCAGTGTCCCGCCTTCGACCAGAGACACATCTTCCGGCACACGCGCATCTTCGCGCAGACGTTTGACCACCTGCGCTCCCGCCCCATCGTCGGCGTGCAGGATGTTCCCCAAGCCCAGCACCACCGTCTTGTACGGTCTGGCCTGCATCACTTCACTTGACCTGCATCCTCTTCCAACTCGTGCCTGGGGATGAACTTGTAGCCCGTAAAAATGCTCTCAATCAGGCCGTTCCGCTCTTCCCACGAAACCAGCACAGCGCTGTACACATGGTGAATCACGAACGCGAAGAACGTGAACATGATGCAGAAATGCAGCAGCCGCAGATGCTGGATATCCACCACCCGCGGAATCCAACTGAACATCCATCCCAGCAGCCACGATCCCCGCACCTGGGTGTACAGAGTGAGCCCGGTAATGATTTCAAGCAGCATGAAGGTGAACATCACCAGATAGGTCACCGCCGCCAGTGCGTTGTGGCCGACATGGTGCACCAGGTCCTTCTTCAGGAAACTGTAATAGGCGACCATGTTCCCCATGCCTCGCCACTGCCGTTTCTTGATGGGCCAGAACGACCGCCAACTCGACCAGTCATTGCCCACAAAAAACCAATACATGCGCAGCAGAAACGCACTGATGAACACGGCTGCCGCCACTTCGTGAATGAACCGCATCCTGGCCATCAGAAACATCGTGTGGCTTGTGCCCACAATGAACGGATCGTGTATGTAGTAGCCGGTGAAAGCCAGCACGCCAATGGGCAGAACCATGAACCAGTGCGAGACCCGCACCGGCAACTCCCACACATAAGTCCGCACCGGCAAGGTGGAAGGGTAGGGTCGATGCGCCTCACTCCATGCATGTTCTCCTGGCGCCAGTGAGCCCATGGCCGCCTCCTTTCACAGTGGCGTTACGCCACCCTCAACTTGCTTTGACTTGCGTATAGCGCCTTCCGTGTGCATCCACTACATGCACTGCGCACGCCAGGCAGGGATCAAACGAATGCACCGTGCGCAGAATCTCGACCGGCCGTTCGGGATCGGCGATCGGCGTCTTCAGCAGCGCTGCCTCATACGCGCCCCGCTGCCCCTTGGCATCCCGCGGCCCGGCGTTCCAGGTCGTGGGCACCACGCACTGGTAGTTCTTGATCTTCTTGTCCTCGATCTGCACCCAGTGGCCCAGCGATCCGCGTGGCGCCTCGTGAAAGCCCCAGCCCTGCGCCTCTTTCGGCCAGGTATCCGGATCCCACTTCTCGCCGTTGTGAATGCGCAGGTCGCCGTGACCCAGTTTGTCACCCAGTTCGGCCACCCACTTGCTGACTTGTCCCGCCATCACCTTCGCCTCAATCGCCCGCGCGGCGATGCGTCCCAGCGTCGAGAACAACGCTGTCGCGGGCGCGTTCAACTTCGCCAGGACTGCATCCACCACTGGCTTCACATCGGGATGTCCCGACGCATACGCCACCAGCATGCGCGACAGCGGGCCGACTTCCATCGGGTGGTCCTGATAGCGCGGCGCCTTCAGCCACGAATATTTCTGTTCTACCTCGAGATGCTCAAACGGCGGCTTCGGCCCGGTGTACTTGGGGCTGGTCTCTCCCTGATAAGGATTCTTCCCGCTCTGATCTCCATCGCCATACTCATACCAGGAGTGCGTCACATACTCTGATACATTCGCCGGATCCACCGGATGCACTTTCGACAGATCGTGCCCGAAGATCGCCCCCCGCTGCAGGTAGAACTGCGCCGGATCCTTCACTCCTCCCTGCGGATAGTCGCCATAAGAGAGGAAATTCCCCAACCCCTCGCCGCGCCCGAACCAGTCGCGATAGAAGCTGGCCACGGCCAGCACGTCTGGCACGTACACCTGGTCAACAAAATCCTGTGCCTTGGCCGCCAGCTCCGTCAGGAACGTAATCCGCTCCGGATTGATGGTCGCTCCCGGCTCGTTGGGATCCATCGACGTCGCCATCCCGCCCACCAGGTAGGTCTGCAGGTGCGGGTTCTTCCCGCCCAGCACGGCGTGAATCCGGATGTAATCCTTCTGGAACTCCAACGCCTCAATGTAATGGGCTACCGCCAGCAGGTTCGCCTCAGGCGGCAGATGATACGCCGGATGCCCCCAGTACCCGCTGCTGAACAGGCTCAACTGCTTGCTCTCGACCAGCGCCTTCACCCGGTCCTGAATCGCCTTGAAGTAGTTGCGGCTCGACTTCGGCCACGGCGATATGGACTCCGCCAGTTGCGACGTCTTCCCCGGATCCGCCTTCAGCGCCAGAGTCACGTCCACCCAATCCAGCGCGTGCAGGTGGTAGAAGTGGATCACGTGATCCTGCACATACTGGCTGGCGCCAATGATGTTGCGAATCAGATTGGCGTTCGCGGGCACCTCAATGCCCAGCGCATCCTCGACCGCGCGCACCGACGTCAGCGCGTGCACCGTCGTGCACACGCCGCAGATGCGCTGCGTCCAGATCCACGCCTCCCGCGGATCGCGCCCTTTCAGGATCAGTTCGATCCCGCGGAACATGGTTCCCGAACTCCAGGCATCGGTGACCGCGCCGCCGTTTACTTCGGCCTCAATGCGCAGGTGGCCTTCAATGCGAGTCACTGGATCCACTACGATGCGTGCCATACGCTCCTCCTCTGCCTGCTCTTAGTGTTTCTCGGGCCCGGGCGCAGTCCGCATGCGGTCACGAATCGCGCTGGCGATGCCGTGAACGACAGTCGCCCCTGCGACCGCTGCGGTGATGCCGATTCCGATCTTGCCGGCGGTCACGTCCGCGCCAAATCCCGGCACGTTCGGCAGCCGGTCGTAGAACGGAGACCGCGTCTCCCAGAAGTTGTACGAGCCGCAGCCGACGCACCCGTGCCCGGCCTTTACCGGCCAGCTCGTGCCATCGTTAAACCGCACCGATGGGCAGTTGAACGTGGCCTGCGGGCCTTTGCAGCCCATCTTGTAGAGGCACCAGCCTTTGCGATGCCCTTCGTCGCCCCACTCCTGGGTATAGCGTCCGGCATCAAAGTGCGCCCGGCGCTCGCACTGGTCGTGGATGATCCGTCCGTAGGCGAACAGCGGCCGGTTGTATTGATCCATCGCCGGCAACTCGCCGAAGGTGAGATAGTGCACCAGCACCGCCGCGGTATTGGCAGGATTCTGCGGACATCCGCCCAGATTGACGACCGTGGCTTCCGGCACCGCCTCGGAGATCCCCACCGCTCCCGTCGGATTCGGAGACGCAGCCACCAGCCCGCCATACCACGCGCAGGCTCCGGCCGCGATCGTTGCCGCCGCATTTGAGCAGACCTCCTTCGCAATGGACAGTGCCGTCTTTCCCGCGACCGTGCAATACACGCCGTCGTCGGCCAGGGGAATCGCGCCCTCGACCACCGCCAGGTACTTGCCCTTCTCTTCTTTCACCACGCGTTCGAGCGCGGCTTCAGCCTGGTGTCCGGCGCCTGCCATGATGATTTCGTGGTACTCCCACGAAAGCAGGTCCAGCACCACCTCCAGCACGGAGGGATGGCTCGACCGCAGGATGGCCTCCGAGTTCCCGGCGCAGTCCTGGAACTGCAGCCACACCAGCACCGGCTTCTTCGTCTTCTCCAAGGCGGAGGCAACCTGGGCCACGTAGCGCGAGGGGAGGGCCAAAGTTGCAGTCATGGCGGTGCAGAACTTGATAAACCGTCGCCGGCTCACTCCTTTTTTCTGCAGGGCCCCAAAAAACGACTCGTTCGGCGGGATCATAGGGTCATCCTTCCTGAGAGTTGGGCCGGTCCACTCAACCTGGAGACCGGCCGTCACCCTACGTCATGCACGTAAGATTGCGGTTAGTTATCATTTGCTCAGTTGCGAACGATGTGACCGTGCTCACGTACCCGTGTGATTGCACGCGTGACGAGGGCCTTTGTTGCGTAGGCCAGCCCGGGACGTTCGGGCATTGCACCCGATTTCCTATCTCCTGTTGGATTTCGCAACAATGCCTGCGCTTCGCGCAGATTTGACTGGAAGGCTATGGGAGTAGTTTCGCCGGCTCACGAAAGACTTGTGCGAGGTCGGCGAGGAACAGCGCGGCGCGGGCGCCATCGGCGACGCGGTGATCACAGGAGACAGTGAGGGTCATCATGGGCCGGACGGCGGGCTGGCCCTCCACGGCAACGACGCGGTCGGCAATGGCGCCCACGGCGAGGATTGCGGCTTGCGGCGGAGTGATGATGGCGCTGAACTGGTCCACGTGATACATGCCGAGATTGCTGATGGTGAAGGTAGGGTCCGCGAGGTCAGCGGGGTGGAGTTTGCCGGCGCGGGCGCGGTCGGCGACGGCGCGGCGCTGTGTCGCAATTTCGGCCAGGCTCGCGACGTGAGCATTCGGAATAACGGCGGCGACGACACCGTCGTTGACCGCGATGGCGACTGCCATGTTGACGTGGGCGTGCAGGCGGATGCCGTCGGGGGTCCAGCTGGCGTTGAGGCGCGGATGCTTGGGCAGCACGCGCGAGACCAGCGCTACCAGCAGATCGGTATGAGTAATGCGGACGTGATGCGTGTGCTCGATTCCGGCGACGATCTGGTCGCGGTATTGGTTGAGCGCGGTAGCGTCAATGTCGCGGCTGACGAAGAAATGAGGGACGGTAGTCCAACTCCGGGTGGTGCGTTCGGCCATGATGCGGCCGAGGGAGGTAGGGATCTCGATGCTACGGGAGGGCTCCGGTTGAACTGCGCTGCGGCCCGGTACTTCTGGGCCGCCTGGACAGCCGGGGGCGGCTGTCCCCACATGGGCGGCCTCGACGTCGGATGCTAGGATTTCGCCGCTGGGGCCGGAGCCGCGGAGGGTCGAGATGTCCACACCCAGTTCTTTGGCGAGGCGGCGGGCTTTGGGAGAGAGCCTAGCGGCTGAAGTTGGCGACGGTTTGTTAGCTGCGGCCGGCGCGCCATGCGAGGGTTCAGCATTTGCGTGGGAACTGGCGCGGGCAGCAGGCGCGAATGAAACGACTTCGGCAGGAGGCGCTTCGCCCGGAGCGACGATCCAGGCGATGGTTTGGCCGACAGGAATTTCGGCGCCGGCTTCGGCTTTGATTCCGACGAGGACGCCGTCGGCGGGAGCTTCGATCTCGACCACGGCCTTGTCGGTTTCGATTTCGAGGAGAGGCTCGCCCTTCGAGACGCGGTCGCCTTCCTTCTTCCGCCAGGCAATAAGCTTGCCGGTCTCCTGCGCCATCTCGAGGGCTGGCATTACCACGCTGAAGGCCATATGGTGATCGATTGTCCGGGCGGGTATAAAGGACCGTTCTTCCGGAGGTTGTGTCGCAGCCTTTCTTTCGCCCCTTCGGGGCTTGCTCCTTTCCCGCCGCCAACCCACGGCTTGCGCCGTGGGCTGCATTCTATCGCCGCTTCGCGGCTGTGGTTCCGCTCAACCAGGCCGTCGCGAACTCGGAATCGCAAATCCAGCGCCTGAAGGCGCAATCACAATCCAGTACTAACCGTATGCCTGAAGGCATACCCTGATACGAATCGCACATGCGAAGCGTGCTTGCACCACAGGCTGCTAATCCGAAACTCCGACGCGCTCGGTTTTAGCGCTGGCCTCGATCATTTCGAGGACGCGCGCGCTGGGCGGTGCTTCGTTTTCACGCGTCGTGGGCAGCGGCCCGTTCACGGTGAAATAGTGCGCGCCTGCCACCAGAAGTTCGTCGGCGGGGAAGCGGGTGATGACTTCGTGCCCGGTGGGCGTGACTACGATTTCTTCTTCAATGCGCGCGGCGCTCCAGCCGTCGGTGGAGGGCCAGAAGGTTTCAAGCGCGAAGACCATGCCGGGCTTGATCTCGACGGGATGGTCGAATGAAACCAGGCGGCTGATGACCGGCTTCTCCCAGATGGCGAGGCCGATGCCGTGGCCGTATTGCAGGGCGAAGCAGGCTTCTTCATTGGGGAAACCGAATTCTTCTGCCTTGGGCCAGACCGCGGCAATTTCTGCCGTGGTGCGGCCGGGGCGAACCAACTCGATCGCGGCGTCGAGATAATCGCGGCAGCGCTTGTAGGCATCGACCATCGCGTGCGAGGCGTAGCCCACGGTGAAGCAGCGGTAATAGCAGGTGCGGTATCCCATGTAGGAGTGAAGAATGTCGTAGTACACGGGATCGCCGGGGCGCAGCACGCGGTCGGAAAACACGTGGGGATGCGGGTTGCATCGCTCGCCCGAAATCGCGTTCACGGCTTCGACGTATTCCGAGCCGAGGTCGTAGAGAACTTTACTAACCAGGCCAACGGCTTCGTTTTCGCGGAGGCCGGGTTTCATGGCACGGTAGAGTTCGTCGTAAGCGGCGTCGACCATCATCGCGGAAGTGTTGAGCAGCGAGATTTCGTCCTGCGTTTTGATGACGCGGGCTTCGGACATGAGTTGCTGTCCGTCGACTACCTTGAGGCCTTCTTTTTGCAGCGCGAAGAGAACCGGCAGTTCGATGATGTCAACGCCGACTGGCTCTCTGTGCAGGCCGCGCATCTCGAGCTCGATGCGAATTTTCTTGGCGACGTCTTCGGCGCGGCCCATCTCGGGGGTCATCGCGCCGCGCAGCATCGAAATGCCGGGGCGGGAGCGCTCGCCAAGCCAGGGGCAATTCAGCTGATGATGCTTGGCGGCGGAGCCGAAATCCCACAGGATGGGCTCGTCATTTTGGGGAAGGAGGGTGAAGCGGTTGGCCTTGTCCTGCGCCCACGTCCCGATGTGCGTAGAGGTGAGATAGCGCACGTTGTTCATGTCGAAACAAAGCAGCGAGCCCATGGACGACTTGGCGAGCAGGTCTTTCGCTTTTTCGAGACGCTCGCGGCGGAGCCGGTCGAAGTCAATCCGGTTCTCCCAGTCAACGGCCATCGTTCCGTGAGTTTTTAATGCCATAAAACCTCCAGCTTTGAGCTATGAGCGGCGGGCTTCGAGTCCAGGCGTTACCCGTAGCTCAGAGCTCCAGGCTCATAGCTCGACTACGACTTGCCGCACATGGCGCGAGCGGCCTCGAACACCGCTTCCTCCGTCGGGACGGTCACGTCTTCGAGCGGCGGAGAAAATGGAATCGGGACATGCATCGCGCCCATGCGTTTTACCGGCGCGTCCAGATCGTAGAACGCGCCTTCGGCGATTACCGCCGCGAGCTCTGCAGTTGCTCCATACCGCCCGTAGCCTTCGTCGAGCACGATCACGCGCGAGGTTCTCTTCGCCGACTCAATGATAGTCTTTTCGTCGAGTGGCCACGTGGTGCGCGGATCAACCACCTCGGCGCTGATGCCTTCTTTTTCCAGCAGAGTCGCCGCGCCCAGCGCTACCTGCACCATGCTGCTGGTGGCCACGAGCGTGATGTCCTCACCCGGGCGCTTTACGTCCGCGACGCCGAGGGCAATCGTGTAGTCTTCGGCGGGCACCGGGCCTTTCAGCTTGTACATCATTTTGTCTTCGAAAAAGACGACCGGGTTCTCGTCGCGGATGGCGGTCTTCAACAGGCCTTTGGCATCATAGGGCGTCGAGGGCAAAACCACTTTCAATCCGGGCACATGGCTGAACCAGGCGTGCAGCGACTGCGAATGCTGCGCCGCCGAGCGGCGGGTCGCGCCCATGGTAGTGCGCACGACCATGGGGACTCTCCAGTGGCCGCCGGACATGTAGTGCACTTTCGCCGCCTGGTTGACCATCTGGTCCATGGTCAGGGTGAGGAAGTCGCCGAACATGATGTCAACCACAGGGCGCAGGCCGGTCATGGCCGCGCCGACGCCGATCCCGGTAAAGCCGGCTTCCGAGATCGGAGTGTCTATCACGCGCTCGGAGCCGAATTCTTCGACCAAGCCAGAGAGAACCTTGAACGGCGTCCCGGCCTCGGCGACGTCTTCGCCGAAAATGCAGACGGTCGGGTCGCGGCGCATTTCCTCGGCCAGAGCTTCGCGCACGGCCTGGGCGAAAGTGAGTTCGCGTTCAGGCATATACGTCCTGCTCCACCTGGTCGACGCTGGGATAAGGCGCCGCAATGGCAAATTTGACGGCGGCTTCCATCTCGCTACGCGCTTCGGCAGCAATTTGATCGAGCGCGGCAGCGTCGGCATAGCCTTGCGAGAGTAGCGATTTCGCGTGCAGCTTGATCGGATCGCGGTCGGTTTTCCAGTGCTGCTCTTCCTGTTTCGAACGGTAATATTCGCGGTTGATGTCGCCAACGTGATGCCCGCTGTAACGGTAAGTGTCGGCCTGGAGGAACGCGGGGCCCTCGCCGGCACGAGCCCGAGCCACCAGCCGGGTGGCGACTTCGTTCACCGCGCGCACGTCTTGCCCGTCAACCGTTGTGGCTTCGAGACCGAAAGCGGTGGCGCGGCCGAGAATCGTACCGGCAGTGGTCTCAGAGTAGTGGGTGTACTCGTTGTAGAGATTGTTTTCGCAGACGTAGATCACGGGCAGCTTCCAGAGCTGGGCGAGGTTCATCACTTCGTAAAGTGATCCCTGGCCGAGCGCGCCTTCGCCGAAAAAACAGACGGCGACGCGTCCGTTGCCCAGCCGCCTGGCGGCGAGCGCCGCGCCCGTGGCGATGCCGACACTGCCGCCAACGATCGCGTTTGCGCCCAGGTTGCCGGTGGCGGGATCGGCAATGTGCATGGATCCGCCCTTTCCCCGGCAATAGCCCGCTTCCTTACCGAGCAATTCCGCGAACATGCGGTCCGGGGAAGCGCCCTTGGCCAGACAGTGTCCGTGGCCACGGTGAGTGCTGGTGATGTAGTCATCGAGGCGCAGGGTTTCGCAGATGCCGACCGCAACCGCTTCTTCGCCGCTGTAGAGGTGCGCCAGGCCGGGCATCAGGGCGCGGGTGTAGAGTTCGTTGACCTGCTCTTCAAACAGGCGGATGCGAACCATCTGGCGATAGGCGCGGAGCCACTTATCTTTTTCTGTCGCGGCCGCTTCACGGCCCGATTCTAGCTTGGAGGCAGCCGGCATCACTTCTTGCCTCCAGTGTTGATCGGAGTGCGGACACCGGCCATGGCCGCGAGCACGTCGAAGACGCAGGCGAAATCGTATTTGGTCCAGCCCATGCCGCGAGCGGCGGTGAGAAATTCGTTGCTTACCGCCGTAGTCGGCAGTGGAACGTCAAGTTGGCGGCCCAACTCCATAGCCAGGACCATGTCCTTCTGCATCATGTTGACGTCGAACCAGGCTTCTTCCGGCTGTTGCAAAACGAATGGGCCGCGATACTGAATCATGGGAGAGGCGACGGCACTGTGGGTGAGCACATCCACGGCGACCTCGCGCGCGATGCCGCTCTTCTCGGCTAGGAGCACGCCTTCAGAGAAGGCCAGCATCTGAACCGCGAGACTCAAGTTGGTAGCGATCTTCATGGAAAGCGCCAAGCCGTTGTCGCCGACGTAAGTGACTTTCGGACCGATGTCGAGCAGCAGCGGCTTGATTTTTTCAAACGTCTCTTTCCGTCCACCGACCATGACCGACAACTTGCCTTCCTGCAGCGTAATGACGCTGCCGGAAACGGGTGAATCGACCATGTCCGCGCCGAGCGCACGTACTTTCGCGGCCAGACCGCGGCTCACCGCGGGGCTCACTGTGCTCATGTCGATGAAGATTTTTCCGGCGCTCAACCCGGCCAACAGACCGTCGGGACCCTCGGTGATGGCGTGGATGGCCGCGGCGTTGGTGACCATGGCAAAGGTGTAGTCGCACGAGGATGCTACGGTGCGCGGTGAGTCGGCCCACTGCATGCCTTTCTCCACCAACCACTGTGCTTTCGCTCGCGTGCGGTTATAGCCGGTGACGGTGTGTCCCTTGCTCAGCAGCCGGTTCACCATCTGGCTGCCCATGACTCCCAGGCCGACAAATCCTATCTTCGCCATCAGTAACTGCCTCCAGATGATCTCAGTGAGGGTTGGGCTTGCCGGGGATTTGTTTTCCCGGCGTCGCCTGACCATCCTGCCGAACCTGGTCGAGATGTTCCCGCATGGCCTGACGTGCTTTTTCCGGATCGTACCGCTCGACCGCTTCAAGAATCCGCTTGTGATGAACCTGGCCGCGCTCCGGACCGCCCGGGACCTGGAAAATTCGCAGGCGCTGTTCGCGCAGGAGTCCGACGATCGAGTCGAGCAGCGAAAGGATCAGCGGATTGGCAGCGCCCTCAGCCAGTGCCAGATGAAAATCGAGATCGGCCTCGATGTAGGCGTCCGGATCGTGCCCAGCCTTGTCCATGACGGCGACGGCCTCGCGCATGGTCGCCAACTCGGTGTCCTGGATGCGAGTGGCGGCCAAGGCCGCGATCTCCGGCTCGAGAATGGCTCGCACTTCGGCGAGATGAGTCGAGCCTTCGGGCTGCCCGATCTTCACCATCAGGTCGAACGACTGGCGCACCGCTTGGGTCGTGCCATCGGTGATGAACGTGCCGCGCCCGGAATAGGCTTCCACCAGGCCTTTCTCGCGCAGCGCTTTTACCGCCTCGCGCACCGCAGTCCGGCTTACGCCGAAGCGCTGAGCTAGGTCGCGCTCAGCGGGTAATTGGTCCCCCGGCTTCAGATCGCCCTTCACGATGGATTCTTCGATCTGCTGAACGATTTGTTCGTAGAGTCGCGACGTGCGAACCAGCTTGTACACTGCCTTGCCCCCCACAGAATCAGGTGCCCCAGAGACGCCAGTGGTCCGGTTACTATACCGCATATCCGCAGCGGCTTGACGGGTTTGTTCGATGACGGGCAAGGGGGGATATGGTACACAGGTATGGTGGTATGACCTGATGGATATTACAACACTACCGCTCAGGGCGCAACTGTTTTCAATCTTCAATCGCCAAGGACGCCCAAGGATTCGCGAAGAGCGCGGAGAGAAACCGCCAGGGAGACTCAAGCTGCACTTGCCCCAAAAAAGAGGAATTTGCTTGACAGGGTTTCCCGGATAATGGTATGGCTGTCGGACCATCAAAGCATGGAGGGGTTCCTATGCTATCCAGTACGGTCCGGGCCGCCGGATGCTATCGCGGCCACCGGATGAGTGTCGCTCGACGTCTGCTGCTCACTACATTCACGATGCTTCTGCTCTCTCTCGCCGCCCTGGCTCAGTCCACTGCGGGGCGCATTCTGGGCACGGTAACCGACCAGAGCGGCGCCTCCGTGGCCGGGGCGACTGTCACCGTCACCGATGTGCAGCGCGGCACGGCGCGCACCCTGACCACGGATGCGTCCGGCGGGTATGTAGTTCCCAACCTGCAGCCTGGCACATACAAGATCCATGTGGAAGCCAAGGGGTTCAAAACGGTGGAACGCCCTAATGTCGTGATTGAAGTCGCCACCGACGTGCGCGCCGATTTCGCGCTACAGCCCGGGCAGGTGACCGAAACCGTAACCATCATGGAAGACGTTCCTCTGGTCAACACCACCTCCGCCACACTTGGCGGCACGCTCAGCAACCAGGAGATCAATGACCTTCCTTTGAGTGGCCGCAACTATGAGAACCTGCTGCAGTTGCGCCCCGGCGTCATGCGTTACCCTGGCGGCGGATTTTCTACTACCAGCGCCAACGGCCTGCGCGCCGAGGACAATGCCTACTTCGTAGAGGGTCTGTTCAACAGCGAACCCTATTCCGGACAGGCAATCATTAACGGGGCAGGCATCGCCGGGGATTCGGCCACCATTCTTCCCATTGACTCAATTCAGGAATTCAACATCCAGCAAAACCCTCCGGCGGAATACGGGTGGAAGCCGGGAGCGGTGGTCAACGTGGGCCTGAAGTCCGGCACCAACGCAGTGCATGGATCGGCTTTTGGCTTTGGCCGTGACGGAGTCATGGACGCGCGGAACTACTTTAACGCCGCCCCAGCGACGAAACTGACGCGGACGCTGGAACAGTTTGGCGGCAGTCTGGGCGGCGCGTTCATCAAGGACAAGGCGTTTTTCTTTGGCGCCTACGAAGGCCAGCGGTACAACGTGGGCAACTCGTACGGGGGCGTGACCAGCCCCTCGATGGTGCACATGACGCCGCCGTCGCCAAGCAACTGTCCGTTCGGTTTTGCGGGCGATTGTTTCAACAGTATTCCGGATGCGGTCAACGACATACTGATGGCACCTGCCAGTGTGGGCGCGATCATCAGTCCCGCGAGCTTGCTGATCGCTGGATGCACGGTTTCAGGCACCGCTCCAAACGCGACCGCAACCTGCACCGGCGCGGGCTTCCCCACGAACAACGCTCAGAACATCAACATCAGCAATGGATTTAACAACGTCGTGCACGCCGACAACGCGGTCGGCAAGGTGGACTACCGTCTCAACGACCGCCACAGCATCAGCGGCATGTACTTTTTTGGCAACAACTCCGGAAACGTGGAAGACTTCCCTGAACTGCAGACGAGGTGGCTCTCCACAATTCATACCCGCGCGCAGGTGGTGGGCGGCAGCTGGATTTGGACTCCTAACGCGCGCTGGGTGAATGAAGCCCGGGTCGGCTACAACCGTCTCTACCAGCCGACGCTGCCGGATGATCTCAACACTCCGGCCTCGGCGTACGGACTGAATACAGGCGTCAGCGGACCTTATACCGGAGGCCTGCCGCGGATCGGGTTTGGCGGCTATTTCTTCCCTGGACTGGGCGGCTTCAAGTGGCCGAAGTTCCAGGGACCCGATTCAATTACGCAGTTTGTGGATCACATCTCCTACACCGCGGGTAAGCACGCCTTAAGATTCGGCGGCGAACTCCACTACAACAAAGTGAGGAATGCCGCTTACGGCAACGCCCGAGGCAGCATCACTTTCCTGGGCACAGTTGTGAGCCCTGGCCCGCCCCCCGCCAATGCCCCCCCGCCTTCGAGCCCGCTCGAGGACTTCTTTGCTGGCGCGCCGTTCAAGTCATCGGTCGAGATAGGAAATCCGACCCTGCAGCTGCACAACTGGGCGTACTCGGGGTTTTTCCAGGACGACTGGCGAGCCACCAAGAATCTGACTATTAACTTCGGCGTTCGCTATGAGTTCAGCAGTGTTCCCCAGGAAGCGAACAATCTGCTGGGAAATTTTGACCCAAACCTGGGTATGGTACAAGTAGGCCACCAGATCAGCAGCCTCTATAACCCCGATCACAAGAATTTTGGTCCCCGCATGGGCTTCGCATGGGACATCGGCGGCAACGGGCGGACTGTGCTGCGCGGCGGCGGTGGGCTGGTCTACGAGACGGTGAACTGGCAGTCGTTCATTGCTTTCAACAACGCTTTCGGACCGGGCAGCGTTCCGACGGGAGCCCCGTTTGACGCTGCTGGCGACACCTCCGGCGGCACGATCACAACCGGAAACCAAACCAAGAAGAATTTCCTGGCCTATCCGACTACTTGGGACGCGGCGAACGGGCCGGTTTACTCGACTTCGCTCAATTGCACTCCGGCTCCGCCCCCGGCTCCGCCCAATAGCCCCTGTCCCATCATGACTGTAGACCGTAACCTCACAACTCCATACGTGTGGAACTGGACTTTGAACCTGCAGCATGCCTTCACCCCGAACTTGTCGATCGAAGCCGCCTACGTGGGCAACCGTGGGACGAACCTGACGGGTATTCGGGACATTAACCAGCCGCCACTCGGGTCGGGTTGGGGTACCGGTCCCGGGGGTGAGCTTACTTTGTGTTTGGCCAGTGCTCCGGCATACAACAACTGCGTCGTCAACAACAACGGTGGCGAGGTGACGAATCAGCCCTTCTACGCGAAGTTTCCCTACCTTAACAACATCTTCCAGATGGGAAACGTCTACCGCTCGAACTACAACGGGCTGCAGATGACGCTGAACGCGCGCAACTACCACGGTCTGAGCATGGTGGCGGGCTACACCTATTCGCACGCATCGGATGACGTGGGCGCGAATTGGGACTTTGGCTATGGCTCCGGCTTGCCGCAGAACGCTCACAACGTGGGCGCCGAGTATGCCAACAGCGACTTCGATATCCGCCACCGCCTGACAATTTCCCTCACCTATGCCATTCCCGGACGCAAGGGCTTTGGTCAGCTGATGGAAGGCTGGGAAATTAATTCGATTACAACTCTGCAGACCCCGCAGTACTGGGGACCGATGGACGAGGGAACGGACGCAGCCGGGGTTGGCCCGTTGCCGGTGAGCCCGCCTGCGAACTCCCCAATTCGCTGGAGCTTTTACGGCAAGACCTCGGACTTCAAATCACAGAAAGGGGTCGGAATCCCGTACTTCTCGAACTCAACTGTGCCGATTCCCGCCTCCTGTCTCTCGCAGGCATTGGCAGTCGACGGCGGTACGCCGGGTCCCTCAACCGCGTCGTTGAACCTGTTCGGCTGCTACGCCAACGGCAACTCGATGATGCTTCCGCCACCGCTCGGCCAGTTTGGAAACATGGGCCGGAACATGTTCCAGGATACCGGCTTCAAGAACTTTGACTTCTCGCTGGGCAAGAACTTTCATTTCGGCGAGCGGTACCGTCTCCAGTTCCGCGCGGAGTTTTTCAACATTCTCAACCACCCGAATTTCGCCAATCCGTATGGCGGGCAGAACGGGTTTGGTCTGAACGATCCTTCGGTGCGCCCGTTCGGCTGCGGTTGCGCCACGCCGGACATAGCGGCCGCCAATCCCGCCGTAGGCTCCGGCGGTCCGCGCTCGATTCAGCTTGGGGCGAAGTTCGTTTTCTAGCTCGAGCTACAGCTGCGAATTCCAGGGCCGGACTGATTTCCGTCCGGCCTTTTTTCCTCCTGCCGCTCGCTGGATGCTGAGTCAGACAAAACGGGGGACATCCTCATGAAGAAGAAAACTCAATTCATTCTTACAGCAGTGTTGCTGGCAGGCGTCGCTGTGGCATCCGCACGCGCCCAGGAACGCCGCGAGCGGACCATCGAGGAAGTCAAAACGGAAGCGATTCACCGGGCCGAGGTCGGACAATATCCGCTGATTGGGCTCGATCCGGCTGACGTCAAAGATGCGTTCGAGAGCATTCACACCGGCGACAAAGATGAGTGGGCCGCCGCCTTCATGCAGGTGGCTGATCGCTACTTCAATGAGGCGAAATCGCTGGAAAAAACCGATCCGGCCAAAGCGAACGCCGACTACATTCGCGCCTGGCGGCTGTATTCCTTCGGACGCTGGCCGATCCCTGCGTCGCCGGGCAAGCAGCGCTCGTATGAAAAGGCCATCGAGGCGTTTCTCGATCATGCGCGGTTCTACGATCCGCCGCTCGAAGTAGTACACATTCCGTTCGAAGGCAAAGAAATCATCGGCTACTTGCGCCTGCCGAAAAATGCGAAGGGGCCAGTACCGCTGGTAATTGCGGTCAACGGCCTCGACAGCCGCAAGGAAGATCTGACCGAAAGTTTCGGCGCGATTTTGCCCTTCGGCATCGGATTTCTGGCGGTTGACGGACCCGGCACCGGGCAGGCGCCGATCAAAGTCACGGAAACCTCCGAGCGCATGTTGTCGAAAGTGATTGACTATGCGCAATCGCGTCCGGAGATTGCTAAGAACCGCATTGCGATTCACGGCGTGAGCTGGGGCGCGTATTGGGCGACCAAGATGGCGATCGTCGAGCGTGCCCGGCTGCGCGGGGCAAGCGCACAGTCGCCGCCGGTCGACCGATTCTTTCAGAAGGATTTTCTGATGAACGATCTGCTGGGAAATCGCGAATATCTTTTCGACCAGGTGCCGGCGCTGATGAATATTCTCGACGGCGTACACACAGTCGATGAAATGGGCGAGTATCTGCCGAAGATGTCGCTGGTGCGGCAGGGTCTGCTAGGCAGGCCGATGGCGCCCATGCTGGTGATCGCGGGCGTGCTCGACACGCAGGTTCCAATCAGCGACGAATATCTGCTGCTAAGCAAAGGCGACACACCGAAAGAAGCCTGGATCAACCCCAGCGGAGGCCATCTCGGACGGCAGGTCGGAGTCTGGCCCGACCCCAGGATCTTCAAAGAAGTGATCATTCCCTGGCTGGTGAAAACGCTGCAGCCCGCGGCGAACTAGAGACTTAACTCTGCAAGCGATGGTATGTCGAGGCAGGAACGGTCAGATAGCTGCACGATACCCGCCAAGGATCTACCCCGTTTCTCAGTTCTACACGCACACGTTTCTCATGGCGTAGTAGGTTAGCGCAGAGCTGTGTCATACTGCGCATCGCAGCAACAGGGGTGGATAATGCGCCCATCAGAACAAGCGGTAGATGATCGATACAAAGCTGAGGGCTGGTACGATTTCTCGAATGGCTGGCCCGACAGGGCCTACGCCCGCCTGAAGGACGGCAAACTAGAAGTTAGGTTTGTGGAGATCAAAAGCCTCAAGGACGGGCTTCGTCCTGAGCAAGAACTTATGCACGCCGTTCTGCTCTCGCAAGGTATAAAGGTGGAGATTGAGCCAGCTTCCAAAGCTCCGAAGTGCCCTCCACTTCCTCTCGAAATGCTGCTGAAGGCGATACGACTCTTGAAGACACAGCGCGGAGTTTCAAGGTGATGTCATGACTCTGCTGGTACTCGGTGCGATCTTTTGCGTGCTCGTTGTGACCGCACGCGAACTGAGATTGCTGCGCAGACAGCGCGAAGAACCGCCGAACCCCGCGGAGCAACGGCCTCCCGACAGATATAAGCCGCGCATCTTCACGTTTGGAAGATCGGGCTGGATATGGGGCATCCTGGACTTGCAGAGATGGGTCTTGGCTTTGGCAGGGGCCGGGGCCTGGTGGATATTCATTGTTCCCGAATTGCCAGCGCAACCATGGGCCAAGTATTCGATTACGATTGTCGTCCTCCTCGTTTGGTTCGTTATCGCGGGAAGCGATCCATTCGGCCTAGGGAAGCTGATGCATAATTACGACCAACGGGTCTACAAGCGAGTGCTCAGTCCCGAGGAACGGGCAGAGATAGAGTCAATATCGAAAAGTGTTATGTGTGTCTTTACGGACGATCAAGAGGAACAGTCCCGCATACTCAAGGAAGAAAAGGAGCAAATCGACCAAATGTACAGGGCGAAAGGTCTTTAAGTTGGAAGCGCTCTGTGATTGGCAGCGGCTGCCCGCCGCCGTTCACCCGTCCGATCGAGCGTCACTGGTGCGGGGCACAGGACTTGAACCTGCACGGCCTTGCGGCCACTGGCTCCTAAGGCCAGCGCGTCTGCCAGTTCCGCCAGCCCCGCTAGATTTCCTTCACTGTATCACTAGGCGCAGGGGCAATAACAGGGACGTTGAGGGCATCCAGCGCTCGGATGGCAGTCTGCCACCAAGCCACGAACCCTCAAGGCTGACAGGCCTGGCACGTCAACGAGGGTTTCCCGGCGTCCCTGCCCACCGGTAGACGCGCACATAATCCACCAGCATGGTTTGAGGAAATACCGTGGTGGCGTCGGGGCTGCCCGGCCAATCACCGCCGACCGCGACGTTGAGCAGCAGGAAGAAGGGACGGTCGAAGCTCCACTTCCAGCCGGGGCGCATGTCGGCGTGCGTGCGCGTCACGTAGAGATGATCGTCCAAGTAGAAGCGGACCGCGTCGGGCTCCCATTCGATGGCGTAAACGTGGAAATCGTCGGCGAGGGCCTGCCCTGCGGGCAGACGAAAGTGAGCTTCCAGGTCGCCATCGGAGAATCCCGGGCCATGAATTGAGCCGTGGACGATGTCCGGCGCCTTGCCGATGTTTTCCATGACATCAATCTCGCCGCACGTGGGCCATTGCACTTTGTCGATGTTGTCGCCCATCATCCAGAATGCCGGCCACATGCCCTGCCCGCGGGGAATCTTCATGCGGGCTTCGAAGCGGCCATAGGCCTGAGAGAATTGGCCCAGGGTGGTCAAACGGGCGGAAGTGTAGTTTCTGGTCACGCCGTCCGCGCCGGTGTATTTTTCCTGCAGCACTTTGATGACGAGGTTGCCGTCCTGCTGGTAGGCATTCGTGGTGCGGGCGGTGTAATACTCCAGTTCGTTGTTGCCCCAGCCGTTCCCGCCGACATCGAAGACCCATTTGGACGCGTCCACCGGCGAGCCGTTAGGACCATTGAATTCGTCGGACCAAGTGAGGATCCAAGGCGAAGAGGCAGGCGCAGCGGACTTGGACTGGGCGCTGGCAAAGGTACAAAGAGAGAGAATGAAAGCGATGAGAAGTAGGCAATACGATTGGGGTCTCAGGAGACTGCAATCAAGTTTCTGAGGATGGAAAAGCAGGTTTCTCGACTCCGTGGAATTGCCCTTGAGGGCAATTCCGCCCCGCTCGAAATGACAGGGCGTGGGGTTGGTCAGAGTCTTCATAGTCGTCTCCCTTACGGCGGTGATCCTACATCACTCCGACAAGAAAGTGGCTGTGTCCACAATAGCCTTGGCGATGGTCAGCGAGGCGGTCGCGGCGGGCGACGGGACATTGAGCACGTGCAGCACCTGGCCGGAAGGCACGAACTGAAAATCGTCCACCAGATCGCCATTGGGTTTGAGTGCCTGGGCGCGGACGCCGGAGCCTCCCGGAACCAGATCGTTTTCGCGCAGCTCGGGAAGCATGCGCTGCAAAGCGCGCACGAAGGCCGGCTTTGACAGTGAGCGATACCATTCGGCGAAACCGTTGCGCCAGTACCGGACCGCCATGCGCCAGAAGCCGGGGAAGGCGAGCACCGAGGCGAAGTCGCGCAAGTTGAGGTCGGTGGCGCGATAGCCTTCGCGGGCGAAGGCCAGGACGGCGTTGGGACCGGCATCCACTTTGCCCGTGATGCGGCGGGTGAAATGTACGCCGAGGAATGGAAAACGCGGATCGGGCACGGGATAGATCAGAGCCCGCACCAGCGAGGCACGCTCCGGGACCAGATCGTAGTATTCGCCGCGGAAGGGGATGATTCTCGCGCTGGGCTTATCGCCGGCCATGCGGCTGATGCGGTCGCTGAAGAGTCCGGCGCAGTTGATGAGCGCGCTGGTGGCAAAGCCACCGCGGGAAGTCTCAACCACAATTTCGTTCGTGCTACGCCGGATGCCGGTCGCGGCCGCGGAAGTGAGAACCGTGCCGCCGCTGGCGGAAATCAGTTCGGCATATTTTTCGCAGACCACGGCGTAGTCGGTGATCCCAGTCGAAGGCACCAGCAAGGCTCGCAGGCCGCTGGCGTGGGGTTCGAGCTCGCGCAGTTCTTCGGGACCGATGAGGCGCAGGCCAGTCAGACCGTTGGCCTCGCCGCGCCGGCGCAAATCTTCGAGGCGGGGAAGTTCATCGGCGCGAGTGGCGACGATGACTTTGCCGCAGACTTTGTGGGGGATGCCGTGCTCGCGGCAAAACTCGACCATGGCCGCGGCGCCGGCAACACACAGGCGGGCTTTCAGCGAGCCGGGTTTGTAATAAACGCCGGAGTGAATGACGCCCGAGTTGTGTCCGCTCTGGTGACGGGCGACGCCGTCTTCTTTCTCCAAAACCAACAACCTGAGACGCGGGAAGCGGCGCGTGATTTCGAGCGCGACGGCGAGACCTACGACGCCGCCGCCGATGATGATTACGTTGTAGCCAGAGTCGGTCATGAGATTGAGATAAGGAAGCGAGCCAAACGCGCGATTTCCTCGCCCGCAAAAAGCGCGGGCAATTCGCGCGCCGCCCAGGTCCTTCGGGCAGGCAAACAGCGCCTGCCCTCAGGATGACAATCCACGTAGAGCAACCGTCTAGTTTACGACGAGAGTCACCTGCGTGCTCTGGCCTGAGTCAGCGGGGGCGCCTGAAGAGGTACCGGTCACGGTGATCGTGTAGATGCCTACAGCCGGGCTCTCCGCAGAGGTTCCATACGAGTCGCTGGCCGCTACCGTAAATGCGTAGGATCCGGGCGGCAACGGGTTCACGCCGTAGGTAGGGGTCGGGACGGTGGCGATCAGGCTGCCGTTCTGATACACAGGGTAGCCAGTCACAGTGCATCCCGAACCTGCGGTGGAAGCTGTCCAAGTCAATGTCGTGCCGGTATTGGACCAGGACGCCGCTAGTCCCGTGGGAACGTCAGGCGCGGACGAACACCCGCCACCGCCGCCCCCTCCGCCGGAACTGGCGCCCGCACAGGATACCAGTAGCGCTAACAGAAAGAGCGCAACAATCGAGCCGCACATCCGAAGTTTCCGCTTCCTGGAGCCACCGCCAGTCGCGCTCCCGCCGACCACGATTCCGGACAGAAGCAGGCACAGCGCGTAAGAGAGCCATCGATAGCGTCGCGGCCGCTCGAAAGCGACCGTCCTGGCCGCGGCGGCCATCCTGGCGGTGGTGGAGATCGTCATGACTACATCGACCGCGGAAGTCTGCGGGGCTGAGGGGTTGAACAAGCACTGCGCGCCGGCGGGCAGCCCGGAGGGGCAGGAAAGGGTCACAGCGGCGTTAAAGGCACCTCCCACGGGCTGAATCGCCAACTGGTAGGCCCCGCTGGTTTGCCCGGGATTCACCGTCTGGACCGGAGTCGAAGACGTGACGATGAAATCTTGACTCACGGTCAGCGCGATGGTGAAAGAGTGGCTGGGCGCACCAGTCGTGTCCTGCGTGTTAATAGTGATGTTGTATTTGCCGATAGTGGCGTTGTTGGGGACGTTGATGCTGACGGTCAAGTTCGCACTTCCGCCACTCGCTACGGTGATGGGATTGGCAGGCGAGAGCGTGCACTGTGCGCCGGAAAGCGCGCTGGCGTCACAGGTGGCGTTGATCTTGCCGCTGTAGAGATACGCGGATTTTAGCGTGAGATTGGCAACGCCCGGACCGCCGGGCAAGACAGAAAGAGACTGCGTTCCGGAAATGGAGTAGTCACCGACGTTGAAAGGCACGTTGACCGAGTGAGTGAGAGAGCCGGAGGTTCCAGTAATGGGAAGCGAGTAGCTTCCTGCCGCGAAGCTGGTTCCATTGATGGTGAGAGTTGCAGTTGCCGGGAACGAACTTACGGATGTGGGGCTGATGCTGCAGCTGTTGGCCCCGAACGTAGTGGGGCAACTGAGGCTCACGGCGCCGGCGAATCCGTCCTGCGAAGTAATAGAGATGGGGCCGTTGGTGCCGGTGCTGCCGAAATTGACTTCGGGAAACGCGGAGGACTCGGACAAGGCGAAGTCCGGGTTGGTCGTGACCTTGAGTGTGAACACCGTCGAGAGCACTGCCGGGGCGCCAGCTGTTGTAGCTTGAATGGTCACCGTGTAGGTCGCGGGCGCAGTTAACGCTGGCACCGTCACGCTGGCGGTCATGTTGACAAGATTGGTCGCAGTGGGATTGACGGTAGTGTTGGGCGTCAACGTACAAGTGGCATCGGCGATGGCGACGCTGCAGGAGACGGTGACGCTCTGGTTGAACGACCCTGCGGCGGTAACCTGGAAATTAACCAAAGGCGAAGTAGTTCCCCGCGGAACGGTCACGTTGGTGGGCGAGGGATTAGTAAGCGCGAAGTCAACCACGTTAAGAGTTACAGGAACCAGATGCGTGGTTTCATTGGGATCGGAACCCACTCCCTGCACGTTGAAGCTATAGTCGCCAGTAGCGCCAGACGCGTTGACGGTAAACGGTGTATTGGTTGCGGGAATAAGCGCAGATGGCGAAGCAGAGCACGTGGCGGGCGGCGCTGTCGTGCCGGCGACGCAGCTGAGGGTTACGGTGCTCTCATACCCGTTCACGCTGCTGGCAGTTCCGTTGAACGTCGCGGTCTGGGTGGGAAAGACAGTCAGCGACGAGTTGGAGATGGAGAGGCGGTAATCGGGCGTCGCATTGACCGGCCACTGCCATACACCGCGGCCGTAGGTAGAAGCGCGCAGCAGTTCCTCACCGCCGGAGTTGAACAGGCCGAGCGCCGTGACGGCGACGTTGGGGAGAAATCCAGTTTGGCCAGGGCCGGGTGTCGGGCCGACTTCCGTCCAGCTGGCAGCGGACGTTGAACTGACGAACACGCCGACATCGGTGCCGACATAAACCTGCGCGTTTACGGAATCGATGACGACGGTATTGGTGGGGGAGTCGGGCAAGTTGGCGGTGAAGTCCGACCAGGTCGCGCCGAAGTTGGTGGTCTTCCAGACGTGGCCTGTGCCGCCGGTGAAGCCCATCACCGTGACGTAGGCAGTAGCTCCGGTAGCATCTGACGAATCGATGGCCACGCCTGAGATAGAAAACCGGTTGAGGTTGATGCTGCCCTGCGGCCCGTTGTCGGTGACGTCGGCGAAGCTGGATGATCCAGCCGTGGCATTCGTTGTCACCCAGACGTGACCACCTGCGGGCGAGGAAAGTGGACCGGCAAGCGGGCCGGGGCCGCTGGTGGTAGCGTAAACGACCTCGGAACCGTTGCTGTCGGTCGGGCCTCCGGCGGCGAGCGTGCACACCTGGTTCACTTCGCTCCCTGAACACGTTCCTGAACCTAATGTGTCGAAGTTGGGGCTCAGTACGGTGTATGCACCGCCCGTGCGCGGGCCCCGCCACACACGGCATGTGCCGACCAGCAGGGCCGACGAGGACTGCGGATCGAGAATGTAGGGGAAATAGAAGGCGCCGTCATCCCCGCCCACCGTACTGCTGGTAACCACGGAACTAAACGTGCTGTCGAGACAGTTCACTCCGTCGGAGCAGAATTGAATGCCGAGGCCGTCGGGAGGAATGTCGGGGTTGGAGGCATAGAAGTTCAAGGGCGTGTTGGGATCGATGGCGTTGTAGCCGCCATCGCCGCCGAGAACGTTGACCCAGGCTGGATTCGTTGTCGCCTGACTGGTCGCCGGGGAGCCGTTGCCCTGCGCGCCGCCGAGCAGCGTGTTAGGGTCGGTTGGGTGCTGGGAGAAGCTGACGAATTGCGTCATCGACCCAAGATTCTGGTTGAGATCGTCGAACTGGTTGGTGCCGGAGCAGGAGCCGCTGGTCAGGCCGCCGAATCCATCCAGGGCGCGGTAGATGCCACCGTCGTTTGCGAAGTACATCAAGTCGTTGCCAGAGTCGCTGCCGGAGGTCGGGATCGTGTAGGCGAGCGCGTGCTGGCCGGGATGCACGTGGGCAGGCGCAGCAATGGGATCGCATCCGTAAACGTGGGTGAGATTGATGAACGGCGAGGAAGCACAGGTGGGATTCTGAGAACTGATAGAGCACTTGTAGAGATTGATGGCCCCGGCATAGAGATCCGTCCCCGAGCCATTCGGCACTCCGAGCAGTTCGAGATTGTAAGCGCCTTGCTCGACGCCACAGCCCTCGGGGTCACCGCAGTTCGTGATCGAGGAATCGGGAATCGAAGTCCACGATGCGCCGCCGTTCCGGCTTTGCCAGATGCCGCCATCTACAGGGCTGCCCGTCGAAGATAGGTAAATGAACCAGACGTACATCTCGTTGCGGCCGGGCAGAACTGTGATCTCGGCGCGGTAGATGGGGCAGGTATAGCTATTCGAGGTGGATTGCGGCGGACAGCCCGTGGGGCTGAGCGCCGTGCCGCCGGGCTGGGTGGCGAGACGGGTCCAGTTGATTCCGTCGGGCGAGGAGTAGAAGCCGTGGTAGCGAACCGCAGCAAAGAATTCCCCGGCGCTCGTGTTGTAGACGACTGAGGTTGCCGAAGTCGCGTCCGTCGCGCCGCCGGGATCGACCAGTGCGTCATAGGTCCAGGTCTGACCGGCATCGAGCGAGGTGTAGAGGCCACGGGTAGTGTTGGTGGTGACAGCGCCGTCCACCAGGCCCTCCGACGTGGTGGCCATGGCGGCAACAACAGTACCAGGGGTGACCGTGCTGAAAGCCATGCGCGTGCCGCCCAGACCGCTGAAGGAAAGCGCGCCGTCATTGGCGGTGGAAATCAGAGTCCAGCTATTACCCCCGTTGGCAGAGCGCAGAATGCCGAGGCCGAAGTAAGAGTCGGCGGAGTTGTTGGCTTCGCCCGTAGCAGCCAGAATCGCCGCGTTTGCGGGATTCGTGTTGCCGGGTTGGATGGCAATCGCGCCGATCGAAAGCGTAGCTTGATCGTCGGTGAGCGGTGTCCAGGTCACGCTGTTGGCCGTGGTGTTGGCCGCAGTGCTAGATTTCCAGACACCGCCTTGTGCGCCGCCGATGTAGACGGTGTTACCAGAGGGGTCGGCGGGATCAATGGCGACGGAGGTGGCGCGGCCAGCGACCTGGTGGTAATCCTGTGTGCCGTTGCCGCTGGCGTCGGAAGCTAACGGCACAGGGCCAAGGGGCGTCCAGGGCACGGATAACGCAGCGGTCTGCTTTATGGCCGACGCGGTGGCGAGAGCTGCTGCTCTTTGTGCACGCATCCGGAGCTTGTTCTGATAAGCGCGGCGGCGAAGTTCGGCGGCAGGCTTGCCGGGCACGATGCGTCCGCGGAAAAACCACTCGTTGCGCTCCTTCGCGTGATCCGCGTCGGAATCAGGAACGGGAGTCTCAGCTACGCGCTGCTTCGCGCCCTGAGCTTGCACGCTCGGCACAGGGAGGCAATTGGGAATGAGTAGGAATATTGCTAACGAGCGAAGGAAACGAAGGCTGGACATAATGACCTCGCTCAACTGCCAAGTATGGAAACGAGACGAGGGCGAATCAATGCAAAAGCACGGTAAAAATGTGGCTACGGACCACTTTGGGAATAGCGATGCCGGGGGCTTGTAGTCCCACGGAATTGGCTGGGCCTGTACAATCTGCTTTTCGTGGTTCGGGGTGGCGAGATGAACTCGTGGCGAGGACGAAACGTGCGGTTTGTCTCTTGTGCACTCGCGGCAGCGTACCTGCTCTCGGGTACGAGTGTCGTTTGGGCGCAGGAAAAGAAGAACACTCCGGAACTGGTTGTGGCGGCGGCGGCGGACCTGAGCACCGCGTTGCAAGAGATCGCTCGCAATTACGAAGAGAAGACCAGCGTGAAGGTGAAGCTTTCACTGGGAGCCTCGGGAGCGCTGACGCAGCAGATTCAGAATGGGGCTCCGTTTGATTTGTTTTTTTCCGCGGACATGGATTATCCGCGGCAACTGATTGGGGCAGGCCAAGCGGACGGGGCGAGTCTCTATCAGTACGCAGTGGGGAAGCTGGTGTTGTGGGTTCCGGCGGATTCTCGTCTCGACGTTGAGCGCCAAGGCATGAACGCTCTGCTTGACCCCTCGGTGAAGAAGATCGCTGTAGCCAACCCGCAACATGCTCCCTACGGGCGGGCCGCAGTAGCGGCGCTGCAGCATTATGGGTTATACGATCGGATAGCGGATCGCCTGGTTCTGGGAGAAAACGTCTCGCAGGCAGCGCAGTTCGTGGAGTCAGGCAATGCGCAGGCCGGATTTGTGGCGCTGGCGCATGCGCTGGCGCCGGGGATGCAAGGGAAAGGCAAGTATTGGCAGGTCCCGGCGGAGGCCTATCCCGCGCTGGCGCAGGGGGTGGTGGTGCTGGCGAACTCGCCGCATAAAAAGGAAGCGGCGGAGTTCGTGGAGTACGTCAAAACGAAAGAGGCAGCGGACGTGCTACGGAAGTACGGGTTTACCGTGCCGGAGTAGACGTAGCGCCGGCATCTTGCCGGCTGTCCCGAGAGCCTGCCCTGAGCTTGCCGAAGGGGCGTCTCGCCCTCGGGACGGCGGCGGTACATAACACCCATGACGATTGACTGGCAAGCATTCCAGCTCACGCTGCAGTTGGCCGTTACTGTCTCGGCCATATTGCTGCTGATTGCTCTGCCCACCGCCTACTGGATTGCATTTTCCCGCTGGCGTTGGAAGTTCCTGGTGGAGGCAGTGGTAGCGCTGCCCATTGTGCTTCCGCCGACGGTGCTCGGTTTCTATGTGCTGGTAGCGCTGGGGCCGCGCAGTCCGCTGGGCCGCTGGTGGATCTCGCTGACTGGCCACACCTTGGCATTCACCTTCAGCGGGCTGGTGATTGGATCGATCCTGTATAGCCTGCCGTTTGCGGTGCAGCCGCTGGCAGCGTCGTTCGCGAGTGTTGATCGAAAACTAATGGCGGCTTCGGCAACGCTGGGCGCTTCCCCGTTGCGCACTTTCTTTCGCGTGATCGTGCCGCTTTCGATTCCCGGACTGATCACAGCCGTGGCCCTGAGCTTTGCTCACACCATGGGGGAATTTGGCGTCGTGCTCATGGTTGGCGGCAACATTCCCGGCGTCACGCGGACGGTCTCGATTGACATTTATGACCGGGTGCAAGTCTCCGATTACGCTGGCGCGAACGGCACCGCGCTCGTGTTGCTCGCTTTTTGCTTTGCGGTGCTCGCCATTGTCTATGGATTGAACCGGAAGGCATTAGCGCTTGGACCCATAAAGTGATCTGCCATGACTGACACGCGCACCGTCGAGGCAGGACAACGCGCAGCGCCAACTGCACCAGGTTTCCCGGACACGCCTCACGGCGCTTTGCTCGATGCGCGGCTTCGCAAGCGCATGGCCACGCCGGGGCACGAGTTCGTCCTGGAGGCTGAGTTCCAGACCGCAGCGGGGTTCACCATTCTGTTTGGTGCGTCCGGAGCGGGCAAGACGACGCTGCTCGATTGCGTTGCGGGATTGGCTCGGCCGGATTCCGGACGCATTGCCATCGGCGGGCGCGTGTTGTTCGATTCTCAGCCGGGCGTGAACGTGCCGGTCGCGAAGCGGCGCGTGGGATACGTATTTCAGGACCTCGCTCTGTTTCCGCATCTGACCGTGGAGCGGAATGTCGCATACGGACTGTCGCATCTGCCGAAGAAAACGTGCAGCGAGCGGGCAGCCGCGATTCTGCAGGCGTTTCGAATCGCGCACCTGGCGCGGCGTCCGGCGCGGAAGATTTCCGGCGGCGAGAGCCAGCGCGTGGCTCTGGCTCGAACGCTGGTGACCGATCCCGTGGTGCTGCTTCTGGACGAGCCGCTGGCAGCGCTCGACGCGCCGACCAAGGCGAAGATCATCGACGATCTGCGGGAGTGGAACCGGGCTCACCGCATTCCCATTCTCTACGTCACGCATACCCGGGAGGAGGTTTTTGCCCTGGGCGAGCGGGTGATTGTGCTCGACGCCGGACGCATCGTGGCCGAGGGCACGCCGCACGAGGTCATGACCGCGCCGCAGCAGGAAACGGTGGCGCAGTTGGCGGGCTTCGAGAATATTTTCGACGCCGTGGTGGAGTCGGCGCATCCCGAACGCGGGACGATGACGTGCCGACTGGCCGGTGCTGGGAGCGCCGGGCCGGTGCTGCTCGAAACTCCTATGGTGCGGGCAGGAGTGGGATCGGCCCTGCGAGTTGGAATCCGCGCAGGAGACATCTTGCTAGCGACCTCCCCGCCGGTTGGATTGAGCGCGCGCAACGTGATTCCGGGACGCGTCGTATCACTCGAGCAGCGGGATGTGATCGTATCCGCACGTGTGAATTGTGGCGTGGAGATGGAAGTTCACCTCACGCTGGCCGCGCGAGATTCACTCCAACTGGAACGCGGGCGCGCAGTCTGGCTGGTGATCAAGACGCATTCGTGCCACTTGATGCAGAGGTAACGTCGCGTCCGATATCTGTGGGCAAAGCAGGCATAGAGCCTTGACAGTGAGGCCCCTGCGAAGGACACTTAGCGCATGCGAATCCTCCAGTGCGGGCTGCCAGTCGAGCTCAGCGTCTTGATGTGGGCTGGAGACGACACAGCGAAGACCGGCTACGTGCATTGCTCACAAAGTGACCAGCTGGGGCGCGCACCGATGTTTCCAAGTTCTTGCGTCGCCCGGATGGCCCCCAGTGTAGATTGCGGCGAAAAGGTCACTGTGGTCGGACGCACAGGACCGTGGCTACAAATCGTAACCGCGCATGGTCTTCGACGTTCTATTCCAGTGAGTGCGATTTCGCAAGATGAGGTGGACTTCGTTGCCTTCGACCTCTCTGCTCTTCCCGTAGTCGACCCGTCGAGTTGCGATGCGCTACGATCAAACACCAATTACCGACCGCCGCGACTCGTGTCACACGCTGAGCCCGAATACAGCGCCGAGGCTAGAAGAGAGCACATCGAGGGCACTGTGCTGTTGTCGCTAACCGTGGGAACCGATGGTGTCCCTCACGATGTCAAAGTGGAGAAAGGACTCGGTTACGGACTGGACGAAAAAGCGCGCCAAGCTGTGGAGAACTGGAGGTTTGAACCTGCACAGCGCGACGGGAAACCGGCTGAGACGACAGTCCGCGTGGATGTGAGCTTCCATCTTTACGGCCAGAAGCCGTGAGATGGAATTGCCGCATTTTCCATTCTCTCCATCTCAATCACTGCGACCCACTGGCCCTTGCGCTCTTCCGAGAATACGATGTGACCGCCGAGAATCTGTGCCGCGGCTGCGGGCGGCAGATCGCGATGGAAGCCGAAGAAGCGGCGCTTCAGATTCGTCCACGTCATCCAGCGATCCAACAAAGGATTCGGCGGCTCGTATTTCGTTGAGAACACGAGCGCGACGTCAAAGTGCGAGCGGAAATCGGCGGCGGAAAGCACTTCTTCGAGCGAAAAGTCTTCGATGCGCACGACTTGCACCGGGCGCGTGGTATAGCCAAGCCAGGGACGCGTCAGCTCGTCGGAGGCGGGCCAGGCCGTGAGCGCGTGCGCCATGGGATATCGGGCTTCGAGGAAGCGCTCGGCATCCTGGTGCAGAACGACGTAGTCGCGGTAGGCGAGATTGTCTTCGGACGAGAATCCATAGGGAGGATTCCAGAACCAGCCGGCGATAAATGCACCGCCAACGACCGCAACCGCCGCAGGCCAATAGCGCAGCCGCCTGCGCAACGTGGAGACGGCGACGATGATGACCAGCGGCACGGCAGGCAACATGTAGCGGGCCAGCACCGCGCCTCCGATCAGTGCCATGGCCACGACATAGGCGCCCACGACGACAAGAAAAATAATCTGGACGGCAATTGGAATTCGTTTGCGTTCGGCGGTTGTCGAGCTTCGCTCGACCACCCGGACGGGGGCGTCCGGGCCTACACGGTCTCTTACTGGCGGTAGAGCCATGGCCAACAGCATGGCGAGCGTCAGCACCCACAAATGCAGATACCCGAATGTCTGCCACAGGCGCAGTGCGAGGGCCAGCAGGAATCGCAGAGGATTCAGCGTGGCGGCAACGTTGTAGCGGAAGAACTCCGGGTTGCCGAAGATGTATCCGGTGCGGGCGTAGTGATAGACGTACCAGAGGGTGAGGGGCAGGAGAGGAACGAGGAGCGAAAGAATGCGGCGCGACGGCCCTGTCGAGCTTCGCTCGCCCGGACGGGCGAGGACGCCCGTCCCCACACGGTTGTTGCCAATCCGCAGAGCAACAAGCTGCACCAATTCCCACCCTGCCAGCGCGGTTGGTGCCAGAATCGCGGTTTCTTTCGCCAGTGCAGCGAGCGAGAACCACATCGCGACGCCGACCGGCCTGTCTTGGAGATACGCGCACAGGCCCCAGAACGTGAGCCCGGCGGCGGCCAGATCTACCTGGGCGAGTGAACTTTGGGCAAAGAAAACGGGATACAACGCCGTGCACAGCGTGGATGCGATCGCAACTTCCGTATTGGCGGCGCGCTCGGCCAGACGGAATAATCCCAGCAGCGCAAACGCCGCCACCAATAACATGGCCGACCGCGTCACCAGCGGGGCGTAGCCAACGCACTTCCACCACAAGGCGAGCCAGGCCATCACCAGCGGCGGGTGCGCGTTGGAAAGCGTCGAGTGCGGAATCAGGTCCCCGTGGAGAAGAAGATCGCGTGCGGCGGGGACGTAGTATCCCGCTTCGTCCCAGAAATAAGGAAGCTGGAGCAGCGGGGCGTGCAGCAGAAAAATCACGACAAAGATGCCGGCGAACACCAGCGCCGGATGAGTTGCCAACCCACGACCCGGCCACGGATTGCCACGGATATCCACGGATTGATCTTTTGTCATTCTTGTTGTTGATCCGTGCGGATCCGTGTGAATCCGTGGCTCAGAATTTTCGTTCAGTGCACCGGCCCGTGCGGAGCCATGCGGGGATCGAGCTTGATCTCGCCGAAGGCGGTCTCGTAGCCGGCCACGTTCTGCTGCAGAAGTCCGAGCAGCGCCTTGGCCTGCTGCGGGCTGAGGTAGATGCCCTGAAAATTCTTGATCTCCACCACGGCCTCGGTCTGCTGCTGCAGCGTGCCGAAGACGAGGAAAAAGTCCCATATGTTGACGCGCATCTGCACGCTGTTGGCGTAGTTTTCGCGGTATCCGCCGTCGTTTACCAGCTTCAGGTTGGGTTGCGTTGGCAGGCTCATGCCCCGAGTGTACTGAGTTTGTAGCCGTGAAGGAAAGACCTCGGTCTCTTGTTCGAGACCTCGGGTTGCATGGTTGCCGGTGCACATGACACAAAGTGTCACCGAATTGATGGTTTGCGGCTGACCAAAGAATGACCGATGCCCTGCCAAAAGTCACCCGTTACATCCTCTTTCGATGAAAACAAAGGCCTTGCTCCGTTACTTTGGGAAGTACCTTTTGGCGCGTAAAGTGCGGTACAGTGAGTATGCTTCCAATGGTAAGTGGAGATGTGCGGGCTATGACGCAAAACAACGATCACGGGATGGAAGAGATCGTTCTTCCTGAACACCTGCTCCCCCTAGAATCCGTCCTGGGTCAGGGAGTTTCTGCGCTGGACCTGAGCATGGTTCTGGCCAAGATTTTTCGCGTGCAGTACACCGAAGTTGCGATGCTGCGTCTGGAAAAAGGCTTACTGCGTTTTATCTTCCCCGAGCACTTGCGCACCACGGGCGCCATTCCGCTGTCGAGCAAAGCGGTAGCCGCGCACACCGCGCTGAGCAAGAAAGCGGAGATCTTCAACAACTTTGCCCGGGTAAAACACGCCAGTATTTTTGAGACCATCAAGCCGACGACCACCGATTTTGAAGATCCGCCGCCGCCACCGATTCAGAAACTGATGTCGGTGCCCATCATCGATCGCACGGCGAACGTAGTGGGAGTAATCCAGATTTCGCGCAAGGGTCTCGATCCCAAGTACGCGCAGGATTTCAGCCGCGAAGACCTGCACGATCTGGAAATAGTGGCCGGGTTGCTGGCCACGGCTCCGGCGCTGCTGGCGAATTAAGCTTCCAGCCGTGTGCTTCCAACCGCACTCCTTTGTACATGGCGGATTTCGTTCCCGCGCCGCGTTCCTGCCTCGAAAGACATCCCGCTCAAAGTTGATATATTGCGAGCATGGTAAATCTGCTGCTCCAGAATCAAAGGCGACCGGCTGGACGCAGTTGGGCCTCGAGGTTTCGTCATCTGGGAGCGCTGGGGCTGTTTTTTCTAGCGATTCTTGATAGTTCTCCGCTGCCGACATTCAGTGGTCCCGACATTCTGACCGCCATCCTGTCTGCCAGCCATCGTGATCCGTGGTATGAGTACGCCAGCGTAGCCACCGCCGGATCAGTCATTGGCGCGTGCATGACGTTCCGCATCGCGCGCAAAGCGGGATCAGCTTATCTGGACAGCAAATTTGGGCAGGGCAAAGTATCGATGTTTATGAAGCTGTTCCGAAAATGGGGCACGGCAACTCTCATCGCTTCCACCATGGTTCCCTTTCCCTCCCCAACCAGCATGCTATTCGCGGCGGCAGGCGCGTCCGACTACGGCATGGGGAAGTTTGTCATCGTGGTCACGATTTGCCGCGCAGTTCGATATTCAGCCATTGCCATTGTTGCCGATCATTACAGGCGGCACTTCATCCGCGTGCTGCGGCATCCAACGCAGTACTGGGGCTGGTTGACGCTGTTCGCCGCCATAGCTCTCGCGATGATTGCGAGCGGGATTCTCGTCAAGAGGCAGACGAGGACCACGTCAGCGGACTGAAATCCAGAAACCTGTGCGCAATTCGTGACCGGCGCAGCGCGCGCTCGGGTCGACCTCGACGCTTCATTTGACCTTCAGCGGCACTCGCAGATCCGCTCCAGTCATCTCTTTCGGTTCATCCACTCCGAGCATTCCCAGCAGCGTGGGTGAGATGTCGCGCAGGGATCCGTTCGGTTTCAGCGTGAACTGCTTGGCATTTTCCGAGACGACGATGAAGGGGACCGGGTTGGTTGTGTGCGCGGTGTGCGGGCCGCCGGTGGCCGGGTCGATCATCAGTTCGGCGTTGCCGTGATCAGCGGTGATCAGCATGGCCCCGCCTTTGGCGCGGACTGCGTTTTCGATGCGGCCCAGGCAGGCATCTACGGTTTCGACAGCCTTGATCGTAGGTTCAATTTTGCCCGAGTGACCGACCATGTCGGCGTTGGCGAAGTTCACGATCATCACATCGAACGTTCCGTCTCCGGTCGCTTTCACCACGGCGTCGGCGATGCCGGAGGCGCTCATCTCCGGCTTGAGGTCGTAAGTTGCGACTTTGGGCGATGGCACCAGGATGCGGTCTTCGCCGGGAAATGGCTGCTCGACGCCGCCGTTGAAGAAATACGTCACGTGCGCGTACTTTTCGGTCTCGGCGACGCGCAGGTTGCGCATCTTCTGATTGCCCATCACGTTAGCCAGAATGTTGGCCAGCGATTCGGGAGGAATCACAACCGGCAGACTGAAGTTTCTGTCGTACTGCGTCATGCAGACGTAGTGCAGGTTTTTCGGCACGCGGTCGCGCGGGATCGTGGCGTCGAGATCGGCGGCGCCGGGAAGATCGCTGCCGCCCTTTTCGTTCAGTCCGCTGTTGCGGGTGAGGGCGCGGGTGATCTGGCGAACGCGGTCGGCGCGGAAATTGAAGCAGATGCACGCGTCGTCATCGCGGATGGTCGCGATGGCCTGGCCGTTCTTGTCTGTGCAAACAAAAGGAATGACGAATTCGTCGGTGACTCCGTTGTTGTAAGACTCTTTCATGCCCTGCACCGGATCGGCCTGCCTGCCGCCTTCGGCGTCGGCAAAAACCATCGCGTTGTAGGCTTTCGAAATGCGCTCCCAGCGGCGGTCGCGATCCATGGCGTAGTAGCGGCCGTTGACGGTGGCGATTTTGCCGCACTGGTACTCGCGCATCTTCTGTTGCAGTTGTTCCAGGTATCCGGCGCCGTTGGTGGGCAGCGTGTCGCGGCCGTCCATGAAGGCGTGGACGAAGACGCGCTCCAAACCGTTCTGCTTCGCCATGTTCAACAAGGCGTAGAGATGCGCCTGCTGCGAGTGCACACCGCCGTCGGAAACGAGCCCGAATAAATGCAGGCGGCGCTCGCCGGTGCGCGCGTGCTTCATGGCATTGAGCAGCACGGGATGCGAGAACAATTCGCCATTCCGGATCATCAGATCGATGCGCGTGATGTCCATGTGCACGATGCGCCCGGCACCGATGTTGAGGTGACCGACTTCGCTGTTGCCCATCTGCCCTTCCGGCAGGCCGACGAACGGCCCGCTGGTATGAATCAGCGTATTGGGATAGTCGCGCAGCAGTCGGTCGTAAGTCGGTTTGCGCGCGAGCGCGATGGCGTTGGCTTTGGTTTCGGCTCGGTATCCCCAGCCGTCGAGAATGATCAGAATAAGTGGTTTAGGACGGGACATAAATAAGCTTCTAGCTCCTAGCTAAGTGAAAATTCTTCACCGCGGATTTACGCGGATGAACGCAGATCATTCACCGAAAAGGATTCTCGGCCTCTTTTTGCTGAATCAATCGCCCACCATGAACCACTAGAATCCCATCGTATCGTCCGCCGAAGGCCCGTAGGTCGCCGGCAGCGGCTTATCGTTCAGCCTGAGGTACACCCCAAGTTGTGCGCGGTGATGCACCAGGTGGTTGAGGAACATTTCCCGGTATGCCAGAAAACGCGATCCGCTGAAGATCGGTTTGCCCTGAAAACTCAGCTTCCAAGGCTCGGTCCAGGCCGCATCTTGCGTGTTCTGGAGCGCCGTTCGAACTTTTGCCGCTCCTTCATCAAAGGCCTGCACAAGCTGCCCGGATGACTCGAACGGAACACGTGTACGTGTGCCCGCGGCAAAATCGAGACCTGGCGTTGTCAAGATGGTATGACCGAAACCCGCCAGCTCGGCTACGTGCGGCGCGAGTTTGCCCAGCGGCATCGACTTCGCATGAGGCTTGAAGTCCGGCTTGATGGGGACGCGCTCCAGCATCGTGCGCGTTTTCTTGGCTTCGTCGTCGAATTCAGAGAGAAGTAGTTCGCTGATCATCCTTGGTCCTCAATTCTCCGGTATTAGTTTGAGTCAGCCCTGCGCCTAACCGTGATAGTTCAGCGCTTTCAATCCCAGGAAGCGCGCCGCTCCACCGAGTTCTTCTTCGATCCGCAGCAGCTGGTTGTACTTGGAGATGCGGTCGGTGCGCGAGGCTGAGCCGGTCTTGATCTGCCCCGCTGCCGTGGCCACGGCGAAATCGGCGATGAACGTGTCTTCGGTTTCGCCAGAGCGGTGCGAGATCACCGAGGTGTAGCCGTTGCGGCGACCGAGATCAATCGCATCCAGAGTTTCACTGACTGTGCCGATCTGGTTCAGCTTGATCAGGATGGAGTTGGCAATTCCCTTCTCGATGCCTTCCTCAAAGATTTTGATGTTGGTCACGAAAATGTCGTCGCCCACCAGTTGAATCTTCCCACCTAGTTCTTTGGTCAGGTTCTGCCAGCCGTCCCAGTCTTCCTCGGACAAACCGTCCTCCAGCGAAACGATGGGATAATCATTCACCCATTTCGCATAGAATCGCACCATGTCGTCGGAACTCTTGGCGGACTTATCGGACTTCTTGAAGACGTATTTGCCATCCTGAAAGAACTCGCTGGCCGCCGGGTCGAGCGCGATGGCGATTTCTTCGCCGGGCTTGTAGCCGGCTTTCGAGATCGCTTCCAGCACGACTTCAATGGCTTCAACGTTCGATTTCACCGAAGGAGCGAATCCGCCCTCATCGCCGACGGCGGTGTTGTAGCCGCGCTTCTTGAGCACGCCCTTCAAGGTATGGAAAACCTCGACGCCCCAGCGCAGCGCCTCGGAAAACGACGGGGCGCCCACGGGCATCACCATGAATTCCTGGAAGTCAACGTTGTTGTCGGCATGGGCGCCGCCGTTGAGGATGTTCATCATGGGCACAGGCAGCGTATTCGCGCCCGCCCCACCCAGGTAACGGTAAAGCGGAATCTTGAGGCTCTCGGCCGAGGCGCGCGCGGCCGCCATCGAGACAGAGAGAATCGCGTTCGCTCCCAGCCGGCCCTTATTCTCAGTGCCGTCGAGTCCGATCATCTTGCGGTCGAGCCCCCGCTGATCGAAGGCATCGTAGCCAGCCAGGGCTTCGGCAATCTCGCTGTTCACGTTCTCGACTGCCTTGAGCACACCTTTGCCCTGGAACCGGTTGGTATCGCCGTCGCGCAGTTCGACCGCTTCGTGCTCGCCGGTAGACGCGCCGCTGGGAACGATGGCACGGCCAAGCGAGCCATCACGGAGAAGCACTTCTGCTTCCACGGTAGGATTGCCACGTGAGTCCAGAACTTCCCGCGCATGAATGCCTGCAATATTTGACATAAGTAGGTTCTCTTTCCTCGACTTTATGATTTTTGTGCTGCCCACTGGGTCATAAACACGGTTGGGATGGTCGCTGCTAAACGCCAGCCGGCGTCCGGTAAGGTAGCCGACACCCTCATAGTTCTTTCCCATGGTGTTATCTGAAACTCTCGATTATATCGGATGGACATAAACGCAATGTGACGCTGGACACAGTTGTTGGCAAGATATTTCCGACTTCGGAACTGTCCATTCGGCCACTGCCACTGCCCTCTTATCTCTGCTGGTTCCCCATGTACTGACTGGCGCTTGTTCCGGCCCCGTGCCGGGTCTAGAGTTGAAGAACAATCAGGATTTCTCGAGAGGTGCCCCATGAAGAAGTGGACCTTGCTCTTAGTCTGCATTCTGCTCGGAACGATGTTGGTGGCCCAGACCAGTCCGCCCAGCGCGCCTGTGCCGGCAGGAACTGCACTGATGGTCCGGCTCGAGACAACGCTAGCCACCTTCAGCAACCGGGTGGGAGACCCATTTCGGGGTAGCCTCACGCAGCCCGTCGTGGTGGACGGCAAGACCGTCATTCCCGCCGGTGCGACCGTCGAAGGCCGCGTGACCAAGTTGAGCGAGCCGCGCCGGATTTCGGGCAAACCGACGATTGGAATTCTTCCCGAGGCCGTGATCCTCCCGACCGGAGAGCGCTACTATCTCGACGCAACCTTGGTGGACACAAACATTGGCCAGGGCACGGATGTGAATGCGGAAGGCCAGTTCAAGGGATCAGGCCACGACCGGCGTGACACGATCGAAACCGGTGGTGGCACGGCGGGCGGCATGCTCATTGGCGGTCTGATTGGCGGGGGCCCGGGGATCCTGATCGGCGGCGCGGTGGGGGCAACCTCGACGACGGTTCACTGGCTTACCAAGCACCGCTCTGCGACTTTACCGTCTGGCACACAACTCACGCTTGAGTTAAATCGTCCGTTAATGACGACCACCACGGTGGCCAGCGGGGGAAGCAAGTAAGGCGCGTCCTAGTGAAATAGAAGACGTTTCATAGTTACATCCGGTCGGACAATCGCGATTGTCCGGCCTTTTCTTTGCCGTTCATGAGCGCGCTTGCGGGACGGGTGAAAGGTTGCAGAAAAAGTCAGAATTGGGGTGGCGCAGCGCTTCAGCGTGTGCGTGAGAACTGGTCTTCCGCCCCTTCGGGGCTTGGTCATTTCCCACTTTGACCCATGGCTTACGCCATGGGCTGCACTCTGCCGCCGCTTCGCGGCTAAGAACTCCATGGTCCGCTCCACCACGGAGCGAGATTTTGGGTTCTCACGCACACACTTCAGCGCTGCGATAAGGGACTTATTCTCACTAGCGGCTTCAGCCACTGAGGTAACCTCTGGGGCTGAAGCCCATTCTTTCTGGCAGCTTGGTCGCAGGCCTGGAAGGCCTGCGCCACCCAAAATCAGGTGCAACATTCAGTTCTTCACCAGACTGTGCAGCCGTCCCCTACCCACGATCTACGCCCCGAATAGCAATTCCCCTTCACTGACCACCTGCAGTTCGATCCAGCCTTCGAGGGGCAACGAATCGACGGGCAGGCGGTTCTGCCAGAGGCTGAAGCGCAGACGTATCTTGCTGGTCGGAGCAACGGACGCGGTGGCCTTGCGGTCGATCATCTGGCCGGGCTTTGGGTCAGGGGTTCGTTCTGCCAGCGAAGCACTGGGCGTCGCCAGCAGCCAGGCCAGCGGCAGTTTGAATTCGAAGTTGCGCAGCAGGGCTACCTTGGCGCCTTCATCCACAGTGGCAGACGATGCCAGCTCACGCCGTTCGACTCCGTTTTCAATCTTCCAGTCTTTCAGCCGGCGTTCGTGGGAGGAAGCGTCGACGCGCAAGGTGCGCCGCGGACGCGGCTCCCCTACCGCCCACGATTCCACATTCACCACCAGTTCGAAATCCGCCTCCGGAACTTTCTCCTTGAAATCGAGCCGGCCATAGAGATGAGTTGTGTCAATCCCGGCATAAACGGAATCGAGCAGGAACTGTTTGCCGTGCATGGCGCCGGCACGATGATCGGCGGTGTAAGCCGCCGCGCCCATCCATTCGAAGTAGCGCACCATATCACCGGTCACACGCGGATGGATGTAGGCGGTCTGCGGCACAAATGCCGGACGCGCCTCAGCGCCGGTGATGGGCTGCGCCAGATAATCCGGGGGAGTGGCATCGAGCGCCTGATAAACGTTCGACAAATGCTTGCGATAGAGTTCGTCAAAATCGCGGTCGTTGGCGGAGTGGTGCTCGGGCCCGTACCACCAGTTCCAGTCGCTGCCTTCGGAGATGAGGATCTCGTCGAAGGCTACTTTGCGCTGAGACTCATCGGCCCGCGGGGCATTCTGGGCATAGAATTCGCGGGCATGGTGCAGATAATCCCAGGCGCGATTGTCTTCCGGAGCGCCGATCCACACGTTGAAGTTGGCATTGATCCACGACCCCGGCACCAGGGACGTCATTTTGCCGAAATCCTTGTGGCGGGCGATGGCCTCGGAAATCGTCACCGCCTCGACGCCCGGCTCGCGCTGCAGGCTGTCGTAGAAGCGGCGCAGAAACTCTCGGCCGGACTTCGGGTAGTATTCCCAGGCGTTTTCGCCGTCGAGAATGATCGAAACCACAGCGTCGCGGCCCTTGGCCAGCACCGGCTTGGCCGCCTCTTTGATGTTGCCCAGCAAATGCCTCGCCGCCTCGGCCGGAGGCATGCCGGAATACACGAAGCCGATGAGATCGGAAATGGTGTGATCGCGAAACACCAGGTGCATGGCCGTCGAGCCGTTCTCGTAGCGGTGGATGTTGTAGAGCTTCTCCGCCAGAGGCGCGGGCATGCGGCCATTTCCGTCCCGCGCAAAGAACAAGCCGGTACTGCGGCCGAGCACGCCTTCGTCCGTGGCCATCCACTGCACGCCCAAGCTCTGCGCGATGGCCAGCACTTCCTCCGAGAGACTGCCTTCGGACGGCCACACGCCCCTGGGCCGCAGGCCGAAGACCTGCTCGTGCAGATCGAGGCCCCGCTTCAGTTGCTCGCGCGCGTCCTCGGGATGGCGAAACCGGTTCTGCGGCAGAGGCAAGCCCGGGGTCGAGACCGCCCCCACGCTGGTATCGCACACCAGCGGCAGGATCGGGTGATAGAAAGGCGTGGCAGAGAGTTCGATCGAACCTTTCTTCGCCGCCTCGGCATGCGCCGGCAGCACTCTGCCCAATAATTCTCTCTCGCGCGCGATGACAAATTTCTGATCGTCGAGAGAATAGTGATGCCCCTTGGCAACGAGCGCGGCGATGTCTTTCTCTTCCAAAAAGAGTTCGTCGAACCAGGCAATCTGCGACAGGACCTGCAGATCGGTGAAGTCTTGCGGTTGAAAATATCGCTCGGCGCGCTCCGGGTGGTCACCGTGCTCGCGAAAACGCTCCCACAATTCGCGATAGCGAGGGTAACGCCCAATCAGGTTCTGCGGATTCGCCTGAAAAAGGTATTGCAGGGCAAAGCGGCGCTCGTCCAGCGACAAATCCTTTGCTGGCTTGGCAGCCACACTCAGAAAAGGGTCGTGAGCGGTCCCGGCGGCGTAGTCTTGAATCTGCACCATCAGCGACGGGACGAGGTTGAAGTTCTGATGGACATTGGGGAACTCGTCCAGCAGTTTGACCATGCCGTAATAGTCTTTGAGCCCGTGCAGGCGCACCCACGGCAGACGATATTCGCCCGTAACCAGATCTTTGTAGAAAGGCTGGTGCTGATGCCAGAGCAGGATGACACGCAGCGACGGCATGGCTGGAGAAGTCAGTCTAGCATGTGCTCCCCAAGCACGAGCGGACGAGACCCCCTGCTGCTGCTGTTCTCCCGCGCATATCCTGTGCTCCGTTGCTCCGTATGAAGGTCCGGGCGCGGAGAGGTCGCCCCTGTGCCTGATACAGCGGCACACGCTCATACGCGTCTTTGATGTCGGATTCCGATACACTAGGGGCGCGCAGTTCAGGTCAACTTCCATGAGCCCCGAATCCACTCTCGCCAGCCCGCAACTCCTCACCGACAACGATCTGTACTTGTTCAACGAAGGGAGCCACTACCGCATCTACGACAAGATGGGGGCCCATCTGGCCACGCAGAATGGCCAGGCAGGCGCCGTTTTCAGCGTGTGGGCGCCGAATGCGCGGGCGGTGTCGGTAGTCGGCAGTTTCAATTCCTGGACTCCCGGAGTGCATCGTCTGGAACCGCGTGCTTCCTCGGGCATTTGGGAAGGCTTCGTTGCTGGCGCGGACCACGGCGCGCTCTATAAATTTCGCATCGAATCGAACCGCCACGGCTATCGAATTGACAAATCCGATCCCATTGGCCTGCTGCATGAGAAACCGCCGCGCACGGCGTCCGTCATTTGGGATCTCGATTATCAATGGGGAGACCACGACTGGATGGCGCAACGCGCCGGTCGCAACTCGCTGCGCGCCGCGCAGGCAATTTACGAGGTGCACCTGGGCTCGTGGATGCGCGTTCCGGAGGAGCACAACCGGCCGCTGAGCTATCGCGAGACCGCGCCGCGGCTGGCCGAATATGTCGGCCGCATGGGATTCACCCACGTCGAATTTCTGCCCGTGATGGAGCATCCTTTTTACGGCTCCTGGGGATACCAGACCACGGGATACTTCGCTCCGACATCTCGATACGGCACGCCGCAGGATTTCATGTACCTGGTGGACTATCTGCACCAGCACGGCATCGGCGTCATTCTCGACTGGGTGCCGTCGCACTTCCCTTCCGACGCCCACGGTCTCGCCTATTTCGACGGCACGCATCTCTACGAGCACGCCGACTCGCGCCAGGGATTCCATCCCGACTGGAAGACGCATATTTTCAACTACGGGCGCCCCGAAGTGCGCAGCTTCCTGATGTCGAGCGCCATGTTCTGGCTCGACAAATATCACGTGGACAGCCTGCGCGTGGATGCAGTCGCGTCCATGCTCTATCTGGACTACTCGCGCAAGCAGGGCGAATGGATCCCCAATAAATACGGCGGGCGCGAGAATCTCGATGCCATCGATTTCCTGCGCCGCTTTAATCAGGAAGCCTACAAAGAGCATCCTGAGATTCAGACTTGCGCCGAGGAGTCGACCGCCTGGCCCATGGTGTCGAAGCCGGTCTACGTCGGCGGCCTGGGCTTCGGCATGAAGTGGGACATGGGCTGGATGCACGACACGCTGAAGTACTTCCAGAACGATCCCATTCACCGCAAGTATCAGCACAACCTGCTGACCTTCCGTATGCTCTATTCCTGGCACGAGAATTTTGTTCTGCCGCTGTCGCACGATGAAGTGGTGCATGGGAAAGGGTCGCTGATCGGCAAGATGCCGGGGGATGAGTGGCAGCGGTTTGCCAACCTGCGTCTGCTGTTCGGCTACATGTACGCGCAGCCGGGAAAGAAGTTGTTGTTCATGGGCGGAGAATTCGGCCAGGTGCGGGAGTGGGCGCACGACACGAGCCTAGAGTGGGATGTGTTGCAGTACCAGGTTCACCGCGGAACGCAGGCGTGGGTCGAGCAGTTGAACCGGCTTTATCGCAGCGAACCGGGCATGCATGTTCTCGACAACGATCCGGCGGGATTTGAGTGGGTGGATTGCAACGACAACGCCGCCAGCACGATTTCCCTGCTGCGTAAGAGCGAGAAACCGCAGGACACCGTGCTGGGAGTCTTCAACTTCACGCCCGTGCCTCGCACCGGATACCGCGTGGGCGTTCCGCACGGCGGATACTGGCGCGAACTGCTCAACAGCGATGCCCGCGAATACGCGGGCAGCGGCATCGGCAATCTCGGCGGAGCGCAGGCCGAAGAAATCCCCATTCACGGCCGTCCGTTTTCGCTGAAATTGACCTTGCCACCGCTGGCGGCGCTGTTCTTCAAAGCGGGTTAATGTGGCGCGGGCGCCCACGCCCGCGAAACCCGGCCACCGATCTCACCGATTCGCGCGGATACCCCCCGCGAACCACACGTCGCGCATTGCCGTCATCGATCTGGAACACGCCTCATGCTATGCTCGGTTGAAGCGCGTCCCCATGCGGATTCTCACCCGCTACATTCTTCGTGAAGTCACCGCCCACGCCCTGATCGGCGCGGCGATCTTCACGTTTGTCCTGTTCACCCGCGACCTAGGACGCATCCTGGAACTGGTCGTTCGCGCCAGCGCGCCGCTGCCCAGCGTCGCAGAGATTTTCTTTTTTACCGTCCCGCTTGCGCTCACCTACACGTTACCCATGAGCGTGCTGGTGGGAATCCTGATCGGCCTGAGCCGGCTCGCTGCCGACTCCGAGATCACTGCCATGCGCGCCAGCGGCATGGGCGTGTGGAGTTTCCTGCGCGTGCTCTCGATTTTTGTTCTCGCCGCGTGGCTTCTGGCATTGGGCAACGGGGTCTACGTCGCGCCGCGATCGCAAGCCGCGCTGGCCCGCCTGGAAGATCGGCTCAAGGGATCGCAAGTCTCGTTTGAGGTGCAGCCCCGGGTTTTTTACGAAGGATTCCCCAAGATCGTTCTCTACGTGCAGGACGTGCAGAGCGCCCAGGGTGCGGCGCTGTGGAAAGGCGTCTTCATGGCCGATCTCAGCGACGCCGCTAATCCGAAGATCACGCTGGCCAAGGAAGGCATCGTGGTGAGCGAAGGCCCGGACCGCCTGCACCTGCACCTGATTGACGGTTCAGCCCACGAAACCGATCCGAAACAAGCTGACCGTTACCAGATATCGACGTTTGATAAAACCGACATTCCCATCGAATTGCCGTCCACGGAAAACAAGGGGGACGAGTCACTGCCGGCCAGCCTCATGGACACGTGGGCCTTGCGGGAAAAAGCCAGCCGCGCCACGCCAGTTTCGGCCCGCTGGTATCTCATCGAATTTCACCGGCGCTTTGCTCTGTCCAGTGCCTGCCTGGTGCTTGCCCTGGTCGGAATCCCGCTGGGCCTGTCGTCCAAGAAGAGCGGCAAGTCCGGCGGATTTGTGCTGACCATCCTGCTGGTTTTCGCCTATTACGTGGTCTCGTTGGTCGGAGTTTCGCTGGCTAAGCAGGGTACTGTCGGGCCATGGTTTGGGGCGTGGCTGGCCGACCTGGTGTTTCTGGCCCTGGGGCTGTTTTTGCTGTGGCAGGCGGAGAGGCGTCCGTTTGAGCTGGCGTCGTTCCGTCCCTTCTGGAAGCGCGATGCGGCCTTGCCGCAAGCAGCGCCGACGCGCAGCCGGCGCGAGAATGCCTTCGAGCGCGCCGCGACTCGACGCCGCGTCTTCAGCGCCAGCTTTCCCACCCTGCTCGATGACTACGTGCTGCGCGACTTCTTCATCTATCTGGGAATGATTCTGGCCACCTTCCTGGTGCTGGTGCTGGTGTTTACGCTCTTCGAGCTGCTGGGAGATATTCTCCGCAATCAGGTTCCAGCCATAGTGGTCGCCGAGTATTTGCTCAATGTGACGCCGTATCTGCTGTACAACGTCGCTCCGCTGGTGATGCTGCTGGCAGTGCTGGTCACGTTTGGCCTGATGAATCGGTCCAACGAGATCACGGCCATCAAAGCGACGGGAATCAGCATTTACCGTATCGTCACGCCGGTTATCGTGGCGGCGGCCGTGCTCGCGACGGCGCTGTTCTTCGCCGACCAGTTCTACCTGCCGCACGCCAACAAGCGCCAGGAGGCGCTGCACAACCAGATCAAGGGCAAACCTCCGCAGACTTATTTGCGCCCCGACCGCAAATGGATTTTCGGCCAGAACAACGACATTTACTACTACCAGTTCCTCGACCCCGACCGGGACCAGTTCGGCAACGTCACGGTGTTTCAGCTGGATCGGGCCAGCTTCACCATCACCCGCCGCATCCACGCCGAACGCGCGCATTGGGCCGATAATCTGAACCGCTGGATCTACGAGCAGGGCTGGGACCGGTCATTCAATGGTTCGGCCATTGGTAACTACCGGCCATTCGACGTAGCTACTTTTCCCGAGCTGCCGGAGGCACCTTCGTATTTCAAGAAAGAAGTGAAGCAGTATACGGAGATGAACTACGAAGAACTGCGCCGCTACATTCGCGATCTGCAGCAGAGCGGATTTGATGTCGTACGCCTGCGCGTGCAGCTTCACCAGAAGTTGTCCTATCCCCTGATCACGCTGATCATGGCGGTTCTGGCCATTCCCTTCGCGCTTACGGCCGAGAAGAAGGGAGCGGTCACCGGAGTCGCGGTTGCGGTATTGATTGCGGTGTTCTATACGGTGGTGTCGCGGCTCTTTGAGGCCATGGGGAACCTGAGCCAGCTTCCACCCGGGCTGGCGGCCTGGTCGCCGGACCTGATTTTCGTTCTTGTGGGCGGGTATTTGATTCTGAAAGTGCCGACGTAAAACACCAGACCTCGGACGTCAGACCTCAGCCGCCAAGGTTTCAGTGGAACCTCATCTTTCCGAACGCCGACCTCTTAAGAGCCGACAGGCGCCCCGATCAGCCGCTAAACAGTCTGAGGTCTGAGGTCCGAGTTCCAGCGCCCTACTTCACTGCCACTCCCCAGGGATAGTTGTCGGTCGTCGTCACCGGCAGTGGCGTCAGCGCCCCGGTTGCAGGCGTGATCGTGTATTGCGAGAGGGTGGCCGACTGGAAATTGGCTACAAAAAGCCAGTTGTCGTCACTCCGGATGGCAAAGGACGTGGGCTGGAGGCCGGTCGCCACCACCGCGGGGGTGTCGGCAGTCAAACTGCCTGAAACCGTGCTGATACGGAACGTCGAGATCTGGTTGGAGAGCAAATCCAAGATGTAAAGGTAGTTGCCGAACGGGTCAGTCATCATCGGTCCAGGACCATTAGCCCCGCCGGACAGGTTGAAGGGTGAACCGGTGATCGCAACCAGGCTGCCATCCGCAGTCGCCGGGCAGTATTGGGCTGACGCAGTCGGCATTCCGTTGCACATGGTGTAAGCGCTGACCGTGTTCTGTAGATTGTTGGACACGTAAACGAACCGGTTGCAGGCATCCACGGCGACGCCCGCAGGCACCGACAAGGCCGGACCCGTTGGTGGAACCAACGGGGAAGGAAAATATGGCACCTGGTTTCTGTTCGGAGGATTCTCCAATGTGCCGGTCGAGGTGTTCACGGAGAATTCCCAGACCACATTGTTCACCGAATCCGCCGCGTAAAGGTATTCCGATGTGGGAGGGTTGTTGCCGGGAGAAGAGCAGACGGCTTGCTGAACGCCGTTGACCAGAGGGGGCAAAACCATGGGCGTAACCGCTACGGCTGCGAAATTCGGCGTCTGAAATTCTGACCCCGCTGGCAGTGCGAAGTTGAAAGTGCCAGGCACGGAGGTCAGGGTGCCGCTGCTGCCGATGGCGTAGGAATTAACCGTACCCTTCAATCCCTCCGCCACAAACAGGTACTTGCCTGTCGAATCCATGAGCAGCCTCATCGGATTCGGATCCGGCACAAGCGAGCCCGAAGCTGTCATCGTCCCGTCGGAATTTATCTTGAATGCTGCGATGCCAGTTGCCGTACTGGACGAACCACAGTCCGACTGGTTGGCAGTAATGATCGTGTAGGCATAGGCTCCCGCCGGATCTACGACGATCGACGACGGTATGCCGTTCAGGACGCAGGTCAGATCGCCCGTCTGCGAGGGCGGATTGTTAACGGCCGCAATGCTCCCGCTATTCAAGCTAAAACTGAAGGTCTCAAGCAGCCCTGAACCCTGGCTGCTGACCAGCACCAAGCCATCGAACGAGGAGTTGTACGTGGTCCCGCACGCCACCAGCAGGCCTATCGCAACCAGTACCACTACCCCGAGCACCCACGCGAATCGTTTCGACATTCTTTGGTTGATCTCCATGTTGTACATGAGGGGTCTTATGAGAACAGCCCGGCGACCCGTCGGCCGGGACCTAGGGATCTCAAGAAAGCGGGAGAATCTCAACCCATTTATGTATCAGGAAACGGCGGGAAGAGCAAACTCCAGGCACGACCTATTGGAACGCCGGAAGCGTCCGGGAGTTGCCTGGGTGGCAGACTTCGGACCTCAGACCTCCGGCCTTAGACCCCAGCGATGAGGAGCTTGCGCGTGCTCGGTCCGTGAGGTCTCAGATCCGAGGTCTGAAGGCCGAGGCCTGACGTCTGACTTTCTACGCTTCTTGTGCCGACGCTACTGGCTCAGGCTGCTGAGCCTCTTGGCCGCCGGCGATCAAAGGCAGTCGGATTTCTACCCGCAAACCGCCCTCCGGGCGATTGTGAGCCGAAACCCGGCCACCATGGAAGCGCACGGCGCGCTCCGTAATGGCCAGTCCCAGGCCGACGCCGCCGGTCAGCCGCCCACGGGCATCATCAATCCGGTAGAACGGCTCGAAGAGCTTTTCCAGACTCGCCTCCGGAACGCCCGGCCCGGAGTCACTGACTTTGAGCACAGCCTCCGATCCCCGGCTGCTTGGCTCGCTGGTCAGTTCGATCTCAACCGACGTCCCCTCCTGGGTGTAGCGGACGGCATTGCGAATGACGTTCTCGGTCGCGCTGTGCAGCAGCGAGGCATTCCCACGCACTCCCCAATCTCCTTCGGGAATGACGGTACGCACGTGGCAGTGCCGCGCCTGAGCTTCAAACCCCGCGTCCTCGGCCACATTCGCCACCAGTTCGTCGAGCGGCACCGGGGTTTGCGGCACACGCTGTTCTCCGTCTTCGAGCCGCGCCAGGGTCAGAATGCGGCCGATCAGCTCGTTGAGGCGGCTGGCTTCCAGTTCGATGCGGTCCAGCATATCGGCGCTTTCTGCGTCGGAGCGCTGCCTCGCCAGCCCCAAGGCAACGTTCAGGCGTGCCAGAGGCGAACGCAGTTCGTGGGAGATGTCGTTCAGCAGCCGGGACTGTGCTTTGACCAGTGTCTCCAGCCGCTCAGCCATGGCGTCGAAGTCGCGCATCAGGCCGGCCACTTCATCCCGGCGCTGCGTGGCGGGAGCCCCGGTACGGGTGGTCAAGTCGCCCGCCGCCAACTGCTGAGTAGCGGCCCGCAGACGGACGATGGGCTTCGTCAGATACCAGGAAAGGAAGTAACAGACCACTCCGGAGGTAATGATCAGGATGATCAAGCCCGGAAGTGGCATTCCACGTGGACCGAGAAACAATCGCGGCCCCGGTGGAGGGGCCAACACCAGCGTGTAGCGGTGCAGTCCGTCGGAGGAGGCTCGCGAGTCGCGGAGAACGGGGGGTGGTGCCGGGAAGAAAAAGCCTTCACGGGGTGCCCTTGGTCCGCCGGCCGCGACGCGCACCGCCCAGTCTGGCGCTCCACGGTGAGAAATCTCTTCCATGTTCTCATTGAAAAGGAACCCGCGAACCCGTTGTGTGTGCTCCAGGTTGTCCAGGTAATCGTGCAAGCCCCGACTGCCGTTTTGCTCGTAGCTGTAAACCGAGTCGTTTAGGGCTGTTGCGAGCAGGCCCTCCCAGCTTGAGCTGCGCGGACGAAAGACAAGCGTCACCAAAGTGGCAAGCACCACGAACAAAGCCAGTGCCACCCAGAACGACAAAAAGATTCGGAGAAAGAGACTTTTCATGCCGCACTCGCCTAAGTCTTGGACTTCTCTCTCGGCCGGACAAAAATATATCCTACTCCGCGAATAGTTTTGATGTGTTCGTCATTGTCGGTATCGCCCAGTTTCTTGCGCACCTTGCTGACGTGCATATCAATGCTGCGGTCAAAGGGCGAAAACTTCCGGCTCAGGACGGCGTTGACCAGCCGTTCCCGCGGTACCACGCGGCCCGCTTCGCGCAAGAGAACCTCGAGCAAGTTGAACTCGACCGATGTCAGGTCAACGGGTTGGCCTGCCAGGCGGACGGCGCGGGTTGCGGGATCGAGTTCAACATCGCCTACGCGGACAATCTCTGGCGCCGACGGCGCACCGTTGCCATCCGCACGCGTGCGTCGCAAAATGGCACGGATACGCGCCACCAGTTCCCGGGGATTGAACGGTTTGGGAAGGTAATCGTCGGCGCCGATTTCCAGCCCGACGATGCGATCGACGTCTTCCCCCCGCGCCGTCAGCAGGAGCACAGGAAGTCGCGATGTCGCGCGAATCCGCCGCAGCACTTCAAATCCATTGATGCCGGGCAACATGACATCGAGCACGGCCAGCAAATACTCTCCGGCCGCGGCCTTTTTCAGGCCGCTTTCACCCTCGTGCACGCATTCGACTGTGAATCCCTCTGCATGCAGGTACTCCCCGACCAGATGGCAGAGTTCGACATCGTCGTCAATGACCAGAATTCGTTCCATTCCTCCCTCTATTGTGCACCATTGAGAAAACGCCCAGAAGTAAAGAATTGTCAAACGCTACAGACCGGAAACCGCGCTTGCCAGGTTTGAGGCCTTTGACAAAACTTTACTCTGGTTGACTGACTTTTTACCGTCGTTTCCCCTTCAGCTGTGTTCCTATCAGGGAAGCCAACAATCCCCGGAACTATCCGGGAGGATCTTGGGGAGTGAAAGATGAAATCGATACGTTTTCGCTTATTGATTGCCGCCGCCGCCGTCCTGCTGGGCACAGCCATCGCCAAGTCGCAGACTGCCGCGGACGCCCCTCCGTCTCCACCCATGCACGGCCCCGGCCACGAATTCGGCATGGGCGGGCACAGGATGGGCTTCTGGACCAGGTCTCTAAACTTGAGCGATGACCAGAAGACGCAGATGAAGGCCATCATGCAGAAGGAACATCCGGCCATGAAACCGCTGTTCCAGCAGTCTCGGCAGATCGAACAACAGCTTCGCCAGTATGCTGAAGGTACGTATGACGAAGCCAAGGTTCGCACTCTGGCGGCGCAGAAGGCGCAGGTGGAAGTCGAGCTCACAGTACAGAGAACGCGCATCCACAACGAGCTGTTCCAAGTGTTGACCGCGGACCAGCAGGCCAAGATGAAAGAGTTTGAGGCCCGCCGCGAGGCTCGCATGCAGAAGCACATGCAGGAAGCTCCGCCGGCTCCTCCGGAACAGTGAGCCTGGCTCCTACCAGACTGGTCTGAGAGCTTTGACCGAGAGGGTGGGTTGGGAAATTCTCCCACCCGCGTAGCCGACAGAGGTATTCGTAATGTTGAGCGACTCGTTCTTGTCTGATGCTGGGTGGCTGTTCTTCGCCGCCTGGAGCGCGGTTGTCGCCGCGGTCAGCTTGGCTGCCTTTGGCCGCGACTTGCTACCCTCCCGCTTGCGCCTGGAGCAGCCACCGGAAGTCCAGCCAACCGATCCGGCGCAGTCCGGACAGCCGGGGACGCGCTAACCCTCTGCCCGCTGAAAAACTTGCACCCCGCCTGCTAGAATTTCATCTACCAAACTTGCATGTTACCCAAGAGCCTGCGCCCGCTCCTGCCTTACCTGAAACGCTACCGCTGGGGTTACGTGGCGGGCACGGTCTGCGTCCTGCTGACCAACGGGATTCTGGTTCTGTTGCCACTGGTCATCGGGCGGGCGTTCAACGACCTTAGCCTTCGCATCTATAGCCACATGCTGCTGTACGCCGGCCTGCTGCTCGCCATCGCCGTGGGCAAGGGCATCTTCCAGTTCCTGACTCGCTGGATCGTGATCGGGATCTCTCGCGATATTGAGTTCGATCTACGCAACGACCTGTTTGAGAAGTTGGAAAGTCTTTCCTATTCCTACTACCAGCGCCATCGCACCGGCGACATCATGGCGCGTGCCACCAATGACCTGAGTGCGGTTCGCAACCTGCTCGGGCCTGCCATCATGTATACGGCCAACACGATCGTGTTAACGGCCGGGGCGCTGGCCTTCATGATCTCGATCAGCCCCAAGCTGACTTTCTACACGTTCCTGCCGCTGCCGGTAGCCAGCATCGTGATCCAGTACTGGGGCCGGCAGATTCACGATCGTTTCGAGCGAATCCAAGCTATGTTCTCGGACATTTCCGCCCGCGCGCAGGAAAATTTCTCGGGAGCACGGCTGGTTCGCGCCTATGTGCAGGAAGACGCCGAGATTCGGGCTTTCGAAACCGAAAACAAGGAATACATCCGCCGCAGCCTGAAACTGGTACGGCTCATGGGCATGCTCTGGCCTACGCTGGAACTGATGCTCGGCGTCGCCATGGTACTGGTCTTGTGGCTTGGAGGGCGCGAGGTTCTGCTCGGCCGGATTAACTTTGGTCACTTCACCTCTTTCATGTTCTACATGATGCAACTCATGTGGCCGGTTATCGCGCTCGGCTATGTCATCAACCTTTTTCAGCGTGGCACGGCGTCATTGGGACGACTGAACGAAATCATGCAGGAGCAGCCCGAGATAAAGGACGAACCGGGCGCCGAGGACCACGAGATCGAAGGCAAGATCGAATTTCGCAGTTTGAATTTCAGTTACAACGGGACTCGAGTGCTGAACGACGTGAACCTGCGCGTGCCGGCGGGCAGTAGTCTGGCCATCGTCGGGCCGACCGGGTCCGGCAAGACGACTTTGGTGAATCTGATTCCGCGCATCTACGACGCCGAACCCGGAACGGTCCTGATTGACGGGCGCCCGATTCGCGATTACTCGTTGGCCTCGCTGCGCCGGAGCATCGGATTCGTACCCCAGGAGACGTTCCTGTTCAGCGACCGCATCCGGGAGAACATCGCGCTCGGAGTGAACTCGGCCACCGACAGCGAAATTCATGACGCCGCCGCAGCGGCGAATATCGCCACCGACATAGAGAGCTTCCCTGAAGGCTACGAAACGCTGGTCGGTGAACGCGGCCTCACGCTCTCGGGCGGGCAGAAGCAGCGCACGGCCATCGCCCGCGCGCTGATTCGCAATCCGCGGATTCTGATCCTCGACGACGCGCTCTCCAGCGTGGATACGCAGACCGAAGACAAGATTCTCAATCACCTGCGCGATGTGCTGCGGGGGCGCACCACGATTTTCATTTCCCACCGCGTCTCCACCGTCCGCAACGCCGACCGCATCGCCGTCCTGCACGGCGGGCGCATCGTCGAACTGGGCACTCACGACGAACTGCTGGCTTTAAACGGATACTACAGCGATCTCTATAACAAGCAACTGCTGGAAGAAGAGTTAGCGGAGGTTTGAGGGGTTAGCTTTTCCAGGGTTCTTGTCATTCCGAGCGCCGGGTTGTGGCGCGAGGAACCTGCTTTTTTTCAGCCAACAGCAGGTTCCTCGCTCCGCTCGCAATGACAACAGCCTCGGATCTCACTCACCATGCAGCGCATCAACACGCCGGAAATCCTCGATTCGGCCGATTGCCCTCCTCGAGAAGTCGGGAAGTCGCTACGCGACTTGAGCCGTATCAATCGCTGGTTCGGCGGCGTAGCCACTACCCGCAGGTTGATCGAGCGAGTCGCCGCCGCAACCGGAAAGAATCATTTCTCCCTGCTGGAAGTGGCCGCGGGATTCGGCGAGGTGCCTAAGGTTGCGGCGCAGCAACTGGCGCGCAAAGGAATCACGCTCGACGTGACTCTCCTCGAACGTGCGCACTCGCATCTCTTGCCCGGAAATCGCTCTGTGGTGGCCGAGGCGCTCGCGCTTCCCTTCCCGGACCGAGCATTTGATCTAGTCAGCAGCAGCCTGTTCGCGCATCATCTGGAGCCTGCGGAGTTGGCGTGTTTTGTCGGCGAAGCGCTGCGCGTGAGCCGTTGCGCAGTTCTGATCAACGATCTGATCCGGCATCCGTTGCATCTGGCGTTGGTATATGCAGGCTTTCCCATGATGCGGAGTTATGTGTCGCGAGTGGACGGAGTAGCGTCGGTGCGGAGGGCTTATGTTCCGGAGGAGATGCGACAGATTTTGTTGTCGGACACTGAGCCCCGTCAGGTCGAACTCTCGCAGCATTATCTGTTTCGCATGGGAGTAATTGTCTGGAAGAAGAACAATTGATGATTGTTGATTGTTGATTGAAAGCCATACAACGCTGTGGTTCTTGAGTTCTTCAATCAAAATCAACAATCATCAATTTCACCGCACCACCAGCACTTCCCTCATATTGTCCCGGGCCAGGAAAAACTTGATGGAGGCGAAGTCGCGGAACAGGGTTTCAATGTGGCGGTTGTTGAAGACGCGCTGCAGGCGGAATCCGTCGGTGATGGCGGTGTGGATGGCGCCGGTCGGCCCGCGGCGCGCCTCGCGGCGCAATACGATGCGCTGGGTTTCGAGCGTGTCTTTTCCGACAATATGAAAGCGGAAGCAGGGCGAGTCGGGGCCGGCGTCCTTGGTGTGAAAAAACGCGAGCAGCATGCCGCCAGGCTTCAGCACAGACCATAGCCGTCCCATGACCGGGCGGACCAGGCTTTCGTCGAGATAATCGGGCAGGTTCCAGCACAACACCACGTCGAAGTGCGCGGCCGGATAGAGCAGGTTGTCGGCCAGGAACTGGCGGCTATCAAGGACGATCTTGCCCTCCTCGTCTTTGGTCACGAGGCCGGGTTCGGTCGAAGCGACCAGCAGGTCTTCGCTGTAAATCTTGTGGCCGAGCTCGGTGAAGAAGCGGATGTTGGCGGGCGAAGTGGAACCAAGATCGAGTACGCACAGCGGCGATTCAGAGTCCCAGAGGCGCGAAAGCTCGGCCAGCCCGCTGGAACGGCGGGTCAGGTTTTGAGGGACGGGCGGTGACGCCTCCGTCCCGCGCGATGAGCCGCGAAAGAGCTTCATGAAATTATGCGCCGTCGACGCCATCACTTTAACTTGCTCGGCCAACGAGTAAGGGGTTACTTTCCTGCGGCCTTCTCCGCCTTGCCCTGAATGTCCACTTTGCCCTTCAGGTAGGCACCTTCCTCAATGGAGATCCGTTGCGTGGTGATGTCACCGGTGACCACGGCCGATTTTCTGAGTTCGACGCGGTCGCTGGCCAGCACGTTGCCTTCGAGCTTGCCCTGCACCACAATGACCTTGGATTCGACCGAAGCCTTGACCTGGCCATTGGGCCCGACGGTCAAGCTGTTGTTCTTCAAGGCGATACTGCCTTCGACCTGTCCGTCCACGTAAAGATCTTCACTGCCAGACAACTCGCCTTTAATGACTACGGATTTACCAATCTGCGCCAAATCTGCCGACAACGGAGCACTCATGGATCTTCTCCTTTAGGAAGCGGGATACCGCACGCCCACGAAACTGATAAGGCAGGTACCGGACGGTTGTGTCGCTACCCACGACTATACCCAACCGCGCGCGCAGGCGGCAAGCGAGGAAGTGCAGCACGACAAAACTGGCGAAGAATGCTCCCCGGGCGGCTGCGCCGCGCTGGGTCACAAACAACGGATTGTCAGCCTGATCGTTGTTACACTGATGTAGGAATGCACCGCGCAGGCCAGAGACGGCGGGGTGTACGGCTAGCCAGAGCAGAGTCGGTTTTGTTGCTCACAGCGGCTATGGCTATGGCTCAGACCGCGAAGCCGCCCGAAATGTCTCCCGGCGAACTGGTGCGGCTTACGGTAGCGAACGAAGCGGCGGCCGCGAACGAAACGACCGTTAAGCACATGTTCCGGTCGCGCAAGCAGACCCCCAAGGGATCGCAGACCAAGCTGTACGTCGAGACCAACGACGCCATGGCGGGAATGCTGCTGGCCATCAACGATGAACCGCTGACTCCGCAACAGCGGCAGGGCGAGATGAATCATCTGGCCTGGTTGATGGGAAATCCCGAGCAACTTCGCAAGAAACAAGCGCAGGAAAAAAGAGACGCGGAGCAGACGCTGCGCATCGTGAAAGCGCTGCCCGACGCCTTTCACTACGTGTATGCGGACACGGCGGACACGACCCCGGCGCTGAGCGGAGCGGGCAGCCGATTAGTGCGGGTGAACTTTACCCCCAATCCGGCTTACTCGCCGCCGTCGCGCGTGGAGCAAGTGCTTGAGGGGATGCAGGGATATCTTCTGATTGATCTGGAGCGGCGACGCATCGCGCAGATTGACGGCACGCTGTTCAAGGACATTACCTTCGCCTGGGGAATTCTGGGCCGTCTCGATAAGGGCGGACACTTCCTGGTAAAGCAAGGAGATCTGGGCGATGGCACTTGGGATATTACTGAGATGAAGTTGGACATCACGGGAAAAATCCTGATGTTCAAGACCCTCACCATGGTGTCGGGCGAAGTTTTCAGTGATTTCCGGCGAGTGCCTGACAACCTGCCGTTTGCCCGGGGCGTGGAATTGTTGAAAGCCGAGGAGGAGAAGCTGGCACGCAACGGCCATACGCCCTGACCCTTCAACAAGGACGTACGGCAGGCCGGTCGCTCCCGGAGAGTCGATCCGCGGCACACCCGAGATCTGCTATTGCGCTGCCACCTTAGATTCGATACAACATGTGCGTATATCCATTCGGCTCTCATGCTTAAGACTATTCTTGCGATGACTCTACTTTCAGCTTCACTGCCGGCACTGGCAGCTTCACCAGACTGGTATGCACGTTTGGCCGACAGGATGCCGCTCCTCGGCCACCGCAACTGGATTCTCATCGTCGACTCGGCTTACCCGCTGCAAACTTCGCCCGGAATCGAGACGATCGAAACCAACGCCACGCAGCTTGAGGTGGTGCGCGCCGTAGTCGCGGCGATCAATCACTCAATTCAAGTGCGCCCCGTCATATTCATGGACGCCGAATTGCCCTTCGTCTCCGAAGACGACGCGCCGGGCGTTTCTGCCTACCGCTCGGACATCGGCCACCTGCTCGAAGACTATCCAGTCGAGCAGTTGCCGCATGAGAAGATTATTTCCAACATCGACGAGGCGGGAAAAGAGTTCCACGTGCTCGTCCTGAAGACGAACATGACGATTCCGTACACATCCGTCTTCATCCGCTTGGACTGCAAGTACTGGAGCGCCGACCAGGAAAAACGCCTTCGCGGCAAGATGGCGGCCGCACCCAGCAAGTAGAAACCTGCAAGGCGCGCACGTCTACTTTGCGCGCAGGGTTTCTTTCCTTACCGTCAACTTCTCAATCAGGTCTGGCTTGATGCGGTAACCCGTGCCGGGCCGGTCGCTGATGGCGATCATCCCCTGCAGCGAAACCTCCACTTCCGGTTCAATGATGTCTTCTTTCCAATAACGCTTCGAGGCGGAGACATCGCCGGGCAAGCTGAAGTTTTCGAGCGTGGAGAGCGCGATGTTATGGGCGCGGCCGACGCCGGTTTCCAGCATGCCGCCGCACCAGACGGGAATGTTGTTCGACTGGCAGACATCGTGGACGCTCAAGGCTTCGCTGAATCCGCCCACCCGGCCCACCTTGATGTTCACGATGCGGCAGGCGCCGATATCGGCGGCGAAAGCGGCGCTGCGCGCGTTGACGATGGATTCGTCCAGACAGATCGCGGTACGCAGTTCCTTCTGCAGTCGCGCGTGATAGTAAATGTCGTCATTCCACAGCGGCTGCTCGATCATGAGCAGATGAAATTGGTCGAACTTGCGCAGGTGCTCGACCTGGTCGAGGGTATAGGCGGAATTGGCGTCGCAGCTCAGCGTGATCTCGGCCCAGCGGGAGCGGATTCGTTCGAGCACATTGACGTCCCATCCGGGTTTGACTTTGATCTTGATGCGGCGGTAGCCGGCGGCGAGTTCCGTCTGGATCTTCTCCAGCAGTTGCTCGACCGAATCCTGGATGCCGATGGAAACGCCGCAGGGAATCTCGCGACGCTTGCCGCCCAGCAACTTCCAGAGCGGCTGCTGCTTTTGTATGGCCTCGGCCTCCCATAACGCATTCTCCAGCGCGGCCTTCGCCATGCGGTGACCTCGCACCCGGGCAAGCAGCGCCGGGCACTCGCGCGCCGAGCCGATGCTCTTGCCCAGCAGGGCCGGGACCAGATGTTCGGTCAACGTCGGCCAGGAGCTTTCGATCCATTCGCTGCTGTAAAACGGATCTTCCCCGGCAACGCACTCACCCCATCCCTCCACACCCTCGCAGTGCGCGGTGACCAGAAGAATGCGGCGGCTGTAGGTTCGGCCAAAACTCGTCTCGAAGAAATGGACGAGAGGCATGTGAATTTCGCGGAGGGTGATAGCTTCGATTTTCATGTTTCAAAGTTTCAAGGTTTCAGAGTTTCAAAGTTTACACTTGCGGGTTTCAGGCAACTTGCCGGGCTTGACCTTTAGACTTTGAAACCCGAACGCTAGGCTTCTGCCGCATACGACCACTTTTCGTCCCAGTGTGCGAGCAGGAACTTGCCGTTGCCTTCAACGTCGCGCTCGTATCCCAATACGGCCAGCCCCCGGGAAAACGCGGACAGAAATTTTTCGCGATTGCGCTCCTGCACCTGCTGGGCGTTGCCGCGAGTTTCGGCTGCCGCCTTCCAGGCATAGATCGTGGCCGGAACGGAGATATCCGCCTCGGCTCGGAAGGGCGGGTTCTTCCCTTTCGCCAGCAGTTTTTCGACCCGCTTCGACTTCAGCCACCATTCAGCGATCAGGCGGTCGCTGGGCAATCCGCCCTGCAGCGGCGACGAGGTGATGCCGTACTGATTGATGTTGTAGCGGCGCGCGATCGCTCCCAGTCTTTCGATGTTGAGATAGGCGTTCTTGATTTCCAGCGGATCGAAGGTCCACTCGATCAGTTCGATCCCGTGCGCCAATGCGTCTTCGCGCTGCAACAGTTTCAGACGCCGTCCCAGACCGTGATTGCGGTAATCCTTGCGCACGGCGAGCATGTGCGAGTGCAGATAGGGACGGCCGGAGCGCATACCCGGCACGGCCAGAGCGAAGCCAACCATGTCGTTGCCGTTGAAGGCGCCCATGACCTGGCCGCCAACTTTATCGGCCACCACAAACAGGCGCAGCGGCACCAGTTCTGCGTCGGTGAAGTTCCAGACTTCTTTCTGCAGCGCGACGCAGGCCCGCATCTCCTCCAGGCTGTGACAGCGGCGCAGAACGATCGAATCGGTGGTCACGTCCGCTCCCCCTCGTCCTGTTTCTCTTGTGCTTTGGCCTGCTGCCAGAGAGATTCCAGTTCTTCCATGGGAGTATGGCCAGGCGAGCCGCCTCTCCCGCGCAATCGGTCTTCCATCCACTGAAAGCGGCGTCTGAACTTGCGATTGGTCTTGCGCAAAGCGGACTCGGGATCAACTGACAGATAGCGCGCAATGTTGACCAGCACAAAAAACAAGTCGCCGACTTCTTCCTCCAGGCGGGACTGCAATTCCTCAGGCACGACCGTTCGTCCGGACCCGGCTACGCCGCGGCCTTGCGGGCGTGGTCCGGGCGCGGGGAACTCTCTGAGATGTTCCCTCAGTTCGGCGGTTTCTTCGTGCAGTTTGTCGAACAAGCCCTCCACGTTGGGCCAGTCGAACCCCGCCTGGGCCGCACGGGAACTGAGCTTGTGCGCCTCCAGCAGAGACGGCATGGCGGAGGAAACTCCGGCGAGGATGGAGTGTTCTTCACTCCCTGCCGCGGAACTTCCCTCTGCCTTTTCGCCGGCAGCGCTCCGCCGCATCTTTTTTTCTTCGACCTTCAGAGCATCCCAATTTCGTTTTACCTCAGCCGCCGTGTCGGCCTTCACGTCGCCGAATACGTGGGGATGGCGGTTGATCAGCTTGGTGGAGAGGCGATCGAGAACATCATCAATAGAAAACGAGGCCTGCTCTTTGGCCATCTCCGCGTAAAAAAGCACCTGTAGCAGCAGGTCGCCAAGTTCTCCCGCGAGTTCCTGCCAGTCGCGGTCATCAATCGCTTCGAGGACTTCGTAGGTCTCCTCGAGCGTGTAAGGTTTGATGGTATCGAAAGTCTGTTCGCGGTCCCAAGGACAGCCGCCGGGGGCACGCAAGCGCTCCATGATGGCAACCGCGCGTTCGAATCGTTCTCCTGTGGTGGGCATTCGGCAAACAATGTAAATGACGGCGCGGGGCAGTGGCAATGCGCGGAGTCACTTGGCGCTGGATTCTCGGTCCCGCTCGGCTGCGGCCGCTGCCGGTTAGCCCCGCCGCAGGGTTACTTCAGTTACCATCTCTGAAGGGGGATCGCTTGGAATTCGGCCACTAGGCAAACTGGGACTGCCGTCACCTAGTTTCGTTACTCTGCGCGAGGCAAACTGAGATGGGCGGCGTGTGTCAAGGAGCCTGCACGGAAGTGCGGCTTCCCGCCAGCGTAGCTTTCGCCTTTGTAGGAAACGCAACGAATGAGTATCGCAGTAAAACCTCGACCATCCTTGGAAGGCCAGCATTTCCACGTGGTGGTGATCGGTGGCGGCATCAACGGAGTCGCCGTCGCCCGGGAGTGCGCCCGGGCCGGAAAACGGACCCTGCTGGTCGAACAAACCGACTTTGCGTCCGGCGTCACCAGTCGCTCCACCCGCATCATTCACGGCGGCCTCCGCTACCTCGAGCACGGAGAACTGGCCCTGGTGCGCGAGTCGCTGCGGGAGCGGGAGCGGCTGCTGCGGGAGCGATCTCATCTGGTGCAACCGATCCATTTCCTGCTGATGCTGAATGAGAGCACCCAGCGCAGCGCCATGAAGGTGCGCGCGGGTTTGTGGCTGTACCATCGCCTAGGCGGCAAGAAACCAGCGGAAACGAGCGAGATGGAATTGAAGCGCATTGAGCGCATGCTGGATGCCGGTCATCGTTGGTCACTGTTCAACTACGAAGACGCGCAGTGCGAGTTCCCTGAGCGTTTGGTGGCAGAGTGGCTCGCCGAAGCAGTCCAGGCCGGAGCGGTGGTACGCAATCATTGTGAAGCGCTGGCCGTCGATGTAGCGCACGGCCGCGCGCGCGGCGTACTGTTGCGGGACCGGATCTCTGGAAAAGACCAGCGTGTCGAAGCCGGGTGGATTTTCAACTGCACCGGTCCGTGGGCAGATCGGGTGTGCCAGCGTTCTTCGGTTCGCACCGGCAAGCCGATGCTGGGTGGTGTGCGTGGGTCGCACATCGTCCTGCCGCGGTTCTCCGGTGCTCCCAACGTGGCCCTCTACACCGAGGCGGCGGATGGGCGTCCGATATTTGTTGTGCCTTGGAATGAGCAGGTCATGGTCGGAACTACCGAGGTTCCGGACACGGGCGATCCAGCGAAAGTGGCGCCCTCTCATGAGGAAATCGAATACTTGCTGCTCAGCGTGAAGCAGTTGTTCCCGAAAGCCAGAATTTCAGCACATGACATCCGGTACGCATTTGCCGGTGTGCGTCCGCTGCCGAATGCGCCCGAGGAAGAGCCATCGGCAGTAACCCGGCGGGCTGTTCTGCACGACCACGCCGAGGAGAATGCGGCCAAAATGATTTCCGTGATCGGCGGCAAGTTGACCACGGCGGCGTCCCTGGCGCGGGCCTGCGCACGCAAGATCGGCATCGCGGTTGCGGAACCGAGGACGGTCGCGCTGCGGGCAACTCCTGCGCTCGATCCGCTGATGGATGACGAGATCGCCGAGATCGCCCAGGCTGGCTCCGTCAGCCAGGAATCTGCCCGCGGCATGGTGGAATGGCACGGCCGCCAAGCCATGGAAATTGCCCGGTTGGCCCTGGTGAGCCCGGAACTGCGTGCCCCGATCTGCCCACACACTCCACACATCGTTGCGGAAGTAGTCGAGGCCTATCGCAAAGAATTCGCCGTCACCATGGCCGATGCGCTGCTGCGGCGGGTTCCCGTAGCCCTGGGTCCATGCTGGTCTGCCTCCTGCAGCCGGGAAGCTGCCCTGCGCATGGGCGCGGTATTAGGCTGGGACGAGCACACTTTGGGATCAAATCTGGAAGCCTTTGAAATGGAGCGTACAGCCTTCCTGCGGCGTCCAGCATTCAACATCGCAGCGCTGGAGGCCGCGGCCGATTGAGCCCGCGGTCCTCGTATCCCGGACCCCGTTACAAAGAGAGTCCTTCTTCTACTCGGCCAACATCCGGCAAAGCAAGCTGGAATTGTCCGAAATGATGCCGTCGACGCCGCAGGCAGCGAATTGCTTCATCTCTGCGGCCGCGTTGAGCGTCCATACCATCACCTTCTTGCCGGCGGCCTGGACTTCCCTGATCAGGTCCTGATCGACAAGGCCTCGGTGCGGGATCAAGTATGTAACCGAGAGCCGGTCCCATGCGAGCAATTGAACCCGCGTTTCCGAGATCAGGCCCAGGGGAATGGACGCATCCCCGACGTGAAGAGTTTCGAGCACTTCGGGCAGGAAAGAAGAAACCACGAATCGCTGAGGCTGGCATTTTCTTACTGCCTCGATGACGACTTTCTCCAGGCCGGGGACCTTCAGTTCAATGTCCAGAAAGGCTATTGGGTAGCGCGCGAGAACATCGTGTAAGCGAAGCAGAGTGGGCAGTTGCGGCGCGGTAGCGCGGGCAATCTCGAGGTCGCCGGTTTTGGGGTCGTGATGCACGACGGCCTGGCCATCCGCGGTGAGGCGCACATCGAACTCGAAACCGTCGCAGCCGTCGGCGAGGGCCCGGTCGAATGCGGCCAGGGTATTCTCCGGGATCGACTTCAACCCGCGGGCGCCGCGGTGGCCGAGAAGAAGAGGGCGACTCATGCGCTGCCGGTCAGTCGAGATCGAAATCGCGAATCGGCTTGCCGGTATCGGGAGTCTCTTTGGCCTTCTTCAGTGCCTCCTGGAATTTTTTCTCCAGCAGGTCAGATGCATGCTTCTGCGCTTCCACCGACTGCTGGAAAATAGACTCGCGGCGGCTGTCCTGCTCGCGCATGGCCTTGGCCGCGGCCTCCATGTCGCTGAAGGTCTTCGGCTTGACGGCGGCGGTGTGCGCGATGACGGCACGGGTTGCGGTGTCAACTTTGAGCACCGCGCTGCAGCAAGGACACGTTACTTCGAAGTTAGCCGGTTTCTTCGCCATTTGTGCGAATGATACCGCAAAAGACAGTCAGCGGTCAGGGACTAGCCTGCATTATTCATAAAGTTTGCTTTGAAAGGGCGCGGCTTCTAGCCGCGCCGTCGTGGCGCGCCTAGAAACTGGGGCTTCAGCCCCTGGGGACAAACGCGTGGCTATCTTCTCCAACACCACAGAATGCTTCCGAACGGCTCACCCCAGCGGCTAAAGCCGGGACTTGTTCTTGCCTGTTTCGGCGCGGCTGAAAGCCGCGCCCTTTTCAAAGCCGCCCCCTGCCTTAGCGCTTGAGTTTAATGGGGAAGACATGGAGGAGATTCAGCATTTCCCATCCCAGCAAGAAGATCGAAATGAACACCACCAGCACGGCCATCAGTTCGCCAAAACTGAGGCCGCGGCGGCCGGGTTCATAGCGCCGGGCGGCGAGGCTCAGGATGTTCAGTGTGGCGAACCCAAACACTACGGCCCAGAGAATGTTGTAGACATCCTGGCGCGATCCGCGATAGGCGAGGGCGACGGCGAATCCAAAAAGAACGGGAGTGCGCGTAGCCATGTAAGCACTCATTGCGGCCCGGGTCGTCCGGGTAAAGTTTGAAGCCAGCGCTGCTGCAGCAGGGAGTGCCATGGTTTCCATCCGGTTCGGCCCGGCACCCGGATCAAGGGGCAAACTGCAGTCAGGCCCGGAGATTGAGATATTACATCTTCGTCGCAGGTTGGTCCACGATCCCACAAAGACCAAGGGTAACTTTCTGGTTATGCCCGCTTCGAGTCTTCCGCGTCGATTAATATGAGTTGATGGCCAATCGCCGCTTCATTTTCTTCGATGTAGGCAATACTCTGCTCTTCCCCAACCGGGCGCGAATGCTGGCGCCGTTGCCGGCGAACCGGCACCCCACCCTGGAACGATGGCAGGCGCTGGAGCGCCGCACGAAGCAGGAATTCGATCAAGGCATGATGGGCGGCAAGGTGGATCACGGCTTCTGGTGGACTTTCCACACCCATCTGCTGGAAGAACTCGGTGCCCTGGACGACGGCGTGCGCGACACGCTGGTCGAGAATACGCAGGATTCGGCCAACTGGGACCAGATTTTGCCGGGGACTCGCAACGCGCTGGAACGGATTCGCCAGGTTTACGAAATCGCCGTGATTTCGAACGCGGACGGCAGGATCGACGCGGTTTTGCGGCGCTGCGGGATCGCTGATTGCTTTCAAAGCATCACTGACTCCGGAATCGTTGGGCACGAGAAACCGCATCCGGAAATTTTTGAAGCGGCCCTGCGCCGGATGAGGGCGGAAGCTGCAGCGAGCCTCTATGTGGGCGACGTGTACTCGGTTGATTATGCGGGAGCGCGCAATGCGGGGATGGATGCAGTGCTGTTTGATGTGGCCGGAGCTTACCGCGAACAGGACCTGCCGCGGGTGGAATCGCTGGCTGAACTGGAACACTGGCTCAAGCGCTCGGCCGGGTGAGGATTTCGGAATGCTCCGTTTTTGCTGGGCCTTCTACAACTCAAGAATCTGGTGGTTGAGGCAGTCGGAGCGAATCGCGGCGTAGAGTTGGTGCAAGAGGTCGCGTCCGTGGCGGGCGACGAAGTAGATGCCGCCGATGCCGCGCTCCTGCAATCCTTTGTGAGGGTAGAGCGCCTGACTCAGAGTCTCCGCGTGGCGGCTAACCAGTTCGCCCTTCTGCAGTTCGGCCCGGGCAGCCTGGGTGTGCAGGCGATCGAGTTGATAATGCATTTTTGAGACAGCCGTTTCGGCGGCGTCAACCAGGGTGCGGTCGAGCCGGGTGAGTTTTTCTTTGATGGCACCCACATTCGCGTCGAGCGACTGTTTCGCCGTATCGAAAGCGGATTGCAGGTCTTGCGGCAGGTTGTGAGCCGCGAGTTTCTGACGCAGCGCCTCGGGACCGGCAAATACGTCGGGTACCGCGATTCCGTAGCGTTCAATCAGGCGCTGCATTTTCGGCTCGACAATAGTGGCTGAGAACCGGGGAATAATGGGCGTCACCCGGCCCAGCAGCAATTCATACACCGCTCCCGCCTGCCCGAAATACGCAGTCTCCGCGGCCCCACCGGTGTAGGCAAGCGCAGGCAGAAGATAGTCTTCCACGACGGGCCGGAGCAGTACATTGGGGCTGAACTGCTCGGGGGCGGAGCTGATGCGGCTCAGCAAGTCGGCTTGAGAGACTTTCTCTGTGGCTCCCTCGCTTCCAATCGCAAACCCGGCCCCCTGCCCGTGCCGATGAATCGCCATTCGCGAGCCGTCTTGCAAAGCGAACAGCAAAACCGACGACGGCGTGACCCTCACCTGCTGGTGATAACCTGCCGCCTCGAGAGCCTGGCCCCGAGCTATCAGGGTCGCCGCCAGTTCATCAGCGCGCTCGATGGCGGCACGATAGATTGGTTCGGCAACACGATGCAGTTCAGCGTCGGAAGCATCGAGTACGATCACGCCCCAGTCAGCGAAAAGCCTGGCAAAGAGGCCAGCGAAGGCTGTGCCGAAGGTTGCGTCCGGGCGATACGTTTCGCGAAGCAGTTTCGTCGCATCGTTATCGCCCAGCAAGGCTGAAGCTTGCTCCAGCACCGGCAGAATCTCGTCTCCCAGGCGGACTGCACTGACGGGCGCTCCAGGAATGCCGCGGCTTGAGGTGGTCAGCGTCTCGAGAATGCCTTCTGCCCCGGGCAGAGAGACGTGATTCACTTCAGCCAGGTCGTGATCGTAAGTGGCCAGCCAGAAGACCGGTACCGTGTCCACTCCGGCGGCCGTCGCTTCCTCGGCCAGCTTAACCGCGGTGAGTGCCTTGTAAATCGAGAACATCGGTCCGCCGAACAGGCCGACCTGCTGCCCGGTCACGATCACGGCCGCGCCCCGGCGCAGGCGTTCCAGATTGGCCAGCGTTCTCGAAGAGACATTCCAATGTTTGTTCTGGCGTTCGAGAATGTCGGCCACGCGCTGGCGGCGGGACGAATCGTAGGAAATCTTCGCAGCTTCTTCTTTCACCCATTCGGCGAAATGAGGCGGCCTGGGATAGAAGGCATGGGCCTGCGGCGAATACACCAGGAAATCAGCGAAGAGGCGCGTGGTATGCGGAATTTGCGGGAACGGAAGACAGTGCGCCTTCACCGGGGAGTCTCCTGACATCGCTGTGTCAAGGCGTATGGCATGCTTCCGCATTGGACGTATGAGACCTCGGAGTGTCTACGCATTCTGCTCATAGCGATGACGCACTTGGCGCTTTGCCGTTGCGCGGCTCGTAGCGAACCATCACACAGCCGTTGTACAGATGCCAGAAAACGCAGCAAGATGCAAGATACTGGTGGCGCCCTGATTGTACCCATGAAGGGCACGAAGTGGCACGCCGCCTTGCTCGTTGTGAAAACGCTCTTGAGCCGCTATCATGCCTGCGATTCCCTGGCAGCATTCTGTGGAGAATCGTGCGAAGAAAAGTCGGGAGGAGGATCCGGATGGAAGCCGCGCAGGTTCTATCGGTAGCAATCGCCATAATCGTGAGTATTTTCGTGCTCGGGACGCTCCTGAGCGGCTTTTTCCAGGTACGAACGGCCGAGGCCGTCGTGGTGCAACGCATGGGCAAGTTTCAACGGGTGGCGGGCGCTGGCATTAATTTCAAGCTGCCCTGGCTCGACCAGATTGCCGGGCGCATTGACCTGCGGGTGCAGCAACTCGCCCTGGATGTAGAGACGAAAACGAAAGACAACGTGTTCGTCAAGATGCCGGTGTCGGTGCAGTATCACGTAATTCCCGACAAGGTGTACGAGGCGTTCTACAAGCTGGCCAATCCGCGGCAGCAGATTTCGTCTTATGTGTTCAACGTGATTCTGGGACATGTGCCGAAGATGAATCTGGACGACGCGTTTCTGCAGCAATCCGATATCGCCGTGGCCATCAAACAGGGGCTCGACGACGTCATGAGGACCTACGGCTACGCCATCGATCAGGCGCTGGTCACCGACATCCAGCCGGATGACAAGGTCAAAGCCGCGATGAACGAGATCAACGCGGCGCAGCGCGAGCAGGTGGCGGCCACGGCGCGCGGCGAAGCGGAAAAAATCCTGAAGGTGAAGCAGGCCGAAGCCGAGGCGGAGAGCAAGGCGTTGCAGGGCCAGGGTATCGCCAACCAGCGCAAGGCGATTATCGAGGGACTGAAAGACTCGGTGGAGGCATTCTCCAAGGCGGTCGAGGGATCCACGCCCAAAGACGTGATGATGCTGGTGCTGGTCACGCAGTACCTTGACACGATGAAGGAGATCGGAGCCAGCGACAAGAGCAACACCATCCTGATGTCACATTCGCCGGGCGCGGTCAGCGATCTCTACCGGCAGATGCAGGACGCCGTGCTCATCGGACAGAAAGTGGCGAATCCGGGGCCATGATGCGCTACATCGGAGCAGCCCCCACTTCTCGCGCAGAAGACGCGCGAGAAATGGGGCGCCCGGCGCATCAAATGATGTTGGAGTCCAGTCCCGCGATGAACTGGATTCCGGGGATCACCTTGCCAACGAGACTCTTGTCGTTGGTTAAGAACAAATCGGTGCCCGCGGTCGCCGCGCAGGCGAGATGAATGGCATCTGCGGAAGGTATCTTCAGCGAACCCTTAATTCTCCCGTAGACATCAGCCGTTTCGGCAGTGAAAGGAATCACCGCCGAAACTGCGTTTTCCAATGCTGCCTTTACCTCTTGGATGCGTTCTTTATCTGCTCCGCGTTTGTAGGCCCCCGCGAACACTTCACCTAAGGCCAGAGCTCCAGTAATAAGCTGGTCATTGCGCTCCTGCATTCGTGACCAGATCGCATCCACCCTCTTCCCAAACTGGGGATTTTCTTCCAGCCAGTAGATGAACAGCATCGTATCCCAATAGACGCGGCTCACCGGTCTTTCCCCGGGCCATAGAAATTGGCGCGTTCGTTGCGAAGGTAGTTCTCGCCTCCGCCCAACTCGGCGAAAACGTCTTTGAGGGCACCGCGGAGTCGGTTCCAGGCATCCTGGCGATCCAGCGTCTTCCTGTCTTCTCCTCCGTCAACGAATTCGTATGTGTATGTGACCGTAGTGCTCTTGCCCGAAGGCGGGCCAGTCTTGGAGATCAGGTGCAGGCGATTCTCTATTACGAACTTTCTGGAAGTCAGAGCTGAGCATACTGCGGGTATACGATTGTTTAACCCCAAGTCCTTATGAACTCCTCCTACGTTGATGGAAAACGTCTTGTCTCGTCGGTGACGAGCTGGCGAAACATACTTGTCAATGGCGTACTGGCGGATGGAATCGGCGTTCGAGTTCGAGGAAACAGTGGCCATGAGAGCTCTTCCTCCTTTGCGCATATCATGCACACACTATGTATACATTGTAGTGCTTTTACTGTCAAGAGGGGATTGAGTATACCACCGGCGTTCGAGCAGATAGATCAACTTGCAACAACTTGCATCAAAATTAGTGGGTAAAATGGAAATAGTTCTTTGCAGGGCCAATCCCACCAGTGGGGGCGTCACGGTTTCGACGGGGATGCTTGCGGCCAAGAGGCATGCCGGGGTGCACACACCCGTAATCGCGTGCAAAATGATAATTGCCAATCAACAGATGGCATACGCAGCCTAACTAGTTTAGGCAGCCGTCCCAGGAGGCTTCGCCCGTGGGCCTCCGAAAGACGTCGCACAGCGGGCTGCTCTTTCCGTCTACGTCTGGGGCGGAAGGCTAAGATCTCAGGCTAGCGGAACGCGTTTCTTGTCGGTTCTGAGCGCGGGTCGCGAACGTCCTGGGGTAATGCCCAGGGCATGAACTCGACTAAGCATGTAGTTCTCTTGACCAGTAACATTTTCGGACGCGGGTTCGACTCCCGCCGCCTCCACCACTTAACTAACTGATACGGGCAAATTGCCCGGTCGGCACCTTTGGAAGTCGGTTCGAAGAAGAAAGGTGCAGGGCTCACAGCACTCCGCCCAACCCGTTAGGCGGCGGATTTATTTGTGCCCTCGTGACGAGCTGTCCTTTTGCTGGTTCGATGTGGAGCCAGCGGAGGATTCACTTTCTCGCGACTCTCGCAGTTCGAGTTCCGCCTGACGAAGTTGTGTAGCTTCCTCTGGGTCAGTCCCCGCCGCCACGTCAGTCTTTTCCAAGAAGTAGCGCCAACCCTCGTGGTGGTCGGACGAACTCTGAGACTCCTGGAACCCCTTCAGAGTTGATTCCGCCTTCCGCTGGCCCCGAATGACCGCGATCACTCCAGCCGACCGATAGGTTCGGACATTGTGCCGGATGATGGCGTAGGAGGCGCTAGTGTCGTCGAGGGTCACAAGAAGCTATTTTGCAACAAAGTCAAAGGCTGAGCAAACAAAGCAACCGCCACCGCGGCCGTCAAATTCTGTGACGCCGGTGTTCTCTCGATGAGTCCCGCGGGGGATCTTGCTCCAGTTTCGGGCGAGCTTCGTTCAGTTCCATCTCACGGTCATTCAAGCGGAATCCATTCAAAGATTCGATGGCCGCCTTGGCTTCAGCCGCGTCTGTCATTTCAATGAAAGCGATACCGCGAGGTCCATTGCTGTCACGGTCCGTCACGATGGTGACTGTTTCAACTGCTCCGTAGGCCGCGAAAAGATCTTTCAATTGTGCTTCGGTAGTTGTGGGATCCAGGTTTCGAACGAAGATGTTAGTCACAATTTGTCCTGGACTTTTTCAGTCAGATCTTCGCTTGCCACAAAAAGCGAAGAGGCGATCTCTGTCGACATCGCCCCTTCGCAAGATTCGTCGGCTTAGACTGCTTGCACGTTTTCAGCCTGCCAGCCCTTGGGACCCTTAGTGACATCGAATTGCACCGTCTGGCCCTCCTGCAGGCTCTTGAACCCGCCCGCCTGGATGGCGGAGAAATGCACAAAAACGTCTTCGCCATTTTGACGGCTGATAAAGCCATAGCCTTTGGCGTCATTGAACCACTTTACCGTTCCTTTTTCCATGTGTGTTTGTACTCTTGTTCCTTTGCGATAGTTACGCTGGAGGGATTCGGAAGACAACTTGTGCAGGTTACTGGCTGTTGAAGCGAGAACTGCTCAAGACCGAGTCGGTCTAACGCACCTGACGATACTACGTGAACTCCACGGAATTGGCAAACTGATTCGATCGGTGTCGTGAGTGGTAACGGCAGTTCTGATCCTGTTGGCTTGCCTTTGTGATCAGAATTCCTGATTGTTAAGGCAGAATGCTCCGAAACAGGATATAGTAAGAGTACTTAACCTCGAAGATACGCCTTGGAGCACCTGCGCCTTCGCGATTGAGAGATCGAGAGGCGTCTCTTTGCTCCTGCGATTACCGCTCAGCCACCCGCCTTACCCGTCCCAACGGCGCAAATGCCCGGGAAGTGCAGCTTGACGCGGTTCATGGCACTGCTCGCCATCCTGACGCTGGCCGTAGCCGTGCTATTCCGCTCTCCGTTGGAATACAGAATCCTCGTCGGCATCATTGTGTCGGCAGCGACGATCACACTCGCGCTTCGTATCCTGCTCAGCGGCAAGCCCGCGTGGGCGCTCCTGTTCTTGTCTGTTCTAGGCTTGTTCACGCCGTTCCAAATCCACCGGTCTTCAGATGCGTTCGTATCGATCATCGATATGGCAACTCTGGCCCTGTTTGCGGGATCACCGATCATTCTCAGAAAATCCGCAGCTACGGTCACACCACCGAACGCGTCATGACAGTCCTGAGTTCATCAACTCTCGTTAACGGCAGGAGTTCATTATGTCTGCTCTGAATGGTGACAAGTCGAGATTCAATCGGGAACGCAAGCAGAAGATCGCTCGACGCAAACGAAGCCATGAACTGCTGAAGCTGGCAGCTACGAAGAACGCGCCGCCGGATACCCGCTCGCACGCCAAATCGAAGGTGGTGCCGGCATGAACACGCCCCTACCAGCCTTGCCGGCTTCGCTGCACGTTCCCGACTCCTGCAAAAAGAGGCGAGTCCTTCTGGTGGACACGTCAACCCACAACCGCGATTTGCGTGCCGAGATCATGCGAAAACTGGAAATCGATGTCGATTGCGCTGCCGACATCGGAGAAGCTCGCTGTTGGTGGAGAGCGGATTTGTACGACCTCGTATTGATCGATATGGAGAAAGGCGGTGGCCATCGCGACAGATTTTGCCAAGACATTCGCGGCGCGAGGCCGCCGCAACGGTTGGCGTTCCTGGTGGGCGAACCGGAATACCTTGCGGATTTACCTCGCGAAGATCAACAACCGCCCGTCCAGAACGGCGACGATCAATTTTCAGTTCGCTACCTGAACGCTGCGCGTTACACTGATCTAAAGGATCCGACTCAACGTTGGGGCATCATGGAAGCTTCCCGCCGAATCTCCGCAGTTCGCTCCGCCTGCACCGTGCGGACCATGGCGATGCGGGATAGACCCGCCCCACCTCGAGATTCGGATGCGCGGGCATCGAAGCGCACCCTGGCACCGTTAACTTTGGACGATCTACTCAGAGAGGAAAGGCAATGAAGAATCTATACGTTGGTAATCTGCCCCACAGCACAACGGAAGCCGAACTGCGCCAGGTTTTTGAAGCGCACGGAGCGGTGGAAAAAGTGACCCTCGTGACCGACCGGGATACCGGGCGCTCGCGGGGTTTTGCGTTCGTGGAAATGACTGATGCCGCTGAGGCCGACAAAGCCATCGCGACGCTAAACGGCACAGACCTTGGCGGGCGGCCCTTGACCGTCAACGAAGCTAAACCAAAGTCGGACCGGCCAAGAGGTGGTGGCGGTGGTGGACATCGCTTTGGTGGTGGTGGTGGTGGTGGCGGCCGCGGCCGTGACGACTACCGGGGTCACCCACGGCAACCGCGCGAGCCTCGCTGGTAGTTGCCTCTGGAATGCTGTGAGTTTCGAAGTCACTGCCGGACGATCAGGCAGCGATTAACACTTACTACCTGGGATGACGAGCATGCCGAGAGGACAATCAACTTTCACGAAGCGCCAGAAAGAGCAGGCGCGGCAGCAAAGACAACGCGACAAAGCCGAGCGCAGGAGTCAACGAAAACTGGATAAGCAGACCGAGCCTGGCAGCGCCGACAGTCTGGATGAACTCCGGCAGAATGCTGAAGCCCAGGCATCCTTGTTCCAGATGCCTCACGAAAGGTCGGCACCAGCGGAACCAACGATTTCTGACAAGAAGCCGAGCGGGTAGCCGCGCACTGCGAGGTTCGCAGAGCGGCGCAGCGGGCTCCGGGCTTGCTCATGCCCAATGGGGGCGTTTTACGGTAACGGTGCCTCGACTTCTTCGAGAATCCAGCGATCTTCAGATTCCAAGTGGCAGTCGTAGCCGTAGAAACGGCCGTTGAAGACGTGCTGGAACAGGCACGCTCTCTGCCCTTTCATCACGGGATTGTCTTGCACCGGCTGAAAATTTCCGTCCGGAGAATCCGACCAAAAGACCTCCACTTGCCATTCGCCCTCTGGACTATTGCTGTAGCGGTCGGGATAGATTTCAGTCGCGAGATAGTAGACTCCGCGCTTCCTTCCAGCCGCATTCCTGAGGTACAGCAGGGTGGGAGCGGCGACGGTGGTCGTTGTGGTCATCAAGATCTTCTCCGGCGCCTTATCCAGAGCGGTGACGGATGGCGCACTTCTGCTGACGATCTCGAAGTGATCGCGGTCATTTCCACGATAAAAGGTCAGATAGAAGAGGCCTGAGCGCGGGTCGTGGAACAGGTTCGGATTCTGGTTCCTTTGATCGGGAACACCCGGCACGAGGACTTTCTCTTCGGTGAGGTGGATACCGTCGCGCGAGGTGGCGAGCACGATGTGGCTGCTGGGGGTGTCGTAGTCGCGGGTAATGGCGAAATATATCAGGCCCTTCTGTTTTGGGTCGGCTTTTGCCAGCACCGACGGCCAGCGGGCATTCGTCCACAGGGGATTGTGCTCGTACTTGGTCCAGTTCACCAGATCGTTGCTGCGAGCCAGGCCGATGCCCATCCCGTCGTTAAGTCCGTACCAACCCCAGTAGCGATACCCGCCGCGCTTCATTTCGAGAACGGCCATGGTGTGAGGAAACTGGTTGCCCTCCCAGGACTGCGCTACAGGAAGCACGTGACGCGGTTCGGTGAGTTTCAGGTAGGGGATCGATTGCGATTGCGATTGGGTTGGTTGAGTTGGTTCCTGGGCCCAGGCAGACACGGCCATGAATGTCACTGCCAGAAAGATTCCCGCAGCACGACGCGATATGAGCATGATTCAGTCTCCCAATTCATTCGTTTTATTAAGGCAGAGGTTCGACAACCGTTGTTTTCGGACGCATCTTTCATCGTGGATCACAGTTGCAAGCATCCAACGCCAACTCCCTGAGTGAAATGGCGAGTCAGACTCTTGCTGCGCCGATAAGATTAGCAGGCAAAGAGAGAACTTCCCAACTGCATATTCTGATCCATCGGCGCGGCCTAGAAGCTGTTTTGCCAGCTAACCCAGAAACATGGCCACCTTGGCGGGCCCAGCACGGCCCGCGCCACCGGAAGTTTCTCTGTTACACTGGCGCCCATGAACCCGAAAAACAGAAGAGAGTTTCTTGAGCAGTGCGCAGCTGCTGCGGCAGGAGCCTGGCTGTTGCCCGAACTGGCGCGCGCGGCAGATTCTCAACCTTCAGTCAAGTTTCCTACCGCCCCGCGGGAACGCGTGTCGGTGGCGGCGTATCCGTTTCGTGAATTCATTGTGGGATGGAAAGGGTGGGACAGCAATTCTCCAAGTTCAGTTCCGGCAGCACAGCAAATTGAATTGAAGGACTTCGCAGCGCACGTGGCCGCGAAGTTCAATGTCCACAAGATCGAGCCGTGGAGTCGCGTGTTTCCCTCAACCGATCCGAAATATCTGGAGCAGTTCCGCAACGCGGTGGAAAAAGCCGGCTCTGCAGTCGTCGATATCGCGGCTGACGAGGAGCATAGCCAGTACTCAACGGACGCGGCCGAGCGCGAGCAGGCCGTAGCCTTGACCAAGAAATGGATCGACGTGGGAGCGGCCCTCGGCTCTCCCAGCGTTCGGACACACATCCAGGAAGCCAAAGACTCGAAGCCAGATGTGGCGCGCGCCGCCGACACACTGTCGCGAGTAGCGGAGTATGCTGCCAAGCGGAACGTTGTCGTGCACCTCGAGAATGACGACCCGGTGAGCGAAGATCCATTTTTCATCGTGCAGGTCATCGAAAAGGTGAATAGTCCCTGGGTCCGCGCTCTGCCCGATTTCGGCAACACGGTGGCCGCGCATGACGAGGACTTCTCTTATCGCGCCATTGATGCAATGTTCGCGCATGCCTATGGCATATGCCACGTGAAGGCTGGCGGCGTCAACGAGGAAGGCAAGGTGGTGCGGGTGGATCTGGCGCGGACGTTTGCCATCTTGAAAAAGCACGGATACATGGGGTATTGCTCCATGGAGTTCGATGAACCGGGCGACCCGTATAAAGCGACTGCGGAGTTGATCGAGAAAACGGTGGGATTCCTTTCGTAAGCGGGAAGAAGGGTAACTAAGTCGCGGTCTGCGGAGAGTTGCAGTGTCTTGGCGCGAGAGATCGGCTGGCTCGATGGGTGCGATCTTCATACGCATAGCCGTGGGACTGATTTTCTTCACTCAGGGTATTCTCAAGTACACCGATCCAAACGTGGGCGTGAACCGGTTCACTCGCATCGGCTTTCCGCATCCCTTGTTCACTGCGCACTTCGTGGGAGCACTTGAAATCGTTTGCGGGCTGTTGATCCTCGTTGGCCTGTTCACGCGGATCGCGGCGATCCCGCTGCTCATCATCATCGGCACCGCCATTGCGACTACAAAGATTCCCGAGTTGACACGACCAGGTCAGGGATTTTGGTTCATGGTGAGCGACGCGCGTACCGACTTCGCCATGCTCATGTGCCTGCTTTTCCTGCTTGTGTCAGGCCGGAGAAATGGCAGCGTGTCTGACGAAAACTCCGGGACAGAAAGATAGGAGCGGTAAACCGGGCGTGGCCGATCCCGAGCCAGTACCGACACCAGAATCGTCGCCCTCGTCGCTTTTCGAGCGCCTGCGCGAATTGTCCGCACTTTTCCTGAAACTCGGCTGCATAAGCTTTGGCGGGCCGGCGGCGCACATCGCGCTGATGGATGGGGAGATTGTCCGCAAACGGCGGTGGGTGACACAGCAACAGTTCCTCGACATGGTGGGCGCGGCCAACCTGATTCCCGGCCCCACTTCCACGGAATTAGCCATCAACGTGGGCTTCGTGCGTGCAGGTTGGGCGGGGCTTGGCGTGGCCGGAGCCAGTTTCATTCTTCCTGCCGCGCTGATTACCGGTGCATTTGCATGGACCTATGTGCGTTTCGGGACGTTGCCACAAGCAGCGTCGGCGCTGGGAGGCATCAAACCGGCGGTGATCGCAGTGATTGCGATCGCCATCTGGCGGCTGGGAAAGACGGCGGTGCGGGATGTGGGATTGGCCGCGCTTGGCTTTTTGTCGCTGGCGGCATTTTTCCTGGGTTTGAACCCAATCGCGATTCTGTTTGGCGGCGGCGTAGTCGGAATGCTGGCGCGACGGGCAACGGCGCGGTATAGCGCCAGCGCCCCGCTGCTGTCGTTCACGCTGCCGTGGCGGGCTTTTAGCGTAAGTGCAGCAGCCCGGAGATCCTGGGCCCTTTTCTTGGCTCGCTTCGCAGCCGCGGTTGTGGCCGTAGTCCCGGTTGCGAGACCATCGCTCGGGCTAATCGCGCTGTTTTTCCTCAAGGTGGGTGCGGTGCTTTATGGCGGCGGATACGTGTTGCTGGCTTTTCTGGAGCAGGGTTTGACTCGCCAGCACGCGTGGCTGACGCATCAGCAATTGCTGGATGCGGTGGCGATCGGGCAGTTCACGCCCGGGCCTGTGCTCTCGACAGCCACGTTCATCGGCTACATCCTTGGGGGCGCGCCGGGGGCGGCCGTGGCAACGGTGGCGATTTTCCTGCCTTCGTTCTTCTATGTTGGTCTGCTGGCCCCGGTGTTATTCCGGCTCAGGCAATCGGCGTGGATGGCGGCGTTTCTCGATTCCGTGAACGTGTCCGCCGTGGCGCTGATGGCTGGGGTTACATATCGCCTGGTGATTGACGCATTGCGGGGATGGCCCTCATGGCTGATTGCCGCGGCGGCGCTGGCAGCGTTGCTGCGCTGGAAGGTCAACCCGGCGTGGGTGGTGTTGGGCGGAGGTATAGCAGGTCTCCTGTTGGCCGCCATGCGTTGATGGTGGTAGTCTGCAATCCAATCTTCGATCTCGATCGTGAGGAAACCATGAAGCCATGGAGAGTTGTGGTATCGGTATTGTTTCTCGTGATTTGTGTTGCGGCGGGAGCGGCAGACCGCAAATACATCGTGCTGCCGCGACCAGCGGACGTAAAGGGACTTCCGTTCAGCGACGGAGTGCTCGTGGGCGACACGCTATATATCGCGGGCCACATTGGGCTGGACGCTAAGACCGGCCAGCCGCCAGCGAGCCCTGAAGACGAAGCGCGGCTGGCGATGGATGAAATCAAACAGACGGTTGAATCCGCAGGAATGACCATGGATGACGTGGTCTCGATGCAGATTTTCTGCACCGACTTGAAGCTCTACGACACATTTAATGCCGTGTACAGGACCTACTTCCACGGCGACTTTCCGGCGCGGGCATTCATTGGGACAGATAAGCTTCTGCGGGGCGGGAGATATGAGGTGATGGGAATTGCGGTGAAGAAGGCGCAATAACAGTCGGAAGATTGTTATTCGTTTTTTCTTCGCCTTTAACCGGCTCTTGTGATAAATCTGTACGCTATGCGAAAGGCTCTCAATCACCTCAAGAAGTCTGACCCAATCTTGCGCGGCATTATTGAGCGCGTTGGCCCCTGCCGCATGGAGTATGGACCGCCGGAGTTTTCCAGTCTGGCTGAATCGATCGTGTATCAGCAGCTGAATGGCAACGCCGCGGCGACCATCTTCAAGCGGTTTGCCGCGCTGGCGGGAGAACCGCTCACGCCAGAGGGAATTCTCCAGCTCAGCGATGAGCAACTGCGCAGCGTTGGTCTGTCGAAACAGAAATCAGCGTACCTGAAGGATCTGGCAGAGAAGACCGCGGCGGGGTTACTCGACTTTGCCCGCCTGCCGGAACTCCCGGACCGGGAAGTCATTGAGCATCTCACGCAAGTGAAGGGCATCGGCGTGTGGACAGCGCACATGTTTCTGATGTTCACATTGAGGCGTCCGGACGTGCTTCCCACGGGCGATTACGGCGTGCAGGCGGCGATCAAGAAGCATTACCGGAAGCGCAAGCTGCCCAAGCCGAAAGAGATGGAAAAGATTGCGCGGCCGTGGGCGCCATATCGCAGCATCGCGTGCTGGTACTTGTGGCGGAGTCTGGATATCAAAACGGTTTAGACGGAGAGCCCACGGAGACCCATGCAGCAAATCACGCTCCTCTGTGATCCCGTGTGCCCTCTGTGGTTAAATGAATAGCGATGCCTGACATCAAGATACGCGTATTAGTAGCCAAGCCCGGCCTCGACGGGCACGATCGCGGCGCGAAGGTCATTGCCCGCGCCCTGCGCGATGCGGGTATGGAAGTCATCTATACCGGCCTGCGGCAGACTCCGGAGATGGTCGTCAATGCGGCGCTACAGGAAGATGTGCAGGTGATCGGGCTTTCCATTCTGTCCGGGGCGCACAATGCCATCGTGCCGCGCGTGATGGACCTGCTCAAGCAGAACAAGATGGACGATGTGATTGTGCTGGTGGGCGGGATTATCCCCGATCAGGACGTTGACGGGCTGAAGAAGGCCGGCGTGGCCGCGATCTTTCAGCCGGGCACGGCGATGGACGACATCGTGCAGTTCATTCGCACGCATGTGAAGGGGCCCGGCGTGCCTGCGGCCGGGTAATGACCGGGAGTAACGGTTTCGGTGTTAGGTCGTAGGTCTTCGGTCTTCGATCTTAGAACTGGTTTCACAAATAGGTTTTGGGTAGGGCCCGGCTTCAGTCGGGCCGTCGCGGGCCGCATAAACGGTGGGCTTTAGCCCCTGAGGGCGGGCACTCGCGCAAGACCATTTGTGGAACCAGTCCTATTGAGCATTGCATAATATAGTTACAACGGAAACAGTTCTGCCTGCTGCCAGAAGGCAATCACCAGCGTGGGGCGCTGGCGCATCCGGCGCAGGGCCTTGCGGGCATACGAGCTCAAC